>Ga0209863_10000163_pt1 | contig 41961 bp, 36 predicted proteins | sample OrgsoiDNA2013046_FD_185796 | JGI IMG/M metagenome (GOLD analysis project Ga0209863, IMG submission 185796) | Permafrost soil microbial communities from the Arctic, to analyse light accelerated degradation of dissolved organic matter (DOM) -... | ecosystem: Environmental > Terrestrial > Soil >...
AGGGTACGCTGATCAGGCTGGCAATTGGATTAGCCAGTTTTTTGGCTAGTTCAGCAGCCTCATTTGCGGGAGGCGCTTTAGGTTTTTCCGCTTCCTGGGCCAATAAAAGACAGGGTGAAAGAAAGAATATTAAATAGATTATCCTGCCCGCATTTTTATTTATCCACCTCATTATTTAATTTTTATGCTATGTTAAATTGCATTCAGAATCCGGATCACCCAGCGAAGACAGGAATTGGAAATACGAGCAATGGGCACATGTGGATTCAAATTTACCCATCCCGCTACGGGGAAACTAATTTAAGTACATTTAACCGTAAAACCGAAGACCAGACAGGATCTGCTTTTCCTGTGTATGCCCGGACTGCATTCAAGTCGTTCCGCAGCTTATTAAAAATAAATGCAACTTGCAATAAAAGAGGAATGAATCTTTTTAAACCGTGGTGTTTGATACTAAATATGTTTTGCACGGCATGCATCAGCATCTATTCATCCCAGGCGCAGACCGGATTTAAAATTTACCTGATTGGAGACGCCGGAGACCATGTGGAATCCGGGGGAACATTAACAAGCCTTCAGAAGGAATTAGTCAACAACCCAAACAGCGCAGTTATTTTCTTAGGGGACAACAGTTATAAAGACATTCTATGGGGACTCATTCCATTTGGGTTCAAAGGATTTGACAGCACCCGGAATACAATAGAAAAAATCAAATCCCAACTTAGCATATTGGATAACTATCACGGTTCAGTTTTTTTTATACCGGGTAATCATGACTGGTGGAACCGAACGACTTATAAGAGTGGCAAACAAAAACTAGCCATGGAAGAGTCTTTCATTACACAGAATTTAAAACAGAATATACATATCGCCAATCCGGACAAAACATTCCTGCCCGAAAATGGAGATTACGGTCCGGAATATGTCGAATTAAATAACCGATCCATCCGGATAATCTTTATTGATACTTACCGTATCGTTCAGACAGGAATAAAAAAAAGCAAAATTCCGGATCAGGAAAAATCATTTTATGAACGGCTGGAGGCTGTTATCCATGAAGGATATTTACTGAAAGAAAAAATTATGGTGGTCGCTCATCATCCGGTGTATGCGGCGGGACCTTTTAACCGGCCTTTACACCATCCCTACCTGTTTGGTCGCATCAAGGCATCCAACTCCAGTTTCCCTTCCTACCGGGTTATGGCAGCCAGGATAAATGCCATTCTCAGTCATTACCCGGGCATCTATTATGCGAGCGGACATGTACACGCGCTTCAGTATTTTCATTTAAAGGACAGTGTTCATTATATCATCAGCGGAGCGGGAAGCAAGGAAAAAATATTAGCCGTAAAGGATATAAACAAATACAACGCAGCACTATCCCCGGAAGATTACCTGGAATGGAATTCCGGAGGCTTTTTTGAACTGGAGTTTAATGCAGATACGACGCACACTACACTATATTACAATAACGGGTCTCAAAAATGTTTACTTAACTAGGAGGACTATGATAGATAGGTCATCTACTCTTATTTTACTGAATCTGCATTTTCAATAACCATTAATAATTCCTTTTCCAGTTCTTTTACAATGTCTCCGTATTCGACCAATGCGAGCTGCTTTTCTGTAATCTCAGTTTCAAAGTCATGAATCATTTTTGAACAAAGAAATAAGTCGGCGCATAGGGATTTGAAATCATTATCCTTTCTGTATAAATCTTCTATTGTGCATTGATGCCCTGGAAATTTAGTTTTCACCAGGCTAAGTTCGGTTTGAAGCGTATTCATGACAGGTTGAATTGAGGATAGCTGTGTGTCAGGGGCAAATTCAAGATAACCCATTGCTTGTAACCCTATTATTCTTATTTTCGAACAGGGAATCCGTCCCTCGTTCACTCAAGGTACTCTATTGCAAATGCAAACGTTGGTTAATCAGGTATTTAACTGTAAAACACTATCCAATGAGTACCAAAATTATATCCGAAACAGCCGGTTTATTTACCGAAGAACTTGTTCTCAATCAACTTAAGAAAATATTTCTTTGTCCTGCTTTTTCCGTTTCCGATATTCTTCGCCGCTTCCTGACCTATATTACTGAAGAGACCCTAAAAGGCAGATCCAATACAATTAAGGAATATACCATTGCGGTTAATGTGCTGAACAAACCCATTAGTTTCAAGCCGCAGCATGACGCTATTGTAAGAATACATGCGGGCAGGCTTCGGCGCGCGCTGAATTATTATTATAAAGAACAAGGCAACAGTGATCCTATCGAAATATCTGTTCCAAAAGGAAGTTATATTCCGGTATTTGGAGAAATGTCGGAGTTCGAATTGAAACAGGAACCGGACCCGGTTTTGATCCCGAAGAAAAATCTTTCAGATGCGGTCACCATTGCGATAATGCCCTTCAGAACTTTTGAAACGGATATTTCCCGTCAGGCGTTTGCCGACAGCCTGGGCCAGCAGTTAAGCGCGGAATTCGGGCGGTTTTCAGATTTCTCCGTAATCTCCTATTATACTACCCAACAACTTACTTCAAGAAATAAGGAGATTCAGGATGTCGCTGCCCATTTTGGCGCTCAATATGTCATTACAGGAACGGTTCAGTTTGAACCCCGGAGGTTGCGGGTTGCCGTTCAACTTACGGCTACGGAAACGGGGGCTCAGATATGGACCGAATTATATTCCCGTAATTTCATTCCCTCTAATTTATTTGAAGTTGCTGACGATATCATTACCTGTGTTATTGCAGTTTTAGCAGATTTTAATGGAATGATCATACAACAGGTGATAAAGGGACAGGCAAAATGCAAATCCGGTAAATCCGGTTCAACCATGCTTTCCTGGTATTATGATTTTTATTCCAGGTTTAATTTGGAAGCATTTAAAAAAGCATATGCCGCTATGGAATCTGCAGTCGAACAGGATCCATCGAACGAAATCGCCTGGGCTTTTTTAGGCGAGCTTTCCCTCCTGGCATTTTTATTTAACCAGTCTACCAGGGAAAATCCCCTGATCCTTGGTTTGAGATGCGCCAGGACTTCTTTAAAAATAAATCCGCTGAGCGTGCAGGGTCATATTACCTTAGGCTTGGCAAATATTTTCCTCAATAACAAACAGGATGCCGTGGATGCCCTGGAATACGCACTCCAACTGAATCCGAATGCTTCCGGGTTCAAAGGGGTAATTGGTTGCCTGATGATTGCCGTTGGAGAATACAACCGGGGTATTGGGTTGATTAGAAAATCAATTGAACTGAATAAATCCTTTCCTTCTTTCTTTAGCCTGTTTATCGGTATTTATCATTTCAAATTAAGAGAATACCCCATGGCTTATCAGCAGGTAGAAAGAATGGGGTTGCCCGACCTTATCTTAATTAAAATATTGCGGATCTCCATATTATCGGAAATGGGAAGGACGGCCGAAGCAGATGAATTGATGGAGACATTAAAGGTAAATCCACTGAATAAAACATGGATTTCGAAAGAATATATCAGCCGGCTTTTCATTGATCAGAGTCTGGTCGAACAATTATATAAGGGGTTAAAATCCGCCAATATCCCCTTATTAACAGTTGCCTGATCCCATCCCCGGCTCGATACCTACCGGTTTGGTTTATCGGTTAAATAGGACCAGGAGCTCATATTCACTAAAGATTAAATTATATTGCGCTTAATAACCAAAGATTCTTAACGTAGCTGCTTTTCAATGAGGCATCCGCCGAACGGTATAAAGCCGCTATTGTTACAGATTCATGAGAATCCGGCCCACCCTGATTTTAAAGAATAAAAAAAAGACATTTGTGAGTACATCAAACAATCATATAAAACGCAGGGCTACCGTTTTTTTCAGCTTGCTTATGTGCTGCCTGCTTAGTTTTGGTCAGAAGAGTAAGGTAGATACGTTTAATATTAATTCAGCCAGTTTTATGTTACCAAGGCCACTACCGACTGGTCATTATTCATCCTGCATTTCTGTACTCTATGTGGTTACACCCAGGGATTGGACCGATGACATCATCACGGCGCCTATGTTTTCTTATCAGGCAAAATATACCCTGCCAAAAGGATTTAATCTCCAGGGCGGCCTGACAAGTCTGATAATTTCCAACCGCATCAATCTGGGTCCATTCTGGAATTATAGGATCAATGATAACTACGTAGGAATAGGCTGGCAGGTAGCGTGGAACTATGGCGTCCTGAACCAGTTTGGATTTGCAACCAGCTTATCCGGATGGGAGCAACAGCCATCTATTTCATTCGGTCATATGTTCACTCACACCGCCGTTACTGTAAGAGCAGATCTTTACTGGACAAATGCTTTTTATATAAGTGAAGATAAACATACAATACCCTATACGAATAGCTTTATCAACGGGTATAGTTTTTCAGCCAGTTTCGAACAGAAATTATATAAAAACAGGGCTATGACGCTGGGGCTCAAAATGGATTATATCCAATACCATATTATCGCTTGGCCCGCTTTTCCGGTGAACGGGAAGAGGTATTGGGTGCCTGAGTTCCAGGTTGGATTAAATTTATAACTGAAATAAAAAATACTATGACTTTGCGAAATTCATATAAATATTTAACCGCCCTCATAATCTTTTTTTCCTGTTCAAAGAACCAGATCACTCCTCCGCCTGTGGTTGACATCAGCAATGTAACTTTTGTTTCCAATACGCCCATGAAGAAAATGGAGGGCATTTATACCTTGAATTCAGGCGTTACTAATTTGGGAACACAGTTCGTCTGCAAAACTTCCAAACATAAGGTTTCTTTTTTCGGTAATACTTCCGGCATTTTTATGATTTTGGAGTACGGGTTAGATGCCACGGATGGTTCATTGAAATTTTCTGGTTTTTGGAGATATTCAGAAAATGCGAATCAGGGATTGGTAAACTTCAGTATTCCAAAAGCGGAGGCGACTGCATTTCTCAATACAGGGGACGTGAGTACGCTGACCTTAGACGGAAATGTGATTAACGGGAAAGGGGTTTCCTCCCCGATCAGTCTGAAGTTTTCCAACCATTTTTCGTCCTTTGCGACAAACGCACAATTTGAAATTTATTCTCATCATGGTGTGCAAACTACAGCCAACCCGCCCTTTGCTCAAAATTCAATAAATGGGGTACTGAATGATGAAGACTATGGTGTAAACGGTTTGGAATTTGATGTTCAGCTCACGCTGGACAAGGTACCCATCATGATGCATGATGGAAATATTGATATCCGGCTGACGCAGAAAAGCCCCATCTCCGGTGATTACAATCAATATCGGTTTAGTTTTCTGGAAGATTACATCCGATTAGTGGACGGGCAAAAAATTCCTTCTCTGGATGAATGTCTGACTGATTTCATTGATTCCACCACCATGACTTATTTCTGGATGGATATTAAAGGGGATGACAGTGTTTTCGAGGCACTCGAGCCGGTGGTATTAAAGGCACAGGCACACGCAAAAGCCGTAGGCAGGACTGTGGTTATTTATGCCGACATGCCTTCCAATACGGTTATCGGTCAATTTCAATCCTATCCCCCCTATCGCGCAAATCCCGAATTGCTAACCATGTGTGAGCTGACATATCAGGATGTAGTGGACAACGGCAGTACCCGCTGGGGACCCCGGTATTCAAGAGGATTATTATTAAGTGATGTCGCTACAGCCCATGCCGCGGGTATTAAGGTGATCAGCTGGACATTAAACGACAAGGCACTGATTGAAAATTATATTGAAAACGGACAGTTTGATGGTTTCATATCAGATTATCCCTGTTATGTAGTGTATGATTTTTATACAAAGAAGTAACGTGAACATTCTTTTTTCTGCCCAATAATACCATATCATGCGAATTCACAGATTGATACTATTTGCTTGTACCTGTCTCCTGGTTTGCCAATCCATGGCTCAGTCTGATCAGCCGGAGAAATATCGGAAATTCGCCGTATACGCTGGTGCTGGTCCCAGCTATTTTTTTAATAACCTGCTTTTATTCAAGAATTCTGTCAATACGTTTAATTATGCCATTTCAGCAAGGGTAATGTGGGAACCCGAGCATTCCTTTTTAAGCCTTGGAATTGAAACGGGCTATTTCCGTTTATATAGTGTAAGCAGTACGCTGGTTGATTCTGCAAGCGGCGCTCAGTCCAATGCACATGTAACAAACTCTTCTGTTCCTATACAGTTTGTCGTTTCTATGAAGTTCTCAAAAAAAATATACGCAGACTGGGCCATGGGACAGTCAATAACATTTAATAAGGTTACTGCTTCAGGATTCAATACCAATCACGACGCTACCACCTGGTCTCTCGCGGACTTTACTGCTACAGTGGGTTATCGTTTTATACAAAAACCCAGGATTTCCTATGCTGCTGAAATCAAAGGTTTTTACTCGTCCAGTTATTCAAATGGCACCGTTGCCGTACTTTTCATTGTAGGGTACAGACTGTAAAAACTTCTATAAAACCTGCCCCGCCTTTCAGGGTGAGCCTTTTCTTTCATCCTGATTATTAATTCAGAATCATTGAAATGTAGTCCTGTAGATGACTGCGCATAAACGGGCATTACCGGCAGCTATGATCAAATAAAAATAATAAAGGGAGACCGCAGCTCCCTTTATTATTCACTGGTATTTTCCTTACAAATTATTTTGCCGCCATTCCGGGAGGAAAGCTGGCCATTATTTTTGCAACAATTGGCGGGATCGTCTGGTCAGGATTCTTTGACGGAGCATCGATATCCTGATTGCCGATTCCTTCCCAAAGCAATTTTTGAGTACCTGCATGGACTACTTCAACGATTAATGAACCGGCCGTGTAATTCTGTACGTTGACGGTGGTCTGCATATTTCCGCCACCCCAGGCATAAGGCCTGTATCCACCGCCGTAGCCGTATGAATTTGCAACAATTTCTTTCTGATTCTTTAAAATACTGGTAATGTTTACCAGCAGGTCAGGCGTTTCGGAAGGAGTAAATCCTTTGGCGATCATCTGAGCCTGAACAGCATTAATTATACGCGTTTGATTAAGCTGGCTGAGTGCCTGATATTGTTGTTCAAGCTTTACGATTTTGAACGTATGGAACTGGCTGAAGTTTGCACTATGATCGTAGTCATTCGTTACGGTTAGCGTAGGCCCGCATGAAGTAAAAAATATCAAGGTGGATAAAAAGGCTGCAGACAAAATGATCGCTTTTTTCATAATAGTTGTTTTATAAGAAATAAGTTTTGATTGAATATTTATATTTTAGCTTCCAGATCCACGACACTTACTGATTAAAGTTAGTTAAGCAGGATCAATAACACAGTAGTTTTTAGTCATGGGCGCTGAATTTAACCGTTAAATGAAAAATACTTCATGAGAAGACGTATACCGAAAGTAATTCTTTTTAGCGCCTTCGTTATAAGCTCAAAGATGCTTGTCGCCCAGGACTCCACACAAAAGGAAATCTGGCCTGAATTGGACGTCTATTACCGGATTAATGAGAAATTCCGGTTATACGGATTGATCTCGGGAACCAGATCAAATTCCGAGTATACGGATGGAACGGCATCCATTTTCCTTGATTATTTCATGTTGCCCTGGCTAAGGGGTAAAAGAAATGATACGGAGTTAAGTGATACGGCCAGGGGATATTTTATTTGGTTCAGGGCCGGTTATTCCTATTCTGATGCCCCTCCCGGCGATAAGAAAAAAGTCGTCAACCTGATAGAAACGGAAACGAATAGTAACTTCCATTTACCGGAGGACATTGTTCTTATTGATAAAAACCGTTTGGACTGGCGCTGGGTGAACGGATTATTTCAACCCATTTACAGGCCCCGGCTCAAATTCGTCAGGAATTTTAAAACCGATTATCTGACTTTTAATGCCTATTTATGGTCCGAATACTTTTTTTATCTGAATGATAATACCCAAAACAGGTTGCGGATCTGTTTCGGAACCGAAATCAAGGTTTTGAAAACCATGGATTTTGAATTGTATTTACTGCACCAGTTCCAAAATAAACAATACGTGGAACCCTTAAATGCTGTTGGGATTCAACTGAATTTTTATTTTAAGTCAAAACAATACAAAAAATCTCTGGAGCAAAAAGAGCCGTAATTCTTTGGCTCTGATCCTAAATTTTATTTATTGAAGCTTTTTAGCATAATTCGTATTGGAGATCATCAGCTTCATATTTTTGGCCGGCAGATCCAGTTCACCGTTGTTGATTGCGGTCAGTCCGTTGCTGAAAGTCTTATAATTAAGGGTGCCTGCAATAGCATCTCCATTTGTTATGGTTGATTTAAAACTCTGACTGATATACGCCAGTGTTCCTTTGGTAACATTCATTGTCAGCTGGTCATTAGGTTTATTTACGTTGCTGCCGACGATAGTAATGGTATTACCGGATTGAGAGATACCGCCGTTATCAAAAAAATCAACCATTTTTCCCTTTGATAAATACAAATATCCCATGCTGACGGTAACGGCGTCATCCACGTAAGTTTTCATCTCTTCCATTTTCTTCTTGGCAATATTTCCACGAATTCCTCCGGGTGGTTTAGACGCAGGCGTAGAAGAAACAGCTGTGGTAACAACTTTTCCGTCCGCGCCTATGGCGAGCGAGCTGACGGAAGTAACCTTTAATTCGCCGCCGACAAATACCTGTACGGTTCTGTTCCATACATAACCGGCAAGTTGGGTACGATTCGCTGCAGCCGCGGCGGAGACCTGCAGGCTCAGACTTGTTTTATTTGCCTGTGCTGAAACGCTTTGGATCATTGCGATGATCAACCCGCAAAAAATAATTGTTTTTTTCATTGTGTTATTGTTTTGGATTGAATTGGGGAAACGATATATGATACAAAGAAATTCAATAATAGCAAGTATTTCAATAAAAGTTACATCCAATAAATGGAAATGAATCGTTTATCGGTTAAATGGAGGATCAATTAACTGATTTACGGTTTAATAGGGTAAATTTGAAACACGGGTTCCGACTTATTATTTACTGAGAAGTTTATCCAAAATCCGATCAGCATTCAATTGCTCCACGCCATTTCATTTTAGTTATTCTCTTTGTATGCGTAGATATATTAATATTATTTTAATTATTGTTTTCTCTGTATCCGCAAGTTTGTCCTACGCCCAGCAACTCTGGCCGAAGGCAATCATATCCAATGAGGCATCGGTTAAAATTTATCAGCCACAGGTTGAAAGTTATAGCGCGGGCATCGTCAAAGCCCGGGCTGCTTTTTCAGTTCTGGCAAAAGGCAGCACGGATCCTGTTTTCGGGGCACTCTGGGTAAATGCTACATTACAAACGGACCGGGCCAAACGTTCGGCTGTTTTGCAAAAAATAAAGGTGCTTGAAATAAAATTTGCCGGGGATACCAATGTCCAAAATGTAGAAAAGCTGAAAACACTTTTGGAAAAGGAAATTCCCAAATGGGATATGGTGATATCCCTGGATCAGTTGGAGGCATCCATGGAAGAAAACGGAAGTAACAATACGGCCTCTTCTGAAAACCTGTCAACTACCCCGCCGAAAATTATTTATTCAAATAAACCCTCCACCCTGGTTCTCATTGATGGCGAGCCGAAACTAAAAGAGAATAAGGAAATGGATGTGGAGATGGTTATGAATACGGCGTTTACCATAGCAAAAATAAAAGACATTTATTATTTAAACGGAGGTAATAAATGGTATAGTGCCAGGGATATTCAGGGGCCGTGGAAATATCAGAAATCAATCCCGAAATCATTGGATAAATTAGATAAGGCCATCAAAGAAAATGATAAAAAGGAAATGGATAAAACAGCTGCAGACAGTGCTGCCAGCGTGACTCCTGAAATCATTGTAAGTACGGAACCGGCTGAGTTAATTCAGTCAAACGGAGAAGCGGATTTTTCACCCATCAAGGAAACGAATTTGCTTTATATGACAAACACGAATAATGACGTGTTTATGTATATCAAAGATCAGCAGTATTATGTGCTGTTGTCCGGCAGATGGTATAAATCAGCCGTTCTTAAAGGGCCGTGGGCATTTGTTGCGTCAGATAAATTGCCTGCTGATTTTGCTAAAATACCAGTGAATTCAGAAAAAGATGATGTTTTATCAAGTGTTGCCGGAACGGAACAAGCGCAGGATGCCGTGATGGATGCACAGATTCCACAAACTGCAAAGGTGGATAGAAAGACGGCGACCGTCAAAGTCAATTACGACGGGGAGCCAAAATTTGTTGTTATCGACGGAACCAATATGCAGTATGCTGTCAACACCAGTTCCACGGTGTTGTTATCCGGTAAAACGTATTACTGTGTGGAAAATGGGATTTGGTTTGAGGCAATCAGCCCGAAAGGACCGTGGACAGTTTCTACCAGCAGACCCGCAGATGTAAATAAAATTCCCGCGACAGTACCCGTTTACAATGTCAAATATGTATATGTGTACGAAGTGACTCCACAATATGTGTACGTAGGTTATACACCGGGTTATATGGGTTGTTATGTATATGGAGGCACGGTAATATACGGAACGGGTTATTATTATAATCCCTGGTACGGACCCTATTATTATCCCAGGCCGGTAACCTATGGATTTAGTGTGCGCTACAATCCGTATTATGGTTGGGGCGTAGGATTTCATTATAGCGCCGGCTGGTTTAGTTATAGTGTTTACAGGGGGGGATATCATGGAGGATATTGGGGACCGCCGATGTACCGGCCACCTTACTATCACAGGCCGGGATATCCTCCATACTATCGTCCGCCTTACTATCCGCGACCAGGCTACAGACCACCGGTTGCCACCCCTTATTACAGGGGAGGAAATTATAATACCGCAATCAATAATAATATGTACAGAAACAATAAAGGCGTTCACACCAATGACCTTGTTCGTCCGATGCCTTCTGCGAAACCTTCTACCCTGCCCGCTACGCGACCAACTACAGGAAATCCGAACAACCGGTTGCCATCCACGCAACCGGCAACACGCCCGACAACAGGAGACCCGAACAACCGGTTGCCATCCACACAACCGGCAACACGCCCGACTACGGGATCTCCCAATAACCGCCTCCCCTCAACTCAACCAACCGCAGGGAATAATAATGTTATTTCGGACAAGCAGGGAAATGTCTTTCAGAAAGATGGAAATGCCTGGCAGCAGAAGACGGGGAACGGATGGCAGAATGTAAATCAAAATAATCGACAGGCTGAAGTCAACAGGCTTAACCAGCAGCAGCAATCTATGGACAGAGGGAATCAAAGAACTAACAATTTCAATCAATCCAAGCAGGCAGCGCCCAGTCAGCGTTCAACCCAGCGTAGCGCGCCGGCTGGAGGCAAGAGATAAAAAAGGCCTAAAAAAAGAGTACGAAAATATTATTTTCCGGGAATTTAAAACTTTACTATGAGCCCCGTTGCCAACAAGTTTTCCGAACCGCATAAGAAACCTTTAAAAATTATTCGTCTACTGTTTGTCCTGATACTATTTTCTGTTAATCTGAATGCCCAGGTTAAGGATTCAGCGAAGGTTAAACAGGAAAAGGAATATAAGAACGTCATCAAAATAAACCTGACCAGCTTTATTTTATATACGAATGGTTTGCAACTAAACTACGAGAGAATATTGTCCAAGAAAAGAAGCATTACCCTGTTTGGCGGTGTTATTCAGTTTCCGATTCCCTCCTCTATCGCCAATAGTTCCATTTCATTAAGCAGCAACAAACAAAAAAGCGGCTATTCGCTGGGGTCAGAGTATCGTTTTTATCTGACCAGGGAAAATAAAGACCCCATACCCCATGGTGTTTACCTGGCGCCGTTTATAAGTTTTTATCATTTTAATAATGCCCGGGCCGGGCGGGATACCTTGAATGGCGACTATCTTACGCTGAACACTTCTGTTAATTTCTTTAATGTTGGCGGAGAACTAGGCTATCAGTTCGTTATAAAGAAAAGATTTGTCATCGATTGTGTAATGTTTGGACCGGCCCTGTCCAGTTATTATTTCAATGTCAAACTATCTGGAAGTACCGCAGCTGATCAAAGTGAACAACTTCAGGCTATACTGGAGGCTTTGAAAGACAAATTCCCGCTTTTAAAAGACTTGTCCAGCAGTGAGGGGGTAAGCAAAAATGGAATTTCAAATTTCTGGAGTCTGGGATTCCGGTATGCCATTCATATCGGTTACAGGTTTTAAGAACTTTTTAATCAGACTTCGGCCACCTGATTAAAGAAAAGGGTAAAACAGGTTCCCGATCCTTCCGCTGAATGCACATCTAACGTGGCACAATTCGATAGTAGAATATCCAACGTAGTCGATAAGCCGAGCCCCATTCCTCCGTTTTTGTTGGTAAAAAACGGATCAAATATGTTTTTCAGATTCGTTTCACTGATCCCGATCCCATTATCCTGTATTTCTATAACACACTTATCGTTTAAATTTTTTGTATAAAGATTTAACGACCCATGTTCAGCCGGCATGGCTTCAATGGCATTGATGATAATGTTTGTTAAGGCAATTTTTATCTCTTCTTTATTAACTAATATATTGATCTCTCCATGCGTATAATCCTTACTGACCGAAACATTTTTTAGTAACATCCGGTCTTTGTTCAATGCAAGAACCTCTTCAAGCAATTCAGTTACAGAACATATTTCGGAATGAATTTCCTCTTTTTTTAATGAAAGAAGGAATTCGCTTAATATATTATTTATACGTGCCGCCCCTCTTTTTATGACGTCCACAAATATTTTATGTTCTTCATCCAGGGAGGCGGAGTCCAATATGTCTACCGCCAAATTTATATTTGATAACGGATTTCTCACTTCATGTACAAGCGCAGATGCAAATGAGCCTGGACGTTTTTGAAGCATTTTTGACGGCGCCACCGGTTTAAATTTTTGCAATGAAATTTTTCTTTGTTCGGCCAGTTTATCTTCCAGGATAATCATAGCTGTCTTATCCCGGGTCTCGCCAATTATCTGGGTAATCAGCCTGGGAGGATTTTGGCCGGAGGGTTTTGCATCAAGAGTTCCATTTGCCGAGATCTCCATATATAGTTTTATCGTGAAATAATTTAGAAGAATCGATGTTTTTTAATCTTATTTTAATTTCCTTTATTCATAACCGCTTTTAAGTACCGTTAGAATCATTTTGAATCGTCCGTCGGGTTTTACATGATTGGGTGCATGCGCAGGAATGATAATGGAGCCTCCTGTTTTTATGGGATGTAAAGTCCCGCTAATGATCAGATCTACTTTGCCATCAATAACCTGGGCAAAAGTGTCGAAGGGACTCGTTCTTTCAGTCAGTCCTTCACCGGTATCTACCGACATTACGCTGATATTTCCAGAGGATTTTTTTAAGATCGTTTTAATAACAACGGCATTTTCCACGTATTCAATGATCTCTACGGTGATCATGGCCCTTGCCTTTTCTAATTCGATCTGATCGACGACTCTTTCGGTAAAGTTCATTTTTATATTAGGTTATATCCGCTCTCCAAAGGTGCGTTTATTACTACCCGAAACCATTATACAATTATTGCTTAAAGTTGTATTATTCATAGATTTAACGGGCGTCCAGGCTATTCCTGCTCACTTTTATTATTACCTATATATGCGAAACAGGTTGTTTTGGTCATTCACAACAACCTTACAGGTTTTCGAGGTTGTTGCGCTTTTTATCCTTTAATGACTTAAAAAATGAGGGAGTTAAACCGGTTACTTTTTTAAATTGATGGGAAAGATGGGCTACGCTGCTGTAGTGAAGTTTCCAGGCAATTTCAGTGAGATTGAGCTCATCATATATGATCAATTCCTTGACCCGTTCAATTTTATGAATAATAATAAAATGTTCTATAGTAATGCCCTCAGATTCCGAAAAAAGGTTGGCGAGATAGGTATAGTTATAGTTCAATTTTTCTGTCAGGTAGTCGGAGAAATTGACTTTGGGTAATTCTTCTTCATAATGAACCATTTCAATAATGATGTCCTTAATTTTTTCAATCAGGACAGATTTCTTATCATCCATTAACTCAAGCCCGGATTGCTTTAGAGCCAACGCAAACTGGTCCAGTTGCACGGGCGTAATTTTCTCCATCAATTCAACCTGTCCCAGGTCGATGCTTATATAATTTATTCCCAGTTTTTTCAGTTCATCCTTCACTACCATTTTGCAGCGAAGGCTGACCATATATTTGATATGAAGTTTCAATTATTTGCTTTGATTAGGATACCGGGTATTTTAGCATGATATCCCTTCAATGAATAATGTTTAATTACAGCCGTCCTAAAGATCAATATATGATATTTCGAATATATAATAAGGGAAAGGCATGAAAACAACCCGAAATTAACCAAAGCAAACGCCACATTCAAAATGCCTGCCATTAATCAGCAAGAACCGGTTGCGCTTTTTGCTGAGGAGAGACTGCAGATTTAGTTTTTACGAGTTTACTGACGCGGTATATTAAAAACACACTGATGGCGGATATGCAAACAATTATATACCCCAGGGTATTATAATGTTCCAATGGGCTGAATTTATTCCTTTGTACGACAATCATGCCGGCGACAGCCGCTGCAACACCACCTGCAATTTGCTGCAGGGAAGAATTGATACTCATGAATGCACCCCGGTCCTGCATGACGGGAATGGCAGTTATCAAAGCACTGGAAGGAATCATCCTGCTCATAACACCAGCCATCATCAGCACATTCAGGCCAATGACGACCACAAGAGGTGTAACGGAAAGATTTGTGTAGATCAACACCATTATAATCATCCAGGCAGAAGCCAGTGCGAATATTCTGAACTTGTCTATTTTGTCGCTTAATTTTCCAATGATCGGCATGACCACTAAAGTACTTAGTCCGGCCACCATGAATAATAAGGGTAACTGATGCTGGGTTATCCCTAAATTATTAATCGCAAATGCACTCCCGAATGGCATCATCATATAACCTCCTATTGATAGTAATCCGGTAGCGGTGAACCCGACCCGGTAATCCTTTTTGGCAATTGTGTGAAACAAGTGGGCTAATGCCGATTTGTCCTGCTGCACCGCCAGATGTTTGGTAAGGGGTTTTAATTTAATGGCAATTAAAATCGCGATCAGGCCGGCCATGATGGCAACCCATAAGAAAGGAGCATGCCAGCCCCAGGCATTGGCGAGATACAATCCAATGGGTATGCCTAACACCTGACTTGCACCAAAGCCCATTTGCAGGAACCCCATAACGCGCCCCCTGTGTTGCAGGTCGAACAAATCAGCAACAATTGCCATAGATATTGAGCCGATCACGCCGCCGAACAACCCCGTAATGATCCGGGCGCCGATAAGTAGTGTATAGGATTGGGCAATGCCACATAAGAAAGTACCCGCGATAAAACCAATATAAAAGAACAGTAATAGTTTTTTACGGTCAAATCTGTCCGCAAAACCAGCCGTCAGAAGTCCTGAAATGCCCGCGCTGAACGCATAGGCTGAAACAGCCAGACCAAAATGCGATGGTTTCAGATTAAGGGATTTCATAAGAATATCCCCTAATGGAGACATAACCATAAAATCAAGGACGACGGTAAACATCGTAACGGCAAGAATGAAGATGGCAAATTTCTGATAACTGGTAAATGGAGCCGTTGTTTGTTTTTGTGCTTTCATATAAAGAATATTAATTCAGCATACAGAGATCAATGACTGGTCATGTTAAACAGGTCATTCCAGGTCTAAGGACGGTAAAAGCAGGGATTTTTCCGGTAAAAATAGGGCATGCCTTTAAATTAAAATGCGTCATAACGAGCATTTTTCACCGGGTGTATGAAGGGCCGAAGGTTTGCGGCAATTTAATCAGATCAGCTAACTTTATAAGGAATTGGGGAATAAATTAAAACCGGGTATAACATGATTTCAGAGAAATTGCCACCGGATCAAAAGGAAAATCTGACCAGGCGCAATTTTCTGCAGGTCGGCGGTTTTGGCCTGTTGGGGGCAGCTCTTCCTTTGCCAGCCTGGGCCCCTTCCGCTCCGTCCAAATGGAGGCCCGCCAAATTATCCGTGCAACTCTATACGGTGAGAAATGATATCAGCAAGGACATTCCGGGTACGCTGAGACGCGTGTACGACATCGGATACCGGACAGTGGAAACGGCTTTTTGGCCCGAGGGTATAACGGTTCAGAAAGCAGGTCAATACATAAAAGAAGCAGGGCTGTCCGTATCGTCGGCACATATTGAAATTCCAACAGGAGATAAAAAACAAATCATGCTGGATACAGCGGCTGCATATGGCTGTAAGAAAATGATCTGGCACGGATGGCCGGAGGACAAACGCTATAGTACGCTGGAGGGAACGATGGAATTGGTCTCCTTGTATAACGAGGCCGGAAAGTTCGCTAAAGCTAACGGCCTGGAATTTGGTATTCACAACCACTGGTGGGAATACCGTAATAAAGTTGGCGGCCGCTTCGTATATGAAGTGCTGCTGGAAAATTTGGACAAGGATATTTTTTTTGAAGTGGATACCTATTGGGTGAAAGTGGCCGGACAGGATCCGGCGACGATCGTGAGGCTTTTCGGGAGTCGGGCTCCCCTGCTACATATTAAGGACGGCCCTGCTAAATGGAATGATTTATTACCGCAGGATAACCCGGATCCGATGACCGCAGTAGGAAAAGGCACACAAAATTTTCCTGCCATTGTCCAAGCAGCCGATGGTAATACAGAATGGATGGTCGTAGAAATGGACAAAACCGCAACCGACACGTTTGTGGCCTTACAGGAAAGTTATGATTATCTTATAAATAACAAATTGGTCCGTGTTCATTAAAGTTTGAAGATAATTTCCAATCCCTCAAGAAAACCAGTATGATCTTTAATGGTTCAACACTTCCCAAAAAGCCTTTTTAGGCTTTAGATTCCGATCAAACAATAATGGATAATTTTTCCGGCTGGCAACCGGATAATTATCCAACCAGGTATGCCTGTCTGAAACATTCCAGAATGTAACACCGGTAATCACATTTCGGTAGTCCCGGAAAACCCTGAATATCATTTTATATTGTTGAATTTGTTTCTGCTCTAAAGCGGGCGTAAGTTCATCTGTTTCCCCAGGCCTTTTGGTTCTCTTATTCTTTTCCCATGGATAAATAGAGATGTCCAGTTCAGTTATTTGTATTTTAAGACCCAAAGAAGAAAATCTTTCAATTGAGGCTCTCAATTCTTTTTCTGTTGGTTCATCAATCGACCAATGGGCCTGTAATCCGATTCCATTAACGGGCACTTTGGCATCAACAAGTTGTTTTAACAATTTAAAAATTTTTTCTCTTTTCCCGGGACGTTCTGTATTGTAATCATTATAAAAAAGTATAGCATCGGGATCAGCCTGATGCGCATATTCAAATGCCTTTTTTATAAATTCCCCGCCGCATATCTGGTACCAGATTGAATTACGAAGGAATTCACTGCTATCATCCGCAATCGCCTCATTCACCACATCCCAGGCATAGATTTTACCCTTATACCGATGAACTATCGTCGTAATGTGATCCTTCAGTCGGCTTAACAGGACATTTTTTTCTACCGTCCTACCTGATGAATCTCTGAATAGCCATTCGGGTGTTTGTTCGTGCCAGCAAAGATTATGTCCCCGGACCTTTAAACCATGATCCCGCGCAAAGTTTACAATGCTATCGATATCACGCCAATAGTACTGTTTTTCTTTAGGGTGGACGGGCCCCATTTTCAACGCGTTTTCGGGAGTTAGACTATTGAATTGTTTCAATATGAGATTCACTTCGTCTCCAGATATATCTTTTACGCCGACGGCAACACCTATAGGAAAATAATCTTTGTAGGCATCCTTCAATCCCAAACTGCTGTCAATAGTAATGGCATGATTCTGAAATAATGTCGCTCGATGTCTGAATGTAAAAAAAGTAAAAAAAGGAATCAGCATAATGGCCGGGAAAACGGTTCTTGCAAACATGTTAAATTATTGATATCCCCTGAAAAATGATAACCCAATTATTTAAACCGTGTTTCCGGTGGTCCCAGATAGCTGATTTTAACTTCGGGAAGGCCGGCCACAATTTTCTGCAAAACCAAGCCAGGGTCAACCATCCAGAATTTTAAGGTATGGATACCCGCCTTTTTGATTTGGTGCCAGGAATTATTTACAATGATATTGTCTGCCACCCATTTTTCCCAGCTTCTGTTTAAATGGTCCGAATGAAGATTAATAATTTGAGGTAATTCATCATCGAATGAAATGCCATACTGTAATTCCACATTGTTGAAATTTAAGGTCGGAGAGAAATAGGCCGATACAAGGACTCGCCCGGTATCAAAAAGCAGCAATTTAAATTCAAGCCGGGGACCGTCTGAACCAGGTATTTGTCTTTTTGTTGTAACAGGCATTATCGTCATTCCCGAACCGGTTTTACCAATATCCGGAATTAGTTGCCATTTTACAGGAGATTTATTAAAGGCACGCGAGTAATGACTGGCTTCCATAGATACGCAGCCATCGCTTTCAACAAAGCCTTTATACTGATCCTTTTGAAAGGATGCCCGTTTGTTGATCTTCACATAGACCGTGACCGGGTCAGCAGAAGGACCTGTTATATTAATTGGAATTTTATGGGTCCCCAAAGGTGCTTTTTCCCAATCCACCTGTACCCACAGCCTTTGCTGTCTTTCTATTTTATTCGTTTGGCCGGTTATTTTTATCCATGGAACTGTTGTCTTAACCGAATATTCAAATGGAATTGCTCCCCGGTTGAATATATCGATAAAATAGGATTGTTGAAGGAATGAGTCAAATTCAGGCAACATAGCCTGGGACGTGTCTTTTGGCCACCAGGACGCTGAACCTTCAATGGCCAGACCCATTTCAGCAGTTTGAGGCAGTTGGATGTATTCCGTTTTCGGCATAACATTTTTTTCAGGTTGTTGCCAATAGGTATACCCGATATGGGTCTGATCCATCATATGATTCCATTTGCCATCCGACATAACCATGTTATAATATTTGGAAAGTGCAGCATCTTCATCAAAAAATTTTTTTACGCTGTCGGCGAATGCATTGGTTGATGCACGTCCCTGTTCGGCATACAATCTATTGTAGGCTGTGGAAACGTATAATTTATTCAAATTGGCACACGCCTTTACAGGATATAAGATGAGTTGGTAATATGCATTTTTGTATTCGGCAGAAATTTCGTTGTAAATTTTTTCTGCTTTTAAAGCCAATTGGCTATAGGTTGCTTCAACCGTTTCCGCTTCCCTGTAGTTAATGATACTATATGTGCTGGGCTCCAGTAATTCCGGTTTTCTTCGGTTGTTATATTTTGTATATGCCGAAACTATTTCAGCAATATCAGCAGCAAACCGGGAACCGAATAACTCTTTCGCCCACTCCCGGGTATAGTGGATAATATTATCTGCATTCCATTTTTTTGTATCCCATGCAAAGTCCAAAAAGAATTGAATCGGTAGTTCCATGGGTTTGATATCACCTACATTCACTATCCAGATCCGGTCGACTCCATACTGATAGGCCAGATTCATCTGCTCCCATACCCTGGGAACGGAGTTTGTATTGACCCATTTATAATTTCTTGGATCTCCTACATAGTCAAAGTGATAGTAGATACCATACCCGCCCGCCCGGAGCGCATCAGTCAGCTTGGGTAATTTCCTGATATTTCCCCAATTATCGTCGCACAATAACAGGGTTACATCATCCGGTACGGTCATGCCTTTGTCATAATAGTCCTGTACTTCTTTATATAAAGCCCAAAGTTGAGGAGTAGCGGAAACCGGTTTGTGGGTAACCCCGGAAATTATTTCTCTCTGATCATGCACGATTCTTTCCAGTAAAGCAATATTGCTTCCTTCTGTCATTGGTTTGTCCCCGTCACCACGCATTCCAATAGTAACAATACTTTCATGAGAATCCATTTGTTCGATTCCTTTTTTCCAGAATGCTTTCAGGTTTATTTCGTTACTGTCGTAGTTCCATGGTCCCCGGCCATACCGTTTCCATTCCTGTTGCGCCCGGAGCATGGGTTCATGGTGTGTTGTTCCCATGACAATTCCATATTCATCCGCAAGAATGGGATTCAGGGAATCGTCGTCATTAAATGCATTTCCCCACATGGCGGGCCACAGATAATTAGCCTTCATGCGTAGCATGAGTTCAAAAACTTTTTCATAAACAAGGTGGTTCACTCCACCGAATTTTTCTTTGGCCCATCCTGAAAACGACGGAGCTTCATCATTTATAAAAATCCCCCGGTATTTTACAGATGGCGATCCCGATTGGTATATTCCATTTTTTATAAATACCTCTTTCTTTTTTTTTGCAGGCACATCGGCCCACCAGTACCAGGGTGATACGCCCATCTGTCTTGATAGTTCAAAAACACCAAACGCCGTTCCCCTTTTATCACTTCCCGTAATAACCAGGGCATTTTTGATTCCAATAACCGGATTGGAAATGGTTTGCAACTGATAGTTTTCCCATTTGTTCTTTATCCTTTCTATATTTATTTTCTTTTCTGCGGCAAGCCGTTGTATGATTTCAGAGCTATCAATGCTGCCGATTATAATTATCCGGTTAGTAGTTGGAGATAGTCTGGAAATTATTTCGGGTTTTTTACCGGTTATCAGGTTTACATCCTGCTGAAGTAATTCAGCAGCTTTATGCATCAGCCAATGATCTTTTGGGTCAACATATATGGATGCAGTTTGCAGGTTCGAAACAACCGGAAAATAGCCAGAGTCATATTTATCCCGGATAATAATATCCTGGGCGAAAAGTTCGGTGGATGAAATAAATATTAAAATTGTTGTCAACAATTTCGCTTTCATATGCAAGCAAGATTAAATGATTTTAAAACCCGATTGAATTCCCCCCGTCAACAGGCAGTACGATTCCGGTCAAATAGCCGGATTTATCAGATGAAAGAAAATACGCAACTTCGGCAATGTCTGCCGGACTACCCAGTTTGCCCAATGGTGTTCGGGAGAGTACTTTCTGCTTTCTTTCTCCATCCCCATTGAAGGCGTTTCCGGACATATCCGTTTCAATAAAGCCCGGGGCAATGCAATTTACCAGGATACCTTTTGGTGACAATTCGACTGCCATGGCCCGGGTCATTCCTTCAATGGCAGATTTGGAAGCCGTATACGCGATTACTTTTGGCAGGCCGTATTGGGAAGCCATCGAACTGATGTTGATGATATTGCCCTTGCCTTTTTTGATCATAAATTTTACAACCTCCCTGGACACGGCAAATACCGAGGAGACATTTGTCTGAATAATCTGATTAAATTCCTCGTCACTGACTTTAGTAAAATCTTTCTTTAGGTTGATACCTGCATTGTTCACCAGAATGTCTATGGATCCATAACTTTCCATGACCTGTTTTACCATGGCAGGTATAGCTTTCAGATTGGTTAAATCGAAGCATACCGGTATACATAATTTTCCCAGTTTGTCCTGGGCCTTATTCAGTTTTTGCTGGTTACGGCCAATAATTATGGTTTGTATTCCGTTCGTTACAAATTTCTCCGTGATGGCAAATCCGATACCCGACCCGCCTCCCGTAACGATAGCTATTTTATTTTGCTTGATTATTTTCATTACTGCGGCTCATTTCAGGTTTAGGAAAGTAATTAATTCGTTCAGCATAATCAAATACAAGTAATTGTAATTTAATGATTCAGCTTGCTAATTTGATATATTTTTTGTACGTGTGGAAGAGGCACGGACAATTAGTTCCGAATGAAGGAGAATGGTATTGGCTGTTTTGATAATGGAAGTTCCGTTTAAGTGGTTTATTAAATTGTGGGCAGCTGCCTGACCCATTTCATACCCCGGGTAATTTATGGTTGTCAAATTCGGTTCAATGACTTTAGATACAGGATCGTTATTAAAGCCAACAAAGGCAATATCCTGCGGAATTCGGATACCCGCCCGTTTCAAAGCCATCATACAACCCACGGCGCAATTGTCATTGGCGACGAATACAGCATCCGGCAAAGGATTCATTTTCATGATGACCGCCGCGGCGCTTGAACCTGCTTCCTGACTCAGGTTATTTATGATCAGGTATTCCTCTTTAAATTTAATTGAATGATCAGCGAGTGCCTGCCGGTAGCCCTGCAGGCGGTCAATGTATACATTCCTTTTCGGGGTAGCGGTGATATGAACGATTTTTTTGCATCCCTGGCTTATTAAATGAACGGTGGCTTCGTACCCAGCTTTCCGGTTATCAATTAATATATTGGAACATTTTTTATAATGTGTCACACGATCAAAAAAGAGCAGGGGGATATTCTTCTTAAAAAAAGGTTCAAAATGTGTAATATCGTCGGTATCATAGGCCAGGGAAACCAGGAGCCCGTCTACACGGTTCTTAAACATAGTTGCCGCACTTGACTTTTCTTTTAGGACGGACTCGGAGGATTGCGAAATAATTAAATTATATCCTTCATTGTTTACAACATTTTCCATACCTGCGATGACGGTGGACATAAAATAACTGTTGAGCCGGGGTACGATGACACCAATAGTCTGTGTGGTTTGATTTCTGAGATTCCGGGCAAAATGGTTTGAACGGTATCCCATTTCTTCTGCCAGATCCGCGATTTTTTTCTTTGTTTTCTTATTGACTACCGGATCATTCTTCAGTGCACGGCTTACGGTAGCGCTCGAAATATTGAGCTTTCTGGCCAGATCATATATGGTAATGTCTTTTTCCCTGGTCATACAATCGGTTACATAGTTTTACAGTAAAGCTAATATAAAAGAAAATTAAAAAAAAAATTGCAATCGGTTACATTTTTGATAAATTCCCTTACATTAGTGCAGGAATTCCGATTTCTGCTTACCGGATTGATTTAAATAACGATTGTGTTTATGCAGCCAAAACAAGCTCCAGCACGGCTTTCAAGTGTACAGCATGACCTGCAAATCCCAAATAAATTCTTTTTAACCAGGGGTCTTTTTTCATTTCCGTCCCCGATTCCACAAAACCGTCCCGACCCGGGCAATGGGAAAGGTATTTTCTTCATTCACTTATAAAAAACGTACTCATGCCATACCTATATGATTAAGAACCGACCTCCTCTGACTGGCAGACCGTGTTTTAACCAAAAACTGTAATTTCTAAAATAATTTTTTATGAGAATTCCCAATTCGCCGGATATATCAGGGACATTAATCAGGGTTCAGGGTCTTTTGAAATTATTCTTTCTCTTATTATTGCCTGTTTTTGCGGTAATTATTCCCTCCTCTTCATTGTTTGCACAGAAAGATATTCGGGTGTCCGGACGAATTGTAAGTGAGACCGGTCTGCCGGTGGCGAAAGCCTCTGTAACGATAAAGGGTTTGTCAACCGGGGTGACCAGCAATGACAACGGAGATTATGAAATTACCGCGCCTTCTAATGGCACGCTTATTTTCTCTTATGTCGGCTTCACGTCCGCCCAGATCCAGATAGATAACCGGACCAGCATTGATGTCAGTCTGAGCAGTACGCCAAATTCCCTGAGTCAGGTAATCGTAGTGGGATATGGTTCCCTAAAACGAAGTGATGTGACCGGTGCCATTGCTTCCGTGGGAGAATCAACTCTGAAAGAAGTGCCGACAGCAAACTTTGTTACTGAATTAAAAGGGCGACTGGCCGGTGTAGATATAGTAAGCAATAATTCAAATCCCGGAGCAACGGGCCAGATCCGAATCCGGGGAAACAGATCTTTATCGCCGGAAGCCGTTCCGTATAATGCGGCTCTGTCAGCAGCCAGTAATGACCAGTTGAACGCTCCATTAATCGTACTGGATGGCATTCCTTATGGCGGATCCATCAATGATATCAATCCGGATGATATTGCCAGCCTGGATATATTAAAAGACGCGTCGGCTACCGCTATTTACGGTTCAAGAGGCTCAGGCGGGGTCATTCTTGTGACAACAAAAAGAGGTAACAAGTCAGGTAAATCCGTCACGAGTTACAACGGATATTATGGTATTTCTAATGTAACCGGTGAATATAAAGTTTTTAACGGACCGGAATATGCGGCATTGAAAACCGAAGCGGCGGCAGGTAACACTATAAATCCAGGAATGAGCGCCTACGGATTAACCACGGCAGAGCAGGCCGGCCTCGCGAATGGCGTATCGACCGACTGGCAAAAACAAATATACCAGCAGGGACAGGTTACCAATCAGAATTTAAGTATTTCCGGCGGTAATGATCGCACACAATATTCTTTTGGTGGCAGCTTTTATAAAGAGATCGGCGTGATTCCGGGGCAGGATTTTACGAGGTATGCCTTACGGGTTACTTTGGATCATCAGATAAATAGTCATTTAATGGTCGGGATCAATATGATGAATTCCCTGGCCTTCACCAATAATGGAGGGAATCCTGTTGGTGGTCTGATCAGGATGAGCCCATTGGTTAGTCCGTATAATGCTGACGGCACCATCAATTCCTTGCCTGAAGCCGGTGCCATCGATGGCGCTACCGTTAATCCCTTGTCGATAAAATATAATTCTGCGGCAATTTTAAACAATGACCGGAGATTGAGAACCTTCAATAGTTTATATGGACAATGGAATATCATTGCAGGTTTGAAATACAGGTTAAACGTGGGTTTGGATTACAGTCAGGATCAGGCTGGCACGTATATGGGGCCGAATACCTTTTATAATTCCAGCACATCCCTTGCTTCAGCGAGCGAATCCGTAAGTAATTCCGAAGCATATACCTATACGATTGAAAATGTGTTGACCTATGATAAAACATTTGCAGAAAAAAACAGGATAAGTTTTACCGGTCTGTTTAGTGTTCAGAAGGATCATAACCAGGGCAGTGGTATATTCGGAACAGGAATACCGGCAGATTATATCCAGAACTATAATCTGAGTCTGGCCGGTTCGGTGAACGCTTCTACCGTTAATACAAATCCGTGGACATTTGCGGAAAGAGGCCTCATTTCCTATATGGCGCGGTTAAATTATGCATATGATAACCGGTTTCTGTTTACAGCCACTGTAAGAACAGACGGATCTTCGGTTTTGTCGCCGGGTAATCAATATTTTACCTATCCCGCGTTCGCCGTTGGATGGAATATTGCCAATGAAAAATTCATGAATAATATAAATACAGTTTCCACTCTTAAATTGAGAGGCGGCTGGGGAATAACTTCCAACCAGGGAATTAGTCCCTATGCGACATTGGGCGCATTAAGTACAAACGCGTATAATTTTGGACCCGGCACCGCGGGTCAAAATATAGGTTACCTCGTTACGAGCCTGGCAAATAAAAATTTAAAATGGCAATCCACCGCAGAAACCGACATCGGGTTGGATTTTGGAATTTTAAAGAATCGCCTGACCGGTACATTTGATATCTATTTTCAAAATACGGATAACATCCTGTTACAGGAAAGTTTGCCGGCCAGCAATGGTGCGGGAAGCACAATTGTCAATGCAGGTAAAACAAAAGGACATGGATTTGAAATCAGCCTTAGCAGCATCAACATACAATCCGCCAGTGGATTTACCTGGTCTACGGACGTAAATTTTTCAGAAGACAGGGATGAAATTGTACAACTTCAAAATCCCACGCTGAAACAGGATATCGGCAATGGATGGTTTGTGGGCCAGCCTATCACGGTGATATATGATGTAAAAAAGATTGGTATCTGGCAACAAAAGGACCAGGCTGCGGCTGCCAGCTTCGGACAATTTCCGGGACAGATCAGGGTTCAGGATCAAAACGGCGATGGTAAAATTAATGCCAGCGATGCCGTGATCCTCGGGAACTATCAGCCGAAATGGATAGGTGGTATGACGAACAGGGTGTATTATAAAAACTTTGACTTTTCGATTGTCATGTATGCCAGGATGGGACAAATGGTTGATGTACCCTATCTGACAACGGATGGAAGCGCCCAGGGATTTGACTTTTTTAATAATAGCCGGAACAATCAGATAAAAACAAATTATTGGACCACTTCAAATCCAACAAATGGATTTCCGAGGCCCGATGCAAGCGCAGATAAATTTGTTTATTCTTCTACGCTCGGATACCAGGATGGTTCATTTGTAAAAGTCCGAAGTATTAATTTAGGATACAGTCTGCCTTCAAAAATGTTGAATAAGGCGGGTATCAGTTCCTTACGGGTATATATAACCGCTTTAAATCCGTTCATGATCTATGCACCACTGGTTAAAGACGGTCTGGGCCTGGATCCGGAAGGAAATGGGTATGGCGGCGCCGTTGCTTCTACGGCAACTGCTGTGGCAACCGCACCCGGCCGGCAAATCACAGTGAATTTAAACACGCCTCCGACAAGGCAGTTCAATATTGGTGTAAACCTGAAATTCTAATTATTAAAATATTTCGTTATGAGATTGAATATCCATAAATTCCTTAAACTGGCGAATAGAAAAAGGAATAATACAAATAAGATATCCTTCATCATTGCTGTCGCTTTCTTCCTGACCGTTACGGGTTGTCAGAAACTACTGGTGGAATCTCCAAAATCCCAAATAACACCGGCATTTTTTAGTACGCCTGGTGGTATCTTAGGCGGGATAGCCGGAATATATTCGGATATGCGGAATTTGTGGGGCACAGAAGGGTTTACCAATATTACTACCGCGGGCACGGACGAAGTGTTGGCTGGCGGAAGTGCCAGCGGGGTATATTGGTGGACCTACACAAATATTGTGGCATCAGACAATGCGACGACTGCATTGTGGAATATTGCCTACCAGGACATCAATACGGCGAATGGTGTTTTACAGTTTGGCGCCACAGCAAATTTGCCCGATTCCACAAAGGCCCAATACCTTGCCCAGGCTAAATTTCTACGCGCGTTCTATTATTTTTATCTGGTTCAGACCTTTGGCGATGTTCCACTCCATACTACTTTTATCACCGATGCAACGACTTCAGATAGCCGTCAGCCAATAAAAGACATCTATGCCCAGATCATTACGGATTTAACCGAAGCCTCCAAGGAATTACCCGCAAAACCAACGGCGCCCTTTCTGGGGAAACCCGCAACACAGGCCGCTGCTTTATATTTCTTAGCCAAGGTTTATCTGACCAGGGGATGGTCAAGCGCCGACTCCACGGGGGATTTTGCACAGGCTGCCGCTATCACTTCGAATCTGATCAGCAATGCAAGTGCATATGGATTGGGTCTGTGGCCGGATTTCGCAAGCGCAAACGCGCCTGGAAATGAATATGGTTTGGAAACCATTTTTGTAATTGACAGGGAGGCTGATTTGAAATATGGTGAACGCACGACCGGATCGAGGGCATCAGGACCAAAAGAAAACGGAACAAATTTCTTTTTCAGGCCCAATTATCCTACAATAACAGCGAATTATCCCGCTGCCGGGGGTGCAGCTATTATGACAAGGGATATTCCAAATGGCCGTCCCTTTATTCGTATCAGGCCAAATACTCCTTATGTCCTCAACCAGGCTTTTACAGACCTGGTAAACGATACCCGCTATGCCAAAACTTTTCAGACGGTCTGGATAGCCAATACACCGGCCGTTACTACGCCGCGCGGTTCATTAACCGTTGGTGTCGACACGGGATTATGGGCAGCGCCTGTTGAAGTGTCAGCAGCAAGAGTTTCATCGTTCAAGGGAATTATATTTACACCGAATGGTACAAATGGTGCAAATACCTATACTACCGTCATGTATCCTTCGATGAAAAAATATGACGATCCGAACAGGGCCGATGTAAATGACGCCTCAACACGACCGTTTATCTTCGCCCGATTTGCCGATGTCTACCTGATTGCCGCTGAGGCATATTTTAAAATGGGCGACAATACCAGTGCCGCTGCGATGTTAAATGTTGTCAGGCAAAGGGCTGCCTTTGGTACCACGAACCCGGGTGGAAATGCCGCAGCCGTTATTGCGCAGACCATTACGCCGGCACAGGTGACCCTGGATTTTATATTGGATGAGCGTTCCCGTGAATTATTCGGTGAATGCCAGAGATGGTGGGACCTGGTGCGTACGCAATCACTCAATGAAAGATTGATGCAATGGAATCCAACAGAGGCGTATACACATTATGCAACATCAAGTCCTGCGAATGCCTATTCGCTGAGACCCATTCCGCAGACTCAGATTAACCTGGTAACTTCCGGTCCTGTTTTTCCACAAAACCCAGGGTACTAGACGGATGACTGGTCGGTGAATGGCGAATGAAAGTAACGCGTCAGGGTTTTGAAAATGTAAATTGAAATGTCTGGGTTGACTCATTGAAAAATAGTAGTAAGAAAATTTAATGACCAGATTAATAAAAGCTGCCTTTTTTTTTACTCTGGTATCGATCCATACAGTAAATGCACAAACCCCGGACCTTGCCAGGATGACGCCGGAACAGCGAAACGAATATTTCGCCAAAATGCGTTCAGCTTCGGTGGCGGATTGGCAAAAAATGATGAATTTGCTGGATATTAAATTACCAAAACTTCCTCCGCCTGAGGAGGATCCAAAAAGACCAAAAAATCTCACGCAAAAAAAAGGATCGACAAACTGGTACGATGAAGCAGGCTATCTGTATGTCCGTTCCGATTGGGGCAGCTGGTCCAACTACGATGAAAAGAACACGGGTGAATATACAGTTCCCGACCCGCTGGTTTTGAAGGATGGCAGTCCGGTAAATAATGCGAATTCCTGGTGGACAAAACGGCGTCCTGAAATCCTGCATGATTTTCTGAATGAGATATATGGAAATACTCCAACGAACACGCCAAAAGTAATTTTTGAAGTGTCGGCCATCGACAGTCATGCACTGGACGGAAAGGCGATCAGGAAAATCGTTACGGGACGTATCAATCTTTCCCGTCACCCGCCGACCGCGGACACTCCCGGCATTCAAATCACATTATACATTCCATCCATTGCCGTGAAACCGGTACCGTTAATAGTAACGGTAGGTGGTTTTTTAGGACAGACCGTTTTGGACCAGGTCATTGCTGCCGGATGGGCCATAGCAACGGTCAATACCGCGGCCATTCAAATGGATTTCGGTGTCGGTTTGCATAGCGGCATTATCGGATTCGTAAACCAGGGCAAGGACAGAAAACCAGATCAATGGGGTGTACTTGCAGCCTGGTGCTGGGGTTTGAACCGCGCATTGGATTATTTTGAAAAAGATAAAATGATAAATGCCGGACAAATTGGTATCCAGGGTCATTCCCGCTGGGGCAAAGCTGCGCTGCTCGCCGCTGCATTGGATCAGCGCTGGGCTATCGTCTTTTCAAGTTGTTCCGGAAGTCTGGGTTCTTCACTGGAGAAGCGTAATTATGGTGAAACGATTGACAATGTTGCCGGGGCCGGCGAATACCACTGGATGGCCGGGAACTTTCTTAAATATGCCGGGCACTGGCAGGATCTGCCAGTAGACGCCCATGAGCTAATCGCACTCATTGCACCGCGTCCCGTGTTTATTACCGGTGGGACACACGATAGCTGGTCCGATCCCAGAGGAGAATTTCTGGCCTGTGTGGCAGCCGAACCAGTATATCATTTACTTGGGAAGAAGGGACTGAACCCAATCGATATGCCAGCTCCGGATCAGTCCCTGATTGATGGTGATATCGCTTTCAGAGAGCATGAGGGCGGGCACACTGATTTACCTGATTGGCCGGTGTTTATTGAGTTCGCGAAGAAATATTTTAAATAGAGAAAAAAAGGAAAAAGGCGGGAGAGTAAAACACGGGAAGAAATAGAATGCTTATGGGGAAACCTTAATTTCGGTATAGTTAAAATCTCAAATTTCATGAAGAATAATATTATCATTCTTCTTTTTTTGTCCTGTCTGCTTCGTATGGCCAATGCCCAGCAGGAACCTTATTTAAATCAATCCTTACCGGTTGAGGTAAGGGTAAATAACCTCGTCAGCAAACTCACGCTGGAAGAAAAAGTGTACCAGATGATGAATGGTTCTCCGGCTATTCCGCGACTGCACATACCGGAATATAACTGGTGGAACGAGGCATTGCATGGCGTTGCCCGTTCAGGAGTAGCCACCATATTTCCGCAGGCCATTGGTATGGCCGCAACTTTCGATGACAGTTTGATATTTAAGGTCGCTTCCTCTATTTCAGACGAAGCCCGCGCCATGTACAATGCTTCAGTAAAAAAGGGGTATCGGTCCCAATATGGAGGGCTCACTTTCTGGACACCCAATATAAATATTTTCAGGGATCCGCGCTGGGGAAGGGGGCAGGAGACATATGGAGAAGATCCCTTTCTGACGGCAACCTTAGGTGTTAAATTTGTAAACGGCCTGCAGGGCAACAACAGTAAATATTTAAAAGTAGCGGCCTGCGCCAAACATTTCGCCGTACACAGTGGTCCCGAAAAATTGCGTCACACATTTAATGCGCAGCCATCACAGAAAGATTTATGGGAAACCTATCTGCCCGCATTTCACGCGCTCGTGAATGCAAAAGTAGAAGCCGTGATGTGCGCTTACAATCGCACCGATGGTGAAGCCTGTTGCGCCAATACCTATTTGTTGCAGGATGTACTAAGGAACCAATGGGGATTTAAAGGTCATATCGTATCCGATTGTGGAGCATTGGATGATATTTATCAGGGTCATAAGCTTGTGGCAGACAAAACGCAGGCTGCCGCACTGGCGCTCCGCAGGGGCGTTAATTTGAATTGTGGCGATACCTATCTGTCATTGATAGATGCAGTAAAGAAAGGTATTATAACAGAAAAACAAATTGACAGTTCCCTGGCTATTTTGTTGCGTACAAGATTCAGACTGGGATTATTTGACAAGGAAACCGATAATCCATACAATCGTATTCCCGAATCGGTCATTAATAGTACTTCTCACAGGGAACTGGCCAAAAAGGTTGCTGAAGAATCAGTTGTCTTATTGAAGAACAATGGAGTCCTGCCTTTACGAAACGATTTGAAGGAGTATTTTATTACGGGTCCGAACGCTTCCAGCGTGGACGTTCTTTTAGGAAATTATTACGGCGTCAACGGAAACCTGGTGACCATACTGGAGGGATTGGCTTCGCAGATCAGGCCCGGAAGTCAGATGCATTACCGACAGGGAATTCTATTGGACCGGGAAAATATAAATCCGATTGACTGGTCATCAGGTGAAGCCAAAGAAGCAGATGCGACCATTGTTGTTCTGGGTATCTCGGGATTGCTCGAAGGGGAAGAAGGAGAATCCATTGCGTCGTCTTCTGCAGGGGACAGACTGGATTACAATATTCCCCAAAATCAAATTGAGTATTTAAAAAAGCTGAAAAGGGAAAACAGTAAGCCCGTTATTGCGTTGATAACAGGCGGCAGCCCGATGAACCTTTCTGAAATACATGAGCTCGCAGACGCTGTACTCCTGGTTTGGTATCCGGGTGAAGAAGGTGGAAATGCAGTAGCTGACATCGTCTTCGGAAAAGTTTCTCCCTCCGGCAAATTGCCCATTACTTTCCCAAAATCACTTGACCAGCTGCCCGCTTATGAAGATTATTCCATGAAAGGAAGAACCTATCGTTATATGAAAGAAGAACCGATGTACCCGTTTGGCTTTGGGTTGAGTTACACCAGTTTTTCATACAGCAATCTTCACTTATCAAAAAATACGATACAAAAAAATGAAACTGCCGTAGCCGAAGTTATCGTTACCAATACCGGAAAATACAAAAGCGATGAAGTGGTGCAACTTTACCTTACCCATGAGGATTTGGGAGAATCTACCCCGTTGTATTCTCTGAAAGGGTTTAAACGGATCTCTCTTGAACCCGGAGCATCCAAAAAAATATCTTTCCCAATCACACCCAATACCATGGAATTGATTAATGAAGAAGGAAGACCGGTTATGGTATCCGGTAAAATTAAAATAAGCATTGCGGGTTCTTTACCCTCCGGAAGAAGTGAAGCGTTAGGAGCTGCGAAACACATTGAAACCATATTAACATTAAAATAAAATCTTTCGGCATGTTGATGCAGCCTACGATGCGTTGGTTCGGTCCTGAGGACCCGGTGAGTTTATCGGATATCCGGCAGTCAGGGTGCGCCGGTGTGGTTACCGCATTGCATCATATCCCGGTTGGCGAAGTCTGGACGATAAAAGAGATAAAAAAAAGAAAAAGACTTATCGAAAATGCAGGAATGTTATGGTCAGTAATTGAAAGCCTTCCGGTGCATGAAGACATTAAAAAAAAAATTGACAATTACGGGGCCTATATAGAAAATTATAAACAAAGTTTACGCAATGCGGCCCAGTGCGGTTTACAAGTCGTGGTCTATAATTTCATGCCCATTGTAGACTGGATGCGCACCGATATCGCCTTTCAGATGCCAGATGGAAGTCAGTCCTTACGGTTTGAAAAATCAGCGTTTATCGCATTTGATTTGTTTTTATTACAACGGCCCGGTGCAGAAAAAGATTATTCAGCAACTGAAATGAAGCGGGCGGTGGACCGTTTCATCCTGATGACGAACGAAGAAAAAGAATCCTTGTACAGGAATGTTTTATTGGGTTTGCCCGGAAGTAAGGAGCGGTTTACGGAAAAACAAATTCTGGCTGCTTTAAAAACCTATGAACAGACCGATACCAATAAATTGAAGCAAAACCTGTTTCATTTTTTACGTGAAATTGTGCCGGTTGCTGAAGAATCGGGTCTGAAGATGGCTATTCATCCGGATGATCCACCCTATTCCATCCTGGGTCTTCCAAGAATCGTCAGTACGGAGCATGATGTCATGGAATTGCTCGCCTCTGTACCTTCCGCCGCCAATGGCTTATGTTTTTGCACGGGGTCATTGGGAGTTCGTGGGGATAATGACCTGGTCGGGATAATAAGACGGATGGGCGATCATATTCATTTCGTTCACCTTCGCAGCACCAGACGGGATAGTGAAGGAAATTTTTACGAAGCGGACCATCTCGCCGGAGATGTAGATATGTATGCGGTGGTTAAGGAGATCGTGTTACTGTTGCAAAGAAAGGGTACAACTATACCGATGCGTCCGGATCATGGTCACCAAATGCTCGACGATTTGGGTAAGTCAACATACCCGGGTTACAGTGCGATCGGAAGAATGAAAGGACTGGCAGAAATAAGAGGGTTGGAATTGGGAATATATAAATCATTAGTCTCTTGACCCGATGCTGATGGACCATCATAGTGAGTGATAGGTTTCCAAAATCACCACGCCTCTGTGATGGGGATTGGGGGAATGTTTGGTGCATTTGGGGGAATTTTGATTTCGAAACCTGCTGGCCTGACATTTGATTTGTTTACTTTACGGATATGGATTAAAAATTCAAAACCCGTTTTTAAATCGTGAACTACTATTCCACAAATTCACAGAATGTTTTTGAATAAAAAAAGTACCGGCAGGATTTAAGATTGCTAATTACGCAACCCCCGGATCTTCTTTCCCGTTTCTATTATCAGTTTTCCTGTTCTTCCCAATAAATGCTGCATAGTTCTTCTGCAAGTTTACATTCATCAACCATTAAATTTATTAGAATGAAGTCTTTTGTAACATTCAAGGGAATACTATTTATTTCTCTTCTGTTTCTTGTCATAACCCGCTGCAAAAAAGATAACGCGAACAATTCAACAACCCCGAAGACACCCGGTTTGCAACTCGTAGTCGATAGTTTGGTTTCTCCCGTATTTATCTCAGAACCACCTGATGGCTCGAAAAGGCTTTTCGTTGTAGATGAAATTGGAAAGATCTGGATCATCGGATCCGACAGTAAGAAAATCGCGACTCCATTTATCGATGTGACCAGCAAAATGGTCAGCCTGAGCCCAGCCTACGATGAAAGGGGACTGCTTGGTTTAGCTTTTAGTCCGGATTTTAAAACCAACGGTAAATTTTATATTTTCTATACGGCCCCTCCCCGCCCCGGAACCCCTGTTCCGGGAGCTCCCGGCGCTACGTGGAACAACCTCACCCGAATTTCCGAGTTTAAGGTTTCAGCTTCAGATCCAAATCAGGCTGACCTGAGTACGGAAAGAATTCTGATACAGGATGACCATCCCTATCTGAATCATAACGCGGGTACATTGGCCTTCGGCCCCGATGGATTCCTTTACATTTCCATCGGTGATGGCGGAAACAAAAATGACATTGGAAACGGGCACGTGAGTGACTGGTATACCGTGAACGCCGGCGGTAACGGACAGGATTTATATGCCAACCTGATGGGTAATGTCCTGAGAATAGACGTAAATGGAAATCCATATAATATACCCGCTGATAATCCTTTTGCGGGAACAAACGCCAGGCCGGAGATTTATGCATATGGCTTCCGGAATCCCTTCCGTTTTTCCTTTGATATGGGCGGAACGCATCAATTAATATTGGGGGATGAAGGACAGTCACTATACGAAGAAATAGACCTGGTAACGAAGGGCGGAAACTATGGCTGGAATGTAAAAGAAGGCACCCATTGTTTCGATACGGACAATGAACTGGTGGAACGGGCGTCCTGTCCCGCGATGGATTCAGCTGGTAAACCGCTGATTGATCCGGTTATCGAACTGGTAAACTCCGCGAATCCAAAAGGTGGCGGACAAGGCATTGCTATTATTGGCGGATATGTTTATCGCGGTACCGCATTACCTGCGTTACAGGGGAAATATATATTCGGTATGCTTTCCGCGGATGGAGGCGCCACCGGTACGGTATTCTCCGCTAATCCGGCAGCCAGCGGCATGTGGTCGTATAATTCATTAGCATTAAACGGTTTTCCAAATAACCTGGGTCAATTCCTCAAAAGTTTCGGGCAGGATCAGAGCGGTGAAATATATTTATTGACATCGGCCCAGGAAGGACCACAGGGGAATACCGGTAAAGTATATAGGATGGTTGCGAATTAATGTGGGCAGGTTTTTGTAGGGTTACGCAAAAAAGGATTATCGAAAGATGATCCTTTTTGCTGCACCCTGTTTCGCAATATGGATTTATATTTGCTTCACTTTATATAAATTTCATTTTAATTCGTTCCACATGCCCTATGGTCCGGCACCGGCATATTGTTTTCCATTATCGGAGATTTGCGTTTATCTGCTGTTTATCATTTGTCTTACTCATTCCTTTCGAAAAGGCATCAAAGATGCAGGTTATCTTATTGGCGCATTGATTTTCGGACTTTTGCTGGAATTCATTGATGTTTATTTTTTGAAGGGTTATACGTATGGAAGGTTCGCGGTGATGCTGGGATCACCGCCATTAGACATTCCATTCTGGATTGGAGTAGGATGGGGCGTGATCATTTATTCAGCCAGGTTGTTTACTGACCGGTTGGGACTGGGTATCCTCGCGGCGGCAGCACTGGATGCCATTATTGCCATAAATATTGACTTTACGATGGATGTGGTTGCTTACCGTCTTCATATGTGGGACTGGGGCTGGTCTGTAAAACAAATGGATCCTTTAACGTCTGATTGGTTTGGCATTCCATACAATAATTATTTTGGCTGGCTGATCGTTGTTTCCACCTATTCCTATTTCAGCCGTCTATTTGAAAAACACCTTCAAAAGGGGAAGCAATTCATTGTAAAAACAATGATTCCCATCGGTGCCATTGCTGTTTCAGAAATCATACTATTTTCATTTTTTAAGTTTATAAACAATATACTGCTCGAAAAATTTGGAATTACCTCACTGCATCGTTTCCTGGTTTATTTGATTTTATTGATTATTATAATTATCGTAGGCTGGACAAAACGAAAACAGAACAGTCCGGCAAGGCTGCCATTTGCGGCCTGGATTGTGCCAGCCTGGTTCCATCTGTATTTTTTTCTTTGGTTTTTTTTAGCAGGCTTTAACCAGGAGAATAAATGGATGACGATTTTTGCCATCACCAACCTCTTCCTTGGCGTATTGATTCATATGCCGGTGATATCAAAATTTTCGGATAAAAGGGTTTTGAATTAAATATTTATCGTGAAACGGATCAAGCTCAGGCTTATTAATTCATACCGGAGCTTTCAGCAGGGTTTAAAAAGCAGGCGGGTTGGAATTGTAATACAGTAATATTTCATGCTCGGGCCAGGAACTGATATGGGATTTAAATCCTGCTCTCAATGTAATCTTATTAAAATTATGCGTACCCGCCATAATACATAGGGGGCCGGACTCGTCCAGTTTTTGTTTGGATAACTCATCTGGCATGACCAATCCAATATGCCCGGGAACCTTTGGATCAGGATTTTGATAAATTGCAATAACCGCATAGCCACGATTTGCAAACTGCTGGGCATTATCATAAGAGTTTTCGCCGGTGATGAGCTTCCATCCATCGTCACGGGCTTCCTTCTTTTGAAGCCAGTCGTATTGGGCATTGGTCAATAATACCTGGCCGTGATCAGGTGGTCTGAGTATATAAATATTCAATCTTTTGCAGGCTGCGGCAACAAAAGCGCTGCAGTGTGTATGGATTCCCTTTTCAGCATTCGGATCATCCTGTTCTCCGGTCTCCCAGTTGATATGATGACCGGCGATCCAAAGGCTTTCAACATTCAGTCCAAGGTAAAAATCTCTGAGGTTATTGCCTTTTTCATCGATGGGCAATTTTTGCGTCTTTGCTACTATGGAAAAAGCCAAAAAGGAGAATAATACAATTACTGATTTCATGTTGGTTACAGTTCTTCGTCTACAATTTCCTGTATTCTTTCCTGACCCCCGTCCGTAAAGATCATCTCCAGCAAGAGGATGGAAATGGACACCTGGCAATGGATCCGTTCCCAATCATAATATGATCCATCTTTCATTCCTTTTAAATCCAAACCAAGGAGATCCAGTGCATGGGATTTTGCCACTTCCTTGTAGTGGGCATTATTCATTCTTTCATCGGAGGCCGGTGAAACGGGAGACACAATACGGATAATTTCTTTGATTAACTCGATTACCTCTCCCCTGTTGATGGAACTTAAAAGCAGGCTTTTTGATTCGTCCAGTTTTTTTACTAATAATTTCTGTTCAGTTGTTTCCATGATTTGAATTTCTAACTACGAATATAAATAAAAATGCCTCAGTTTATTTAACGCCTGGACGTTTCAATTGCAGAAATTATTCCTACCTTAAAGGATGCAATCGATTAGCGAAACGATTGAGAAAGCGATCAGCGTCATACTCTCATTTGTCGGAGTATTCGTCATTTATTGGGCAGCAAAGGCACTGATAACATTACGAATTGAAAATAATCCAAAAGCCTTTACAATTCGCGGAAAATTAATTACGATTGCTTATTGCTTAATTGCATCAATGGTGGTTCCTTATGTATTATATATGTGGGGAACACAAAAAGAGAAAGCGCTTTCTTACTTTGTCATCATTTTTTCTGCCACGCTGGTGGCTGTGATTACCTGCTACAAAAAGTTTCAGGTAAATGAGCGTGATAAAAAATAGTTTGCTCAATTCATTGTAACGAGAAATCTTTTCAATTTTTATGTTGCCCTATTCCTTCCTTTGTTGTTAATACTACTGTTAGCCGTGATGGGCCGAAATGGCGGGAATTATCGATTATCAGCAGCTTATTGATCCTGTATAGACCGTAATTGAATGGTTGTTACATTCACGCAGATTGCGACACCCGTTCCCATCGGGGTATAAGAGAAGATAACCGGTTGACCTGATTTTAAAGTCACTTTAAAAGAATCCAAATTCAGGGGTTGAAAGGCTGTGCTATCATATTTATGAATCAACCAGCGCTGGCAATCGTCGGTGGTTACCAGGATCCCTTTTACATTTTGAAATACAGGCGCAGACCCATTTTTTTTGCAGCTGGCAAGTACAATGAGTATTATACAAAGGAGACGAAAACCTGGCATAACCCTATTTAAAATTATGACTGAATTTCTTATCAAAGCGTTGCATATCAAACAAAAAAAACCCTTCGGCTTCGCCGAAGAGCTTGTGACCCCGTCAGGATTCAAACCTGAAACCTTTTGATCCGTAGTCAAATGCTCTATTCAATTGAGCTACGGGGCCGTACTGTCCCGATAACTATATCAGGCGCTAAGGGCGGCAAATATAATGAAATATTTCCAGTGAAAAAAGACGATCCCTTCAAAAAATCCCCTCAAAATCAGAGTTGGCAGGTTTCATTTGTCTGTCATTGCGAACAATTTTTGTTGTACGTTGCGCACATTTTTATTTAATGAAATCCACTGCCGGTCGCATTCCTCCCATTATTCGTAAAATCAGCGTGTTGCCGTTGGCGTCTGTGATTTTTTTTACGGTTTCCGGCGGACCGTATGGCATCGAACCGCTGATCGGGTATGCGGGCAGCTATGCCATCCCGCTTCTGATGATCACGCCATTATTATGGGACATTCCGACCATTCTGGTCGTACTCGAACTCAATAGCATGATGCCCGTGGAAGGCGGTTACTATGAATGGGTGAAGCGCGGACTCGGAATTAAATGGGCCTTTTTTGAAGGCTGGTGGACATGGCTCTACACTTTTGTAGACCTGGCCATCTATCCTGTTTTTTTTATTGAATACGCCGCTTTCTTTTTTCCTCAAATTCAATTATACAGAATACCGGTTTGTCTCGCGATGATCTGGATCAACGCCGCATTGAATATACGGGGTATTGTTCTCGTTGGAAAAACCGCAGTATTCCTCACGGTCGCTGTGTCAATCCCATTTTTGGTTTTATATTATTTGGGATTTATACATCCGGTGTATTCCGCCCCGCACGCGCATGAAGGAATGCATTCGCTAGGCCTGGCACTGTTTACCATCATGTGGAATTTTATAGGATGGGATAATGCCACCACCTATGCAGGCGAAGTGCAACGACCCGTCCGATCGTATCTGAAAGCAATCCTTATTGCGTTTTCAGGCATCTACCTGTTTTATCTTTCTCTCACCTGGCTGGCGTTGCGTTCAGGAATTCCGGGATCCGTTTTTGCCGAGAAAGGTATCCCCTATCTCGGAATGCTGATTGGCGGACATTCACTGGGTGCATTGCTTTCACTGGGAGGCGTGGCCAGCATGCTGGGTATTTTCTGTGCCGTGCTGCTTTCTGTTTCCAGGGTTCCTGCCGTTATGGGAAACGATAAGTTGCTTCCGGACATTTTCACAAAACTTCATTCCAGGTATCAGACCCCCTATATTTCCATCATCGTTTGTTCCGTCATCGTAAGTCTGCTGATCCTCCGCCCTCTGTCTGATTTAATCGTCCTGGATATTTGTTTATATACTGCCGGAATTTCGCTTGAATTTGCTGCACTCATTAATCTCCGAAAAAAAGAAGCCGATACCGGACGTCCGTTCCGGATTCCTTTGCGAAGGACTGGTCTCATCATTCTTTTCCTGATACCCCTGATTATTTTCATTTTGGCTCTGGGCAGTACATTGATGGGTTCTGCAGATAACGTTCACGCCGCTGTAACTTCGTTCTTAACCATACTTTCCGCTCCTGTTTTATGGTTTTTAATGAAGAAAGGTAAACAGTGATCCGTGGCTCATTCTGACCGTAAGCTGTTTACCGGATTTGCAATGGCGGCTTTTACTGATTTAAAACTTATCGTTATCAGGGTGATTAATATAATGGATCCCCCAGCTATAATAAATACATCCGCTCCTATTTGAATCCGGTAAGCAAAACTGTTCAGCCACACATTCATAGTCCACCACACTAACGGAATCGCAATTATAACTGCAATAAATACCAACTTTAGAAAATCCTTCGATAACATGACAACCACACTACTCACAGACGCACCGACTACTTTTCGAATGCCAATTTCTTTTTGTCTTCTTTGAGCTGTAAAAGCGGCTAGGCCAAATAACCCCAAACAGGAAATCAGAATAGCCAGACCCGCAAAATATTTCGACAACACGGCTACCCTGTTTTCAGATATGTACAATGCCTGGTATTCATCGTCCAGAAATCTGTAATCAAAAGAAAGTCCTTTATTAAATGATGTGAATGCCTGCCGGATTTGCGCAATTGTTTGTCTTTCGGTCCCGCCTTTTATTTTTACAATAATATTTGGCATAACAGGCTCAATCTGAAAAAAACAGGGCTTTACCATTTGATATAAGGATTCAAAATTGAAATCTTCAGTAACCCCAACTATCTGTTTGTCCTTTCCCCAAAACCTGACCGTCTTTCCAACTGGATATTTCAATCCCATGCTTTTTATGGCAGACTCATTAAATATGATTTCATTTTGCCCCTGTGCATTGTCAGAAAAATTGCGTCCTTCTTTTATCTTTATACCTACTGTTTGCAGAAATCCGCTTCCCACTTCAAGATTCGCAAAAGTGATATCCATAGAGGGGTCCTTTCCGGGCCATTGAAAACCGCCAATAGCGCCATGATCACCGTTCAGGTTGTGGTAATAGCTTCCGGCATTCATTACACCGGGAATATTTTTCAAATCATTCACAAATCCTTTTGCGGTCCTGATTGCGGTAGAATCCATTTCCAATGGAATGGCAAAGTCAATAATATTGTCCCGGTTATATCCAAGATTTTTGGTTTGGATGAAATTTATCTGCCTGTAAACAATTAATACAGTAGCAATCGAAATAACCGACAATGTAAACTGAAATGTAACCAATCCTTTCCTCATCCATAATTCCCCTATCGATGTTCTGAGTTTTCCCTTCAATATCAAAGAGGGATTAAAGCCTGATATGTACAAAGCAGGATAACTTCCTGCAATAAGACCAGTAGTTAAGGCAATAGTTATCACGGTAACTATAAGCTTGTAACTAAATCCGAACGTAAGGTTCTTGCCTGTTATTGAGTTGAATTCCGGAAGCAATAGAAAGATCAGGATCACCGCAAAAAGTATAGATAAAAAACTCATTAAAACAGATTCGCCAAGATATTGAAGTATCAGAGTGGCTCTGCTGGCGCCCACTACTTTTTTTATACCCACTTCTTTTATCCTGCGTGTCGCATTTGCAGTGGAGAGATTCATAAAATTGATACAGGCGATTGCCAGGATAAAGATGGCAATAACCGAAAATAATTTTATGTAAGCTATCTTGCCACCCACTTGTTTGCCATCTTTGTATTGCCCATACAAGTATTTATCAGAGAATTTTCTCAAAAACAAAGTTTTTTGCGAATCTTTCTCTTTTGAATGCATAAAATCTTTAATCCGGGCATTGAATTGGCGAATGTCAGTTCCTTTCTTTATTATTAAAAAGGTGCTCGGATCGCTATTGCCCCAATCCAGCATCCCCGGTCTTTTCTCCACGAAAAGATCGAAATTGAATAGAAGATCAAATTTATCAGAAACATTTGTGGGGTTTTTGGAAAAAATGCCGGTGATAAGATATTTTCCATTAAACTCATCCTGATTCCAGTCAATGGTTTTTCCAATTACATCCTGGGTTGTGTGGAACAATTTCATCGCCAGATCATCTGAAATAACAATAGAATTCTTGTCGGTAATAAGCCGGTTGTAGTTACCCTGACTGAAATCACAATTGAAAATGTTGAAATAATCTTTGCTGACAAATTGTCCCCCGGCTTTAATACGCGTACCATTAGAGGAAATAATACCCTTGCTTGAAAACCATGAAGCAGGTACAACAGATGCAGCGTACTCTACCTGTGGCATTTCGGATTTGAGAGCATTTGCAAGCAATCCGGATGTATAATCCATCGTTTCAATTCCGTTGTTCTCCTTTAGGTTTTGCATTACCTGGTAAAGGCTGTCGTCTTTTTCATTATTCTTGTCCATCTTTAATTCGTCGGTAATCCATAACCAGATAAATAGCGTGCAGGCTAAACCTGCAGCCAAACCAAACAGATTCAAAAAAGTAAATTGACGATCCCTTACCAGGTTACGCCAGGCGATTTTTAAATAATTATTCAACATATATTATTTGTAAATTTATAGGGATGAATGGCTCGAAAATGATGCCTGAATT
>Ga0209863_10000164_pt1 | contig 41265 bp, 42 predicted proteins | sample OrgsoiDNA2013046_FD_185796 | JGI IMG/M metagenome (GOLD analysis project Ga0209863, IMG submission 185796) | Permafrost soil microbial communities from the Arctic, to analyse light accelerated degradation of dissolved organic matter (DOM) -... | ecosystem: Environmental > Terrestrial > Soil >...
TGGTTACCCGCCATTAAGTGCCTTGCAAGATGCTCCGCAGTTATTAAGAGGCATTCCTGTTTTCGGATGCGACGCCACCGCGGTTAAAACGGCGGCCCGGGCAGACCCTACATTGTATCTTTTGAAAAAAGGGACCATCCTGAATAAATGGAGTTATGCTAATTTTGATTTGGCAATCCCACAACTGGCCGAACTTCCTTTTCAGAAAATAAATGAGCCCGTACTTTCCCAAATTCCTATTCGATTTAAGTATTTACATCAATAATTATGTTCAGCCGCTCCGTCTCACGCCTTTTTTATGGAAGTCTCGTAATGCTGGGCGTGGTGGTGATCGTATTTTTTTTATTTCAGGGATTCGGTGATCCGGCGCGGTTAATTCTTGGTCAGCGCGCCGATGCGGGAACCCTTCATAATATCCGCAAAGATCTTTACCTCGACCAGCCGAAATGGAAACAATTTATTTACTACCTCAACGATGTTTCTCCCATCAGTGTGTATAAGGAAGAGGAACTCGCAGAAAAAAATATTCATGGGATCGGGGTGGGTGGTAAAACAAAACTGGTTTTAAAATTTCCCTATCTGCGCCGTTCTTATCAAACCAGAAGACCCGTTTGGTCCATGCTCATGGAGGCCTTACCCGGTACGATCATCCTGGCATTCCTGGCGATGTTTATCGCAACCCTGTCCGGCATATCGCTGGGCATACTGGCTGCGATCAAAAAAGACAGCTGGATGGATACAACCGCCATTCTCACCAGTGTGCTGGGCATTTCAGCGCCATCTTTTTTTATGAGTATCGTGATCGCTTATATTTTCGGATTCCTACTAAATCATTATACCGGTCTGCAAATGACAGGGAGCCTTTTTGATACCGATCCTTTTGAAGGACGCCAGTGGCAACTTAAAAATGCCATTTTACCGGCAATTACCCTGGGCATCCGGCCCATGGCCATCATTGCTCAATTAACCAGGGGTTCGATGCTGGATATCCTGAACCAGGATTATATCCGGACCGCATATGCAAAAGGATTATCTCAAAAACAGGTCATCTGGCGGCATGCTTTGCGAAATGCGTTGAATCCGGTGATCACAGCCATCACGGGTTGGTTTGCGGAATTACTGGCAGGCGCTTTTTTTGTGGAGTATATTTTTGGTTGGAAAGGAATCGGAAAAATAACAGTGGATGCCCTGGCGAAGCTGGATTTTCCTGTGGTAATGGGCTCCGTACTGGTTACTTCTTTTTTCTTCATCAGTATAAATATACTGGCAGACTGGCTTTATCGCGTAGTAGATCCCAGGGTAAAAGCTTAAAGCCTAAGGCCGAAAGCATAACTGTATGGTGTATGGTATATGGTGTATGGTGTGTGCGCGCGTTAAGCATTCTGTTTAAGCAATAGGCCTTAGGCTTTTGACTTTTATCTGATGACTACTTCCCGGATAAGTTTTTCTCCCAGCGCTTCATTTACCCTTTCTATGATCTTGTCTTTTTTGTAAAGAAGTTCCTGCTTGAGAGGTGCTACTGAAGTTTGAATGTATAGTGTTGTTCCGTGAATTTCAATCTTGTCAGTATACCGGGCAATTGTTTTTCCCATGATCTCCTCCCATACTTCCGTGATCTGCAGGGCCAGCACATTTCCCTTCAGTCTGCTTTGTTTCAGGAACTGCCGCATTGCATCGGCCATGGAGTATTCGCTCATAAATCAAAGATACGCTTAAAGCCCTAAGCCTAGGCCTAAAACCTAAGGTGTATGGTAGATGGTGTATAGTGTAATTTAAAAGTTTTGAAAAGCTTTAGGCCTTAGGCTTTAAGCCGATTAAGGAGTAATCCACTGACAATTTTTCAAGATGATCGCGTATCCGGTTCTCATGTGTGTCCGTTATAAAAAGTTGCCCGTTTCCTTGGGCACATACTCTTTCCAGCAGCTGATGCATGCGATGTGCATCCAGTTTTTCAAAAACATCATCCAGTAATATAATCGGCGCAAAACCTTTCGTGATTTTCAACATATCATATTCCGCCAGTTTCATGGCAAACAATAGGCTTTTACGCTGACCCTGGGAAGCAATATTTTTAAATTGCTGGTTCATGAGCCGGATGTCTATATCATCCCGGTGAATGCCGGCCAGGGTGCGCTGCATCATCAGATCCCGGTCCCGGGATTTATGCAGGAGTTCAGCGTAGGGGGTCGATAATAAATCACTTTGATAACTCAGTTGCAGGCCGTCATCTGTTCCCGCGATATACTGGTATATGGATGCAATGGAAGGAAGGATTTCATGAAAAAAATGCTGGCGCTTCACAAAAATATAGGTCCCCGGTCGCTGGAGTTGCGCATCATACACGTCCAGCAGGCTTCGGTCCATCGTAATCCTTTCTGCCAGCGAGCGAAGCAATTGATTGCGCTGTTGCAGCAGCCGGTTATATTCTATCAGGTGCTGGAGGTAAACTGCATCCATCTGGCAAAGCAGGGCATCGGTATATCGCCTTCGTTCATCGCTGCCTTCTGTAATGATCCGCGCATCATCCGGCGTGATGATCACACAGGGAAACTTTCCGATATGCCCGGAAAGGCGCTGATATATTTCATCATTCAGAAGAACTTCTTTTTTCCCCGTTTCACGAAGAATGCAAACCACGTTCTGATCTGTATCTCCCGCTTCGAAATTCCCTTCAATCCGGAATCCGGATTTTCCATGATGCACATTCTGCATATCTGACTTAAAAAAATAACTACGCGTAAAACTCAGGTAATAAATGGCATCAAGCAGGTTCGTTTTACCAACGCCGTTATTCCCGTAAATACCAATAATGGGTTTATCAAAGGAAAAACTTTCCTGAAAATAATTTTTGTACTGGGTAAGTGTAATGTTCTTTAATGAAAGCATAGTAGTCCGGCTGAACGGAAATGTAATTTAGTTATTGCCTAACATCTGTATAACCCCGTCTATTCCTGTTGTTATCCCGCCTATGTCATGACTGATAATCGAATCTGCCAATGAAGCAACTGATCCAACGATATCGAGTACCTGCTGGATTTTTTGAGCCGTTTTCAAAAATTTTTTTAACCCTTCCGTTGCCTGTTTGATCTCCTCCAGCTGGAGGGCCGCTTCCTGAAATTCAAGTTGCACTGAATAAGCATAGATTCTGCCCGCCGCCACTGCCAGTTGCGAAAGGGAATCTTCGAGTTTGTTTTTTTGAGCCGGACTCAGTTCAGTATAATGATGAAGTTCATAGTCCGTGATGGCAGACTGCATCCGGGTAAGACTCTGAGCCAGTTGTATCAGCTGGTGCGCATCAAGTGATTCTGCCATATCAGCGGTTTATTGGATTAGTTGAATAAATTCCATAATCATTTTATTCAGGAGAACAATGTCCTGGCTTATCTCTGCTTCCGTATAGGCAAAACCAGCAGGCGGCTTTCCGAATGCCAGCATGTGATGATCCTTCTGTATAAGAATTAGCATCCTGACAGACTGATGGATGTTGACTTTTTCATTTTCAAGCGAAATCAGAAACTGACGATACTGCTGGTTGATCCATGCTTTTTCGACGGGTGAACGCGACCATTCGTAGAGGGGAGCGTAAACAAAGGAAGTATAATTTTCTTTTGCCTGGTTTATTTCACCGGCCAGTGCAGTATCGAGTATAAAGGAATACGTCGCCAGCACGCGGCCCAGGGCCACATCGTTTTGCTGCATGGTGCTGACCAGCTTTTTATACCGGTACCCTTTCAAAGGTTCATTCAGGATGGTATTCAGCAGCCCTTTAACGGACGAAATTTTCTCATCGCTGAGGGACAGGGCCGGATAAACACGGGACTGTATATCCGTCAGGGAATTGATCAGGTCCCGCGCATCATATGCCAGTAGCTTTTTATCTGAAACATCCCGGAGCATGGTAAAATAACTGACCAGGGTCTGGCTGATCAGATTCGTCAGACTGTCTGCCAGTTTATATTCTCCACAAGGAACGACCGGATGACCGGATTTTGCATAGAGGGAGGTATCGGTATATTGAGCGAGGGCAGACTGACTGTATAACCGGCATATCCCGCCAAAAGACAGGGGGGACCGGCTGATTTCTGCCACACCCGTACTGGCAGATTTTGCGAACCGGTTGATGGATTCGGTGGATTTGCAGGAACCCAGAAATACAAGACCGGCAAGAATGGCCTTTTTCATAGAAATTATTAAGGGTTAAGCTTTTGGAAAGGTAAAAAACAGGTTCGAAAACGAGGGGTTTGAAGAAAAAATTTCCGTTTTACCCCTTATCTTTGCCCCCGCCTCGCCAATCCGGCTGGTAATAATCAAATTTACGCTTGTGGCTACCAAGTTTTCCAAGGAAACCTATTTATACTGGTACGAACTCATGCAGCTGATCCGGCAATTTGAGATGATGGCCGAAGAAAAATACAAGATGGACGGAAAGATCCGTGGATTTTTCCATGCATATATCGGCCAGGAAGCGATTGCTGCCGGTTGTATGACTGCCAGCCGGCCGGATGATCCGTTTATTACCGGTTACCGCGACCACGGTCTGGCGCTGTCAAAAGGCGTCAGTGCCAATGCCTGCATGGCTGAACTGTACGGTAAATCGACAGGAACCGCCAAAGGAAAGGGTGGAAGTATGCATTTTTTCGGCGTGGACGTTAAGTTTTTTGGCGGTCATGGTATTGTGGGAGCCCAGATAGGAACCGGCGCCGGACTGGCTTTTGCTGAAAAATATAAAGGGACCGACAACGCTGTTCTGACATTTTTCGGTGATGGAGCCGCCCGTCAGGGGATGTTGCATGAAGTGTTTAATCTCGCCATGCTATGGAAACTACCGGTCATTTTTATTTGCGAGAACAACAATTATGCGATGGGTACTTCCGTGGAAAGAACATCGAATGTAGTAGATATTTATAAACTGGCGGATTCTTATGAAATGCCTGCAGACTCCATAGATGGTATGAGTGCGGAAGCTGTTCATGAAGGAGTGGCGCGGGCTATAAAAAGAGCCAGGGATGCCGGCGGACCCACATTGCTGGAAATCAAAACGTATCGGTATAAAGGTCATTCCATTTCCGATCCGCAGAAATACAGAACCAAGGAAGAAGTGGAAGAATACAAACAAAGAGATCCCATTGCCCAGGTTGCTGATTCCATTCTTTCAAAAAAATATGCGACTCAGGCAGATCTCGATGCCATTAACAAACGCGTCGCGGATACGGTCACTGCATCCGTGAAATTTGCAGAAGAATCTCCGGTCCCCAACGACGATGAAGTGTACAAAGACATTTATATCGATAAAAATTATCCATTTATTAAAGATTGAAAATAACAGTATACCTGTTTCATAATTCCCAGACATGAGCGACATTAAAAATCGTGAGCATTTAGAACATGAGATTTCCCCGATAGACAAATGGAAACATTTCCAGGACAATTATGGCAAAAAATACGCCATCGGAATTGCCATAATCCTGATTGCTGTTATAGGGTATATCGGCTATAAACAATATATCCTGGATCCCAAAGAAAAAGAGGCAACCGGAGCCATGTTCCAGGCCGAAAATTATTATCGTCTGGATTCCGTTAATCTGGCGTTGAATGGCGATAAGATTAATGCAGGATTTTTAAAAATCATCAGCAGGTATAGCGGAACAAAGCCTGCAAGCCTGGCGTCTTTTTATGCCGGCAGCTGTTATCTGAAACTGGGCGACTTCAATAATGCCGTTAAATATTTAAAGGATTTTAAAACATCCGCTATACAGGTGCAGGCGAAGGCATACGGACTGCTGGGGGATGCATATTCTGAATTGAATAAAAAAGAAGAAGCTGTTGTTCAATATAAAAAAGCAGGAACCTTGTTCGAAAAGGATGAAATTATTTCTCCTGAATACCTGTTCCGCGCAGGTTATTTATATGAAAGCATGGGCAGGAACGACGATGCGATTGCCATGTACACACTGATTAAAAATAAATATCCCGCCTCATCCCGGGGTTTTGACATAGACCGTTACCTGGCCAGGCTGGGAGTGGTTAAATAAAACCTCATGTCTTCAACCGGGAAATCTACCGCTGTAAAGCCGAAAATAAAAAACGCTTCCGTCGTTATAGTCAGAACCGAATGGAATTCGGCGATCGTGGATGAATTATTTACGGGTTGCAGGAAAATACTGGAATCGTCGAAAATTGATTGCCGCGATATTGTTGTGCCGGGTGCTTTTGAAATTCCGTTTGCCATAAAAAAATACTGGGACAATACTAAAAAACAAAAGCCTTCAGCCTTCATCGCCCTGGGTTGTATTATCAGGGGGGATACCCCGCATTTTGAATATATTTGCCGTGCGGTAACTGACGGCATTGCTACACTGAATCTTGCTCTTCCTGTCCCAACTATTTTTGGCGTCTTAACAGTTGATCACCTGGAGCAGGCCAGAGAAAGAATTGGCGGAATCCATGGTCATAAAGGAGAAGAAGCTGCAGATGCAGCAATGAAAATGATTTCTTTATCCAGGTCACTTCAACGATAATTCATATTGAATATCCAGCTTTTCATACCCTGTTTTGTTGATCAGCTTTATCCGGATACTGCATTTAATATGATACGGGTGCTGGAGAAAGCAGGATGTACCGTACAATATAATGCGGAACAAACCTGTTGCGGACAGCCGGCTTTCAATGCCGGGTTCCGGGAAGATGCAAAAGAAGTATGCATCAAATTCCTGAAAGATTTTTCTGGTACGGAATACATCGTGTCTCCCAGTGCCTCCTGCACCGGCTTCGTAAAAAATTATTACCCGGAATTATTTATAGATTCCTCCTATAAAAAGGATGTAAAAAATACGGGTAAACGAATATTTGAATTTACCGATTTCCTGGTGAACGTACTTCACTATGAAAATTTCAATGCCAGTTTATACGGGAAAGCAACCTATCATGATTCCTGTGCAGCGTTGAGGGAATGCAAAATAAAAACCGAACCCCGCAAATTATTATCCCGGGTAAAAGGACTGGAACTGGTTGAAATGGACGATGTGGAAACCTGTTGTGGTTTTGGAGGAAGTTTTGCTGTAAAATTCGAATCCATATCCCTTGCGATGGCCGATCAGAAGGTGAATCATGCTTTAAAAACCGGCGCTGAATATATGATTTCCACCGATCTGTCCTGCCTTATGCACCTGGATGGTTATATCAGGCATAAAGGACTAACCCTGAAAACACTTCATATTGCGGACGTTCTGAGCAGTGGCTGGTAAATAAACCACCCACCATGCCACGAAGGCAGGCGGGTGGTGACCTTAAAACAACCTGTCGCAAGAGTTCCGCCGTGTACCGGCTTATCATATTGTACGTAGTTTCTTATTAAAAGGATGCCTTAAAAAAAGTTTAAAGCGAAAGCAAAGGCTTACAGCTAATTTCGGCAGCAGGACCCCGTCAATCCCGAAAATCACGCCATTGCCTGGTGCACCCGGGATGGTTACCGTGGCCCAATTGCCTTTTCCGTCTTTTAACATCAGCTTACAGTTTTTCATCCTTGCCCAGATGCCGGATGATGCGTCACCCGTTAACCGTTAAGTTATATCTTTGAATCGTTAACAATTAACAGTTGACATTTAAGAATTAAAATGGCACACTGGCTCATAAAATCTGAACCTGAAGTGTATAGCTGGGATCAGCTGAATAAAGACAAACAGACACGCTGGGATGGAATCCGGAACTACGCGGCCCGCCTTCATCTGAGGAATATGAAAAAAGGAGATCCGGTATTTTTTTACCATAGCAACAAAGGAATGGAAATCGTTGGTATCGCATCCGTAGCAAAAGAAGCATATCCGGATCCAACCAGTTCAGATCCTGCCTGGTTTGCCATTGATGTGAAACCGGTAAAAAAATTCGTAAAACCCGTAAGTCTCGAACAAATAAAAAAAGAAAAAAAACTTGCCGGCATGGCACTTGTCCGGATCAGTCGTTTATCCGTTCAACCGGTAACAGAAGAAGAATGGAATATCATCATGAAAATGGGAGGGATGGAATCGGAATCATGAAAATCATAAAGAATCACCTCTTCTGTTTCCTGTGTTTTTCACTGTTTAAAATTTCACAGGCTCAACCGGTTCCCCCTAACCCGTCTTTAATCAGTTTGCAGCATTATGTAACTAAAGAGAGACCCAACACTTTCGACTCTGCCTATACTGACCTCCACTATGTGATCGGAGAAAACCTGAACTATCTTTATCCATTGTACCAGTTACTTGGCGACAATAAGAAATTCCTCCATGATTTCACGGTTCCGGTCTATTATGATTTACTCAGCCAGTCCGTTTCTTTTGTTGGCGACTATGCAGCCGCATTAGAATATCAGAAATTGTCAGATACATCTCATCTGACCGATGTCGAATACCGGCAGATCGGTAAAAGTATCCAGCAGTTGAAGGATATTAAAAATGCAGATGCAAAAAAATTCATCAGTTTCATTGCAACCAATTATAAGGTGATCATGCTCAATGAAGCTTATAACAAACCGCTTCACCGTGCCTTTGCCTATTCCCTGCTGGATGCTTTATATATCAGGGGTTTCCGGTACCTGGCCATGGAAATGCTGAATCCGATGCCCGACCAGGAGCTTAGCAAACTCACCTATAAAACAGGGCATTTTGCAACAGAACCGGTAGCAGGTGAATTGATACGTCAGGCCCTGGAGCTGGGTTTTAAACTGATAGCTTATGAGGATCCGAACGCGGATAGACATACTCCCACCGAAAGGGATTCCATACAGGCCTTACATATTGCAAAGATTCTGCAGCAGGATCCGGAAGCAAAAATTTTCGTGTATGCAGGGTATGGTCATATTGCGGAGAAAAGTACAACACCCGATTTTATTCCCATGGGTATGGCATTCAAAAGAATGACCGGTATTGATCCGCTGTCGATCGATCAGACCGATATGACGGAAGAAAGTAATTTCTCTTTTGGCAAAGCATTTTATGATGCCTACATTGAAAAATTCCCGCTAACCTCACCTTCCATTCCTCTCATCAATGACGAACCGGTAAATGTAACCGGTACCACTTTGTATGACCTTACGGTCATTCATCCGAGAACAACTTATTATTACGCAAGACCAATCTGGCTGGCACTATCCAATCGCAGGCAGCCGGTCTCCATTAAATCCAAGAATCAGGATATTTTTCTGGTACAGGCTTATTACCAGTTCGAATCCTTCGGTACCAAACCCGGGCAGGTGGTGCCGGCCGATCAGACTTATTTTGTATATGGAAATGGAACCTACACTTTATACCTGCGCAGGGGTTTGTATATCCTGATATTCCGGGATAAGCAATACAAAACACTTTATACCCAACACCTGGAGGTTAATTGATTTCTTCGCGAAACCGGATTCCTTCTTTGGCCAGTTCTTTCAATACCGGTTCATAAATTTCACGGATAATGGGAATATGCAAACCGGTCAACGGCATTTTATTTTCAAGAATTAATTTTGCAGCAATACCCAGCGGAAGGCCCACCGTTTTAGCCATAGCAGTTCTCACTGCATTTTCTCCCTGAACGATGAGACTGCTTTTCAGAAAATGTTTTTGGTTATCCAGTGTATATTCAATTTCATGGAGCATCAGGATCATATCCTTATCCGTTTCCTTCATCTTCCATTTATTTTCAAGCACCACCTGAAGGATTTTTGCAGAAGTACGTGCACCGGAAGGCAGGGATTGATTTTCAAACAAGCCAAGCTGGTCATATAAATGCTTATTGGAATCTTCCACAAAAGGTAAAAGGGGTTTACTCCATTCCGACATGGTTTTTACAGCAGAAGAAATCGGAATTTCATCATCTGTTAAACCTGCTCTTACCATGTTTTTCCAACCAGCACAGAAGGCGGGATGGCGCAGGGTAGTCCGTATAAAACTATGTGCTGACTCCAGACCATAAACCGGAATATAAGCAAGGGAATCCCGGTTTGGATACCACGCATAATTTCCCAGCGGTTTGATTTCAGCCAGCCCGGTGGTTTCAAACAGATTTTTATACGATACCTTTTTGATTTCACCCGATTCCAGGAAAATGGCTCCTCCCGAGCCGGCTTTTACGACATTTGCAGGATTCCAGCTTATTTTATAATGCCAGGGATTGTCGTCACTTTCCGGAGCAACCAGTCCGCCGGTATGGGAACGAAAAACCGTAATTTTCCCTCCCGAAGCCTGGATGCGGTGAATGATTTGCATAGCGCTCATATGGTCAATACCGGGATCGAGCCCCATTTCACAAAGAAAAAATATTTTATTTTCCTCCAGCCTGCCGGTCAGTTTTCGGATTTCGTCATCTACATAGGAAGCGGTCAGCAGATTTCTGGCGTTTGCCAGACAATCCCGTGCAATCAGGATATGTAATGAAGGGGGGAGCAGTGAAATGACCAGGTCGGCCTTTTGAATGAGCGCGTTTCTTTCTTCTGCGTTTTCAACATCTACCTGCACCCGGTGAATGCCTGGTATTTTTACGGTTCTTTTTAATAAGGCATCCTCATTCGCATCGCCGATGGTTAATGTCCATTCATTTTCCCTGCAAATTTTTGTAAGATAGTCAATCAGGCAGCTGGCAGATTTCCCCGCTCCAAAAACTACGATGCTTTTCATATCCAATGATAGAACATTTCAGGCGAAAACACATCCGCCAGGCGAAGAGAGTAAGTGAAAACTTTAGTGGAAGATTATTCGGTGAGCCTGATTTCACCCAGATTGAGGCGTTGCCCTTCCAGCACCTGAATTTTCTTTTCGGTCGGAGTGCTTTTTAAATCCTTGATGGCAAATATCAATTTCCAGTTACCCGGTTGTAATTCCATTCCAAAATGGCCGTCGGTGGAGGTCACTTTTAAAGAATCATTTCCCTTCACAGCGGTTACTGAAGAAGCCTGTTTAAGCGGAGATATACTTCCTTCCACAGATCCATTGTGAAATATCCGTTCTGCATGAATACCGATTACCACCACGATAAGAAGGCCAAGTTCCATCATACCTCTACGCATCTTATTCCGATTAAAGTTTTTGAGAATCTTTAAAACAGGCATAGACAATAGTGGAGTTCGGGAAATTGCATAGGAAGGGACTCTTCAAATGAATTTCAACTTTTATGCCAATGACCAGATAATGAATGAATAAATAAGAAATGATTGTTAAGCCTTCCCTAATTGGAATAGTTCAGATCCAGCTTATGGGAATTAATCAGATGAATGCGGGTTGTAATTTTTGTTCCTCTGGCGCTTTTAGGTGCTTTTTCAGTAACGGTTTCACCAGGTTCCAGATCATTAAAAGAAATGCTTTCGGATTTAAAAACCTTGTTATTGCTTTGAATATACTCAACGTTCACAATGATCTGATCCATCATGACAGGAGAATTGTTTGTCACGGTGACGGGTATACTGGAAATACCCCCGAATATACCCGTCGTATACTTGCCTAACACAAGACTGACATAGTTTTCAGGATGCATTTTCACTTTCTGATAGAGCGATTCTGTTTTGCTGAATGTATTCTGTGTCTGACTGCTATCTGTTGAACCGGGTGCTGAAAAAGAAGGAGCGGGTATGAAAAGGGAGTCTTTTTTAGGCGACGCATTTTTAGAATTCTTTTTGCCCGCCCCGCTGATTGATTTTCCTGCAACCGCAGGAATGGTTTTCACTGAAAGGTCCCCGCTGGTCATATCTTCTTTATTTAATGGGCTGCCGGGGATGGATTCCCCGCCCGGAGAAATTTCCTTACCCTTCGTGTATCCGGAAGATCCATTAACCTGGCGAATATGCGGAGTATTTGCGTCTGATGAGAAAAATTTTCTACGATCCGAGATGAAAAAACCCGTGAGAATACCTGTGCCAAATAAAAGCAGAATGGAACAAAACCACAATAACTTTCCTGTAATGCGGATGGCACGGGATGGTTTTTTATTATAAAGTTCCGAAAAATCGTAATCCGGTTCGGGGTCCGGCTGCAGATTGGAGTCATTTATAACCCGCGTGGCCGGCATACCGGGTTGTTTTTTTTCTGCCGGCAGATTCACATATACTGACCGGGCAGGAGATATCTGGGTACTGCTTTCTCTTATTTTGAAATGTGGGGTCTCATTTTTTTTATTCAGGACAGCATCCGCATTGGCATTTTCAGCACTCCTTGTTCTTAAAAAGGGATCGGCCGGCTGTTCCGGAACGGCCGGTGCAAAAGATCTGAGTTCCGCAATTTCTCCCGGATAACGCCAGGCAGCACTTTTACCCACCACCCATAAAAGATCATAGGCTTTTAAGGGTAAATCCCTAATTTCCTCAATGGTAAACGGGCCCGTTTCTTTGTTGTTACGAAGCAGTAAATAAGTGCTCATGGTTTCGGGATAAATAGGGCAGGGTAACCGATCGTAGACGATTCAAAAATATAGAATTTATTGGAAATGACCCGTTAAAACCCGTTCTGCGGCCTTAATAGTATATGGAATAGAAATGGAATCCCTTTAATTTGCTCCATTCCAGGGTCGGAGCGGGTATTTTGGAGAATTTGGTCAGGTAAGCAGCCGCATTATAAAACGATGAATTGGTTGGTATACTGAAAAGGTTTGCGTCCGGGGCAAAATAAAATACACGATAACGGGGAAAATCCGGGATGGGCATATTGTTGATGGAGCCCGGATTTGTTCTTGCTCCAATCATTCCCCGGGCTCCATATCCTGCACTCACATTGAGCCAGTAAGGAAATCCACTGCTGGCAGGTAAAAAAGATGCTATGTTAAACGACAGCCAGTAGGTCTGACCATTGTAATCCTTTAACATCCTTGAAAAAAAATTTGATCCGAGTTCAGCCGGATAATATTTAGCATAGGGCGAGCCATGAAAAGACCATTTCAAAGATATCCTTTGCTGGCTCCATCCTTTCTGCTGGGCGGCAAATAATGCCGCACCGAATATATTAGCCACCATATCCCCGGTGGAAAATCCCCATTTGGAAGAAAACCCGTCGAATATTTCAACAATCGACATATAACCGACCGCGGTTAGCCCCCCAATTACAATCGACTGGTCATTATTCACACCACACCAGCGCATCAGGTCATATTGGATGGTACCAATATTGTAAGCAGTCGTTGCATGACCGATTTTATCCATTTGCAGCCATTCCCCATTGTCATTAAAAAAGTGAAAATGACTTCTTGGATGTTTCCGGTACCAAAGAAAATACAGGCCGGCTGAAATAGCAACACCGGTGGCCACTTCAGAAAAGACAACGGTTTTCAGCCGGTCGGGCTGGTAAGTTGTACTGGGCGGAAGGAAAATTCCCTGCGCAGAACTGGACATGGTAAGGGCCGACAGGCAAAGGAAAACCAGTGGGCGAACAATTCGGTTTCTCAATCTGTAATCCAAGGAAAAAAAATCAACCAATCAGCAATATTTATATATGATAGTGAATGAAAAGGCAGATTTGATTCATATAAAAATCAATATCTTAGGTTCAAATTTAAAGTAAGTTTTATGGATGCGGTGATTCTGTCTAAGGTGAATAATTGGTTAACTGAAAACTACGATCAGGAAACGAAAGACGAAATCATACGATTGCAGAAAGAAAATCCTGATGAGTTAACGGATTGCTTCTACCAGAACCTGGAATTCGGAACCGGTGGCCTCCGGGGCATCATGGGCGTTGGAACCAACCGGATAAATAAATATACGATTGGAATGGCCACGCAGGGATATTCAAATTACCTGATTGCCTCGTTTCCAACCCAGCTTGTTAAAGTGGCCATCGCGCATGACAGTCGCAATAACAGCCGTTTTTACGCTGAAACGGCTGCAAAAGTTTTTGCAGCGAATGGAATAAAGGTTTTCCTTTTCCAATCCCTCCGGCCCACGCCCGAACTCAGCTTTACCATTCGCTACCTGGGATGCCAGGGCGGTGTGGTTTGCACGGCTTCCCATAATCCAAAAGAATATAACGGATATAAAGCGTATTGGAATGATGGCGGACAGCTGGTTCCTCCCCACGATTTGCGCGTGATGGAAGAAGTTGAAAAAATAGCCTCTATCAATGAAGTGAAATGGACCGGCGGGGAGTCCCATATTACCATGGTCGGAAAAGAAATGGATGAAGCCTATATCAGCATGGTAAAAAATCTTTCCATATATCCGGAAATCATAGAAAAGCAACATAACCTCTGTATCGTTTATACACCCATCCATGGAACCGGCATCAAACTGGTACCGGAAGTGCTGCAAAGATTTGGCTTCAGCAACGTACATGTGGTGGATGAACAGGCTACCCCGGATGGTAATTTTCCCACGGTCGCCTTTCCGAATCCGGAAGAAAAGGAAACCATGGCCCTTGGATTAAAAAAAGCCAGGGAAATAGATGCGGATATCCTGTTAGGAACAGATCCCGACGCAGACAGGGTGGGGATCGGTATTAAAAATGACCGGGGGGAATGGGTGCTCATGAATGGCAACCAGACCGCGGTGCTTGCATTTAACTATATGATTGAAGCCCGGAAGGAAAAAGGGATCGCCCAACCCGGCGATATGGTCATAAAGACCATAGTGACCACCGAAATGATTGACGAAATCGCCCGGCAGTCAAACATTCAGTGTTATAATGTGCTTACCGGTTTCAAATGGATAGCAGAACTGATTAAAGAGAAAGAAAAAACAGAAAACTTTATTATTGGCGGAGAAGAAAGTTACGGCCTCATGATCGGTGATAAACTGAGGGATAAAGATGCGGTAAGTGCAGTCGCCATGCTGTGCGAAATGGCTGCATATGAAAAAAACAAGGGAAGGTCGCTGTATGATAAACTGATTGACCTCTACCTGAAATTTGGTTTTTATAAAGAATCCCTTATTTCGATTACAAAAAGAGGCATGGATGGTCAAAAACAAATTGCAGATATGATGGCTGCCTACCGGATACAACCGCCGGCTAAGATCAATGATTCAGCAGTTGTGCAGCTATTGGATTACCAGACCGGGACGGGAACCAATTTACAAACAGGAGAACATTGGAAGATAAACCTGCCTGTCAGTAATGTGCTTCAGTTTATTCTCGAAGATGGAAGTAAGATTTCAGCGCGACCGTCCGGTACGGAGCCTAAAATAAAATTCTATTTCAGCGTTCACGAAAAACTGAACCACCGTTCTTCTTTTGATGCCATAGATGCTTCCTTGCAAAAAAGAATAAATGCTATTATCGCCGATATGAAACTGGATTAATTCACGATTGCATTCCTTCAATATGAAAAAAACATTTCTTCTGCTGGCCGGATTTTTTTTCGCTTTTCACGGGTTTACCCAGGTCCTGATGCCTGGAATCTTTGGAGATCATATGGTACTGCAAAGAGACCAGCCGGTTCCGGTATGGGGATGGTCGTCTCCCGGTGAAAAACTGGCCGTTAAAATAAATAATCAGTCAAAGCAGACAAAGGCCGACCGGACCGGTCATTGGCGCATAACACTCGATCCGCAGCCTGCGGGCGGCCCTTATGAGCTGAGTGTGCAGGGAAAAAACAATATAACCTTTCATGATGTTCTGGTGGGAGAGGTCTGGATTTGTTCCGGCCAGTCCAACATGGAATTCATGCTGAAATCCGTTCGCAACGCCACAGCTGAAATCAATTCGGCCAGTTATCCTGAAATCCGGCATATTAAAATTCCCAACAGAGTCAGTGAATTACCCATGGAAGATATTTCACCTGCGAAATGGGATACCTGCTCTCCGGCAACGGCCGGTGATTTCACCGCTATAGGGTATTTTTTTGCCAGGGAACTGGTGAAAAGATTACACGTGCCTGTTGGTCTCATCAATTCAAGCTGGGGAGGCACTATGGTGGAAACATGGACCAGCCGGGGAGCTTTTGAAAAAAGTCCTGAGTTCAAAGCCATGATCAGCAGCGTTCCGGCGGAAGACCTTCTTCCCATTATCAATCAGCGGAAAGCAGCCATGAAGGACCAGATCCGTCAGCTGCAAAAAAATATAACTGATTCGCTTCCCCAGGATGATTGGAAAAATCCTGGATATAACGGTCAGGCATGGCCGAAAATGAGTGTCGCCAGAAACTGGGAAAACCAGTCCCTGGGTATGCAGGACCTGGATGGAATCGTTTGGTTCAGGAGAGAAATTGACCTAAGCGCAAAAGCGGCCGGGAAACCTGTTCTGCTTTCCCTGGGGAAAATAGATGACAATGATTCAGCTTTTGTGAATGGGGTTTTCGTAGGTACCACCCGGAGCTATTCGGCGGTCCGGTTATACTCCGTTCCGGCAGGTGTTTTCAAATCAGGCAAAAATATTATTGCCGTCCGGGTGGAAGATACAGGTGGCGGAGGCGGGTTCTACGATGATTCTTCCTCCATTTATCTTAAAACAGATGACGGTAATATATTACTCAGCGATTCCTGGAGCTTTCGCATTGCAAAAATTATTAGCAGTAACGGACCGGGATTCGGCCCCAATGATTACCCCTGTCTCCTTTTTAATGCTATGATCCAGCCCCTTATCCCTTTCAGGATGCGCGGGGTATTGTGGTACCAGGGAGAAGCCAATGCCGGACGTGCCTATCAATACCGGACTGCATTCCCTTTAATGATCAGCGACTGGAGAGATCAATGGGGAGAAGGGAATTTTCCTTTTTATTTTGTTCAGCTGGCGAGCTGGAATGCCGCCAATGGAAATAGTGAACATGGAAGTACATGGGCAGAATTGCGCGAGGCCCAGACACTAACGCTAACGCTTCCGGCTACCGGCATGTCTGTAACGACAGATATCGGCGAATCAAATGATATTCATCCTAAAAATAAACAGGACGTCGGCTCGCGTCTTGCTGCGATCGCATTGAATAATATATATGCCTTACCCGGGGAATACAGCGGTCCCGTTTTTGAGTCCATGAAAAATGAAGGAAATAAAATGATACTGACTTTCTCCCATACCGGCGGCGGACTGATGGTGAAAGATAAATACGGCTATGTCCGCGGATTTGAAGTTGCGGGATCAGATCATCATTTTTATTTTGCAAAAGCCTTTATTGAAAATAATAAGGTGGTCGTTTACGCCGATAGTTTGAAAGAACCATTGTCCGTTCACTATAATTGGGCTGACGATGCCGCCGATGGCAACCTTTATAATCAGGAAGGATTTCCGGCGCCGCCTTTCCGAACAGATCAGTGGAAGGGGGTTACGGATGATAAGAAGTTTGTGATCGCGCACTAGAGAATGTGAAAATGTGCAAATGTGCAAATGTGCAAATGAAGAACTTTATTTGACAGGCGTGAATTATCCTTTTTAGAAAATTTCTGAATATACATTACCAATTCAATTTGCACATTTGCACATCTGCACATCTGCACAACTGCACATCTGCACATTTGCACATTTGCACATTACCCCAGCACTTTCTCACTAATTATCCCGCTTTTCTTATTTTTAATAATGACTTTCTTCGCGCCGTAATGGGTCATTTCTTCTTTGATCAGGTAATGATCGGCGTCGTATTCTACGAGATTACTGGGTTTGGAAAGTCCTTTTTGTCCGCGCCAGATATCCAGCTGGACCGGTTCCCAGAGTTTAGTCCTGCCTGATTTATAAGCGGCATCCAGCACGGCGTTCACTACATAACCATCATAAAATGTTTCTTTGGGCTCAATGCCTTTTTCCATGGAATTGAACATGTCGGTAAACATATGATTATAACCCAGGTCATTCATTTCATCACCCACCGGAAATAACCAGCCGGAATTGGACTCCGCTTTTTCTGCCACATAATCCGCTCCCTTACCCGTTGTGAACATTTCAAAACCGGTTCTTAAAAAATTATTGATCCAGATGGTTCCTTCGGTCCCCATCACTTCATCACGCAGATCCAGTCCGCCGCGAAAAGTCCAGCTTACTTCGAACTGACCAATGGCGCCGTTTTCATATTTGACCAGTCCGATGGCATGGTCTTCGGCTTCAATAGGTTTTACCTGTGTATCCATCCAGCACATCACTTCCACGGGCCTGATATCTTTACCTATAAAATTGCGGGCAATCTCCACACAGTGACAGCCCAGGTCCAGGATGCATCCGCCACCGGCCTGCTCCAGGTCCCAGAACCAGTCGCTGTGAGGACCCGGATGTGTTTCCCTGGACTTTGACCAGAGGATGCGACCCAGTGCACCGTTCTTCACACTTTCAAGTGCCTTCAGAAATTTGGGGGTATAAACCAGATCCTCCAGGTATCCATTAAATATGCCTGCTTTTTCCACTGCTTCCAGCATACGTTTAGCCTCCGCCGCATTCCTTCCCAGCGGTTTGGTGGTGATGACTGCTTTTTTGTATTTGCAGCATAATAAAACAGCTGTTTCATGCAGGTTGTTTGGAAGGGAAATACAAACCACATCTATGTCAGGATGGGCTATGGCTTCTTCCATTTCTATTGTCCAGTGTGCACAGCCATAATCTGACGCAAATTTTTTAGCCGACACCTCCCGCCTGGAATATATACTGACAATACGGTCACGGCTGCGTTGTCCCTGCAGGGAGTCGGCATAAAAACGCCCGATAAATCCTGATCCTAACATGGCAATTCTCATATGATCGTTTTAGTTTTCAATAATAAAACTATGCAGAAACCGGTGTGTGGGCGCCTGTTCTTTTTTCCCGAAAAAATAATATGAAATATATCAATACGCCCAGTGCAATGTAAGCAGGTACAAACCAGATTTTTGTCCAGTTATGTCCGGAGGTGGTCACATAATTATCCACCACGAATCCGGAGAACCAGGTTCCGATAAACATTCCGACACCATAAGTTGCAAATGTAAAAAGACCCTGCGCGGCATTTTTGATGGAAGCGCCTGCCTTTTTCTCTGTGTACATGTATCCGGTAACAAAAAAGAAATCATAACATACACCGTGCAAAATAATTCCGGCATAAAGCATCCAGAGATTTGCATCTATATTTCCATAAGCAAAACAAATATACCGCAGAATCCAGGCCACCATCCCCATCATAAGCATTTTCTTTACGCCGATCCGGTTGAAGAGAAAAGGAATGGCGAGAATGAAAACAGCTTCTGAAATCTGACCCAGGATCATTTTTGAAGCAGCTCCCTGCATGCCGATTTCATTCAGGAAAGCGTTCGCAAATCCGTAATAAAAAGAAAGGGGTATACAAACCAGGATAGCCGCAATAAAAAATATCAGGTAAGCATTATTTTTAAATAACACGAAAGCTTCCGTTCCCAGGGCCTTCGCCGCAGATGATTGACTGGCCGCTGCTTTGGGTGGCGTATTGGGCAGGAAAAAACTAACCATACCCAAAAAGGCGGAAGCGCCGGCTGCGAGATAAAATGTATTTCCGATCTGGCCCGTCTTTTCCCAATGAAGGTTTCCGATCAGTAAACCGGCTACAATCCAGCCCAGGGTACCGAAAACCCGGATCCATGGAAATTGTTTTCCCGGATCACTCATCTGGTTAAAGGCAATGCTGTTTGAAAGAGCAATCGTTGGCATATAAAGAAGGGAATAGACGAGGATGATCCAATAGAAAGGTCCGTTCATCGTTACCGTGGTAGCTATGAACAGAAGTACCGCGCCAACGAGATGTAATACACCCATTATCCGCTGCGCAGCAAAAAAACGGTCCGCAATCAACCCTACAATAAATGGAGAAATCATGGTGGCAATCGCGAGGGCACTATAGGCCGCTCCAATCTGAATACCACTGGAGTGCAGGTTGGTACCCATATATGTACTCATTGTAACATACCAGGAACCCCAGATAAAATATTCTACGAACATCATCAGGCAGAGAAGTATGGTAGCAGTCGGCTTCATCGAAAATAAATTTTAGCGGAATGACAATCTGAACTGAAAAGTTACAAATGAAAACACGCAATGTAAAAAATTCTTCAATTATCTTGCAGGCATGCGGGTGTTATCTGATTCATACAGACATAAAGGCCTTAGAAAACAATTGGTGGAACAGATCCGGAATAAAGGAATTACGGATGAGCGGGTATTGCAGGCCATCCTGGAAATCCCCCGGCATTATTTTATTGAATCCGCCTTTGACCTGATTGCCTATGAAGACCGGGCTTTCCCGATCGCAGAGGGTCAAACCATTTCCCAACCTTATACGGTGGCTTACCAAAGCCAGCTGCTGGAGATAAAACCCCGTGAAAAAGTACTTGAGGTCGGAACCGGCAGTGCGTATCAGGCTTGTGTTCTGGCTTTCATGGGTGCCCAGGTTTATACCATTGAAAGACAAAAACAGTTATACGATCACAATAAGCAATTTGCTTATCTTAATAATTTCCCTGCCATCCGTTATTTCTATGGAGATGGATACCAGGGATTACCGACTTATGCCCCCTTTGATAAAATTATAGTGACCGCCGCCGCTCCGGCGATCCCGGATAAACTGGTGGAACAATTAAAACCCGGGGGCAAAATGGTGATCCCGGTCGGAGAAGGAAAAGTTCAGCAAATGCTGCGTGTTTTTAAAAATGACAATGGGCTGATGCAGGAAGAGGTGTTCGATAACTTTTCCTTTGTGCCCATGCTTCAGGGGAAGAACAATTAAAGCCTGCGGCTTACATTGAATGTGCAAATGTGCAAATGTGCAGATGTGCAAATTAAAAAACTTTTTTACCTTTCTGCCAACTGCCAACTGCCAACTGCCAACTGCCAACTGCCAACTGCCAACTGCCAACTGCCAACTGCCAACTGCCAACTGCCAACTAAAAAAAATGACTCCCGAAAGAGAAGAACGCCTTAAAAATGTTTTGGAAAAACGACAAAACGATCTGACGGTTGTATTGGAAAACGTTTTTGATCCGCACAATATATCTGCGGTTATGCGTACCTGTGATGCGGTGGGCATACAGGACATTCACGTATTGAATACAACGATCAGTAAACATAAAAAATGGGGTGCCCGGAGCAGCAGCAGTGCAGCTAAATGGCTGACGATCCACCAGCATACCGACGCTGTTGAATGTTTTGCCACACTCAGAAAAAAATATCCGCTCATTTTAACCACCCATCTCTCTTCTTCAGCCATTTCGTTATATGAAATTGATTTCACCCGGCCGGTTGCCCTTGTTTTTGGCAACGAGCACGACGGTGTGGGCAAAGAAATCCGGGATCTTGCGGATGGTAATTTTGTAATCCCCCAGGTGGGCATGATCCGTTCCCTGAATATTTCAGTAGCTTGTGCCGTCAGTCTTTATGAAGCTTTTCGCCAAAAACAGGCAGCCGCTCATTATGAAAATATTAAAATTCCAAACACAGAATACGAGAAGTTATGGAAGGAGTGGAGTTTAAACGGGGTAGAAATATGAAGAAAATTCTTCTTGCCGGTTTTATGGCCGGAACACTGGATGCCACGGCTGCTGTGGTTCTTTATTCCAAACAGTATACCCTTCATTCGATGGCCGGGAGTTTTCGATTTATTTCCAGGGGAATATTTGGGAGCTCGGTTACCCCGAACGGAGCGCTCTATCCGGTGCTGGGGTTAATATTACATTATCTGATCGCGACCGTATGGGCTGCGATTTATATTTTGGTCTTCTTCAGGGTCTTTAAACCAGGGGCCCTCTGGGCTAAAGTTATATTGTTCGGCTGTTTGATCTGGACAATCATGAATGGCTTCGTATTGCCGATTACCGGTTTGACAATGATGAAATATGATGGCTGGTCCATAATGGAATCTTCTGCCATTATTCTGATTTGCGTCAGCTTACCCATTTGCCTGATCGGGGAGAGGAAGGGGAGTATGGGAGTGTGAGAGTGAATGCAATTAACCAATGCTTCGCTCTTTCATTCTCACACTCTCACACTCTCACACTTTCTTCACCCGCTCCTGCAAAGAATGAATACTCACATTGAGTTCAAAACCGATTAGCAGGATGAGGGCATTGAAGTAGACAACGATCATCAGGATGAGGATCGTACCAATGGATCCATATACTTTATTATACGTTCCAAATTTATTTACCCAGATCGAAAAAACAAAGGTGAGGAGAATCATCAGAACAGTAGCCAGGGTTGTACCGGGTGAAAACAAATGCCATTTTTCCTTTATGGCCGGGGCATGTTTATAAATAAAAGCGATGGTAAAATAGAACAGTGGAATGATCACGACCCAGCGAAGGGTTTTAACAACCCCTTTCATGGAGTTTTTATGAACATGAAATGCCCTGAATACATAATTCAGCAGTTCATTTTGTGTAACCAGCATCACGATACATCCGATCAGTAATAAAATCATGACCAGGGTGAGTTGAATGGCAATCAAACGGTTCTCAAAAAAATTCCTCCGGGTATAGGCAGGGAGGGACCTGTTAAAAGAACGCATCAGGCCGATCATGGCATTCGACGCGTAATAAAGAGCTACAACCAATCCAAACGACAAGAGGCCGCCCCGGGGTTTTGTGAGGAAATCATTTATAAAATTCGTAACCAGCATGGATGTATTCTGGTTGGGTGTAATTTCCTGCGTAAGAAGCAAAAGCTGCCGGGCGAGTTTTTTTGATACAGGAAGATAGGGGATCAGGGTACATAGAAAAATAGTCGCTGCGGGAATGGCCATCAAAAAACTAAATGCAATCGACCGGGCCCGTTCATTCAGACCTACTTTTTGAATCTGGCTGTTAAAAAAAACGACCACATCATATAATGGAAGGCCCTTGAATCCCGGAAGGTAAATGGACTTGCTTTTTAAAGTGACGAAGCGGTAGGGGGAAGAGGATTTTATAAATTTATCAATGGTTGTCATTGTTTTTCTTTTGACTGCTGACCTATCCGCATCTGTTCATCCAGGGCTTTCTGATATTCTTTTGCATTTTGCATATGTTCAGTAAAAGTTTCAGCAAAATTTGAATATCCGGAAAAATCCGGTTTGGCTACAAAATAAAAATATTTGGTTTCCGGGGCGTTCAGTACAGCATCCATGGATTCCATAGATGGCGTACATATGGGTCCGGGTGGCAAACCAGCATTCCGGTATGTATTATACGGCGATTCAACGAGCAGATATTTTTCATACACTCTTTTCAGGTCGAACCGGCGGAGGGCATATTTTACGGTCGGATCGGCAGCCAGACGCATGCCGGTTGATATCCTGTTCAGGTAGACACTGGCAATTTTTGGCTTATCGCCCTTACGGGTCGTTTCTTCTTCTACAATGGAAGCCAGAATATAGGCCGTTGTGCGGGTAAGATGGTGTGATTCCGCTTCCTGTAGTCTTTCGGGTGTCCAGTAAGCCCGGGCAGCCAGTTCCATTTTTTTAAATATCCTGGAGGGGGTTGTGTTCCAGAAATAAGTATAAGTGTTTGGAAAAACCATAGTCATTACCGTATTTGTATCAAGCCCATAATAAGCCAGGGTATCTGTATTATTCATATAACGCATAAATGCAGCTGAATCGCATTCAAATTTTCTGCCGATTATACCCGCCAGGTCTTCCCGGGTGCGCAGTTTCGTTATAACCAGGTTCACAGGTTCCTGGCGACCGTTGCGTAACATTTTCAAAATATTCAGAAGGCTCATGCCTTCCCGTATTTCATATTTACCGGCTTTTATAGCGGCGGGATACGAAACCTGCGACGCCAGAAAGTTAAATACAGCCGGGTGGGCCAGCACTTCATCTTTTTTGAGCATGGAATCCAGGTCATGATAATTCATCCCCGTATGAATAAATACATCGTGACTGGCCGTTTGAAATGCCGTGCCGGGGCCGAGGATCAGGAAGCCCATTACAGCAGCAATGAATAAGAGTAAGATAAGCAGACCGAGGAGCAGTTTCTTCACGTGTATTTGGATTATTCACCAAAATAAACAAAAAACCCCGTCATTGGAATGCGGGGTCTCAAATATCATTGAACTGTTTAATTCTGAGGAACCGGAACGGAAGGATTCATCGGTACTGTTGTAGGTGCCACTTTAATGTCTTTTACCTTGTTTGAAGCAGATTTCGGTATAAAAACTGTAGAGAATAAGCAAAGCAGGACCACAGCCGTGGCAAGAATCCAGGTTCCTTTTTCCAGTATATCGGTCGTTTGTTTCACACCCATAAACTGGTTACTGAAACCGGCTACATTACCGGCAAGACCACCACCTTTTGGATTCTGAACCAGAATAATCAACCCAAGTAAACCACATGCCAGCAAAAGAATAATCACAAAAATGATCATGGTAAAGACGCTTTTAATTGTTCAATCCGAGACGCAAAATAAGCACTTTTAGGGGGATAAATCAAACTTAATTTCTGAAAAAGTGCTATGGCATTTTCATACATGCCCTGCTTTGCCAGGACTTCAGCCATGGATTCAGTCAGGATATCCCTTTCTTCAATGGAATGCGCGGCAAAATGGCGTATACGGTCAGATTCTTTTTCATTCTGCTTTTCAGAAACTGTCTGAACAGGAAGTTTTTTCATCACTTTCAGCCAGTCGGTAAAGCTTTTTAATTGTTTGCCAAAATTATCTGCCGGATGATCTTCCATAACCAGTTTGATTCCCTGAGAGGCGAAATAATCAATCATATGATAAGGAGCGAATACAATGGATTCAGCTTTTTTCGCATCAAACACCGGCATTGTTTTTTGCTTCTCCCCAAAACGGGAAACCAGTTCCTGTATCTGCACATCCATGGCCAGCACCTGTTCAATGGAAGCCGGATCTGTCGGATTGGTATCATCCGCTTCTGCCTCCAGCTCGTCTGCCAACGCTTCCTGAGAGACTGCTGTTTCTGGTAATTTTTCTATGGGTTCAACCGGTTCTACCGGTTTGTCAAAAGCATCATAGTCTCCTTCATCGGATTTTTCCGGTGATTTACCCGGCACGGTATGCTCAATAATATTTTCACTTTCTGCGGGAGGAATTTCTATCTGCTGAATTTCAACGGGTATCGTTTCCCTGACCAATGAATGACTTACTTGGGGTCTGTCAAACGCTTCCTGATCATGATCGGTCTCTTTAACCAGGGACTCTTCAAAAATTCCATAGTCGTTCAGCACTTCCTCCCGGGTTTCCATTCTTACCGTTTCCGGTTCCGTTAAACGGGCTTCATACCCGCCATCCATTTTTTCAAAAGGACTCCTGTCTGCGGGCATTTCCAGAACGGGCTGCGGTGATGCTGCCGGTTCTTCCAGGACGGGTTCCGGAATTTCTATTTTATATTTCGAAATCAGTTCATCAAAAGACGAAACGGTTCCTGAAAAATTTTCGGTATGCTGCCCTTCCGCAACAGGAGATTCGGGAGCGGGTTCCTCTACCACGTTTTCAACAACGTAAGAAGGCGGTTCCACTTCTTCAACGGATATAAAACTTTCTATTACAACAAACGCTTCTTCTTCAGGCAACGAGCCGGTCACGTTTTCGGGGACGGAATAAATTTCTTTATCCGGAATCGTTTCCGGAATCCGTTTATTCCCTCCATGATTTTCTTCTTCGAGTAAGGATTGCAACCAAAGCGGATTATTAAAATACAGCGCGGTACGCATACTCTCTTTTTCAAAAGACGCATTATTTTCCAGTCCTAATTTTTTTGACAGCAGAAAATGGGCGGCATTAAAAGACGGGAATTCGCTGATTACCTCATACATTTCAGTCAATGAAACAGAAGCCAGGTCTTCCTTTCCGAAAATAGCATCTAGCAGGGATGGCAGGCCGCTGTTCATCTGAAAATAATTACCAGTTAGAAAATAGACGGTTGAACATATCATCCGTCAATTGGGAAACAATCTGTGGTTCTAAAGATGCCTGCGCGTCATTCACGGTTTGTGAGGCCGGAAAATCAAATATCCGGGTAATATCCGTTTCAAAATCCGGTGTTCCCAGTTTCTGATCCGCCAGCCGGTTTTTTAAAGCAATATGTACACTGACCGTCAGCCGGTTAATCGATGCCGTCTGATTCGAAACGCCCGCAGTACTTACATCATATGCGGAAATATAAGCAGTCACATCATAATCCGCATTTTCTCCGGTAATCTGGATCAGTTTTGTCTGGCTGCTGACTTTTTGTTTGAATTTATCAGTTAACAGCGGGCTCAGTTGCGGATCCACATAACGAGCCCGGTTTTCAATAAATCCGATCCGGATGGTTTTTATTTCCGGAGGAATGGACACATCTTTAAATGAATAAACGCCACAGGCATTCAGCGTCATTATAATAATTAAAAGACATACCGTGCTTTTCAAATAATTATAAAAAATTCCTTTATTCACTGATATCATACTCTTTTAATTTTCTATACAATGTTCTTTCGCTGATCCCCAGATCGGAGGATGCATCTTTGCGTTTGCCCTTATGTTTCTTCAGTGCTTTTACAATGAGTTCTTTTTCCTTATCCATGATACTGAGGGATTCTTCCACTTCTTCATGTTGATATATTTCACTGTTTCCATTACCATTATTGTGCAACACGACAGGTTGGGACTGATAAGGCGAGGAAACCAGATTGCCCGAATAGTGTTCCTGCGGTTTGAGTTCTTTCATTTCCCTTGCAAATGCTTCCTGTGTATCGGCGGCGAGGGAAGGGTTTTTCAATATTTCAAGGAACATTTTTTTCAGCTCCGTGACGTCCTTCTTCATATCGAAGAATAATTTATATAAAATTTCCCGTTCATTGGAGAAATCATTCGGCGCCTGATTACCGGCCGATGGCATCACCATGGGCAGTCTGTTTACAGGGTTTTCCGGAATGAATTTTCTCAGTTGGCCGTGCGAAATGAGTTTATCCTGGGAAAGAACAGAAATCTGTTCTGCAATATTCTTCAACTCCCGCACATTACCCGGCCAGCTGTACTGGATTAACAGATTTTTCGCGTCTTCATCCAGTTGTACGGGTGATGTTTTATACCGTTCCGCAAAATCTACGGCAAACTTTCTGAATAAAAGCGGAATATCCTCTTTACGGTCCCGCAGGGACGGCACCCGGATGGGGACGGTACTCAGGCGGTAATACAAATCTTCCCGAAATCTTCCCCGATCGGTTAACTGAAGAAGGTCTTTATTGGTGGCGGCAATTACCCGTACATCTGTTTTCTGCACTTTGGAAGAACCGACCCGGATGAATTCGCCGGCTTCCAGAACTCTTAATAAACGGGCCTGCGTGCCCAGTGGCAATTCTCCGATTTCATCCAGGAAAATGGTGCCCCCATTCACGGTTTCAAAATAACCCTTCCTGGAATCCACGGCTCCGGTAAAAGATCCTTTTTCATGGCCGAATAATTCCGAGTCTATGGTACCTTCCGGAATGGCGCCGCAGTTTACGGCAATAAAAGGATTGTGTTTCCTGGCAGAGAGAGAATGTATGATTTGCGAAAAAGCTTCTTTACCCACCCCACTTTCGCCCGATATTAAAACCGTTAGGTCAGTATTCGCCACCTGAACCGCTACACCTAATGCATAATTGAGTTCAGGCGCATTGCCAATGATACCAAACCTGTTTTTTATAGCCTGAAGTTCCATGTTTACTTTTTTTCTTTGCTATCCTAATTTCAACCGTTGACCCCTGCCTGCCGGCAGGCAGGGGTCAACGTCAACAAACCTTACCAATCAGTGTGCCTCCGGTACTATGAACAATTTTCAGCGATGCGTAATCGCCTTTTTGTAAGCCTGTTTCATCCTTCGGAAATACAACTACTTTATTCTGATCATTTCTGCCCATCCAGTCCGACGAACTTTTTTTTGAATCCCCTTCTATCAGTACATTGGAAATGGTTCCGATATCATTCCTGTTCGATTCTTCCGAAAACTTCCTTTGCAGTTTAATGATTTCATCCAGTCTTCTTTTCTTTTCCTCTTCGGGAATATCGTCGGGATATCGCCTGGCAGCCAGGGTTCCCGGCCTTTCAGAATAAAAATACATATAACTGAAATCAAAGCAGCTTTCCCGGATCAGGGAAAGCGTTTCCTGATGATCTTCTTCCGTTTCACCACAAAAACCTGAAATGATATCTGAAGAAATGCCACAATCAGGAATCAGTTCCCGGATTCGTTTTATTTTAGACAGGTACCATTCCCTGGTATACGTTCTGTTCATGCGCTGCAAAACCCTCGTGGATCCGCTTTGTACCGGCAGATGAATATTGTTACAGATGTTGTCATAACGGGCCATGGTATGTAATACATCGTCCGTAATATCTTTTGGATGTGATGTTGAAAAGCGAACCCGCAGCAGGGGTGATACCTCCGCCACATTTTCGAGCAGTGATGAAAAAACCACTGCGGGTTCGCCCTCCATGCCTGAATGCCAGTGATAACTATCCACATTTTGTCCCAGCAGGGTCACTTCCCGGTATCCGTTTTCAAACAGATTCCGGCATTCGGCCAGGATGGAATCCGGATGCCGGCTTCTTTCCCTTCCCCGTGTAAAAGGAACCACACAGAATGAACACATATTATTACATCCGCGCATGATACTCACAAAGGCATTGACACCATTGCTGTTCAGCCGGACGGGCGCAATATCCGCATAGGTTTCATCACGGCTGAGCAAAACATTTACTGATTTTTGTCCGCCTTCCGCTTCCCCAATCAGGACCGGCAGGGTCCGGTATGCATCCGGACCTACGACCAGGTCAACCAGTTTTTCTTCTTCCAGAAATTTTGATTTCAGCCTTTCAGCCATACATCCCAATACTGCTATCAGCATGGATGGCTTCGATCTTTTTGCCTGGCGGAAAATGTGGAGACGGCTGCGAACGGTTTGTTCGGCTTTTTCCCGGATGGAACAGGTGTTGATGAGGATCAAGTCGGCTTCTGTAAAATCCCCCGTCCCGGAATATCCCACGCCCTGAAGAATAGAAGCCACCACTTCGCTATCCGCAAAATTCATGGCACACCCATAACTTTCAATATAAAACTTACGGATACCGGAAGATTTCAATACGGTTACCGGGTGAAAACTTTCTCCCTGTCTCGCTTCGTCATGCTTTTTGGTCAGTGTATCTAATTCCATTCAACTCCTTTGGGATTACAAAATTAGTCAAAACAAAGGAATAAATGACAGGATGACAGGTTAAGATCCACCCCGGATAATACGCAGTCCCTTATCGACTTTGACTAACTCCTGAAGCATGGCATGCAGGCTTTTGTTCAAAATGTCACTGGAAACGAAAATGCCCTCTTTGATATGACTTTCAAAGAAAGGAATACTGACAGACTCCGATACCGGGAGCATTTTCAGGACAGACAGTACGGGTTTCAGCAATTGGGTGGCCCGGGTGCCGGCTGAAATGCCGCCGTAACTCACGATCCCCACTGCTTTATAAGCCCATTCATTGTGTAAAAAATCAATGGCATTTTTCAAGGGCGCTATGAAACCATGATTGTATTCAGGCATAATTATGACCAGCGCATCTGCTGCCGAAATTTTAAAGCTCCAGTCTTTCGTATGCTGCCTGGTATAATTCTGAAACCTCGGGTGGTGTGGTTCGTCCAGGAAAGGCAGATTAATTTCTGCCAGATCCAGATGTTCTGTTTTAAAATCAGGATTCAATTTCAACGATTCCAGTACCCAATGGCTTACGGCAATTCCTCTTCTGCCGGGCCGTGTGCTGGCCGTAATAATTTTAAGGTTGATCATTCATTTTTTTTAGAGCGGAAGACGGGAATCGAACCCGCTGCCTACAGCTTGGGAAGCTGTCGCTCTGCCAGATGAGCTACTTCCGCGATGGTTCAATGAATCAGAGCCTGCGGAGAAGAAATCTTCGAAGCCAGCCAGCTTTCTTTTACAGGTATAATCCAGTTTTTTTCCAGTTCTGTTTTTGACAGAATGGTATTGTTAAAGTATAACGTATCCTGATGAATCAATCCATGCGCAATTCCGGAAGCAAGCTGTGCAAGGGGTATCAACTGCACTTTATCTTTTATTAAAAAAGCCAGTAATTGCCGGTCGAAGAACTGAACGCTGAACCGGCTTTCCATTTCTTTTATGAATCGTATGGATGAATCCGTACTGCAGCCGCTCACCTTCGAGGCTTTTTCATCCGCCATCAGAATAATGAATTGTCCGAATAATAAATTGGCATACCCCTTTACCGGCGTGCCATGGGAATTCCATTCAGACACAAATGTGGTCAGGAGACCTTCAATCTCCAGCGCTTCGGGAATATTGAAAAGGCGGCTTGACTGGTAAATCCATACGCGGGAGGAAGCGTCAAATTCTCCCGGTAATAATTCCCGGTAATTGGAATACATGATGCAAAATTAATTATTCCCCTGGTTAAATATGGATAATTTCCTGGTCAGTCATGAGGATCTGCAGTTTCATTTGATCAATTTCATTCATTTTAACCTGTAGTTGCTGCCGGATATTTTCAAGCAGGGGCCGGATATTTCTTTGATGCAGTAAAATAAGTTGTTGATTTTTTATTTCTAATTTTTTCAGCTGTTTCCTGTTTTTTGCGGATTCTTTTTGCAACGCTTTCAGGTGGGTTGTTGCAAGGATATGGGATTCCCTCCTGATTCCCTGTATCCAGTGTTGTATGGCGATATCCCGGATACTGTCGGCCCTGGTGAACGCTGTCTGGTTTTCATAGGAAAGAGCCACCGAAGGCACATAGGGTGTTCCGGGACCCGGCTGAATGGATTCCACATCAGGACCGGTTGCCTGCTGATTGGAGAAATTCCTGACTATGTTATTGTCTGCAAAAAAAGTTTTATCCGGGATGGATTCGTCTTCTGCCGGTTCGGGATCCGGGGAAATGACAGGCAGTACAGGCATCTTTGTTTTCCGAATGGCCCATTTGTGGTTAACCGGAGAGGCCTGCCTGGTTTTTTTCTCCGGTTTATTCACTTTGATGCCCGTCCATTCATAATGAATCGGAAGGGTTGGAATCTGAACGGAAGGAGCAGTCAGGTTTTCCGTGGTAATTTCCAGAAAGGGAGTTTTCTGCTGAAGACCGAACAATCCGATGGATACGGCCACGCTGAAACAAAGAAAAGGACTGAACCTGTTTTTTTTGAGTGACGGTTTTCCGACTACCCTCCGGATCCTTTCCATCAGCAACCAGGGTTTGTTACCATCTGCAGCGATTGAAAAACCAGGGTGCACCTGCCGGAACTTCTCCAGGCAAAATAAGGCTTCTGCATAAATCAATGGCGAGTACCCTCTTTCTATCACTTCATCATCACAGGCATTTTCTCTTTCTCTTGATATCTCTTTGCAAAAAAGACCTGCAAACGGGTTAAAGAATAATATACTGTGAAAGCAGGAGATACATATATTGATGAGGTAATCATTTCTACGTATATGGAAAAGTTCATGAATGAGAATGGCTTCCAGTTGTTCAGGAGATAAACGGGTTAAAAGGTTAACCGGCAGGAGGATCAGGGGTTTCAGACAACCACTTGTTTCCGCGGTTTCCGCAAGGTCAGACAAATAAACCCGGACCCGTTTAGTAATACCCAGCAGCTGGGCCTGGCGATCAACAAAGGATTGTAAAAGAGGGGAGGTGGACTTCCCGAATTTATTTTTACGGGTTTGGACATATTGAAACCCGTATTTCATAAAACGGACGATTAAAATCAGCAGGTAAATGCAGCTGATAAAAGGAATCCATCCATTGATCTGCCGGGAAACCGGGAGGAAGCCGGGAACAACAAGGCCTGACTGGTCATTTAATAATTGAAAAAAAGAGCAAACCATCCATCCCGATCCGGTCGAGACAAAAAGTAAAGCCAGGTTATGTTTTCCTGCGGCCGAAATGCGCTTATTACCCGCCGTTAGGGTATAGTAAGCAGTCCAGACAACAGCCAGCTGCCAGATACTATTCAGCAGGGACCAGCCAAGTGCAGTCAGCAGGAAGATAATACCAGCCATGTGCTAGTGCTTTTTCAGGTTGTTAAGCAGTTTTTGAATTTCCTCCAGTTCTTCCGGAGAAGCCTTATGATTTCCAAGCGCGTGAATCACGAGTTCTGTCGGGGATCCTCCAAACAGGTTCGTAATCATTTTTCCCAGCAGTTGTTTCTGGGTTTTTTCGCGGCTGATCACTGGATAATAAACATGAATTTTCATGGAATCGTCGCGGCCGACCAGACCTTTTTCAAACATGATCTGCATCAGCTTAAGGGTAGTAGTATAACCGGCTTCCTTGGATTTGGAAAGTTCTTCATGCACATAGCGTACCGTGGCTTTATTTCTTTCCCAGAGTATCCGCAGGATCTCCAGCTCACTTTCCGTTGGTTTGATATATTTTGCAGTGACCATATGCTAAATTTGTATATAAAGCAAAATACGATTTATTTCGTAAAGGAACGCTTTTTTAACATTTGGTTAAAATTATAAATCAGAAGCCATGGATGAGAAGCAAAAAAAATCTTTTTACGCAGATAAGTTTAGGGTAATAGAAGACAAATCTGTCAATTTAAAAATATGGCTGACAGATGACAATGATAAGCCCGTCACCCGGGAAAAGGGGGACGAACAGCTGAAATCAGACATCCTTCAGCTGTCGGAAATCCAGGAGAAACTATACTCTTCAAACCGGTACGGCGTACTGATCGTTATTCAGGCCATGGATGCTGCCGGCAAAGACAGCGTGATCAAACACGTAATGAGCGGACTTAATCCGCAGGGGGTGAATGTTACCCCATTCAAAACACCAACCCATCAGGAGCTGGAACATGATTATTTATGGCGACACTATATCGCGCTGCCTGCCAGGGGCATGGTCGGGATCTTCAACCGGTCGCATTATGAAAATGTACTGGTGACCCGGGTACATCCGGAATATATACTGAATGAAAACCTGCCCGAAGTTCATCAGGCAAAGGATATCGACCAATCCTTCTGGGAGATGAGATTTAAGCAGATCAATCATTTTGAAAAGACCCTGGTCAGTAACGGTACGGTTATCATGAAATTTTTTCTGCATGTTTCAAAAAAAGAACAGAAGAAACGTTTTCTTGAGCGCATTAGTGACACGGCAAAAAACTGGAAATTTTCTGCCGCGGATATGAAGGAGCGTGGTCTCTGGAAGGAATACCAGAAAGCGTATGAAGATATGCTGGAGCATACCTCCACTTCCCGGGCTCCCTGGTTTATTGTGCCTGCGGATGACAAGTGGTTTACCCGGCTGGTCATCGCCAATATCATTGTAAGTGAACTTGAAAAATTAAATCTGCAGAATCCTCTGCTAACTGAGGCACAGAAAAGTGATCTGGAGAAAGCCCGGGCAGAATTAATGAAGGAAAATGAATCGCAGTCATAAAATCCGCATATTTACAGAATGCAATTCCCCCAAAACAAACTGCAGATCTTTTACCGTTTCCTGCAATCGAAAACATTTGGCTTCCCTGTTATAGCAGCCTGCTTTCTGCTACTTCTTGTTTTCACCGGGATGAAAATCCGGGACGGCTTGTATTTCGACGATACTTTTATGTTTGTCCGTTATGCGCGGAATATCATTCAGTATGGAAACTACGGATGGAACCCGTTTGAACATACTTACGGGTGCACCAATATTCCATTTACCTATTTTATTGTTTTGCTGAAGACCTTAGGGATCGAAAAGCTGCTGGGTCTGTCGGCAACCCTTCTGATCTCTTCCCTGTTTTGGGCACTCTGTTCCCTCGTCCTGCTGCATAAAGTGATGAATGATTTGATTGGCGACCGCATGGGAACCCACCGGTGGCTGCTGATCCTGTATACGGCGACCCTGGCCATCGCGCCGGTTTTTGCCTACAATATTATAACGGGCATGGACACCACTTTTTCTCTTTTCTTTAATGTGCTGATGATTCATTTTCTTTTCAGGTACCGGCGCCGGCCCGGCCCCCTTTCCCTGTTCCTGGCAGCCTGGTTTTCCTATTTTATTTTTCTGCTCAGGCCCGATTGCGGAATCTATTCCGTGTTGTTACCGGTACTTTTTTTCCTGGACCAGAAACTTCCTGCAAGAAAGATTATTTCTTTTTATATCCTGCTGTTTCTCTTTTTTACGGCCGATACGCTTATTAAATATGCTTATTTCGGAAACCCGCTGCCATTGCCTTTCTACGTTAAAAAAAGCGGTTTCTACCTCGGATATCTGGGCATGTCATACTGGAATCCCGTTCAGTACAGTTTTGATTTTCTTTTTGATTTCGGGTTTTTATTTATCGCATTTCTTCTTTTCCGCAGCGGACTTTCGATGAAAAGATTTCTCGTTTTCGGGATTCCGCTTTCCCTGAGTATCCTGTATTATTTTACAGTGACCCAGATCATGGGATTTCATTCGAGATATTATCTGCCTTCCATGCCCTTTTTTGTGATCGGCACCATATATGGATTTTCAGAAATGAAAACCATGACATTGGATTTCCGGAAACTCGCGCTGCCCCTGATATACTGCATTTTCATTTTATTACTGCAGTTCGGCGCACCGGTTTACGAAATATATGTGCAGGATAAATCCATGACGGAATCAGTTGCATTTACGATGCCGCCCGTTTCAGAAAACCAATTGCCCTGCCGGGAGTTTGGTTACAAAGGAGGAATCGCCGTGATGGAAAAGATCATCCGGTTACTTCCCCCGGATGCAACGGTTGCAGCAACGGAGTATGGATATCTGTCAGTAAAAGCGCCTAATATAAAATTTATGGATCTCTGTGGATTGCATAATGCCGACATGGCGCTTCATGGTTACAGCGACCGTTTTCTGAAATTGTGGAGTCCGTCCCTAATCTGGATGCCGCCACGGGATTATACCTCCCTGCGCTATGAAATTGCTACCGGGGCTTATTTTCGTGAACACTATGATTATTTTCCCAATGCTGTAAATTATGGAATAGCGGTGCTGAAAAATTCCCCTGACCACGATCAGCTGATAAAAATGATCCTGTCGGAATGTAAATAATAAACCCGGCCTTCGCCGGGTTCACTGAATTCAGATTCGGAATTATTCCGTTATTTTCTTTTTGACATCCCGCTGCTGAAAAGTAAGGGCGTGCTGCTTTTCAGATTTTTTCCGGATGGATGACTGGTCCTGGGTATGGTATATTTGAGCCAGGGTAGGAGCAATTACCAGGGAAACAATCGACATGAGTTTGATCAGGATATTCATGGATGGACCGGAGGTGTCTTTGAAGGGATCACCCACGGTATCACCGGTTACGGAGGCTTTATGTGGTTCAGATTTTTTATAAAACATTTCTCCGTTGATCTCAACGCCTTTCTCAAAAGATTTTTTGGCATTATCCCAGGCACCGCCTGCATTATTCTGAAACATACCCATCAATACGCCGCTTACTGTGGCACCGGCGAGGAATCCGCCAAGCGCTTCCGGGCCGAGTAAAAAACCTACGAGGATGGGAGAAAGTATGGTGATCGCACCCGGCAGCATCATTTTTTTAATGGACGCATCGGTAGAAATCGCAACACATTTATCATATTCGGGTTTGCCCGTTCCTTCCATAATACCGGGAATGGTACGAAATTGTCTCCGCACTTCTTCCACCATGGCCATGGCGGCTTCCCCCACGGCTTTGATGGCCAGGGACGAAAATAAAAATGGGATCATTGCCCCGACAAAAAGGGAAGCAAGCACTTTTGCTTTATATATATCGATCCCGTTGATCCCGGCAACACCGACAAATGCGGCAAATAAAGCCAGGGAAGTCAGCGCGGCAGATGCAATCGCGAACCCTTTACCCGTGGCGGCCGTGGTATTTCCAACCGCATCGAGCACGTCCGTTTTTTCCCGCACTTCTTTTGGCAATTCACTCATTTCTGCAATGCCTCCGGCATTATCTGCAATCGGCCCGAATGCATCAATGGCCAGCTGCATCGCCGTGGTGGCCATCATGCCGGCAGCGGCAATGGCCACGCCATACAAACCGGCACAGGCATAAGATCCCCAGATACCGGCGGCAAGTACCAGGATCGGCAGGCAGGTACTCTGCATACCGACAGCCAGTCCGGCAATTACATTGGTCGCATGTCCGGTGGAAGACTGACGGATGATTGAATTCACCGGCCCTTTTCCAATGGCTGTATAATATTCTGTAATCATGCTCATGATGGTTCCCACGGCCAGTCCGACACCGATGGCACCCAAAACACCCCATTTTGTAAATTCAAGACCCCGCAGGGTCATCGTTTCCGGCAGGAAAAAATAGACAAGCCCGACAGAGGCGAAGGCGGTCAGGACAATGGAACCCCAGTTGCCCATATTCAGGGCTTTCTGAACGGGAGCTGTATTGATGGGTGCGTTTTCGCTGATGCGGACAAACAAAGTACCGATGATTGAAAATAAAATTCCCGTACCGGCAATCATCATGGGCAGGAGGATGGGCGACATGCCGCCAAAATTGTCATCAGCAACCGTTTCCTGTCCGAGCACCATGGTGGCCAGTACAGTAGCAACATAGGAGCCGAATAAATCGGCACCCATACCCGCCACATCACCCACGTTATCTCCTACATTATCCGCGATCGTCGCCGGATTGCGCGGATCATCTTCCGGTATACCAGCTTCTACTTTCCCAACCAGGTCGGCCCCGACATCGGCAGCCTTTGTATAAATTCCTCCGCCAACCCTTGCAAAAAGTGCGATCGATTCTGCGCCCAGTGAAAAGCCGGTGAGCACCTCAATAGTGCGAAGCATTTCGGGAGAATTCACTTCAGCATCCGGAGCAAAAATTGATTTTAATATAATGAATAAGCCACCCAGTCCGAGAACCGCCAGACCGGCTACTCCCAATCCCATCACGGAACCCCCGGTGAAAGAGACCTTGAGCGCCCGGCTTAGACTCGTACGGGCTGCCTGAGCAGTTCTTACATTTGCTTTTGTGGCTACCCGCATCCCGATATATCCGGCTGTAGCACTTAAAATAGCGCCGAGAATAAATGCTATGGAAATCGCCCAGTGGGAGTGGGGATTGGTGGTGGCCATAAAGCCCAGCAGCAGTGCTACGATAACGACAAAATATCCCAGGATTTTCCATTCAGCTTTCAGAAATGCCATGGCCCCTTCGGCAATATACCGGCTGATCTGTTTCATCAGGTCTGTACCCTCGTCCTGCTTTGAAACCCATCTGAATTGAATAAAAGTGTACAAGAGGCCGATAATTCCCATCAGGGGCACCAGGTAAATCAGTTTGTCCATATTCGTAGTCTGTGATTTTTAGGGGAGGCAAAAATAGTGGAAAACCGTTAAAACCCCGATAAATGACCTCATTATATTACCCATATTCGTATATAGATCAGTAGATTAATTTCATTTTTTATAAAAATACCCGTACTTTTGCGCTCCATTTTTAATGGTTTCCCGCCCAGGCGGGATAAATTGCCCAAACGGCCCCATAAGTGATCTGCCCGTGTAGATCCGCCAGCAGGGTATCAATTAAAACCTCATCAAAAAATGCCAAAGGTTAAAACAAACTCGAGTGCCAAAAAAAGGTTCAAAATCACAGGCACCGGTGAAATCACTTTCCAGAAAGCTTTCAAGCGGCACATCCTCACCAAAAAGTCCACGAAAAGAAAAAGGTTAATGGCGAAAAAAGGCAAGGTTAGCTCTGCGAATCAGGACTTCGTAAAAAGATTACTGCGTTTGAAATAAAACAGCTTTTCACTATTAACTATTCACTTTTAACTTTTAACTTTCTTTCATATGCCACGTTCAGTAAATGCGGTCGCCTCCAGGGCCCGCAGAAAACGGATTCTCAAACAAGCCAAAGGCTTCTACGGTAAGCGAAAAAATGTATATACGGTTGCCAAAAACGTTTTGGAGAAGGGGCTTACTTACCGGTATGTAGGCCGTAAACTCAAGAAACGCGAATACCGTGCGCTTTGGATCGCACGTATCAACGCAGCCGTACGGGCAGAAGGATTGACCTATTCAAGGTTTATCCACCTGCTGAATGAAAAAGGGGTTACCCTCGACAGGAAAATGCTGGCCGATATCGCCATGAACGAACCGGAGGCATTTAAAAAACTGATCGACTCAGTAAAATAAATACAAGAACGACTATACCAGAGCGGTTTCCCGAAGGTAAAAATAACCTTTTGGAAACCTCTTTTATTTTGTGGATATCCGCATAAATTTATATTTGTACTTACTATTTTTTCAAATTTAAATTAGCCAGCCATCATCAACCCCAACGATTCCATGAATAACACGTATGCTGACCTCGTACAGCAGACGTTTAATTTTCCGCAGGAAGGATTTGAAGTGAAGGAAAATTATTTAGAATTCAACGGGGTGGATTTGAAATCCCTGATTACTAAATACGGAACCCCGCTCAAACTTTCTTATCTGCCCAAGATCGGGATGCAGATAAAAAAAGCAAAAAAAATGTTTGCCGCTGCCATAGCCAGGCATAAATACGAAGGGAAATATTTTTATTGTTACTGCACCAAGAGTTCTCATTTTTCTTTTATCGTGGAAGAAGCGCTGAGTAATGATATTCACCTGGAGACTTCTTACGCATATGATATTGAAATCATCAAAAAATTATACGCCAGGAAAAAAATCACCAAGGATACATATATCATTTGTAACGGTTTCAAACAAAAACCATATACAAACCGGATCGCTTCCCTGTTGAATGCAGGTTTTAAAAATGTTATTCCGATCCTGGATAATAAAGACGAACTGCTGCAGTATAAAAAATCAGTGAAAGTGCCTTTCAAACTAGGTATCCGATTAGCTGCGGAAGAAGAGCCTAATTTCCCCTTTTATACATCCCGCCTGGGTTTCAGGCCGCGTGATGTGCTGGAATTTTATGTTGACAGGATTGAAGGCAATGAGGACCGCTTCCAGTTGAAAATGCTTCATATTTTCCTGAACAAAGGAATCAAAGACGATATATATTACTGGAGTGAACTCAATAAAGTCATCAACCTCTATTGCCAGTTAAAAAAAATTTGCCCGGAGCTGGATTCCATAAACATCGGGGGTGGTTTCCCGATTAAACATTCCCTGGGATTCGAATATGATTACCAGTTCATGATCAATGAAATTGTCGGGAATATTAAAAAAGCCTGCAAACGAAACCATGTGCCGATGCCGAATATTTTCACCGAGTTCGGAAGTTATACCGTAGGGGAAAGCATGGCGCATATTTATAGTGTGATCGGGCAAAAAATGCAGAACGACCGGGAAATCTGGTACATGATTGATTCTTCTTTTATCACCACCTTACCGGATACCTGGGGTATCGGGGAGCGGTTTCTGATGATGCCCATCAATAAATGGGATGTGGAATATCAGCGCGTCGTGCTGGGCGGCATTACCTGCGACAGCCATGATTATTACGATTCCGAAGAACATATCAATGAAGTGTTCCTGCCAAAACTCAATAACGGTGAACCCTTATACCTAGGATTTTTTCATACCGGTGCTTACCAGGATCAAATCAGCGGGTATGGCGGCATAAAACATTGCCTGATACCTTCTCCCAAACATGTGATCATAAATTATGACAAAAACGGGAAGCTCGTAGACTGGCTGTATGCAAAAGAACAAACTGCGCAAAGCATGTTGAAAATTCTGGGATACAAATAGGTGTATGGTTTATGGTGTATAGAGGATGGTGGATCAGTACACTATACACCATACACCATACACCATACACCATATACCATTTACCAATAAAAAAATCCCTCCCGAAAAAACGGGAGGGACCACATAACAAACTGCACTTAAAAATCTTCAATAGGGTAATTAGGCTATATTGATTTGTTTAGCGCTTTGTTTTGATTCTTCTTTCTTTGGTAACAGCAGTTTCAAAACACCATTTTCATACTTGGCCTGAATGCCGTCTACAGCTACTTTATCGTCTACCGAAAAACTGCGTTTGAAAGATTTGAAATCAAATTCGCGACGAATTGTTTTATAATCGTCGTTTTGAGCAGTTTCTTCTTTCTTTTCAAAACTGATCGTGAGTAAGCCCTGTTCTACCTGGATTTTAAAATCTTCTTTGGATCTTCCGGGCACAACCAGTTCGAGATGGTATGCTTCCGGGGTTTCATGAATATTGGTCTGCGGAAATGCAAATATTTCCTGTCCGATTGAACGGGCAGTGGATGGGAAATCGTTTAGAAAATCATTGAAGAGATTTCCAAAAGGCCTGTTGTTTACTTTTACGAGTGTCATAGTACTATGTTTTAAAAATTTGAATGAATGATTTCGACTTCTTTGGTCAAACCGTATACCATTTGATTAATTGATTCAATAAGAGGCCATTATGACATTTTTTATGGGTCCGGCAAGACAAAATAGCATGAAAAGCATCATTTAACAGCCTGTTACTGACGAAAGTTTTAAGTTCAGATCATGGGTAATTAACCCTGGGCCTGAGCGAACAAAATGCTTAAATTTGCGTTGTTCTAAAAACCCAAATAAGAATGTATCCCGAACAATTAGTTATACCGATGAAAGAAGAGCTGACCGAAAACGGGTTCAGCGAAATGAAGACTGCGGAAGAAGTCATTAATCAATTGGAAACCAAGGGAACCACCCTGGTTGTCATCAATTCAGTTTGCGGTTGTTCAGCAGGTACGGCGAGGCCCGGTGTGTTGATGGCCGTTCATAATACAACGAAGAAACCGGATCATCTGGCGACCAGTTTTGCTGGTTTTGATGTGGATGCGGTTAAAACACTGCGCGAAAAATTATTACCTTACCCGCCGTCTTCTCCGGCCGTTGCCCTGTTTAAAGACGGCGAGCTGGTTCATATGATTGAACGTCATCATATTGAGGGACGGTCTGCCCAGATGATCGCGCACAACCTGATTGCCGCATTTGACGAATATTGTTAAGGCAGAAGCGACTTAATTTACTGTGAATCGAATAAAATAAAGGATACCATAATGCGTTATGTAGTATCCTTTATTTATGAAATCCAATTCCAAAACATCCATACCCGCCAGGCCCTTCACTTCCCGGAAAAACGGTCATCCCGCCGCAGCTTCCAATCTTTTCCTGGCCGAAACCATCAGTAAAAAGCTCCTGGAAATAAAACGCATTTCCGGTGAAGGAGAAATGACTGAATTGAATATGGCGCTCTGGAAGCATTTAAAATAGAAAGATTTTTTCGGATTCGATCATGAATTTTAAGCCGGCGGAAATTCCGACGGGCAGAAGTTTGTCGACTAAAGACACCCCGTACTGATCTTTTAAATAATCCATATAGTTCCGTGAATCTGCATTCCGGAAAGCTGAATCTGGTTTCTTAGACTTCTGGTCTATGCGCTGCCCAGGGTAGGTCCTTAAAACAACTTATTGAGTGGAGAATGATCTGTGGGTATCCTATCGGAATATTCTATTTGACATAA
>Ga0209863_10000165_pt1 | contig 41041 bp, 42 predicted proteins | sample OrgsoiDNA2013046_FD_185796 | JGI IMG/M metagenome (GOLD analysis project Ga0209863, IMG submission 185796) | Permafrost soil microbial communities from the Arctic, to analyse light accelerated degradation of dissolved organic matter (DOM) -... | ecosystem: Environmental > Terrestrial > Soil >...
TCAGGATCGATCCGCGCACCTCGGTGCTGCGACGCAGCGCCGACGACGGCGATCCGATCGAGCGCATCATCGTGGCGAATGCCGAGCAGCTCGCGATCGTGTGCGCCGTCGCGAACCCCGAACCGCAGCCTCGCCTGATCGACCGCTACTTGGTTGCGGCATTCGATGGTGGGTTGGAACCTCTGCTGGTACTGACAAAAACCGACCTCGCCGATCCGGCCGCCCTCATCGAGGCGTATGCGCTGCTCGACCTCCGTATCGTTTCGACGCACGACGGGGAGCCGAGCGAGGAGTTGCGAGCGACACTCCACGACCGCCTCACTGTGCTTGCCGGCAGCTCGGGGGTCGGAAAGTCGACGCTCATTAACGCTCTCGTGCCTGGCGCGGGGCGGGCAACCGGCGATGTCAATGCGGTGACCGGGCGCGGTCGGCATGTGTCGACATCGGCGGTCGTTCTCGATCTACCAGACGGCGGCAGGGTGATCGATACTCCCGGCATCAGGTCGTTCGGTCTCGCGCACGTCGATCCCGATCGGGTTCTGCGGGCCTTCCCCGACCTTGCCCCAGGAGCCGCCGAATGCCCGCGCGGCTGCGAGCACGAGGCGCCGAACCCGGATGCGCCCCGAGCAGCCGACGACATCGCCCGCTGCGCACTCGACGACTGGGTCGCCGCCGGCCACGCCGAACCTGCGCGCCTCGACTCCCTGCGCCGGCTCCTCGCCGTCCGCGACCCGCTCTTGCCGTCGTGACCCCGATACCGTTTCGTCATGCCCGTCTCCGATGACCTCGCGCTCGGACTGCGAATTGCCGACGAGGCAGACCGCATCAGCCTCGCTCGGTTCGGCGCGCTCGACCTGTTGGTGGAGACGAAGCCTGATCTGACCCCGGTCAGTGACGCCGACCGCGCGGTCGAGCAGGCGATCCGCGGCGCGCTCACTCGCGAACGACCTGACGACGCGATCCTCGGCGAGGAGTTCGGGTCGACCGCGCACGAGACCGGACGTCGATGGGTGATCGACCCGATCGACGCAACCAAGAACTTCGTCCGGGGCGTTCCGGTGTGGGCCACACTGATCGCGTTGATGGACGGGCCCGACGTGCTGGTGGGCATCGCCAGCGCCCCAGCGCTTGGGCACCGCTGGTGGGCCGGTCGCGGTCTCGGTAGTTGGAGGTCGACGGCAGGCGGGGCCGCTCGGCGCAACCGCGTCTCGGCTGTCAGCTCTCTCACCGACGCGTCCCTGTCGTACTCCGACCTCAGCGACTGGGGCGCCCGGTCGCCGGGGTTCGACACTCTCGCGGGCTCTGTCTGGCGCACGAGGGCATACGGAGATTTCTGGTCGCACGCTCTGGTTGCTGAAGGCGCCGTCGACGTGTCGGCCGAGCCTGAGGTCTCGATCTGGGACGTCGCCGCACTGGTTGTGATCGTCGAGGAGGCGGGCGGGCGAATAACCGGCACCGACGGGACGCCGAGCCCGGCCGCGCCGAGCATCGTCTGCACCAATGGGCGCCTGCACACCGCGGTTCTTGCGCTCCTCGAGCCGTAACGCTTGTCGCACCCGAGCCGCAGGTCCACGATGGGGCCAGGCGCCGTCGCGCGCCTTTGGAGGCTTCTATGCACGTTCGAGACGGCATGAACCCCGACGTCTTGACGATCGGTCCGAGCCACACCTTGCGCGAGGCGAGCCGGCTGATGGCCAAACGCCATGTCGGAGCAGCAGTGGTCTCCGACGCCGAAGGCCTCGGCATCCTCACCGAACGCGATGTCCTGGAAGCCGTCGGAGCAGACCAGAATCCGGACACCGAACTCGTCGGCGATCACCTCACCAAAGACCTCGTGTTCGCCGCACCCGATTGGCTGCTCGACCAAGCGGCGGCCGCCATGGTGCGCGGCGGATTTCGCCATCTCGTCGTGCTCGACGGCAACGAGGTCGTCGGCATTCTGGCGATGCGCGACATCGTCCGAAGCTGGATCGCCACGGCGGCCGTTACGGGCGGTTAGCTCGCCTCGTCGATCGTCACCCGTACCGCGCGGCAGGCCGGGAGGCTGTCGCGCAAGACCCGCGCTTTCGGGTCGGGGACGTCGAGTATGCGCGCCGTCACGAGCGGCCTCAATGCAGCCAGCCGGACGTCGGCCAGCACGCTCCGCAGCGCCTGCCGGTCGCCGCCGGTTACCACGGCGTCAAACCTGGGCAGCAACGGCAGCAGCACCACCGCGGCCGTGTGGATTGCGGTCTCCAGTGCGACTTTCACCTGACCCTCGCGGCGGCGAGCGAAGCGCTGTTGCGACCACCCGCCTGCCGACGATCTGCCGTGCACCTGCCGCGAACCGACCTTCGACGCCACGAGTTCGTCGCCATCGAAGGCGCCCGCCGCATAGCCGCCGAGCCTCACCAGGAGCACCCCAACAAAGCGAGGCCGGGCGGCATGCTCGACCAGTGCGGCCACCGGGTCGGAACTCCCCCAATTCGCCGGCAGCGGCGGGAAGGGGGGGTCGAAGGTGGTCCTCGATCCGTCGGTCGCGATGAGGTGCAACGAGTCGCCGACGGCCGACATCACGACCTCGCCGTGGCGGTCGACGAACCCACCCAACCAGCGCTCCAGCCGCTCGGGGCCGATATCGACGGTGCGCGCGACGGACACAGAGGACATCGTGCCGAGTTTGTCCTGGCCGAGTACAGCCAGGCAGCCCTGCGGGAGTTAGAACACCACGGGCGCCCAGGTGGCTCCGGCGTCACGAGTCATCAGCAGCTGGCTCGGGTCGCTGTTGCCTGGCGCGCCATAGATGGCCACACCTTGGGTCGACGTCGTGAAGCCCAGGTCGCCGATACCCAACCCGCCGTCACCCCTCTCGAATGCACTGGTCCAGCTGCGCCCGGCAGTCCCGGACCGATAGATCCAGCTCGCGCCCGACTGCGCCGATACCGCCACTACCGATGCGCTCGCCGCAGCGATACCGCCAGCGATGCCGCCACGGCCGGGCGCTGCGGTCGTCGCGTGCGAGGTGGCGCCGCCATCGGTCGAGAACAGCACGAGCTTGGATTCGCTACCCGCACCCGGATTTCCCGCGCACAGAAGGAAAACAGCCGAGGTCGAGACCGGTGCTACTCCGCCGATCTGCAGGTCTGCGCCGGCGGCGGGGCACGGGTCGGCGATCACGTGCCAGCTTGCGCCATCGGCGCTAGCGACGAACACCTCTCCGTTGTCACCGCCCGACACGACCCACACGGCGTGTCCATGCAGCGCGATCGTGCCACTCGGCTTGACAGCGATTCCCGGCACCGCCGCCCAGGCGTCGGTCGCCACCACGGCCCGACTCAACCGGCCTCCGCCGGCGCATGGTTGCGCGCCGCACGTCGCGGCCAGGGCGTAAACCACGCCAGCTGATGCTTCGACGTCGGCGACCGGGCCGGGCTGGGCCATCTGCTTCCACGTGACGCCGCCGTCGTGGGTGGCCCACAGCTGCGGCCCGAAGGCCCACCCGTCGCGAGCGTCGGCAAACCGCACCTTCGTGATCGGCTGACTATTTGCCGGTGCGACCGGTAGATCAGCGACGAACGTCCAGCTGCGCCCACCGTCGGTGGTCTTGGCAAGTCCGTAACAGATCGTGCTCGGACAGGCGATCTGGCCGAGGACGAATCCGTCCTGCGACGAGACGAAGGTGACCGACATCGGTGCGAAGCCGGCCAGATCTCCGGCCGCTCCGGCAACCGCGGTCGCGCTGACCGACGACACCGGCGCCGCGCTCGAACCAGCCGGCGGCGACGCCGGTGCGCTGACCGAAGTGGCGGGTGCCGGCGAAGCCTCGCTCGACCCGGCCACCAACGGTGAAGGCGATTGCGGCGGTGTCGCGGGTCCGGGGTTGGCAACGTGATGACTGCTCGAGCAGCTGCTGGCGAAGGCAAGGGAGACGAACGCGAGAAGCGCGGCCGGCGTCGTCCAGGAACGTGTCATATGTCAAAGGACGCGCGACGGTGGCATCCGGGTGTGTGGCCGTGCGGGTGGATTTTCAGCGAGACGGGACGTCGTGACGGGCATCGTCGCCATTCTCACCGTCTGCGTCGCTACCGCGCAGGCCATCGGCGACGGCCGCGCAGATCACGCCCAGTTGCGCCACCTGCTGGGTGGTCAGCAGATCGAGCAGATGAGCGCGCACGCCCTCGACGTGGCCCGGTGCGGCGGCAGCAAGAGCAGCGAAACCCTCGTCAGTCATGACGGCGAGCTGGCCACGACGGTCGGTCGCGCAAATCTCGCGCCTGACCCAGCCCTTCTCCTCCAGACGGGCGACCGCGTGCGACAGCCGGCTGCGCGACGACATCGATCGATCGGCAAGGGCGCTCATCCGCAGGCGGCGACCTGGGACTTCGGACAGCCGCACCAGGACCTCGTAGTAGGCGTGCGGCATACCGCTGTCGCGCTGAAGCTCCTGGTCGAGGCGATCCCCCAGAAGTTGGGTTGCTTCGATGAACGAGCGCCACACGCCTTGCTCCTCGGAGCTCAGCCAGCGCGGCTCTTTGGCGCGGCCGGCAGCCTGCCGGGACGCAGCCGTGGGGTTCGACGGCGCGGACGCGCCGGGGCGCAGCGGCGCGGCGGGGTTGGGGGTGGTCCTGGCGGGCATAAAAGAGATGGTAAAGGAAAATCGGGAAGATAGTTGAGTCATCAACAGTTGAATGTTATATTCAGACCGAACTGCTGAGGTCTCAAGAGGAAAGGTGTCCAACGATGACGACCACTTCGACAATCACCACCATCCCTGGCTATCTGGCAGGAACGTGGACAATCGACCCCGTCCACTCCGACGTCGGGTTCACCGTGCGTCACATGATGGTCAGCAAGGTGCGGGGCCGGTTCGCTCGCTTCGAAGGGCAGATCGTGACGGGCGCCAACCCGGCAGACTCGACAGTCACGGCGTCCATCGACCTCGCGTCGATCGACACCAACAACGCGCAGCGTGACGACCACGTTCGCAGCGCCGACTTCTTCGAGGTCGAGAAGTACCCCACGATGACCTACCGCTCGACCAGCGTTCGCCAGGACGGCGGCGACCTGATTCTCGATGGTGAGCTCACGCTGAAGGGCGTCACGAAGTCCGTGCCGCTGCGCCTCGAACTGAACGGCTTTGGCCCTGACGCTTACGGCGGCACCCGAGCTGGTTTCACCGCGACGGCCGAGATCAACCGGCGCGACTTCGGCGTCAACTTCAACGCTGCTATTGAGACCGGTGGCGCCGTCGTCTCTGACAAGATCTCGATCCACCTTGAGGTAGAGGCTGTCCTCGCCGTCTGATCCCTACTGATTGCTATCCCACGTGTTTCCCGGTGGCCGGTCCTCGACGAGGGCCGGCCATCGACATTCCGCCGGGGCCCGCAGGAAGGGCGGGGGCTGCGGACGTCGCCAGCATCTGACATCGTTCACCCGTGACCCTGCTCGGCCTTGCCGGTCTCCTTGCCGTCAGCCTCGTCGGACCGTTACTCGCCACGCCTCGCCGTGCTCGCGTTCCAGTCATCGTCGGTGAGTTGATCGCCGGAGTCCTCCTCGGCACCACCGGACTGCGGGTCATCCACCCGACCGACGGTGTCCTGAACTTTCTCGCCACGGCCGGCTTCGCGCTGGTGATGCTGATCGCCGGCACCCATGTGCCGGTCGACAACGTAGCGCTGCGCAAGGCGATGGGTCGTGGGTTGATCCTCGTCGTGGGCATCGGCGCGATAGCCGTCCCCGTCGCGGCTGCGTTGTCGGCGATGGCGCACACCCATCACACCGCGTTATACGCCGTCTTGCTGGCCTCGAGCTCGGCTGCCGTCGTCATGCCGATCGTGCAGGACGACGGTCTGGTCGGCGACCGCGTCCTGACCATGATGGCGCAGGTGGCGATCGCCGATACAGCCTGCATCGTCGCGTTGCCGCTTGCCGCCGATCCGTCGCGCGCCGGCCGCGCCGCGGTGGGTGCCGTCATCGTGCTCGCGGCGGCCGGTCTCGCGTTCGTCGTCCTGCGTGAGCTCTCCGATCGCGACCTCATTAATAAGCTGCACGCCGAAAGCGTGCGCCGCACGTTCGGCCTGGAGATGCGCATCAGTCTGGCGGCACTGTTCGCTCTGGCCGGCCTCGCGGTCGATGTTCACGTCTCGGTGATGTTGGCCGGCTTCGCCTTCGGCTTGGTGCTCGCCGCGATTGGCACCCCGCGCCGGCTAGGTTCCCAACTCTTCGCCGTCACCGAAGGGTTCCTTGGGCCGATCTTCTTTCTTTGGCTCGGTGCCTCGATCGACCTTCGGGCGCTCGTGCACCATCCGCGGCTGATCGTCTTGGCGTTCGGGCTCGCCGTCGCCACCACGGCACTTCACGCACTCGGCCGCTTGCTCGGTCAGCCGCTCCCGCTCGCCGTGCTGGCGGGCGCGCAACTCGGCGTCCCGATCGCCGCGGTTGCACTTGGTGCCCGGAACGGGTTGTTGGGGCCAGGCGAAGGCGGCGCCATCTTGGCGGCGGCGGTTCTCACTCTCGGCGTCGCCACAGTTGCCGGCCAACTCGCGAAGCGCGCTAGCCGGGTCACGGCATCTCACGCGGGTGCCGAGCACCCGTCGGCGGTGTTACCGCGGCCGCGCCGACCGCGCACATCGCGGCCGACGGTTCAGTCGCCACAGACAACGGTTCAGTCACCGGACAGAACAGAGCCATCGCCGGCACATCACGGTGATGCCGAACCCGCGGATACCGAATCCGTGCCCGTCCAGCTGGCACCGGCGGTGCCTCCCGCACCGAGTACGAGCGAGCCGAGACGCCGGGTCATGCCCCCAGCGTCGCCCGCGAGACCCATCCGGCCGCCCACCCCGAACCCGGCCACCAAGCCGATCGTGCAATCGAATGTGCGGGTACGGCCATCGCCTCAAACGCTTCGATCGGACGACGAGGTCTGACCGCGCCGTCGTGCCCTCGCCGCCTAGGCGGGCAGCGCGATCACGGTTAGGACGGAGCGCAGGCCGAGGGCGTCGAGAAGGTCCTGCGCGTCGGCGGCGTCGCGCGCGGCGCCGCACACGGCCAGGGCCGCCCGTCTGCATTGGTCCCGCGAAATCTGAATCATCGCGCCGACGTCGTGGTGGGCCTGCTCCATGAGTGTCCTCCTGCTTAGAACCGGCGCGGTCGACATGAACTGCGGTCGACCTGACATGCGTGGAGCTGAACCCGTTATGTGCCCCTTCGCGGTGCGTCTCTAACACCCAGACGTTCAGTAGCTAGGCGTCAGGCTCCGCGGTCGACTCGTCTGTTCCGCTGTCGACCGCGCCATGTTCCTGTTCATGGGAGTCGAGAGCGCTTAGCGCCGACTCGACGGCATCGTGGCTGCCGTCGTGGCGGCTTTCAGCGAAGTACGCGGCACCTAGCGCGCGCAGGAGCACGTCAGCCCGCCGCTTGGTCTGGATGGCGTCAATCTTGGCCTGGCCCTGCTGCACGCCCTGTTTGACCCCCTGCTTTCCCCGGGCCGCCGCCTTCTCCGCGGCCACCTTCGCCTTGTCGAGGAGCGTCATCGCCAGATCCCTTCGGTCGGAGGGATCACGCTATCGCTGGGGCGCGTCGTGACCCAAATGCGCGGAAGCGCGCCTAACGTCGTGTCTATGAAGGAGTCGAACGGCCGGCACGCGCGAAGACGCAGGGCAGACCTCACGGTCGCGATGCGCGAAACCGCACCGGCCGGCAATGTGTCGGTGATCGTGGCCGAACTCATGGTCGTTCGATGCCGGTGGTGCAATGACGATCTCGAGCACTGCCACGACTCACTGGTGCGCCATGTCACCGGCGACGCGCATTGCATGGACGGCACGTGTGACATTGCCGACGAGGCGCATCACATGGTGATCAGCTGCGCCGACTTCGGCTGTGGGTGCGCACTGACGGCCTTCGCGAACAACAGCCTGACGGCCTGACCGAAAGCGCCTAGCTCTGACTCGCCACGGCCTTATCGTGAACGAGGTCACGAACCTCGGCGTACTGCGCGCGCACCCAAGGTGCCGCGTCCGTCTCGTACACCACCGTGTCGGCAATCACCCAGTTCGGGGCTTCGGCTTGGCCGCCCAGCACCCAGGCGGCTTGTCGCGCGGCACCATCGGCGACGTACTCGCCGGCCGGCGGGACGATCACCGGCCGGCCGAACACCGCCGGCGCAATGCCGCGGATCGCGGCCGACCGCGCGCCACCACCGATGAGCAGAATCCGCTCGACCTCGAAGCCCTCGGCAACCAAGGCGTCGAGGCCATCGGCGAGCCCGCACAACACCCCCTCGACACTTGCCCTGGCCAGATGGGCGGCGGTCGAGTTTGCGAGCCGCCAGCCGTGGATAGCGCCAGTTGCGTTCGGCCGGTTCGGCGTGCGCTCACCCTCGAGGTACGGCACGACGACGAGGCCGTCGGCGCCAGCCGGAGCGGCAAGCGCCAACTCGGCCAGGGTCTCGGCGTCGACCCCGAGCACGGCGGCGGTCGCGTCGAGCACCCGCGCCGCGTTCAGGGTGCACACCAGCGGCAAGAACTGACCGGTCGCGTCGGCGAACCCGGCGACCGCGGCGGAGGGGTCGAACGTCGGCAGCGCACTCACGCCGAACACGGTTCCCGACGTCCCAATCGACACGATCACGTCGCCGCGTCGCGCGCCAAGGCCGAGGGCTGCGCCGGCGTTGTCTCCGGCACCCGCCCCGAGCAGCACGCCGGCTGACGTGCGGCCGGCCGACTCCGCGGGCCCGAGCACCCGCGGCAGCGCCGGGGTGGAGCCGAAAGCACGGGCCAGCAGGTCGGTGCGGTATTCACCCGTGGACGGCGACCAGTAGCCGGTGCCACTCGCGTCACTGCGATCCGTGGTCAGCGCAGCCAGGTCAGGACGGTCATGCGCCAGCCGCCCCACTCCATTGGCGGCAAGCCGCCAGGTCAGCCAATCGTGCGGAAGGCACACCGCCACTGTGCGCTTCACGTTGTCAGGCTCGTGGGTCGCCAGCCACCGCAGCTTCGTAATCGTGAATGACGCGACTGGGACGGTACCGACGGCGTCCGCCCATGCTTTTGCGCCGACCTGCCGATCGCCAGCTCCGAGTTCGGACACCAGCGCCGCGGCGTCCGGGCCTGATCGGGTGTCGTTCCACAACAGAGCGGGCCGGACGACGTCACCGGCCGCGTCGAGACAGACCATGCCGTGTTGCTGAGCGGCAACAGACAACGCGGCGACGTCATCAAGGCCCCCAGCCGCGGCAATCGCCACCTCGAGCGCAGTAGACCACGCAACAGGGTCGACCTCAGTGCCGCCGGGGTGCGGCGCACGACCCTCGCGAACCAACGCGCCGGTATCGGCATCGCGGATGACGACCTTGCACGACTGGGTCGACGAGTCGACCCCGGCAACGTGAGTCAACCCACGCCTCCGGTTCGCCTTCGGCTCAACCACACCCCGGTTCGCCTTCGGCTCAACGCGCGCCCCGGTTCGCCTTCGGCTCAACGCGCGCCCAACACGTGCTCGACGGCGAGCTGGTCGAGCTGGGTGAAGTGGTACCCGCGCTTGCCGGCAGCCTCGACGTCGAAGTCTTCGAATGCCGAGCGGTCTTGGAGCAGGTTCGTGTACGACTCGCCTTCGCCCAGAGTCGGGATCGCCAGCTCGGCGACGCGTGCGGCCGAGAGCGCGGCCTGCACCTCCGGGTCGGCGCGAAACGCGATCGCGCGTTCCTTCAAGAGGAGATAGGTCTGCATGTTCGCTGCCGCGGACGCCCACACGCCGCCGATGTCTTCAGTGCGCAACGGCTTGTAGTCGAAGTGGCGCGGTCCGTCGTAGGCCTGCGCACCCGCGATGCCACCGTTTTCGAGGAGGTCAACGAGGAAGAACGCGTTGAGCAGGTCTCCATGACCGAACATGAGGTCTTGGTCGTACTTGATTCCGCGCTGGCCATTCAGGTCGATGTGGAAGAGCTTGCCCTGCCACAACGCCTGGGCGATGCTGTGCACGAAGTTGAGGCCAGCCATTTGCTCGTGACCGACTTCGGGGTTCACGCCGACCATCTCTGAATGCTCGAGCGTCGAGATAAAGGCGAGCGCAGAACCCACAGTCGGCAACAAGATGTCCCCGCGCGGCTCGTTGGGCTTCGGTTCGATGGCGAACCTGACGTCGTACCCGTTGTCGATCGCATACTGGGCCAACATGTCGATGCCCTCGGCATAACGCGCGAGCGCCGACCGCACGTCTTTCGCCGAGTCGGTCTCGGCACCTTCGCGCCCACCCCAGAAGACGTACGTCTTCGCGCCAAGGTCGACGGCAAGGTCGAGGTTTCGCATGACCTTGCGCAGCGCGTACCTGCGAATGCCACGGTCGTTGCTGGTGAACCCGCCGTCCTTGAACACCGGGTGGGTGAACAGGTTGGTGGTGGCCATCGGAACGACGAGACCGGTCTCCTTCAACGCCACCTTGAAGCGCTCGATGTGCTTGGCCCGCTCCGCGTCGTTGCTTCCGAAGGGAATGAGGTCATCGTCGTGGAACGTCACGCCGTAGGCCCCGAGTTCGGCGAGGCGATGAACGCTCTCGACGGGGTCGAGAGCGGGCCTCGTCGGGTCACCGAAGGGATCACGTGCCTGCCATCCCACGGTCCACAACCCAAACGTAAAGCGGTCTTGCGGGGTCGGGCGCAACGACGGCACGGGGTCCTCCAGAAGAGAGCGAACCAGACTGGGAACGCTATTTGTTGGGCAGCTCAACATATTTGCCAGGCATCGCCGGGTCAATGGAGACCAGCGACCGCCGCTCTCAAGATTACTGCTGGGCGAGATTACTGCTGGGCGCACTGTGGAATCATCACGGCATGGTTGCCGAAGGCCCGCCGTCCCAGCACCTGCGGGCCGTTCCGGATTCCGATGCCGTGGGGGTGCCTTCGGTCCACCATGACTCGGTACACCGCCCGACTGTGTGGGCGGTGGCAGCACTCGCGGGCGTGTCCAAGACGACGGTGTCGCGGGTGCTGACCAACTCGCCCCGGGTATCGCCGCAAGCCCGGATCGCGGTCGAAAAGGCCATCAAGAAGCTCAACTACGTGCCGAACCGAGCGGCTCGCGCCCTAGTGACAAGGCGCGCCGACACGCTCGCGCTCATCGTGTCCGAGCCGGAAACGCGGCTGTTCTCCGAGCCGTTCTTCGCCGGCACGGTCCGCGGCATCAACCAGGAACTGGCCCGCACCGACTACGCATTTGTGTTGCTCAGCGCAGAGGGTGACAGCTCGAAGATCGAGCGGTACATCATGAACGGCCATGCCGACGGCGTGATCTTGATGTCGTTGCACCGTCGCGACGCGCTGGTGCGCCTGCTGGCGCAAAGCCGGACGCCGGTAGTCCTCGCTGGCCGACCATTTCCCGGCGAGAGCGTGCCCTACGTCGACGCAGACAACCGGGCCGGAGCCAGTGCCGCGGTACGCCATCTCGTGGAGCGCGGCCGACGGCGGATCGCGACAATCGCGGGGCCTGCCGACATGCCTGTCGGCGTCGACCGGCTCGACGGGTTCCACGATGCATTGCCACCGGCCAGCCGCAGGTCATGGCGGCGACTGGTCGAGCACGGCGACTTCTCCGAAGACAGCGGCGAGATCGCGATGCGCATACTGCTCGACCGGGTGCCCGATCTCGACGCGGTGTTTGCGGCGAGTGACCTGATGGCTATCGGAGCCATGCGGGCGCTTCGCGCCGCGGGTCGTAGCGTCCCGGGCGACGTCGCCGTCGTCGGGTTCGACGATTCGCACGCTGCCCGACTCGCCACACCGCAGCTGACCAGTGTGCGTCAACCGATGGAAGAAATCGGCCGGTCCCTCGCACGGCTGCTGCTCAACGAGGTTCGCAATCCCGGTCACCGCTCGGCGTCACTGATCGTGCCGACGGAGTTGATTGTCCGCGAGTCGAGCTGACTGCATCAGCCGGGCAGTGCATTGGTGCGTGCCACGTTCGCATAGAAATGACCACTGTCTTTGACGATCCTGCGCTGCGTGGCGAAGTCGACGTGCACGATCCCGAAGCGCTTGGAGTAGCCCCAAGCCCACTCAAAGTTGTCAAGCAGCGACCAAAGGTAATAGCCGCGCACATCGACGCCGTCGGCGACGGCGTGCCGAAGGGCGGCAAGATGCTCATGCAGATAGCCCACGCGGTCGGCGTCGTGAATCGCGCCGTCCGCGGTGACGCTGTCGTCGTACGCCGCCCCATTTTCGGTGATCGCCATCGGCTGGCGATACTCGCGCCACAAGCGGCTGAGCAAGTCGTACAAGCCGCTGGCGTCAACCGGCCAGCCCATCGCGGTATGCCGGCCCGGCGTATCGAAGAACTGCACGTCATGACAGCCCGGCCACGTCTCGCCAGCTCCGTCGCCGTGCCCGTCGGCACTCGCGCGCGCGCCCGCGCCGTCGTAGTGCCCGACGACGACCGGGTTGTAGTAATTGACGCCGAGAATGTCGATGGGTTGGGCGATCACGGCGAGATCGCCGTCGTGCTCGAACGACCAGTCGGTGACCGCCGCGGTGAACTCGCGGACGTCAGCGGGATAGCTCGCTCGGAACAAGGGCTCGAGCCAGATACGGTTCTGCAGGCCGTCGACTTTGAGCGCGGCCGCGGCATCGGCCACCGAGTCGGTTGCCGGGCGAGCGACCGCGGGGTTGAGAGTAATCGCGAGCTGTGCACCGGCCGGCAGCGCGGAGCGCAGCGCCTGGGTCGCGAGACCGTGGCCTAGCAACAAATGATGAACGGCGGTCAGCGCCTGGGCGCCGTCGCAGTGCCCGGGCGCATGCACGCCGGCCGCGTAGCCGAGGAACGCCGAACACCATGGTTCGTTGAGCGTCGTCCAGAAGTCGACCCGATCACCAAGTGCGGCAGCCACGGCCTCGGCATAGTCCGCGAACAAGTACGACGTGTCGCGTGCCGTCCAACCGCCGGCGTCCTGGAGCTCCTGCGGCAGATCCCAGTGGTACAGGGTCAGTGCAGGCTTGATCCCGTGCACGAGCAATTCGTCGACCAGCCGCGAATAGAAATCGACACCCTTCGGGTTGACCGGCCCGGCGCCGGTCGGAATCACCCGCGACCATGACGTGGAGAAGCGATACGAACTGAGGCCGAGTTCGGCCATGAGTGCGACATCGCCGACGTATCGGTGGTAGTGGTCGGCGGCCAAATCGCCGGTGTCGCCGGCGTGCACCTTGCCGGGCGTGTGACTGAACGTGTCCCATATCGACGGCGTCCTGCCGTCGATATCGACGGCGCCCTCAATCTGATACGCCGCGGTCGCGGTCCCCCACACGAATCCGTCAGGAAAGGTTCGGGCATCGACCCGTTCGAGCTGCGTCATCCTTTGACCGCTCCTTGCATGATGCCTCCGACGATCTGCCGCCCCAGAAGAGCGAACACGACAAGGACCGGGAACGTGCAGAGCAGGGTGCCCGCCATGATGACCGCCTGCTGCGGAATGTAGCCAGAGCCGAGCCCGGCCAAGCCGATCTGCACGGTGGGATTGCGACTGGTGAGTGCGATCAGCGGCCAAAAGAAGTCGTTCCACGCAGCGAGGAACGTCAACATACCGAGGACGGCCATCGCCGGACGCGCGATGGGAAGGACGATCGACCGAAAGATTCGGAAGGTGGACGCACCGTCGACCCAGCCCGCCTCCAACAACTCGGTGGGCACTGCGTTGCCAAGGTACTGGCGCATGAAGAACACGCCGAACGCACTTACCAGCGTCGGTAGCACGACAGACTGCAGGTGATTGACCCAATGCAACTTCGCGATCAGCAAAAACAGCGGAATCACTCCCAGCTGAGGAGGGATGGCAATGGTCGCGACAGTGAGTCCGAGCAACAGTCCGCTCCCCCGGAACCGCAGCTTGGCAAAGGCAAAGCCACTCAGCGTGCAAAACGCCACCGTGCCGACCGTGATCGACCCGGCCACGATGATGGTGTTGCCGATTGCCTTCAACAACGGCTGTTCATGCAGCGCAAGCCTGATGTTATGAAACACCGAGGCGTTCGGGATGAACGGTGGCGGCGTCTGCGCCATCTCGTAGTTCGTGTGCGAGGCAATGATCAGCGTGTAATACAAAGGAAAGACAGCGACTATCGTCACGAGAGCGAGCACCACGTACGTGTAGCGACCGGCCGACAGTTGCCTTCCTGCCTTGCTCCGGGGAGCGCGCAGCATCGTGGACCTCGCCGCGACGCCGCTTTCCGTCGGTTTGGGTGTGCCAGCTGGCATCGTCGTCCGTCTCATGTTCGGCCGGTCCGGCGCCGCGCGAGCGTGGTGTTCACGCCGACAAGCACCAGGATCAGAAACAACATCGTCCACGCGGTAGCCGCGGCCTGTCCTAGGTGGAAATTCGTCCAGCCCTGCTTGTACATGAACAACGCCAAGGTTTGGAACTGGTGGTCGGTCCCGCCGTTCGTGGTTCCATCTCCGGCGAACAAGTAGGGCTCCGCGAACATCTGCATGGCGCCGATCGTCGAAATGACGATCGTGAAGAGAATGGTTGGACGTAACGACGGGACGGTAACGAACCAGAACTGCTGCCATCGACTCGCTCCGTCGATCGCCGCTGCCTCGTATTGATCGGTCGGGATCGACTGCATGCCCGCCAGATAGATCAGCGCGTTGTAGCCAGTCCACCGCCACGTGACAATCGCGGCGATGGCGGTCTGCGACTCCCAACGCGACCCGTTCGTCCAATTGATGTGATGCACACCGAAGAAGTGCAAGATCCAGTTGATGAACCCGTAGTCGCGGCCGAATAGTTCGGCGAAGATGAGCGTGCCAGCTACCACCGACGTCGCGTATGGCATCAGCATGGCCACTCGAAAGAACGTGCGGCCGCGCATTTTGTAGTTCAGCAACTGCGCGAGGCCAAGCGCCATGCAGAGCTGCGGCACCGTGGAGATGACGCCGATCGTGATGGTGTTCTTTAGTGCGTTCCAGAAGAACTGGTTGTGCCAGAGGGCGACGTAGTTGTGGAGTCCGATCCATTGACTACGGTGCAAGTTCTCAAGGTCGACGTTGTGAAGCGAGACCCATCCGGTGTACAGGAGCGGGTACAGACCGAAAGCAGCAAACACCACGAAGAACGGTGCCACGTACGCGTAAGCCGCGCGCGATCCTAGGCGCCCTACCCGACGCTTGGTTGGCTTGACGTTCGGCGGCGCACCGCGGCGTCCGGCGCCAACGAGCACCGTCATCGCAGGTGCCCCCTCATCGAACGAGCCGCCCATCGAACGAGCGCTGTCATCAAATCCCTTTCAAGATGGAGCCGACGGCGTCGACGGAAAGGGGGACCGCCGACGCCGCCGGACTTCGTGATGTGGTGCGCGCGCCGACAAGCGAGATCGTCTCGCCAGTCGGCGCGCGCAGCACGCATGTGGGCTAGCTGCCTACAGCCTGCGAGATGTTCGCCAACGCTTCGCTGAACGCCTTCGCCGGGGCTTCGCCCTTTGTCTCGACGTTTGTGAGCGAGGTGTCGATGTCGCTTTGGATCTGGGTGTCGAACGGGCCGATCGGCTGCTGCTTCAACTTGCTTGCCGAGTCGCCGAAGATCTGCCCGATCGGCGCCTTATTGAAGTAGTCGCTCGTCGCTGCTGCCACCGTGGAGTCCTTCGCCGCCGTCGATGACGACGGGAAGTGCTGCGCGGCTGTCCACATCGTGATCTGCTGCGCAGGCGCCGTCAGCCACTCGGCCAATGCCTCTGCGTCGGCCTGGTGCTTCGATGCGGTCGGCACTCCGAGCCACGAGCCGCCCCAGTTCGCCGCGCCACCGGGAAGATTCGCGACGTCCCAATCGCCAGATACAGCCTGGCCGGCCTCGGACGTGATGTACCCGAGCATCCAGGAAGGACAGGAGATCGTCGCGAATGCACCGTTGGCGAAGGCCTGGTTCCAGGGCGTTGAGAACTGCGAAAGTCCGGCAGTGATCTTCGCCTGCGCGGCCTGCGTCGCCAACGACCAAGCGGTCGTCACACCGTCCGAGTTCTTGACGTCAGGCTTCCCCGAGGTGTTGTCGTAGCCCTCGATGCCTTGCGTGACTGCTGCGTTGAAGACGCTTGCTGCGGAGTCGAGAAACGGCTTGTGGGTCTTCGCGACGTATTGCTTGCCAAAGTCGATGAATCCCTGCCACGTCGACCATGTCTGACCCAGCGCTGCGCGATCCGACGTCAAACCAGCCGCCTTCAGAAGGTCGGGCCGGTAGCACATCGCCTCAGGACCTGCGTCGGTGCCGAGGCCGATTGTCTTGTTGTCGGACGACGTCGCCATCGCCCACTTCCAGGGGTAGAACGTGCTCTTCAGGTCAGCGCCGTTCGACAAGGAGTTGAAGTCGACGAACTGGCTAGCGTGGTTGGCCGTCACGTCGGCGACGAATCCGATCTCGATGCCTTGGATGTCGTCGAGGCCAGAGCCAGCCGCGAGGTGCGTCTGCAGCGCCTTGTAATAGTCAGCCGACTGCTCGACGTCGTCTTCCTTGATGGTGATGTTGGGGTGCAGTTTCATGTACGCGTCGTAGAGGCCGGCTTCTTTGTAACCGAAGGTGCCGAACAGGCCGATCGTGATCGTCTCCGCGGGCCCGGCCGCTGCCGACGACGCCGGCGCGGGTGCGCTGGACGCCGCGGTCGAGGCCGCGACAGGTGCCGACGACGTGGCGACGGCGGACGCGCTACTCGGCGGTGGCGTGGCGGTCTTGGTCTTCGACGACGAGCAGCCGGCGACCGCAAGTGCGGCCACGGCAACAACGCCTACCAGCGCGCGCTGGTTTCTACGAGCCATGAACATAGATCCTCCTGAGGCCCTCGGAAAGGACCCGCTCGTGAAGCCACCCGATTTGGGGACCTTCGAATCGCATCGGTCGTGGGCACGTTCCCACGACAAATGCAGGATGAGTGTCGAAGCGCCGGTGCCGGGTGTCAAGAGTGGCGGCTGACGTGGGCGGTGATCGAGGCCCTTTCGTTATAGAAGGGGCCCTCGGCGGGGGGTAATAATGGGTTTTCGACCGAGATTGGCGTGGTGCTGACCTTCGTCAGGCTCGGCGCCGACCTCGACGACATCGGGCCCGCGTCATGGGAACGATCCCCCGTTACAGCTCTTGGAACCCACGAGGGCGACCTGTGCCGACCTCAGCGAAGGTGCGTCAGCAACGCGTCGGGGGTGGTCAGCCGGCGGCAATGCGGCTGCGGCGGCGCTACGCCTCAGGAGCAGCCGGAACTCGCACAGCTAGCAACGTCACATCGTCGTGGGGGTTGTGGCCAGCCACTGACGACACGAGAGCGTCACACAACTCAGCCACACCCGCCGTGCCAAGTGGTCGCGCCGCGCTGCACAGGCGCGCCACCCCGGCGTCAAGATCCGCGGTGCGCGTCTCAACGAGGCCGTCGCTGTAGAGGAGGAGCGTGCTTTCAGGAGGCAGCCGTCGCGACAAGTCCGCGCGCGCGGTTTCTAGTCCGAGACCGAGCAGCAAATCGTCACGGCACTCCAGCAACGAGGTCTCACCGTCGGCCGCCAGCACAACAGGGGGCAGGTGTCCGGCGTTGCACCATCTCAGCACAAGGCCACCGGCTGGATCGGTGTGCACCCAACCGAAGAATGCGGTCGCGAGCAAGCCGAGATCGAGTTGGACAAAAAATGTGTCGAGGCGGCGCAGCACCTCACTCGGCGCAATCTGGTCGCTCACCGCAAAGCCCCGCAGGAGGGTGCGCAACTGCATCATGGTCGCCGCAGCGAGCGCATCGTGCCCGGCGACGTCCCCAAGGACAAGCGCGGCAGTTCCGTCCGGCAGCACGAACGCGTCGAACCAGTCACCACCCGAGCCGCCCGGATCAGCGGCGCCTTGGTACCGACCCGCGAGCAGCAGGTCCTCAGCCCTCGTCGACACCGCCGACGCGGGCAGGGAGAGCAATCCGCTAGCCGCGTTGGGCGGGCGCACATTCCATACCGGCTGCATCTGCCGGCCGGGCAGGTAGTCGACCGTAGCCATGAGAGGCAAGGAGCGTTGGAGCTCGATGCCGTGTGCGGCATCTGCCTCTGCCAGCGGAGTGCCCGCCGCGATAGCGACCAGCAATCGCGCCATCGCCGTGACAGGCAGGCCCATCTCATGCGCCTGGTAAGCAAGTTCGAGACCTGCACGTTCGGCTGTGCAATGGTGCCACTGCATCAAGATGCCGGCCGCCTGCGCTTGTACAACCTGCGCTGCGATGGCTGACCGAGCGCTGAAGATGACACGCGACGCGATCGCCTCGTCTGACCCGGACCTCCTCTCGGTGACGCGATTGTTCGCACGTCGCAGTGCCGCCACCGCGCCGCCCTCCTCCGCGCACATGGCCGATCCGACGACGGCAGAGACACCGGCCTCGAATAACCGGGTGCGTATCCGCTGCGTCAAGGCGATCAAGCCCGCGGCGTCGGTATACGCAAGCAAAGCGAATCGGTCGGTGCCTTGGCGAGCAGCCAAATCGGCGTCACGGCTGAAGCCGTGAATTACCTCGGCAGTCAAAAGCAACAGGCCGTCGCCCGCGGGGCGACCGTCACGGTCGATAATCCGCCGGAGTCCGTTGACGCGAGCGACGACCAGCCCGACGTCGATCAACTGGCCGCTCGGCAAGGCGTCAAGCACGTCCACCACGCGCAGGAACCAGACGCGATCGACGAGGCCGGTCACCGGATCCAATCCAGTTCGCGACGGAACCACGAGTTCGGGTTCGAACGCGGCGCGGGTTGCCACCCCGGCCGACAGACCGATCCCGCCGGGCACCGTCACGCCTCCAGACGCAGGCGACGTGACGTCACCATGTCAGCAACTTCGGTTGCCGTGAGCTCGTGCGTGAATGCATACGCGCGCAGCCGACTGAGCGCTTCCGGGGGTGACAGCTCGAGCTGCGCCATGATCATCCCGGTCGCGCGATAGACGTCACTGCGAGCCAACGAGGCCACCTGAGCCCATTGCTCGAGAGGGTCAGTGCGACCGCCGGCCGCGCCGCGTTCGTCGATCAGATCGAGCAGGATCTGCGCAGCGGCATCGGCGATGAGCACCGCGTCTGTCATCTGCGCAAGAGACAGCGGACCGGATCTCGATCGGAACAGATCGACCGCGCCGAGGACGATCCGGCCGACCCTGATCGGAAAGGCGAAGACCGCTCGCACGCCTGCGCGCTCGGCGGCCTCCTTGAACACCGGCCAGCGCGGCTCGTCCTGCGCAGCCAAGTCGGGCACTAGAACCGGGGCCATTGTTCGCGCCGCTTCGAGGCAAGGTCCCTCGCCTGCGGTGAACTGAAGGGAGTCGAGCAGTCGCGCGGCCGAGCCGCTTGCACCGAAGGTGCCCCGACTCTCGCCGCTGTCGATCAAGGAGATTGCGGCGGACTCGACATCGATCAACGTCAGTGCGGCCACACATAACCGATCCGCGGCTGGCGTGCCGCGTTCCCCCGCGGCCAGCACGTCGCGAAGCGCGCACCGCACAGACGCGGCTTCAGGCACGCCGAACGCCGTCGAGCGTCATCGGGTAGCCGACGAGTGTGCGACCGGCGCGGGAATGCAGATACACCCACGTCGCAGCTGGTTGGCCGTCGTCGCGCGACAATAGCGGGACGCCGGATAGTCATGGCTTTGGAGGGGGTGGCCACACACGCAGCGATCTAACTCGACCGCTGGGGAGTAGTCACGGAACTCAACGACGGCGATCGAGACAGTTGCTGGGGTGTCGTCCACAATGCGGTCGGTCACGACGCTCGCGCCCTTAGGTCATCGCGCAGAGGCGGCCGGGGGACACATGGTCCGGACAGGCCCAAGCGCGCTGAATCGCCCCATCATTGCACGAAACCCCGCGATGCGTGACTTTCGGCCACCATTTTGTCGACCCACCGGGGCGGTCAGACAGGTGGTCGGCCGGCCGCCACGGCGGTGGGGTCGATCTGGCCGCGGACGACCTCGAGAGCCAAATCGCTCAGCTTTCGATTGTTGTTGCGCGCGTACCTACGTGGCGCATTGAACGCGATCTCCATGTCGACGCCATTTCGCTCGGCAAGCACGCCCTTCGCCTGCTCGATCACGATCCGGCTGTTGAGAGCGTGCTGAAGCTGATCGGCCATTACGGTGATGCGGTGAGCCGACCGGCGTTGCAAGATGCCGATGGTCGCTACGTCAGCCAATGCCTGGGCGATTCGACGTTCTTCCGCGGACACCAGCTCGGCGTCCGCGCGAAACATGTTGAGGCCGCCGATCGTCTGATTGCGTAGCCGCAACGGCAGTGCGGCAACGGACCGAAAGCCCGCCGCCACTGCCACCGGTGCAAACATCGGCCACCGAGCACGCTGTGCGCCGATGTCGCTAGTGCTCACCTCAGCGCCAGATCGGACGCAATCCAAACATGGCCCTTCATTGCTTTGAAGCTGAAGGACGTCGAGCAGTCGAGCTTCCTCGCTCGAACTCGCGACGACAGCCAGGTTACCTTTCTGATCGTCGAGCAGCAGCCCGGCAGCGGTGACGTCGAGCAAACTGACGCAGGCGCCGACCAGCCGATCCAGCAGGTCGACGACGTCGTAGTCGTCGACGAGAGTGTCGGCGAGCACGACGAAGGTCTCGGCGAGCTCTTGCTCACGAGTTCGACGCGGGCTTGGCTCAGCGCTCGGATCGTGGCTCATTAATCCTCCACCGAGAACCGCAATTTGCGTCCTACAACATCCCTCGCTACATCGACAACGGGCCGACCTAGAGTGAAAGCACGGGCCCGCGGCACCAAAAGCGCCGCTTCGGTCGTTATGCCGAGCTGAACCTGCACCATGCCGGTGGCCTGATGCACTTGGAGCTGATACAACGACCGATCGGCACCGTCATCCACGAAGGCACCGTCGGCGAACGCATCGTCTGGATGCGCGCCAAGACGAAGAAGTGCAAGTGCAGCAACCTCAGCCGCCATCAAAGATGCGCGAAGTTGATAGTCACTGAGTAGGCCGACTTGATCGCGGTAGAATCGAGCGCACCCACGTTGATTGCAACCGCGGATTATGCCCGGAGTTGAGTCGGCGTCATCGCCGCGCACGGCGTGGCTGTGGAACCGTCACGAGCAGTTCACCCACTCCTCGGTACCGTCGGCAAAGACCTGCCGTTTCCAGACAGGCAAGCGTTTCTTGACCTCCTCGATCGCCTCCGAGCACGCGAGCAACGCGTCGGCACGGTGCACCGAGGCCGTGGCGACCACAACGGCGATGCCGCCCACTCGCAGCAACCCGGCACGGTGCACAACCGCCAGTGCCGTGAGGTGCACGTGGCGCTCGGCGACCGATCCGGCGATCTCACCGATCACGCGGTCCGCAGAATCATGAGCGACATATTCGAGTTCCACCACTCGACGGCCGTGATCGTGGTCGCGGACCACCCCGGCAAATGTGGCAATGGCCCCGCAAGCCGGACCGCTCACCAGCCGCACCGCCGCGGCCATGTCAATCTCGACGTCGACAACGCGCGCGTGCACAAGCGCTGCCATGTCAGCCGCCCGCGAACGGAGGCAAGACGTCGATTTCGATGGCGTCACCCAACGGACGGTTGACATCTTTGACGGCGAGGCCGTCGACGAGCAACGTGCACACGCGCAATACCCGGGCCAACTCAGGCCCGTGGCGAGCTTGAATCGTCAAAAGGCACCCGGAAACCGTATCGGCGTCAACGACGTCTTCGGCTACCCCCGCTGCGGCCCGGGCCGCAGCGAAGTAGCGCACTACGACCCGTGCCATCGCCACGCTCCGCAACTTGCGCGACACTGCGCGCACCAGTGCCCTGATCTCGAATCTAGCCGTATAGAGGGACGATTCCTATGGTCCTTGTCGACGCGTGCGGGCGGGGTTACGGTCCAGTTGTCACATCCGACGAGGAGGACCTCATCATGTCGATCGACCCGAAGACGACAGCAGTGGTGCTGATCGAGTACCAAAATGATTTTACCTCTGAAGGAGGTGTCCTGCATGGCGCGGTTTCCGAGGTCATGGACATCACCGGGATGCTGGCCAACACCCAGCAGGTGGCGAAGGCCGCCCGCGCAGCAGGGGTCACCGTGATGCATGCGCCGATCACATTCGCGGAGGGATACAACGAGCTCAGCTCGCACCCCTACGGCATCCTCAAGGGAGTTGTCGACGGGAAAGCGTTCGTCAAAGGCTCCTGGGGCGCCGCGATCATCGACGAGCTCGCCCCCGAAGAGGGCGACATCGTGATCGAAGGCAAGCGCGGCCTCGACACCTTCGCCAGCACCAACCTCGACTTCATACTGCGCAGCAAAGGAATCACGACCATCGCGTTGGGAGGGTTCCTCACGAACTGCTGTGTCGAATCGACCATGCGCACCGGCTACGAGCACGGCTACCGAGTTATCACCCTCAGCGACTGCCTTGCCGCAACCTCGACCGCCGAACACGACAATGCGTTGACCTACGACTTCCCGATGTTCTCTCAGCCGATGTCGTCAACTGACTTCATTGCCGAGCTCGACGGCTAGCGGGCTCGCTAGGCGTGCTCAAGCTCGAGAATCCTGGTCCGGGGCACCCCTGCGAGCGCTGGCGCAGACTCCGGCGATGACCAGACCTTCTGCTCGAGAAATACCGCGAAGGCTCGCGCCTTGTCGGCGGTGTCGAACTCCAGATCGAGCATCAGGTAGTGATCGTCGTCGGCTGGTCGGCGGATCGCATAGCCGCGAACCCCGGCTCGCAAACGCGCCTCTGCGAAGCTGTCGAACGCCGCCTTCCACACCTCGTAGTCATAGATGGCGTGCTCGATCCGCAGCGTCGTCATGGTTTCCCTCCATCGCGCGGCCGACACTCGGTACTTAGACGCTAGGTCGCCCGATGAGGCCGCGATATCCCAGATTTCTGGAGACTAAGCTCACGTCGTGGGAAGCGGGCAGGTGCGAACTCGAGTACGCACCGACATCGAGGCCATGTGCCTGCAGTCACTCGACTCCGCGGCCCTCCGCGGCCGGCTGCTCGACGCTCTTCGTCAAGCGGTCGAGTTCGATTCCTATGTATGGCTGCTCACCGATCCAGTCACGACGGTTGGCGCCGCTCCCATTGCCGACGTGCCGTGCCTGCCTGAACTACCTGCGCTCATCAAGGCGAAATATGCGACGACGATCAACCGCTGGACCACTTTGCAGCAAGGTTCACCCGTCGAGCGCCTGACGAGCGCAGTCGACGGTCAACTTTTCCGCAGCCGTATGTGGGCGGACGTCTTGAGCCGATACGGGATCGGCGACGTTTTGTCAGCGACCTTCGCCGACCGGTTCGGCTGCTGGGGGTTCCTCGACCTGTGGCGGCTCGATACCCGCGCACCGTTCGATGACGCCGACGCGCGGTTCCTCACCGACATCGTGCCACCGATCACGAGGGCCCTCCGGGCTAGCCAAGCGCTCACCTTCGTCGAACCTGCAACTGTTCACCGCCGCGACGTCGGGCCAGTCGTGCTGACGCTGGACGACGACCTCCAGATCACCAACCGGACGGCAGCATCGGTCGACTGGCTCGACATCCTGTTACCCCCACAACCCGAAGGACCCGACGCGCACGGTGTGCCCGCAAGTGTCTACAACGTCGCGGCACAACTTCTTGCCCGCGAAGGCAGCGTAGACGACCATCCGGCCTCGACGCGAGTACATCTCGCAGACGGCTTCTGGCTCACCTTGCGAGCGGCGCGGCTCGGCGCCGCAATCGTCGTCACGATCGAGGAGTCGTCGGCGACGGAACGCCTGGAGCTCTTCGGGTTGTCGTTCGGCTTCACTGCACGCGAGCGACAGCTGCTGGAACACCTGGCCAGCGGGAGCGACACCCGGGCGATGGCTCGACAGCTATCGGTGTCGGAGCACACGATCCAGGATCACCTCAAGTCGATCTTTGCAAAGGTCGGTGCTCGCGACCGCATCACGGTCTTGTCGCGAGCCCTCGGGGCACGGCGCGAACTCGCGCTCGACGGTCGGGCACCGACATGAGCATGCTGACCGGGGCTCGAGTCGTGAGTGCGGCAGGCGTCATCAACGACGGCTTCGTCGAGATCGAGGACGGACGGATTGTCGCCGTCGGGTCGGGCGCCGCGGTCGCTCGCGTAGCTACAGATATCACCGATCTGGACGGCGGATGGCTGCTGCCCGGATTCATTGACCTGCACATGCACGGCGGCGGCGGTCACGACGTCACGACGTCGGCCACCGCTGCTGCTGCCGCGGTGGAATTCCATCGCGCGCATGGCACGACTCGCACACTCGTGTCGCTCATGGCCCAGCACGTCGACGCCATGGGTGAGCAACTCGGTTGGCTCGCCGCATTAGCCCGCGCTGGCGACATCGCCGGCGTGCACCTTGAGGGCCCGTTTCTGAGCGCGGCCCAGTGCGGGGCCCAACGCCCGGAGAACCTGCTGATGCCCGACGTCGCGGTGCTGCGCGCGCTGCTGGCCGCGGGCCAGGGGTCGGTGCGCACGGTCACGATCGCGCCCGAGCTGCCGGGTGCCCTCGAGCTGATCCGTGACCTCGTCGCGGCCGGCGTGGTCGCGGCGGTGGGCCACACCGCGGCGACGTTCGATCAAGCCACCGCTGGGTTCCAGGCCGGTGCGACGCTCGCGACGCATCTGTTCAACGCGATGGGCGCGTTCGATCATCGTGCACCCGGGCCGGCCATCGCGGCGCTCGATGCCGGGGCTTTCGTTGAGGTGATCAACGACGGCGCTCATCTGCACGATGCGCTGGTACGGCTCGCTGCTCGTACTGCTGCGCAATCGCTCGTTCTCGTCACCGATGCGATCAGCACGACTGGTGTCGGTGACGGCAACTACCGCCTAGGCGGCCAGTTCGTACAGGTGATGAACGGCGAGGCCCGGACGACGAGTGGTCACCGAGCCGGCAGCGCACTCACCATGGATGCCGCAGTGCGGCGCGCCGTGTTAGCTGTCGGCTTGCCGATCGAGCTCGCCGCCGCGGCCGCGTCGACGACGCCCGCGCGGGTGCTTGGCCTGCAGGATCGCTGCGGCGCCATCGCTGCCGGGCTGGCCGCCGACCTCGTGGTGCTCGACGACGACTTACGGGTGCAGCGGGTCATGGTCGGCGGTGGCTGGATCCGGTAGCTCACGAAGATCGGAAAACCCGCGATGGCGCGCGCCCGAAGCGTGATCCTCGCCCGCCCGACGGCCTAGCCTCGCGGCATGACACGGCTTCGTGGTCTGGCGCTCATCTTCGGCTGCTTCAAGGTCAGCGAGTACGGGTCCTGGATCGCCGTGACGATCTACGCCAATCAGCGCGGTGGAGTGCGGGAGGCGGCTGCCGTTCTCGTGGCCTCGTTGGTGCCGGCGACCCTGGTGGCGTTAGGCACCGGTTCGCTGCTCAGCACGCTCGGCTCAAGGACGGTACTGGCCTGGGGCATGGTCATTCATGCATTGGGTCTTGGGGTGATCGCCTTCTGCGTGTGGCAATCAGCGCCGGTGGCGGTGACCTACGCCGCCGCCGTGGTCGCTGCCACCGCAATGGTCACTACCCGACCGTCGATCTCAGCGCTATTGCCCGCCCTTACGCCCGACCCCCGAAGCATCACTCGAGCGCATGTGCTCCTCGGCTGGCTCGACGGTGCGGCCACCCTGGTTGGGCCGGCCGCCACCGCCACGTGCCTGTGGCTCGCCACGTTCCCGGTGGCCTTCACCGTCTTCACTGTGCTCGCTGGCTTCGGCGCACTGCGCGCATTCCGGCTGGGCGTGATGCGCGACGTCCAGCTGCTGGAGGACGACTCGGCGCCAAAGCTCGGCACCGCCCTGCGTCAGATCGCACGAGCACCCGGACCGCGAGCAGCACTTCTGCTGCTCGCTGCTCAAGGGCTGCTTTTGGGCTGCCTCGATCTGCTAGTCGTCGTCGTCGCGAACCACATGCACGGGGGCCTCGCGAACGCCGGGTGGTACGGCACGGCCGTCGGTGCAGGCGCCATGATCGGTGGCACCGCCTCCGTCGTGCTGATCGGACGCCGGCTGCTCTGGCCAGCTGCAGTCGCCGCCACCGTTGCATCCGGATGCACCGTCGCCGCGCTCTGCGCCGTAGCGGTGCCGCTGGCCGCTGCAGCCGTCTTCGTGGCCATCGGTGCGGCGGCCGCGATCATGTTGGTCGCCGGCCGCGCCACACTGCAACGTCTCACCGAACTTCGCCTGCTCAGCCACGTTTTCGCGGCCGCGGAGGCAACCGAATCAGCGATGCTACTTGCTGGAGCCCTGCTGGTGCCGCTGCTGGTGAGCGCCACTGCAATCACCGGCACCTGTCTCGCGATCGCGGGAATCTTGTTGGCGACAGCAGTGACTATCATCCGGCCGCTCGCCTCAGCGGAACACGGTGCCCTCGGCGCATTTGAACGCGTCGCTGCGCTGCGCAAAGCGGAAGCTCTGGCGCATCTCGGCGCAGCGATGCTTGAGTCGTTGGCGCGTGCCGCCGAGCCGCACAGCTTCCCGGCCGGCAGTGCGCTCATGACGCAAGGCGAGCCCGGCGAGGACTACCACGTGATCGTGAGCGGTCATGTCGACGTGACGCAGGACGGAGTCGTCGTGAACCGCCTCGGAGCGGGAGCCGGAGTCGGAGAGCTCGCCCTGCTTTTCAGAACCGCAAGGACGGCGACCGTCACCGCCGCTGACGACGTCACCACTTTGAGCCTCAGCCGGGAAACCTTCCTGCTGGCGCTCACCCAACAACCCCCACCGACGTCGTTCGACGCCGTATTGCAGTCACGGATGAGCAAACGAGAGCCGACCGTTTCCCGCGAAGACTGAGGCGGGCGGCACCACGCGAAAAGCCGACAACTCGGGCACCCGGGGCACCCTCGACGGTGACGATTGTGCCGAGATGCTGCCCACACGAAATCAGGGCCATGATCGTGATCATGGCCCTGACCCGCGGTTCTTCTGTAGCGGGGACAGGATTTGAACCTGTGACCTCTGGGTTATGAGCCCAGCGAGCTACCGAGCTGCTCCACCCCGCGTCGGTATCGTCACTCTACGCCACCCAAGCAGAGGCGACAAACCGGGCGGCAGCCGACGCGCTACGAAGCCGCCGCGGGAGTCGGCGTCACGGTTGCCGGTGTGGCCGAGGGGGTCGGGCTCACTGATGCTGCCGCCGCAGCCCTCGCCAGCGCATCGGCAAGCCGTTGTTGAGCCTGACCGTATGCCGTGAAGTCGCCCTTCTTGAGGGCCGTCTGACCGTCGGCGTACGCCTTCTGAGCGTCGGCGATCGCCTTCGTCAAAGCGGGCGGCGGCGTGCCACTACTCGCAGGTGGCGTACCACTGACGACACCGGACGGCGAGGCGCTGGGAGATCCCGAGGCAGGCGGCCCGGTACTCCCCGGACCACCGGTCGAACCCGGAGTTGTCGCCGAACTGTTCAGCAGCGCACCGATTGCACCGAGGTAGGTGTCCTCGAAGCCGATGCGGTTACCGAACGACACCAGCACTTTTTGCAGCAGCGGATATGCCTCGCCGCCCGACGCCTCGACGTAGACCGGCTCGACATACAGCAAGCCGCCCGCCACGGGCAGCGTCAGGAGGTTGCCGTAGTCGACTTTCGCAGCACCGCCCTGGTTGCGCAGCAAAGCCAGCTGCTGCTGCACGGTTGCGTCGGATTCGAATTGGTTCTGCACCTGACCCGGGCCGTTTACCAGCGCACTACCGGATACCTGCAGCACCCTGATCGTGCCGTAGTCAGGACCAGGATCGCTGTCGACAGCCATGAACGCCGCCAGGTTGCTGCGTTTACGGAAGACCAGGGTGCTGGTGAGCGAAAACGTGGGCTTCTGCTGACCGGGCATCGTGAGCGTCAGATAGTACGGCGGCTGATCGGGCAATGTCGTCGTAGCCGGAGTCGCGGCGCCTTGTGTCGTCGTCGCAGCAGTGGGCACCGCCGCTGTCGCGATCGGGTCGGTGGGCACCTGCCAGAACTCATCACCGCGATAGAACACGATGGGGTCAGACACGTGGTACTTCGACAACAACTTGCGCTGCACCTTGAACATGTCTTCGGGGTAGCGCACGTGCGAGAGCAACGCGGCGCTCATGGCCGACTTCGGCTGCACCGTGCCCGGGAAGACCTTCATCCATGTCGCGAGCACCGGGTCGGTCGGGTCCCAGGCGTACAACGTGACCGCGCCGGTGTAAGCGTCGACAGTCGCCTTCACCGAGTTGCGAACGTAGTTGATCTGCCGGCTCGCCTGAGCGGTGGTGGTCTCTGCCGTCGTGGCGTCCTTGGTGATCGAACTCAGGTTTTCCCTTTCTGCATAAGGGAATCCGTCGCTCGTCGTGTAGCCGTCAACGATCCAGACGAGGTGGCCGTCGACGATCGCCGCGTACGGATCGCCGTCGACCGTCAGATACGGAGCAACCTTCGACACCCTGGTTCGCGGGTCACGGTTGTATAAAATGCGCGACTTGTTGTTGATGCCGTCCGACAGCAACAGGTTCTTGTCGCCAAAGCGCAACGCGTACTCGAGTTGCCGAAAGGTCGATCCCATCGAAATGCCGCCGCCGCCGGTATACGTCGTCGACTGCTGGCCGACGTCGCCATTGGTCGGGAAGTCATATTCGCGCGGAGTCGCTCCCGCGGGCGCACCAACGACGGAGAACTGGGTCTCACCCTCGCCGAAATAGATCCGCGGTTGATACTTGCCGAGGCCACCAGACGGCGGGATGTTCTCCTCGACGAACGCTGGACGGCCCTGAGCATCGGCTGCCGAGCCAGGTGCGGCCACGAAACCATAGCCGTGGGTGTACACGAGATGCTCGTTGATCCATGACGTCTGGCCCGCGGGGAGATTCTTCAAGTTGAGTTCACGCATCGCGACGATCGCGTCTTGCTCTTGGCCGTTGATGACGTAACGGTCGACATCGAGCTTCGAGACGTTGTAGAAGTTGCGGAACTGCTGAAGCTGGTTGTAGGTCGGAGCGAGAACGGAGTTGTCGAGGAGGCGAACTCCGGCACCGACTGCCGTCGTACTCGTCAGCGCGGCTTGGCTAGCTGACGTGGTCGGGTCGTACTGCGTGAACTTGAAGTTGGTGAGGTCGTAGGCATACCTGGTCTCGGCGATGTTGCGCGAGATGTACGGCGATTCCTTGTCTTGCTCGCTCGGGCGCACCTGCGCGTACTGCACGATCGCCGGGTAGATGCCGCCAATAATGACGGCCGACAACACGAGCAAGCCGAACGAGACGCCGGGCAACAGCCAGCCGGTGCGGAAAATCGTCGCCACGAACAAGGCCGCGCACAACAACGCGATGACGGCAAGGATCTCCTTCGCTGGTAACACCGCGTGCACGTCGGTGTATGACGCGCCCTGCACGACACCGCGGCTCGAGAACGCGAGGCCGAACCGATCGAGGTAATACGCGATGGCCTTGCAAATGACGAACACGAAGAGCAGCAGCGCCAGGTGCGTGCGCGCGCCCTTCGTTACTCGCTCGCCAGGGGTCCGGAAGGCAACGCCGCCAAACACGTAATGCGTTCCGAGCGTCAGCAGCGTGCAGACGACGACGAGCCCCATCGCATAGCCGAGCAAGAACCGCTGGAACGGATAGATGAACGCAAAATATGAGACGTCGCGATGGAACTGAGGGTCTTTGTGCCCGAACGACGTCGCATGGCTCCAGAGCAGCCAGGTCTGCCACCTCCCGGAGGCTGTCACCCCAAAAATCAAGCCGAAGAAACCCGAGACCGCGATGAAGATCAGGCGCCGGCGCGGCTCGACGACAGTGCGGTACCGATCGAGGATGAGTTGCTCGACCGACGAGGCCCGGAAGGCCGGTCGCAGCCGGTAGGCGAGGTAGATGTTGCCGAAGGTGGCGCCCGCCATCACCAGGCCGAACCCGACGAAGAGCAAGATCTTGGTCCAGAGCTGGGTCCGGAACACTTCACCGAAACCGACCGAGTTGAACCACAGGTTCTCGGTGTCAATCGAGACGAACAGTCCCACCGCAATCGCCAGCACGCCGAGCGCTGCCAGTGTGATGAGGAGCGGCTTGCCCCAGCTCGGGAATTGCGGCCGCGGCAGCGGCGGTCGGGGGCGGCCGTTGCCCGAACCAAAGGGGCGGCGCTCAGGACGGGAGAACGTCACGCAGACCTCGCGATGTCGTGCCCGGTCAGGGTGACCGGGGCCGGCGGCGCCGCCGTGCCCTCAACCTACCGAACGGGACGCCGGCCCGAGCCCATCGCCGTCCGGCAAGATGACGGCACGATGAATACCATGCACCCGCCGCCGACCGATCGCGCCCTCCTCGCGGCCATCGCCGAGGTCGACCGACACCTCGCGGAAGGTGGCTGGGACCAGCCCCCTCGCCTTTACGCGCTGGTGCGCACGGCCGACCTCCTCGCGTCGGAGCCGGCGCTGGCGCACACCCTCGGACTGCCCTCGACGCCGGACGCCGATGCGCTCACTGCGGTCGAGCAGGAGTCACTACCGACGGGCACGCCGCTGGACGAGTGGCTGGCCGAGATCGGCTGGCCTGCCGAGGTGATCGGTTGCGCGCTGTCGCAGGAGGTACTGACCCTGCCACCGTCGGTCGAAGCGGATCTGCCGTCAGGCGCTGACTCGGCGGCATGGGCGGCCGGCCATCCGCTGCGGCGCGAGGTACGGATGGTCGTCGGCGTGCTGCGCGACGGATCGCGCAGCGCCACCCTGCGGGTTCGCGCCACGACACCCGACCCGGACCACCCGGACGACGTGGTCACCGGCCCCGATCTCGTGCCGCGTCTCGCCGATGCGCTCGCGGCAACCCTGCTCGACTGAGCTCGTTAGCCGGCCGGGCAGGTCGGCACATTGGTCGAGCCAGCACGGATCGCCTTGAGCGCATCGACCGCAGACACCAGCGTGGTGAGTGGGACGATCCGAAGGCCGCGCGGGACGGCGGTCAAGGCCTCTGCACAGTTGTCCTTCGGAAGCAGGAAAACCGTCGCGCCCGCACGACGCGCGCCGGCCATCTTCTGGACCACCCCGCCGATCGCACCCACGATTCCGTTCTCGTCGATCGTCCCCGTCACAGCGATAGTGCGGCCGCCGGTCAACGTGCCGTCGCTGAGTTTGTCGATGATGCCGAGGGCAAACGCCGTGCCAGCGCTTGGTCCAACAACATTCGCGAGTTTGATATCAATAGCGAACGGCTCGGTGTAGGTGTCGAATACACCGACCCCGATCGTTGGCCCGCCTCCTCCCTGACCCGGATTCAGCGTCACGGGGACGGCGAGAGTCGTGGTTCCACGCACGACGTTAAGCGTGAGCTGGTCGCCGGCTTTGTGCGCAGCCGTCACCTTCAACAACGCGTCCCGGTTGGCCACCGCGACGCCGTCGACGCCGACGATGATGTCGTCGGTCATGAGCTTGCCCTTCAGCGCGGCTGCGTTAACGCTCGCGACGTCGACGCCCGGCGTCAGCGGGTATCGGAGGTAGCGCAGTGCGGCGATCTTCGCCGTTTCCTCAGACGACATCATCTGCTGGGTGCCCTGCTGATTCACCTGTGCAGGGGTCTGGGTGTCGGAGTAGATCAGGCGCCGCGGAATGACCGCATCGCTGCGGTTCCACCAGCCGAGCAGCACGTCGAGGCTCGAGATGTTTCGGCGCGGACCGCCGAACTCGCTGACGGTCACCAGGAAGATCCGGCCCTCCGGCGCTGCCGTCGGGTGGGCGATCGTGATGAGCGGCTTGCCACGGTCGGAGCCGAGGGTGTCGGTAACCGGGCCGGGGACGTCACGCACGTACGGAACTGGCAGCTGGGTAGCCACCAGTGCCAACACGAACGCTAAGAGCGCCGACACGAGCAGGGTCGTGGCCTGGCGTCGCATGCGCCCAGCGTAGTTGCGACCGGCCCGGCCGCGGTCGTGCGGTTCAGCGAACGAAGTACCCGGTGCCCCGATCGCGACGCGAACCGAAGGCCGGCTCGAGAACCTGCGCCTGCGGCGCCTCGGGCTCGGACCCGACGTCCTTGCCGTGCTCGGGGGCGGGCGCTGAGAACGCAAACTGGTGGGGCGCCGCGAAGTCACGCTCGGGCACGACGATGCCGGTGGTCGAACCTGTCGCCTCGGGCAGCTCGACCGGCTCCCCGTTCTGCGTCACGTCGCCGTTCGCGTAGCTCTCGATGACCTCGGCGATGGTGGTCGGAGCCGCGCTCTCAAGCGGGGCCGCCGTCTCATCGGTGAGGTCTGTCGCAACCTCCGTCGATTCGGTCTGTGGCAGTTCGACGCGGTACCAAGCCTTGAACGACAGCGGAACCTCGGTCAGCGTGTGCACCGAGGCCTCGCTCACGTTCTCGACGTTTCGCAGGTGCTCGACGAACCGAGCCGCATCGTCAAGGGTGGCAAGCCGGCGGAAAGCAGGGCTTCCGTCCGACGCGGGAAAGAAGACGACGTGTTCCACGGTGCCTCACTCAGACGGCTGGACCGGCGGTTGGCGGCAGACCAGGCGATGGACGTTGACGTTGCATAGATCGGCATCCGACCCAGGCGATCTTGAGCCGACTGGCGCACGACTACATCGGCAAACGGGGGATTATTCGGCGTCCGGATGAGTATCAGCCGGGTCGTCAGTCTCCGAACCGGTTGCGAGCGCACGACGAAATCGCGAGAACGTCGCCATCGAATCCTGCATGGCGGCCGGCCGTGGCGGCCGACTGCGAATGGATGCCCAGATGATCCCGACGATCAGCGCAGCCATCGGAATCATCAACCACAGCAGGACTTTCATAGCTAGCTCGCGCGCATCCTCTCACCACGTATCTCGACCGCCAGCCTAACTCGCCGTCACCTCAGCCGCGGCGGCGGCGAGCTCGGCGCACGAGGGCCGCGGTTCCGACCAGCGCTACGGTGGCGCCCACCGCTGCGCCGGCGGCAGCATCGCGGCGTCCGAGCCGGTGGCCGCCGATGGCGAGCCGGCCGGAGGATTCGGCTACGGCGACGCTGAGGGCAGAATCGTTGTCGAACGCCGGTTTCCATCCGGCAGCGGTGAGCCGACGCGTGTCGACGACCCAGGGGTGGACAAGGAACTGCAGGTCACTCGAACCGGCGGGTGTCACGCCGAGACGATGCAGACGCTCGGCCGTACTGAACGCGACCGACGACGGCAACTCGATGTGGCGCTTCCCGGTCAGTCGTTCCACGTCGTCCTGCTCGAGCCAGCCGCTGCTGCCCACCCCGACCACGAGGTGGCCGGTCGAGTCCGTCACGAGGTCGGGCGCATGCAGCGCTCCGGTTGCCACCAACTCGATGGCCGACAAGAGATCCTCGACGTGGCAAAACTGCCAGCGGGTTCGCGACCCCTTCACTGCTAGCAGTCGGGGCGCCTCGAAATGCCGCGTGAGGATGGTGTCGACTCCACCGCCCACGAGAACCGCCGGGCGCAGGACGGTGACCCGCAACCCGGGATGAGTGCGCGGCGCCTGCGCGGCGAGGCGTTCGACTTCCAGCAGGTCGCCGAGCCAGGCGCTATCGGCGGTCGCGCGCAACTCGGCGTCCTCGGGCAACGGCACCGGGTTATCGGCATGCGCGCCATAGACCATCGCGCTCGTGACGAGCACGACGTGCGTGACGCCGGCCGCCGGCGCCGCCGTGAGGACATTCGCGGTCGACCGAACGTTCGCGCCGTGACTGTCGGGGTGATCGTGGTCGAATCCCGTGTCGGCCGTCAGGTGAACGACAACATCAACACCGGCGAGCCGGTCGCCAAGAACCTGCTCGCGCACGTCGGCGAGCCGCCAAGTCACTTCGGGCACGTCGCCCCGAATGGTGTCGATAGCGATGACCTTCTTGATCCGGCCGGACGCCGCGAGGCCCCGCACCAGGATTTCGCCGATGCCATGAGCGGCTCCGGTAACGGCAACGACCGGACCGCCGCGCCGGGCACGGCGACCACTTTTGGGCTTCAGGGCATCAGTGGCTGCCTTGTCGGGGGTCGACGCCGCGTTCTTCGGCACGCGCGCCGAAGCGCTGCTCGCCGAGCTGCGCCCTCGGCGAACCGGCGGTTCGTCGGTACTCATCGAATCCCCCGCACGACTACTTTGGTTGACATGGAGCGGCCCGGAGCCATGAGGCCCTCCCCCATCTTGCCTGAGGAGTTGCGGTGAACGAGATTCCATTCGGCTTCGGCAAGCCCGGCGACCCCGACGATCCGGCTTCCGGCGGATCCGGCACGGGTGGTTCCGGGGGCGCCGCCGGTCCGAGTGGCATGGGTTTCGGCGCTCTCGGCGATCTGGGCGGTACCGATATCAGCAATGCCCTCCACCGCTTCGCTGACATGTTGTCGTGGCAAGGCGGGCCGGTGAACTGGGACCTGGCCAAAGACGTTGCCCGCCAAGCCGCGGCCGGCGATGACCCGTCGATCGGGCCAACCGAACGAGCAGCGGTGACCGATGCGATCCGGCTTGCCGAGTTGTGGCTCGACCCGACGACGTCGTTCCCAGCCGCCACCACCTCGGCGCGGACGTGGAGCCGCGCCGAGTGGATCGAAGCAACGCTTCCAACGTGGACGACGCTGGTCGAACCAGTCGCCACCAAAGTGGTCGAGGCCTTTAGCGGCGAACTCACGGGCGGACTGGCCGCCGGACTCGGCGGTGGCGGTTTCGGCATCCCCGGGCTACCCGGCATGTCACCGACTACCGATGACGACACAGGGCAAGTGTCGGACATGGCCGCTCCGCTGATCTCGATGATGCGCCAGATGGGTGGCGTGATGTTCGGTGGCCAGGTGGGCCAGGCCCTGGGCAGCCTGTCGCGCGAAGTCGTGTCGTCAACCGATGTCGGGTTGCCGCTCGCCGGTGTCGGCAACGCGGCATTGATCCCGGCCGGGATTGCCGCGTTCGGCGACGGGCTCGGTGTCGCGCCAGACGAGGTACGGCTTTTCATCGCGCTGCGTGAGGCGGCCCACCATCGCCTGTTCGCCGGCGTTCCGTGGCTGCGCGGTCGCCTGCTCGCCGCGCTCGACGACTACGCCCGCGGGATCACCGTCGACACGTCGCGCATGCAAGAGGCATTCGGTTCGATCGACCCGACGAACCCCGAGTCACTGCAAGACGCCCTCACCGGTGGCCTGTTCGAACCCGAGAACACCCCAGCGCAACAAGCCGCGCTTGCCCGTCTCGAACTGCTGCTCGCGCTGATCGAAGGCTGGATCGACAACGTCGTGAGCCAGGCAGCCGAAGGCCGCCTCGCAGGCGCGGCCGCGTTGAGCGAAACGGTACGCCGACGGCGGGCGTCGGGAGGACCGGCCGAGCAGACGTTCGGCACACTGGTCGGGCTTCAGTTGCGGCCGCGCCGGATGCGCGAGGCATCGGAACTGTGGCGGTTGCTTCGCGAGGCGCGCGGCACCGACGGCCGCGACGCCTCGTGGGAGCACCCCGATCTGCTGCCCGGGATCGACGATCTCGACGACCCGTCCGGGTTCGTCGAGCGCCGAGATAGCGATCTCGACCTGGGTTCGCTGGACGACACCCCGCCGAGTGAGGGACCGGATGGAGAACCGGGCGCAGCTCCGCCGAGCTAGTACGGCGGTCTCACCAGAGGGCACCCGAGTGTTGCTCGTCGTCAGGACCCGCAGCCAGCTCAGGCTCCGGTGCCCATCCGGCGCCCGCGACGACGCCGAGCAGATACCCGCGCGCCCGCTCTGCCTTCGGATAGGCATCGACCAGGCGATGGAATCGCGGCCCGTGCCCAATCTCGATCAAATGCGCGAGTTCGTGCACCAACACGTAATCGATGACCCAGCCTGGCGTCGAGGCGAGCCGGTCCGAGAGCCGGATGGTGCCGTCGACCGGCGTGCACGAACCCCATCGCGAGCCCTGGTTGGACACCCAGCGGACGCTGGCTGGCTGCGGTACGCCGCCAAGGAACCGCCGCGAGAGCTCCGCCGCACGACGCCCAAGCTCGGCATCGCCGCGAGCAGCGCGGCCGGCGCTGCGCCGCTCCTGCTTAGCCAGGCGCTCAAGCATGACGTCGATCCAGCGTTCCTCCTCAGCCCGCGACATGCGCGCAGGCAGCAGCACGATCGTCGTGTCGCCCTCGCGGTACGCCGACACGGTGCGGCGGCGGCGGGCGCTTCGCCTCACCTCAATCTTCGTCGCAGCGCGCAGCGCCGCCGCCTCGGGTAAGGCGCGGCGAGCCGATGCTGCCGATGACTCAGCGGGGATGTCGAAACCAGCCACGCGGGCACCGTACCTCCGGTTGCCGACAACGCGCAGGCCGCGGCTGCCGACCGCGCGGACCACGAGGGCCGACTTCTTTCGCGTCCACAAGGCAAGCTCGACATGTGTGCAGGTCGCAACGCTTGCAGCCCACCCAACGCCGGCGTCATACACAGGGCCGCACCACCCTCTCCACAGAAACACTCCTCGTGGTCCCCACCGCGCCCACAACGCTGTCCACAAGCGGGACGACGGCTGCGTTGACGACCACGACCGCTACTCCTACCGTCAGGTCGTCGAAGCCCCCGGCGGGGCGCCGTTCGCAAGGGGAAGGCGGACGGCAATACAGCCGGGGGCTTCACACTGTTTCGGCCCAGGGACCCCTGGAACCCTCTTCCCGAGCTGTGGATAAAGTTGTGGATAACTTCGGCTGGGCCGAACTGCGCCGCGCTCTTGCGGCGCGGCTGAGCGCGGCTGAGCGTGACTGACGTAGGCTGGCGAACGGTTTCGTCCACCCGTGAGGGCGGACGACACGATCAGCCCGATGACCCACCCGTTCGACCCCCGACCGTGACCAAGGAGGACCGCGTGGCCGAGAAATACAGTGGCGAGGCCTACTGCGTGAAGTGCAAGGCAAAGCGCGAGTTCGAGGGCGACGTCGTCGTCAACGACAAGGGCACCAAGATGGCCAAGGGCAAGTGCCACGTATGCGGCACCACGCTCAACCGGATCCTCGGCAAGGCCTAGTCCTTCTCAGAACGCACGGGCGGAGGTCGCGAGTCGCGACCTCCGCCCTTTTGCATGTTCGCTCCACGCGACTGCTATCTGCGCGATCGCGATTTCCCCACAGCTGGTCCCGGTGGCTTTTCTGTGCTGTGGACGGCCACTCGATCGACCGATTCGAGTGAAACGCTGCCCATGGCTGCACCCACGTGGGGCACGCAGCGATGCGGAGGTTATGGCGTGCGTCCCGTCGTGAAGGCTGCACTGAGGCGTGTGTGGCGTGATTCCACCACGCTGCAGATCGGCATTCATCAGCGGGCCGTTGTCGTCGGCGGCGTCAGCGAACAGACCGCTCGCCTGGTAGCCGCCTTCGACGGAGCGCACGACGCCGCCGCGCTGCGCGCGATGGCGCACCGGCTCGGCCTCCACGAGTCGATCGTCGACGGGTTGGTGGCGATGCTGACCGACGCCGACGTTCTCGACGACGCGGCCACCGACACCGCTGCGCTGGCCGCGTTACCCCGAGCCGAGCGCGACCGGCTCGCTCCCGATCTGGCGTCGATGTCCCTCGTGTCGGGTCGGCCCGACGGCGGCCTGTCGACGATCTCAAGGCGGCAGCAGACCACGGTGGGCATCGTCGGCGGCGGCCGAGTCGGCGCGGCCGTCGCGACCCTTCTCGCCGCAGCAGGTGTCGGCCATCTGGTTGTCGACGATCCCTCGACGTGTCGCCCATCCGACTGTGGTCCGGCCGGGCCTGCCATGGCTGATGCGGGGGCCACCCGGGCCCAGGCCGCTCACGCGGCTGTCAATCGGGTGAGCCAGAGCACCCGCACGACCGCACTTCGGGCAACCGAGCGATACGACGTCGTGGTGCTGGCTGCCGCGGGCGCGCTCGACCCCGCCGTGGCCGACGACCTGATCCGTTCCGGCGTCCCGCACCTGAGCGTCACCCTCCGCGAGGCCACCGCCGTGGTGGGCCCGTTCGTGGTGCCCGGAATCACCTCATGCCTTCGGTGCCTTGAACTGCACCGATGCGATCGCGACGCTGCGTGGCCGCTGATTGCCGCGCAGCTAGCAGCCGACGGGGTACGCACCGTCGTCGACGCGTGCGACGTGGCCCTGGCCACCTTGGCGGCGAGCCTGTGCACCCTCCAGGTTCTGGCGTTCGTCGACGGCGGCAATCCAGCTACCCGTGACGGCACGCTCGAGATCGCGCTCCCCGACTGGCGAATCCGCCGGCGCAGCTGGTGGCCACATCCGGCCTGCGGCTGTGGGTGGCCCAACCCCGTTGCCCGATAGCCGACAATAGACGCGTGAGCGAAATACCTCGTCGCACCATGAGCCGCACAGCCCGGCTGGCCGCGCTCCCGATCGGCGCTGCCGGACGCGCGACCGTGGGTCTCGGCAAGCGACTGACCGGCCGCCCGGCTGATGAGGTCATGTCGGAGTTCCAACAGCGCACCGCCGAGCAGTTGTTCAAAGTGCTCGGTGAACTCAAGGGCGGCGCGATGAAAGTCGGCCAGGCGCTATCGGTGTTCGAGGCCGCGATGCCCGAAGAGTTGGCCGCGCCCTACCGCGAGGCACTCACACGGCTCCAAGAGGATGCGCCGCCGCTACCAGCCGCCACCGTGCACAAGGTGCTGGCCAGCCAGTTGGGCCCCGACTGGCGTCGGCTATTCCTCTCGTTCACCGACAAGCCGACGGCGGCCGCCTCGATCGGGCAGGTCCACCGGGCCGTCTGGTCGGATGGGCGCAAGGTCGCCGTCAAGGTCCAGTACCCGGGCGCGGGCAAGGCCCTGCTGTCCGATCTGAATCAGCTCGGCCGCATGGGCCGGCTGTTCGGGGTCATGTCACCGGGCCTCGACATCAAGCCGCTGCTGCGCGAACTCCGCGAGCGGGTAGCAGAGGAACTCGACTACCGGCTTGAGGCGACGTCGCAGCACACGTTCGCGCAGGCCTATCTCGACGATGACGACATCTTCGTTCCCGACGTACTTGCGGGAGCCGACCGCGTTCTGGTCACCGAATGGGTCGGCGGCACGCCACTCGCGGCAGTCTTGCGCGATGGCAGCAGAGAAGAGCGCGACCGGGCCGGCCTGCTCTACGTCAGGTTCCTCTTTTCCGGTCCAGCGCGCGCGGGACTGCTGCACGCCGACCCGCACCCCGGCAACTACCGCGTCCTGCCTGACGGCAGATTTGGAGTACTCGACTTCGGTGCCGTGAACCGATTGCCCGACGGGTTCCCGCCGGCGATCGGTCGGTTGCTCAACCTGGCGCTGAGTGGCGATCATGCGGCCGTACTTGCGGGCTTGCGGGCAGAGGGCTTCGTCAACCCCGGCCACGACGTTGACCCCGACGAGCTGATCAGCTACCTCAATCCGTTTCTCGATCCGGCGCGCAACCCGACGTTCCACTTCTCCAGGGCCTGGCTACGCGAGCAGGCGGCGCGCGTCGGCGATCCGCGTACCCAGGCGGCCGCACTTGGCCGCCAATTAAACCTGCCGCCGTCGTACCTCCTGATCCATCGAGTCTGGCTGGGTGGCGTCGGGGTGCTCTGCCAACTCGACGCGCGAGGTCCCTTCCAGGCCGAGATGCGCCGGTGGGTGCCCGGTCTGGCGCCGGCTGCTCCGTGATGATCGGACGACGATCACCGCAGTGGGCTGATCAGGCTGTGAAGCACCCGTGCGGTATCCGCGTCCTGGCGCCTCGACCGGCGGACGACGACGAATCGCGAAGGACGAGCGGTGCCCGGAGCCTCGTGCCGCGGCGCGCCGCGTGCCTCGCGCCGACGCCCCGCCGCTGGTGGGCCTACGTGCGTGGTGTGGATCAACATGACGACTCCTGAGTCGGAATTCGGCGCTCACCGGTCGTGACGACCGATGAGTCGGGTTGCGGAACTGGGCAGACCCGGGCGCCGATGCGCGACGCTCAGGCGGCAACTTCCTTGCGCGGCCGACCACGCGGACGCTTCCGCGCGACGACCGTGCCTTGCACGAACAGCTCGGCTCCCCAGACGCCCCACGGCTCCTGCCGCTCGAGGGCCGCGGTGAGGCAGGCATTGCGCACCGGGCAATCGGCACACATCGCCTTCGCGGTCTCGACGTCGTCAGGCGACTCGGCGAAGAACAACTCCGGGTCGACCGTGAGACACGGGACTTCGAGCGACCGCCGCAGCGCCTCGGCGAGCACGCGGTCGAATAGGCCGGTCAGCATCTGCGTCACCCCCTAGTGACGTCGTAGGTCCATCGCCGGCGTGGTCGCCAACGATGCGGGCGGGCCTGCCGTGCAGCCGATCCTCGACGTGAGGTCCGACAGTCCGGTCCAGCCGGTCAAGCTGCGGAGCGAAGGAGCGATGGAACAAAGAAAGAGGCCGCGGATCCCGGTGAGGGTTCCGCGGCCTTGGAGAGCCGATCTGAGGTGTCTCAGACCGGGAACCTCCAAGGTGAGGATCCCTTGGTGCCCTGACCAGCCGGCGCCTTGAAAGCCGGAGTAGCCGGAATTGCCTCGTGCTGTGCGGTAGCGCCCGCCGTGAGCGGACGGACGGCGACCTGCGTGTTGGCTGCATAGGTCACGTCAGTCGTCGCCGGACGCCACACGTGCGCATTCATGCCGGACATGGCGAAGCCGCCAGCGAACGGCATCGAAACGGTCGGACTTAGGGTCACCGTTGCGGTCACTGAGCTTCACCACCTTCCGGTCTCTGGTCGCGCCCGCGGGCGCGACCATCACCAACAGTTACGCCAGGCAGGTTACGGCCAATGCGTTTAAACGGGCAACGTATTTATTCGGCGAGTTGCCCGAAAGGTTCGTCGACAATTGTGGAGGCACCAATCGCCGCGAGCGACGAGCCTTCACGGCACATGGCGAGCACCTCGACGGCGAAGGCCGTCAGCTTCGCCGGACCAACCCCACCGATCATCGCGAGCGCTTGGGTGTCGAGCGGCCGGACCTCGGCGATGCGAGTCAATGTGGCGTCGGTGAACACGCAGAACGCTGGCTGCTTGAGTTCCCTCGACCGCTCGAGTCGCCACTCACGCAAGCGCTCAAACAGCTCTTCGTCGACACTGCCCGGGCAATCGGTGCAGCGCCCGAGCTTTCGCTCAGCGCCCGCAGTCAACAGCTTCTGGCAGACCCGGCAGCGCTGCGTCATTGCTTTGTCACGCCGGCTGCCAGCTGCCGCGCGTTGC
>Ga0209863_10000166_pt1 | contig 40966 bp, 27 predicted proteins | sample OrgsoiDNA2013046_FD_185796 | JGI IMG/M metagenome (GOLD analysis project Ga0209863, IMG submission 185796) | Permafrost soil microbial communities from the Arctic, to analyse light accelerated degradation of dissolved organic matter (DOM) -... | ecosystem: Environmental > Terrestrial > Soil >...
GGTGGTTTTTCCAAGGGTGTTCACCTCTTCCCATTCCGAACAGAGAAGTTAAGCCCCTTATGGCCGATGGTACTGCACCACAATGCGGGAGAGTAGGTAACTGCCATATTTATTGAAGCCCTGTCTTTTATTAGACGGGGCTTTTTTTTTGCCCCCTGTTAAGCCTAAAGCTTAAAGCCGAAAGGCTAAAACTTTTTTAAGCCGAAAGCCCCAAGCTTAAAGCCGAAATCTCTTTTAAGCCGAAAGCTCCAAGGGTAAAGCATTTTTAGATTTATTTTCATAGATGGAAATTATAATAAAACCGCTCGCATGGGTAAAAAATAACCGCGACAAACCCATCGATGATCATTGGGGAAATATCATCTCGGAGATTGTTCTGGACGAAACCATACCCGAGGAGGCTTTCAACCAGATCACCGATTTCTCTCACCTCGAAATCATTTACTGTTTTGATAAAGCAAGAGAAAATAACATCCTCTATTCACGCAGACCAAGAGGAAATCCCGGATATCCCGACATAGGAATTTTTTCGCAAAGAAATAAAGACCGTCCAAACCACATCGGATTATGCACGGTCGAATTGATCTGGCATAAAGAACGATCAATCGGTGTGAAAATGCTGGATGCCATCGACGGCACACCGGTCCTTGATATTAAACCCGTATTCAAAGAGTTCAGATTGACAAACGAAATCCGGCAACCCGACTGGGTGGCAGATCTGATGAAGTATTATTTTTAAAAGCGGCAAAGCCGGGTTCCCATTTGGAAAATTGAAAGATTGGAAAATTGGAAATGGAATTTTTAATTTCAAAGATTCACTCAATTTCTCAAATTCTAAAATTAGTTTTCGCCTTGACCCTTTAAGCCCTAGTTTGGAAAGTCTTTCTTCACCACGGTCGGAAAATTCTTCGGCTGCCAGATTAATTTTCAAATTTTCAAATTTTCAAATTTCCAAATTGTTTTACGCTTTACGCTTTAGGCTTTAAGCTTGCAAAGTTCTTTTTCATGGCAACGGGATAATCCGCCAGCGCAATCTGAGGATCAAGAATCTCGGGATGCCATAATTTTTCCCATTCAAAACTATAATAACCGGGAAAATCATTTTTATACAAAAGATCAATGGCATGGAAGATCGGAACGATGCCCGTGCCGAGTAAAACATATTCTTCCTTACCGTCGATTATTTTTAAATCCTTGATATGGGTATGACGGATATAAGGCTTCAACACGGCATACACTTCTTCCGGCGGCTCTTTCGTGACCGTCCACATATTACAAATATCCCATACCAACCCCACATGCGAATGAGCAGCTCCTTCCATTACCATCAGCAGATCTTTCTTGTAGATCAGCTCCCCATGAGATTCCAGCAGGACCGTCACGTTTGCTTTAGATGCATACTCACCCAATTCGCGCAGGCCTTCAATAATTAAATTCAGCGTCTCCTGGCGATCCCGGTCCTTCGGTAACTGATTCGGAAAGACACGTATAAACGGACAGCTCAATTTTGCTGCCAGGTCAATAAATCTTTTTCCTTCGTCAAGATTTTTTGTTCTTTCTTCTCCCTTCGGCAAATGCATCGCTGCCGATGAACCCAGGTCCACAAAAACCAAACCGCGGTCCTTCATTTTTTTCAAACTGGTCGCAATCGCATTCGCACTGGAAAATTCCGGTACCCTGGTCAGATCCATCTCCCGAAGAATTCCCCTGACTTCAATCCCGGTATAGCTATGTTCTTTCGCAAAATCTACAATCTTATCAAAGGACCAATCCGGACACCCCAGCGTGGAGAAAGATAATTTGTAGAAATCCTCTTTTCTCGTGCTGCCGATGATTCCGGGCAGAATGGCCAGGAAAGGAACGCTGCCAATAAAGCGTTTTCTTGAAATACTTTTTTGAATGCCCATATTATTATGAAATGTAAGGAATTTTCAAAAACAAACCTTGGTTTTATGTTCTTTACCGGATATACAATATTTTTATCCATTACATAAAAAACCGAACCCACCCGAAACCAAACCAGCCAATATGAAATTACTAATCATCCTGCTTATTTCCTTTCCGACAGTACAAACATATGCACAGGATTATCCGTTTGCTAAAAATTTCGTTCCAGGTACTGTTATCTTTAACCACACTACACAAAAAACGGGTCAGATAAAATGGTATCCTGACCCGGGTGAAAAATTAAGATTTCGCGAAAATGAAAAAAGTAAGACCAATAAATACGGACCTGAGGAATTGTTGGGTTTTGTCACTGACACACTGAAATTCGTCTCCCTTTTTAATCTGGAAGTCTATGCATTTGATTTTGCCTTATTAGGCAAAACAACGAAAATCAAACATACTTTTGGACAACTCCAGGACAGCGGCAGGTATAATATATATTTTGTACTCGTTTCTGCCTATAATGCGCTAAACGGGACTTATCAGCGTTTTCCAAATTACGTGTTTGAAAAAAAGTCGGACAGCGGAAATCAATATGCTGCTTTTCCCTTGGACATGCGACTGAAAGATAAAAAATTTGAGAAAGCAAAAGAAAGCCTGTATATTTTTTTCAGGGATTACCCCGACATCACAGAGAAAATAAAAGCCTGTAAAAAGGAAGATAATTTTCTTGATGTCATCGACCTGATGAAAAAAATGAACTGAAAATAGCGGGTTTAGGATGAACCCTTAATCCTTATGGGTTACGCATTACGCGTTGAGCGTCAGACTTTTTATATTAACGGCAACCCGCAGTGCTTTCAATCCATTTACCCCCTGGAGGGACTCCAGTTCCAGTTCTTCCAGATCCGGAAGCAACAGGTTTTGTTCCTGCAGTTGATTGATATAACCCTTGTATTCTTCTGCATCCCGGTCGTCAAAATAGACCAATGCAATTTTTCCAGGTTGCGTCAGGCGTTCGTCACTGTCCTGTATGACTACCTTGTCGATCCTTTTTTTAATGATATGATAGCGGATGTTATAAGCTCCCTCCACGTCAAACCTGCGCTCATCTTTTCTGAAAGTAATATCAATGGTCTGCGGATGGATGAACAGCAGTTGCGTCGTTTGCAGCGGGTAGGGCATTTCCGGCATCAGATCCTGCGTGAGTTGAACCACTTTGATCATCGACTCCAGTTGCCAGCGTTTCATCTGCTGCATGTATTCTTTTAAGAAGGCTTTTTTTGGATGTATGGACTGACCTGCATAAATATCGTATTCAACCCCGTCCGTCCTGAACTTTTCAAAATAACACGGATATATCTGCTGAAGTTCTGCGGAAGCGATTTCATAAAAATCATTCACAGCCGTATTCAGTTCCTGGATGGCTGTTTCCAAATGACGCCTGTTTTCAAAAGCAATACCGGTTTGTTCATCAATCGAAAGTAAATAGGGTTCGATGATTCTGTTTGTTTCCGGCAGGGTTTGAAGGATATTCTCCAGTTCATATTGAACGTCCAGGGTCAGGAACTCATTCAGTCTGATTTCCTGTTGGGTGGTCAGGGGATCCCGGATGATTACCAGCCAGTTTTTTCCGGTTTCCAGTATCCATTCGATTTGCGGATTTGCCCTGTAATCCAGAGCGGAAACCATTTCAACCAGCAGGTTTAGCTGCACGATATAATCCTTTGCCAGGGCCTGGTTACGGAGAATAGTGGAATTCCGGATATCCACGGCTCCGTACAATGGCTGAAGATCCCGGAAAACAATACTTTCCACAACGTCACTTTTCCCTTCCATTTCGTGATCCCGCAGATAATGCCAGGCAGCTTCATTGAATTTCCATTGTACCGAGGGTTGGATACTGGTGAATTTTTCTTTGATAATATCTTCTATGTTTTTATTAAACCTTCCGATTTCATTTTGTATAAACTGTGTCATGAGGGGAAGAACCGGTTTAAGGTTTACCAGCTGACCCTCACTCAGCATGGGTTGGTCCATTTTTGTGCTTACCTCAAAGACTCCGGTTATTTTCTGATCGTAAAAAATCGGAAACATCATATAGGTAGTTATACCGGCATTTATTAAAGCATTTTTAACGACTTCAGGTAAAGTGCTCTCCTTATTTTTTTTCGCTGACCAGACGATAGTATGGGGATTTTGTGAGAAATTATTTCGCAGGGATGTGAATTCTTTCTTCGAGACATTATATTGGGAGCATACCTGAACAATAATGCTGAAGGAATAACTCTCATAAAGTAATGCGGGCCGGTCATTGATGGTCAGAAAAGGTGTAATTCCGAACTGATAATGCCGGCTGCCGGCAACCGTTTGCAGGGAATGGGTGATTGCCTCAAACAAGGGCCCGATATTGGTTCCGGTATTGTTGATAATCAGTCTGCCGATCTCTTCCAATGCCTGCTGGGCCGTAATGTCGGTCAGGCTAAGAACACTAAAGCCGCTGGCCTCAAACTGATCAAGAGGCAGGATCTGTTGTATTTTCTTGAATTCCTCACCCCATACCGAAGATGGCTGCATGGCAGAACAGTCCAAATACGGAAATTGACCGACCATGCTTATATCAATAAAGCGGGTATCTATGTTAACGATAAAGTACCTGTCAAGCCCCGTATCGGGATCTTCAAATTTCCTGATCCATTCTGTCTTTTTCAGATAAGGCAACTTGTAAATTTTCTCCAGCACCATCCCATATTGTAACTCCTGAATGATCTTTTCAGATTCACTGTCTGCATCACCCAGGGAAGGATTCAGGACCGATGGATGTTTTAAACAATTCATCAATTCATGAAATCCATCTGTGCTATAAAATATTTCAGGAGAAAGAGGGCCGCTGAGCGCCCACAAACTCTTTTCATCTGCCGCCAGTGGCAACAGACAGGTGGATACCAGTTCCAATATTTCATTGTAAGCTCCTACCTTCTCGAGCGAGATTGCTTTGAGCAGCTCCGGCGTTTTTTTAAATTTCTTTAGGATCCATTTAAAATAAGGATCTTTTATGGCCAGTCCGGTATGCATACTGCTTTGTAAAAAGTCTACAAATTTTTTAAAAGAGATCACGGATCTGACCGTGTTCCCGAAATGGACTTTTTCGCTTATATGTATAATGTCTGTCTTCATGATCTCATTGCTAAAATCTGAATCCTAAACTTAAATATGGATACCAGCCTTCAACAGAATGCGCGGCGACCACTTGTATGACGGCTATCTGTGCCGGAGCAAAATACAAGCCGCCGCCCGTTCCGTTGTGCCATTTGTTGGATTGATCATTCTTGTCCCAAACCCTGCCAATGTCAAAAAAGGTGAATACGCCCAGCTGACCGGGTAGGATATAGTTGACAAAATCGGCGAGTTTTAAACGGAGTTCGAGATTATTGTACAGGCTGTTTAATCCGGAAAAACGATACTGCGAATAACCTAATAAGTTGCCCTGTCCCCCCAGATAGGCTGTCTGATAAAATGCGGGATTTCCAATTGTGACCGTTCCGCCGACCCTGTCCGCAAGAACCAGGGTTGACCGCGCATTGATACTCTTATATACGGACACACTTGCTTTTGCCTGTCCATAGGATTTAGATGCCGTATTGAGACCCTTCCAGCCGGCCAGCTGAACAGAAATACTTGAACCCCAGGTCGGGATGAGTTTATTATTTCGAAGGTCCTCATTAAACGTAAAGAGTAAACCGGCGTGTGTTTTATTTTTGTCCAAACTGGCGCTGTCATATGTTTTTACGGCGCCTGGCTGCTCAATAAATCTTCCACTATTTGCATTTTCATCAAAAATATAGTACTCAATGGCCGGACCGACGCTTACGCTGCTGCGATGACCGTTGAAATTCCAGCGCAGGGCGGGCACTACCTGGTAAATGTCAAACCGGGTCCGGTAGTATTTCTTGTAATCTCCGGTTTTGTTGATCTCTGTTTCATTGCCAGTTCCGAAGAAATTCTGCGTATTGTCCGGAGCATACGCCTTTGCCATTAATGTCAGATCAGCATTCCCAATGGCTTTGTTCCATTCCCCTTTATAACTAAAACTGAATGCGCTGGTTGAAAAAGAATGGGTGAGCATAACCTGGTACTGATTTGCATAAGGAGATTTCCGAAAACCCTCCTGTTGGGTATGGATATATCCGGCTCCTATCAGCAAACCGTCGTCCTTATTTAGTCCAATAGACAATAGTGGCATCGTAATATTATACAAATTCACAGGCGTAAAAGTTGTATTGGCGCTGTCTGAAGAGATATATTTTCTAAGCCGGCTGCGGTTCCCATAAATGACGGGATCCGGTTTGTCATACAGTTTAATCTTTCGCTTTGCCGACGAAACCGTGTATGTTTTTCTGCCATCACCGCCGATTATCCGTAGGGCGATGGCTGAACTTTTATTATGAATGAAAACGCTGTCATTTCCGTTTCCTGTATAGATTCTTATTTCCTTTGTCAGTTTTGATGAATACGTTTTGTTCATCAGTTCATCCCTGAGCTCTCCATTTTTATTAATCTTGCGAACAACTATTTGTAACGAGCCATCCGGTGTATCCTGAATAGTGATCAGTTCATTTTTATCACTCAGTTTGATATCCACGATTCTATTTACGAATTTGTAATAAACATCCATGGCCCTCGGAATATCAGCCCTCCGCTCTTTGAGATCCTGAAGCAAAACGTCGTGACGTATATTATATGCAGCGGTGGGAAGCCTTCTCAAACCGGCTTCCAGCACAGTGTCTGTCAGTTCTTTGCTGAATTGCCTGGCAAATTTCATCCAGTCATCGTATCCAAACTGCATATCAGGATAAGCGTTTAAAAAACTGGATTTGAATAGGGAATATTTGGGTGACTCAATTTTCCCGCCAAAGTTTTGAAGAGTAGGCAGGATATAGGATCTGGATGCCAGTTTGGGTAACCATCCCTGCGTTACGTGAAAAACCTGGTCCCGGTCACGGGGAATGGCCAGGTATTTTTTATTTTTTCCCGAATCTTCATTATACCATCTCCATTGATCCTCGTGCCTGTCCCAGTCGCCCAGATACATGTCCAGCATTCTCGCCCTCAGAAATTCTTTTCCCTTAACGGAATTGTCATTATCCTTATTCAGATTGCTGAGCATTTTACCGCTATTATCTGATTTTCCATAAGGCTCCCTTTCTTCCACAAGACAAACCGTATTGACAAAGTATCGTTCGTAAAATCCCAGTTTTTTATCCGGAGCAATCACTCCGATTATCGGATTGGCATGCGGAACCTTTACCGCATCGGCAATCGGCGGCACCACTAACGCGGAAAATGGATGTTGTCCGCTGGTCACATCATCCAGAAAGTCCCTTGCAAAAGTTTCCCTCAATGGTTCAGGTAACAGCAGATCCACCGTTTTTTCAACGCTTCTGATTACCCACTCTTTTCCGGAAGTATCAACTAACCGCAACGAATTGGACTGCATGCCGCCACCACGTTGTAAAGGGGAAAGTCCGCCATTGATTGTAGAGATCCTGATAAGGGGAAGCCGCGTAGGCTCCGCCCATTCCTTGCGAAAGTTTTCTCCAAATAATTTCCGGTGAAACTTTCCGGGCTTGTCATATTTCGGATGAACTCTTCTGACCACGCTATCGCCATTTCTCGCTGTATATACTGAATCAGGAGGAAAAGACGGATGGGTATATAATTGATCATAGGTAAAAACCGGAAGAATGCCGGATTCTTTATATTCATAATAGGTAAAACGGATCGTCCTGTTGATGAGCACGTCTGCGGTTACAAAACCCTGCGTGGCTGATGCGAACAAAGAATTTTTTCCTTTTTTTGCGTAGGTCTGTTTGGAGCCCGAGCCGCTGATTACCTGCACCTGTTTGTCCTTGATGAATTGAAGTCCGTGTTCATGTCCTGCAATATGAACGATATTCGGGAAACTGTCGAAAACAGCGTCCACCTGTTTGATCATATTGCTGTATAATGGATGATGAAGGTCTTCCGGGTTGGTAAATATTTTGCGTAATAGCGGATAGAGAGAACCTACAACGGGAAGCGGAATATACAGGTTGTCATTCGCGGCGGTAAACGGAAAAATATTGTATTTCCAACCGAAATAACCACCATGAGTTCCATAACTCTGAAAGGGATGATGGGAAGCCAGTAAAATAATTTTATTCCTGTTTTTGTAAAACAATTCCTGCATCTTCAGCACAATGTCCTTTTTTGTTTTACAGTTACAGTCTGCAAATAGATTGGTTTTATCAAACGGGAACAGCCACCATTCACTGTCAAATGCAATGATCGTTACGTCATCGGAAATATTTATTTCTACCGGACCCGGACATCCATCCGGAGGAACCAATTTTAACAGGGAGTCGGATTGTTCTTCCAGCCAGGACCACTGCCGTTTTATTTTTGCCAGACCGTTTTTACCCATCCTGTCCCAGTCATGATTTCCCGGAATAAAATAAACCGGCGCCCCCTTGCTGCGCATAGGCTTATACTGGGATTGCAGAATGGCTTTTGTCTCTTCCTCTTCTTTGCTGTCCGGCAGGCCCATGCCGCGTGGATAAATATTATCACCCAGGTAGATCACCGATGTTTTATTTTGAATAATCAGGCTGGAAGCGGCCGGTATCACGGCCTGCTGTTCCTTGTCTATTTCTCCGGCGTCGCCGATCATAATGATCCGGTATAACACAGAATCCTGTGCTTTTGCTTTTTGAAAAAACAACAAGCCTATAGACAGGCCAAAAGAGCAAAGCTTACGGCGTAACTCCAATTATTAATTATTAATGATTAATTTCTACTAACACCACCGCACTCCCATACTCCCATACTTCCATACTTTCTTTTATACTTTCTTTCATTTTCTCTGATAGGTAAAGGCAAGTACCGTTGCGGCGGCCCGCTGACCGCGTTCATTTGAAATATACAGGTTTTGCTGCCGGTCGAAAGCGATTCCTTCCGGTTGCGGAAAAACCGAAGGATTCAGGGGGTAAACAAATTTAACTTTCCAGGCTTCATCTGTGATCACCAATAGATGGTTCACGGATGAAAGGATATACCATTCCCGCGTAACCTGGTTCAGGGCTAATGCGGATGGATGAAAATCCACTTTACGAATGCCCGTGATCGCCTCAATCTCTTTTATTCTGATCTCAAAATTTCCGTAGGGTACCAGGTCACCGGCGGCATTCAACTGAAATATCGAACCGCCTCCCCATTTGCTGGTTTTTTCATTACTGCAATGCTTACAAAGCACAAATACTTTTCCCGCAGAATCAAGAGAAGCAAGCCCCTCATATTCTCCCGCAGGCAATAATCCTTTGAATTCTTTTACATGATCTGCATCCGGCTTACGCGTTTCTGAAAATGGAAACGTGAATAAAATACCGTCGCTGCGTAGCATGATGACATATTCATTACAGATCGATATATCTTCAAAATCCCCTTTTTTTCCAAACCTTGTCTTTTGAATCTGATCATTTCCCAATTTGAAATGATATACTTTGCCCTCTTCGTCCTGTTCTGCATAAATGGTATCGCTTTTACCTTTGCTGAAAGCGATACCGGATATTTCATTTAATACAACCAGCATCCTGTACCGATTCGGTTGGTTAAAATCATACCCGGGCGGACTGGCAAACTGCTGATTCTGGCTTTCACAGGAAAATACAGAAAGCAGGGTACATATGAATAAGAGACTGTAAATCCAATTGTTATTTTCCATAAAAGGCCGAAGCAATTATAAAGGCAATAACGGAAAGGATCAATCCAAACATAAATACGTTGTAAGAAATGCGGAGCAGTTGATATTTTTTCCCCAGCACAATGCCCTGGGCATATCCATCCATGATCAGACTTCCATATAAAAAATCCTTGTCATCCATCATCTTTTCCATTCCTTCTTTGTATTCCGGCAGACTCATCCGGTAAAAATTTCCGAAAAATAAGAGATTCACTTTTTTCTCATCAATGTCATTTTTAGTAAAATAACCATTAGGTATGGATGGGCGGGTCGCCAGGATGGAAAAAATGATTGTGATCAGACTGGCCCCGAGCAGCATAAAAGTCGGAATCATCAGATAGCTGTTGTCATCCAGTTTGCGCAATAATAAACTGATCACGGCAGAAAGAATAATCGAATTCACCGTGATCATGATGTGCGCCTTATTATCTGCCATATCGCTCAGCCGCTGATGATTGGAGGAACTTACCCGGAACATGGTCTCAATTCCACGCTCGGGCCTTTCAACTTTACGTTTTGCATGCGGTTCGTCCGGTTGTTTTTGACCCGGATGAAGCGAAGCATCGCCCGGATGGGTGGGGTATAGCGATTTGGCTTCGGATTTTTCCCTGAGGTTTTCCAGGTTTCGTTTTTTCTGATCATTCAGCAACAGCTTGGCATAATCGGTATGATACTGATGAGATTCCAGAAAGCTGATGGTTTTTTTTCTCCAATCATCTTTGCTGATCCTGGTCTTACTCACTTCCTCCGCTTCGTTGCGCATCGATTTATTTAATTCACTGAAATGTCCGGTGCCGAGATGATAGAGGTCCGCGTCACAGACAATATCTTCCAGTAAATTATGAGGGTTCTGAGGTAATTTTGTAGCTCGGATGCAACCTTTAATCGCTTCTATATCCAAAACCGGGGTTCCCAGGCCTTCTAAAAATTTCCCCGCTGCGTCCGCTCCTTCTTCTTCGTGATTCGCTCTTTCGATTGTATAACCCAGATCGTGCAGCCAGGCGGATGCAACAACAACAAAATGATCACGTTCATTTAACTGGTAATGATGGGCAATCTGTTTAGCATAAGAAGCGACCGATTCAGTATGTTTACGGTTATGATAGGCGAGCAGATTCAGAGATGTATGTTCAAATGAGTCCAGGGCGTAGTTCTCCGTCTTTTTCAAAAGTGCGTGATAGTCCATAACGTAATGTTCCTATAAAAATACGAAGAAAGCGTAAAGCCTAAGGCTTAAAGCCTAAAACTGGAATTTGAAGTTGAAGACTTTTCGACCGGCAACAACGGTCTGCCTGCTATAATAAATACGACTAATTGCAGAAAAGTAAGATATAGCAATAATATAATTCCTATCCGCGTACACGGCCTGGGTAGCGGGAATTTGGATCAAAATTTTTTTATGGTTTAAGGCTTTACGCTTTAGGCTTTTAACAAGTCACGCCAATAAGCGAATGATCTTTGGTTTCCAGTAGCGAAGATCCCATCAGGTATTCATCCACTTTTCGTGCGCATTCCCTTCCTTCACTGATCGCCCATACAACAAGCGACTGCCCGCGGCGCATATCCCCGGCCGTGAATATTTTTTCGACGTTCGTCTGGTAAGATTTTTCAGCCGCCCTCACATTACCGCGTTCGTCGAGCTCTATGCCCAGGTCATTTACAAGTCCCTCGTGTTGGGGATGCACAAAACCCATGGCCAGCAAAGCAAGTTCGCAGGCAATAACCTGCTCCGTTCCGGGCACTTCCACAAACCGGGCCGGCCGGCCGTCATCCGTTAGTTTCCATTCCAGTTGCGTAATTTTCAATGCTTTCAGGTTTCCCTTTTCATCGCCAATGAATTCCTTGGTGGCCATCGCCCATTGTCTTTCACAACCTTCTTCATGAGAAGATGTCGTTTTCATGATCATCGGGTACGTGGGCCAGGGCATGAACGCTGTTCTGTCTTTTGGCGGTTGGGGAAGTAATTCAAATTGTGTAATCTGCGTGGCGCCGTGCCGGTTGGAAGTTCCTACGCAATCGCTTCCGGTATCGCCGCCGCCTATTACGATCACATTTTTTCCGGTCGCAAAAATGTCCTCTTCCGAAACGGCCGCCGCACTGACTCTTTTGTTTTGTTGTTTTAAATAATCCATCGCAAAATAAATGCCTTTCAGATCACGTCCGGGAACCGGCAGGTCCCTTGGAATCGTAGATCCACCGCTTAAAACGATGGCGTGATAATCCCGCATCAGTTCGTTGATGCCCATGTCCACGCCCACATTGATATTGCACTGAAATACAATTCCTTCCATCTCCAGGATACCGATTCTCCGGTCGATGATCCACTTTTCCAGTTTAAAATCCGGAATGCCATAGCGCAATAATCCGCCCGGCGCATCGTCCCTTTCAAAAACAGTTACGGTATGCCCCGCTGAATTCAACTGGGCGGCGGCAGCCAGCCCCGCAGGTCCCGAACCGACAACGGCGATTTTTTTTCCTGTCCTGATATTGGGTTGTTTCGCTTTTACAAATCCTTTTTCAAAAGCAATTTCAATAATATGCTTTTCTATTTCTTCAATCGTAACGGCCGGTTGATTGATACCCAGCACACAACTGCTTTCACAGGGCGCCGGACAGATCCTTCCCGTAAATTCAGGAAAATTATTCGTGGTAACCAGAATATCATAGGCGTCTTTCCAGGCCTTATTATAAACGGCGTCATTAAATTCGGGAATCACATTACCCAGCGGACAACCATGATGGCAAAACGGAATGCCGCAATTCATGCAGCGTGCCGCCTGTTTGTTCAGTTGTTCCGGTTCGTACTGATTTATAAATTCTTTATAATCCTTTCTTCTTTCCTGAACCGGACGTTTAGAAGGCAATTCACGCTTATACTCCAGAAACCCTGTTGGTTTACCCATTGATCGGTTCTTAAAATTTATTAATCAGGAATTTACGCTTACACGCGCTTTCTTTTCGGACAATACCTTTTTGTAATCTTTCGGAAACACTTTCACGAAATTCCGCAGCTGGTTATCAAAATCTTCCAAAACAAATTTTGCTACAGAACTTCCGGTATACGTATAATGCCGGGATACCATTTCTTTCATTTCACGGATATCTTCCTCATCCATCGGATCCAGATCAATCATATCCAGGTTGCAGAGGGAGGAGAATTTTCCATCCACATCATACACATAAGCGAGTCCGCCGCTCATACCCGCTGCAAAATTGCGACCCGTAGAACCCAGAATCACCACACGTCCACCCGTCATATACTCGCAGCCATGATCTCCGACACCCTCCACCACCGCATTTGCGCCGGAATTGCGGACGGCAAACCGTTCCCCGGCTTTGCCGCGTATAAAAGCTTCACCGGAAGTGGCGCCATAAAAAGCAACATTTCCGATAATGAAATTCTCTTCCGGAATAAATCCGGCATCCGTTGCCGGATATACAATCAATCGGGCTCCGGATAATCCTTTGCCGAAATAATCATTCGCATCCCCTTCAAGTTCCAGCGTTACTCCATGGGTATTGAATGCGCCAAAACTTTGTCCCGCGGTCCCCGTCAGTTTGAAATGAATACTGTCAGCGGGCAGTCCCTTGGCTTTAAATATTTTGGAAATTTCGTTAGAAAGAATGGTGCCGATTGTGCGATCGGTATTCTTTACTTTAAATGCAGCGGAAATTTTTTGCCCTGATTCAATCGCGGGCTTGGCGGCTTCCAGCAGCTTCCAGTCCAGCACTTCGGCAAGTCCGTGATCCTGATCCTCCATATGATGTATGCCGGTATACATGGATGTGGGCTCCTTGAATAATATCGGTGACAGATTTAGTTTCTTCGTTTTCCAGTGTCTCAGATTGTCATTTATTTCAAGACATTCCACCTGCCCGACCATTTCTTCAATCGTACGGAATCCAAGTTCCGCCATGATCTCGCGCAATTCCCTGGTCAGGAATTTAAAAAGATTTACCACGTGATCCGCGTTACCCGTAAAACGTTTTCTCAATTCCGGATCCTGCGTGGCAACACCCACGGGACAGGTATTCATATGACATTTACGCATCATGATACAGCCCTCCACAACAAGTGCAGCAGTGGCGACGCCCCATTCTTCTGCGCCAAGCAAAGTGGCAATGGCCACATCCCGTCCGGTCTTTAATTGTCCGTCGGTTTGCAGAACAACACGGCTGCGCAATTTATTTTTAACGAGGGTCTGCTGCGATTCAGCAAGTCCCAGTTCCCAGGGAAGTCCGGCGTGCCGGATAGAACTAATGGGTGAGGCGCCCGTGCCGCCATCATGCCCCGATATCAGGATCACGTCGGATTTCGCTTTGGCCACACCGGCTGCAATCGTGCCTACGCCGGCTTTGGAAACGAGCTTCACGCTTATCCTTGCGTTCCGGTTGGAATTTTTCAGATCAAAAATCAGTTGCGCGAGGTCTTCAATAGAATAAATATCGTGATGCGGCGGGGGCGAAATCAATCCGACACCGGGAGTGGAATGTCTGACTCTGCCGATCCAGTCATCTACTTTATGTCCGGGCAACTGTCCGCCTTCTCCGGGTTTGGCACCCTGCGCCATTTTAATCTGTAATTCATCTGCCTGGGTAAGGTAATAGCTGGTAACCCCGAATCTTGCGGAGGCGACCTGTTTAATCGATGAGCGCATGGAATCGCCATTTTCGAGGGTTTCGAAACGAAACTCATCTTCGCCGCCTTCACCTGTATTACTTTTCGCGCCGATCCGGTTCATGGCAATGGCCAGTGTGGAATGTGCTTCATGAGAGATCGATCCGAAACTCATCGCGCCCGTCGCAAACCTTTTCAGAATACTTTCTTCCGGTTCAACCTCTTCCAGCGGAATAGAAGGCCGGTTTCTTTTGAACTGGAACATACCCCGTATGGTAGCTGCTTTTTCCATCTGGTCATTGACCAGTTTTGAATATTTTTTGAACGATGCATAATCATTCATATGCGTCGAATACTGCAGATAGTGAATCGTATTCGGGTTGAAGAGATGGAATTCCCCCTTTCGTTTCCATTGGTACACTCCACCCGTCGGCAGGCGTTCTACGGGAATATCTTTCCGGCTGAATGCAAATAAATGTTTGGCAAGTGTTTCCCTTGCTATTTCATCCAATCCCATTCCTTCAATACGTGAAGTGGCGCCGGTGAAATATTTATCCACGACCGAATGATTCAGGCCGATGATCTCAAATATCTGTGCGCCCTGATAGGACTGCAATGTGGAGATTCCCATTTTTGAGAATACTTTCAGCAGTCCTTCGTTTACGGCCTTGATATAATTTTTCCTGAGATATTCCGGTTCGAGATTTCCCTGCAGTTTACCCGTCGTGCGTGCATCTGATATGGTTGCGAATGCCAGGTATGGATTGATGGCCGTAGCGCCAAACCCAATGAGGCAGGCATAATGATGTACTTCCCAAACATCACCGGCTTCCACGATAATACCTACCGCTCCGCGATGTCCTTTCCGGATCAGGTGATGATGAACGGCTGCTGTTGCCAGCAGGGTGGGAATGGGCGCATGATCCGAATCAATCGCGCGGTCAGACAAAATCAAAACTTCAAATCCGTCGAGCACGGCATCCACGGCATACCGGCAAAGCCTTTCGACACCCGCCTGCAGTGAGCCGGGTTTACCGTCTGCCCTGAAATAAGTCTGTAATGTTTTAGCCTGAAAAATGCCGGTATCAATACTACGGATCTTTTCAAGTTCATGGTTGGTGAGTACCGGATGTTTCAACGCAACGCAGTGACTGGCGAGCGGATCTTCCACCAGCAGGTTGCCGTTATTTCCTGCAAATGTTGCCAGGGACATGACCAGCCTTTCCCGGATCGGATCAATCGGCGGATTGGTCACCTGGGCGAACAGTTGTTTGAAATAACTGCTCAGGTGCTGTGGTTCATCGCTGAGCACGGCCAGTGGGATATCCGAACCCATGGAGCCGATCGGCTCCTTGCCATCCATCGCCATCGGGGTAATGATGGATTCAATATCTTCCGTCGTATATCCAAATGCTTTCTGGTATTTAAAGATCTGGTCGTGGTGCAGTTCCGTGAAGAGCACGCGGGGTTCAGGCAATTCTTCCAGGCGGATCTTGTATTTGTTTAGCCATTCGGCATATGGCTTGGAAGAACAGATTGTATTTTTCAGTTCATCGTCGCTGATGATCCTTCCCTGTTCCATATCCACCACGAACATTTTTCCCGGCTGTAATCTTCCTTTCTCCTTGATCATTTTCTGATCGATGGGAAGAACGCCTGTTTCAGAAGCCATGATGACCCGGTCGTCGGTAGTAACGCAGTAACGGGAAGGACGAAGTCCATTCCGGTCCAGCGTAGCGCCAATTAATTTTCCATCTGTAAATGAAATGGAAGCGGGGCCGTCCCAGGGTTCCATCAGCGAAGCATGGAATTCATAAAAAGCTTTTTTCACCGGATCCATCTGGTCATTACCATCCCAGGCTTCGGGGATCAGCATCATCATTACGTGCGGAAGCGAACGGCCGCAGAGCAGCAGCAGCTCGATCATATTATCAAGACAGGCAGAATCCGATTGTCCTTCGGTAATCAGGGGAAGCAGCATTTCCATTTCCTCTTTCGTGAAGAAAGGGGACTCAAATCCTTTTTCACTCGTCTTCAGCCAGTTTAAATTCCCCTGTACAGTATTGATTTCTCCATTATGCGCGATATAACGGAAAGGCTGCGCAAGTTTCCAGGATGGAAATGTATTGGTGGCAAATCGGGAATGAATAAGGCCGAACGCTGACACGACGCGATTATTATTCAGGTCGGGAAAATAATGTCTCACCTGCATACTCGTGAGCTGGCCCTTATACACGACGGTTTTGTATGAAAGCGAAGCGAGGTAAAAACCAATCGGATCTTTCTTAACCGAGTTTTGTATCAGGTGACTGGAATAATTCCGGAGAATAAACAATTTGCGTTCGAATTCTTCCGGATCATTGATATGATCCGGACAGGCGATGAATACCTGTTCGATATCCGGCTCCACAGAAAGAGCCGTAGGACCGATACCATCCGGATTTACCGGCACTTTACGGTATCCCAATACTTCCAGACCGAATTTATCCGCGGCGCGGTTAAAGATATCCCGGCATTCTTCTTTTAGCATAAAGTTCCTCGGAAAAAAGATCATCCCTACTCCGTATTTGCCATAAGCAGGCAGGTGAAATCCAAGCCGGATGCTTTCGTCAAAGAAAAATTCATGCGGGGTCTGGATCATGATGCCGGCACCGTCTCCCGTATTGCTTTCGCAACCACAGGCGCCCCGGTGCTCCATATTCTCCAGTATGGTCAGGGAGTCGGAAATGATCTGGTGACTTTTATTGCCCTTGATATTGGCGACAAAGCCGATGCCACAAGAATCCCGCTCAAAAGAAGGATGATATAATCCCTGTTTTTGTTCCATTTATTTCGGTTAAGCAGTGAATGGCATCAATGAACAATCGTAATTCTGATGTTTTTTCTAAGGAAAGGAGGGATTCGTTTAAAAATACTAAAAAAAATGGGTTTTTAAAGTAAAAATTAATAACGTTGAATTCCATTTCTGCTTTTCATGCTGTTATACTAAAAGACTGAAAAGTGTATCATTTTTGTTTATTTCAGTAAAATCAATCTGATATTTTTTCATGTTCTCCAGCAACAATTCGTAGTCGGTCCGGCTGACCAGTTCAATACCAACTACAGCAGGTCCGGATTCTTTGTCCGTTTTCTGCATGTATTCAAAACGTGTGATATCATCGTTCGGTCCGAGTACGTTATTCACGAACTCTTTCAATGCGCCCGGGCGCTGTGCGAACCGGATCAGGAAATAATGCTTGAGTCCTTCATATTGTAGTGACCGTTCTTTGATTTCAGGCATCCGGTCAATATCATTATTGCTCCCGCTCACAATACAAACCACGTTCTTGCCTTTAATGGCTTCCATGTGTTTTTCCAAACCCGCAATCGAGAGGGCACCTGCCGGTTCAACCACGATAGCATCTTCATTATATAATTTGAGTATGGTTGTACAGATCCTGCCTTCCGGTACCAGGTCCAGCGCATCGAGCATTTCCCTGCATATCGAAAAAGTAAGGTCGCCGGTTCTTTTGACCGCGGCGCCATCCACGAACCGGTCGATTTTTTCCAGGGTTACCGGGTGCCCTGCCTTAAAAGCTTCCACCATGGAAGGCGCACCTTCGGGCTCAAGGCCGATAATCTTTGTCTTGGGTGAATAGGTTTTAAAATAGGTTCCCGTTCCCGAAGCCAGTCCGCCGCCGCCAACCGGAACAAACAGAAAGTCAATATCAGAAAGGTCCTCCAGGATTTCGAGAGCCACGGTGGCCTGTCCTTCAATGATCCGCAAATCTTCAAACGGTGGAATAAAAACCATCTGATTGTCGGTCGTAAATTTTTTGGCAGCTACGGCACAATCATCGAAAGTATCTCCGATGAGTTTGATTTCGACAAAATTTTCCCCGAACATGCGGGTCTGATCTACTTTTTGTTTGGGTGTAATAATGGGCATGAATACAACACCTTTCACGTTGAGTTTTTTACACGAGTAAGCGAACCCTTGTGCATGATTTCCTGCGCTGGCGCACACGACGCCTTTTTTCAGAATTTCCTCCGGAAAGCTGCTCATCATATTGTATGCCCCCCTTATTTTATAGGACCGCACAATCTGAAGGTCTTCCCGTTTCAGGTAGACATTGCACTGGTATCTCCGGGAAAGATTCTGATTTAAAACCAGCGGTGTTCTGATCACCACTTTTTTTAATCTTTCGGATGCCCCCGCCACATCCAGTGTGAAAGATCTCGTTGTTGCTTCCATAATTATACTTTTTCTTCCGCTTATGTTCAGTGATCGCGCATACTTTCGAAACTGCCGATACCGTTTTTAACTATACTTTTTCAGCCAGCTTCTTGTCTGATTTAAGAACAGGAGCAGGTTGATTTTCCGGGCGCAGGCTCCTGACCGTTTTTCCTGCCTGCCACATTTCACTGTCGTGCAATTCCTTAAGTTCCACTTCGAGTTTTTCGCGGTAGTCGGGCTTGCTGTTGCTGTCTATCGAACGTTGTGATTCTTTTCCGGAAGCCACACTTTCGTATAACTCTTTGAATACCGGCGCGGTCGCATCACGGAATTTTTTCCACCAGTCCAGCGCTCCGCGTTGTGCAGTTGTTGAGCAGTTGGCATACATCCAGTCCATGCCATTTTCGGCCACGAGCGGCATCAGGCTTTGCGTAAGTTCTTCCACCGTTTCATTAAAGGCTTCGGAAGGAGTATGACCCTTATCGCGTAATACCTGATATTGTGCGGCAAAGATTCCCTGTATCGCCCCCATCAGGGTACCCCGTTCACCGGTCAGGTCGCTGAATACTTCTTTTTTAAAATTTGTTTCAAACAGGTATCCGCTGCCAACGGCAATTCCCAGGGCGATGACGCGGTCCTTGGCTTTGCCGGTCGCGTCCTGGAAGATGGCATAACTGCTGTTCAGACCCCGGCCCTGAAGAAACATTCTTCTTAATGAGGTACCCGAACCTTTGGGCGCGACCAGGAATACATCCACGTCCGGCGGCGGTATGATGCCTGTTTGTTCCTTAAACGTAATGCCAAAGCCATGGGAAAAATACAGGGCCTTGCCCTTGGTAAGATGTTTTTTAACCGTGGGCCACAGTTCGATCTGCGCGGCGTCACTCAGCAAATAACATATAATAGTTCCCCTTTTAAGGGCTTCTTCAATTTCAAAAAGCGTCTGACCGGGAACGAATCCGTCCCGTACGGCTTTATCCCAGGTCTTTGAATTTTTTCGCTGACCGACAATGACGTTGACGCCATTGTCTTTCTGATTCAAGGCCTGACCCGGACCCTGCACGCCATAACCGATTACAGCGACTACTTCATCTTTCAGAACCTGCTGGGCTTTCGAAAGCGGGAATTCTTCACGGGTGACGACCGTTTCATTTACCCCGCCGAAATTTAGTGTTGCCATTTTTTTTAATTGTTAATTGTTAATTGTTAATTGTTAACTCCTGCCTGAAATGTTTTTCTATTCGTTTTCATTTACGGTCAATGGAACGCTCTACGGTTTAAAAGTTTTAAGCTGTAAGCGTTGAGCTTTTGGTTTTTTTTACATACTGAACACCTCATCCTGTTTATCCAGGTATTCATTTTCTATCAGTTCTTCACCCGGTTCGGTCTGCTCGAATTCTTTGAGTTTTTCATGGAAGCCGCTGCTCGCATTGATAATGGCCACGCGGGCGCTGCGTACGAATTCAATTACACCATACGGTTCCAGCGCCTCCAGGAGGCCGTCTGTTTCTTCCCGGTGCCCCGTGGTTTCAAACACGGTATAGTCCTTCCGGATTACAACCGCCCGTGCACCATACCGTCTTAGCAATCTCTCCACTTTCACTTTTTCAACGATTTGTTCCGTAGATACCTTGTACAGAGCAAGCTCCTGCCACACGATCTCATCATTCTGGTTGAAATAGGCCTTCAGTACCTCCACCTGTTTTTCAATCTGACGGCAAAGTTTTTTTACCACATCCTCCGTTTCATTGATAACAATCGTGAACCGGTGAATGCCTTCAATTTCTGAGGGGGAAGTATTCATGCTGTCAATATTGATCTTTCTCCGGGAGAAGATGATGGCAATACGATTTAATAAACCGATTTGGTTCTCGGTGTATACTGTTATGGTGAACTCTTGCTTTAACATATTTTAGAAAATTAAAAAAGTAAAAAAACGCCTAAGGCCTAAAGGCTCACGCTTAACGCCTCACGCCTAACGCCTAACGCCTAACGCCAGACGAATTCAATATTCCGTCTTATCTTTTAACAGCGAGTATAACTCCTGTCGACCAATTCATTTTTGTTAACACCAGATCTTTTTTTGATTCCAGTCTGCTGATAAAATCATCCACTCTTTCTGCATGACCCGTTGGCCAGTTCGGTTGCGGCAGCATATCGTCAATTATATAAAATCCACCCGGTTTTAATAACGCGATGGTTTCTTCAAACAAATCAAATTTACCAGGCATCGCATCGGCAAATATCAAATCGAATTTTTCACCTGCATACGCATTCAGCCATTCATAACCGTCGGTCAGGATAAAGTCAATCCGGGGATCTGCTAATTGTTGTTTGCCAATCTCCAGAAGCGCCGCATTATTTTCAATCGTTATCAGACGCGAATGCTGATCCATACCTTCCCGGATCCAGGACGTTGCGAGGCCACCCCCTGTTCCGAGTTCCAGTATCCTGCCGGAAGTTTTGGAGGCGACCAGTGTTTTCAGCAGACTACCCGTATACAGGTCAGAATTCATATTGAAAGACAACTTTTTTGTTGCCTCCGTTATGGATTTGTACTGAACCGGAATGTCTGTTAAAACCGAGTCTTGCATTTTTTTATTTTTACTTTAATTCCCATACTCCCATACTCCCATACTTCCACACTTGTATTATGACAACCTGATCTCACTCACACTGCATCCCTGGGGAACCATCGGGAAGACATTATTTTCCTTGCCTACCATAATTTCAAGCAGGTAAGAGCCCGAATGATCCAGCATATTTTTCAACGCCTTTTTCAGGGTTTTGCGGTCCGTAACTTTTTCTCCGGCGATCCGGTAAGCCTTTGCCACTTCAACAAAATCGGGACTCTGAATATCTACAAAAGAATATCTTCTGTCGTTGAAGAGTTCCTGCCACTGACGTACCATGCCGAGAAACTGGTTATTAAGTATAATAATTTTTACATTGAGATCCGTTTGCATAATGGTCCCCAGTTCCTGCAGGGTCATCTGGAACCCACCGTCGCCCGCTATCGCGACAACGGTTCGTTCCGGTGCGCCAAATTTCGCACCGATGGCGGCAGGAAGGGCAAATCCCATCGTGCCGAGACCACCCGAAGTAATATTGCTTTTGGACTGATTGTATTTTGCATACCGGCAGGTGACCATCTGGTGCTGACCCACATCCGTTACCAGGATCGCATTTCCGCTGGTTAATTCATTCAGTGAGTCAATAACTTCACCCATGGAAAGGACATCCGTATCTGGATGCATTTCAGGATAAATGCATTTTTCATCCTCCTGTTTCTGGTAGTCCTTAAATTTCCGGAGCCATCCTGCATGTGTTTTTTTCTCTATTAGCTGGGTAAGTAGCGGGAGAGTTTCTTTACAGTCCCCCCATACGGGCACGGTGGATTTTACATTCTTATCTATTTCCGCCGGATCAATATCGAGGTGAATCACCTTCGCCTGTTTGGCATATTTGTCCAGCCTACCCGTTACCCGATCGTCGAATCGCATGCCTATGGCTATTAAAACATCACATTCATTTGTCAGTACATTGGGTCCATAGTTTCCGTGCATACCCAGCATGCCCACGGCCAGGGGATGATCGGTAGGAATTGCGCTCATCCCCAGGATGGTCCAGGCTGCGGGGATCCCGGATTTATCGAGAAATTTTTCAAATTCATTTTCCGCTCGTCCGAGGATCACGCCTTGGCCAAAGATGACGAAAGGTTTTTTTGCCTCATTTATCAGTTTGGCCGCATCTTCCAGGAATTTTTTTCTGACGATGGGTTTGGGCCGGTAACTGCGGATATGTTCGCATGGAACATATTCTTCGAAATCGAATTCCTGAATTTGCGCATTTTTCGTAATGTCAATGAGTACCGGTCCCGGCCGGCCGCTCGCCGCGATATAAAAGGCTTTGGCAAGCACGGAAGGAATTTCTGTTGCGTCGGTAACCTGGTAATTCCATTTGGTTACCGGGGTGGTGATATTGATGACGTCGGTTTCCTGAAAGGCATCCGTTCCCAGCAGGTGCGCATAAACCTGACCAGTAATACAAACCAGTGGGGTACTGTCGATCATGGCGTCAGCGAGACCGGTAACCAGGTTTGTCGCACCCGGTCCGCTGGTGGCAAAAACGATTCCTGTTTTTCCTGAAACGCGGGCATACCCCTGTGCCGCATGTATAGCTCCCTGTTCATGACGGACCAGCACATGGTTCATTTTTTGCTGATAGTCGTACAGGGCATCGTAGATTGGCATGATGGCGCCGCCCGGATATCCGAAAATCGTTTCTACTTTTTCTGAAAGAAAAACTTCCAGTAAGGCAGCCGACCCGGACAATTTCCGAACCTTATGTTTTGCCTTAGAAATTTCTTTTTTTACTTCGAGCGTTTCCATACATTTTCTTTTTATAAAACAGGTTTATTTCAATCGATGACAAATAAGAGATGACAGTTCTCCCATACTCCCATACTCCCATACTCCCATACTTGTTTACGCTTCATCCGTCACGCATCCCTGCGATGCATCTTTTACCACCAGCGCATATTTATATAACACGCCCTTCGTTGCTTTCAACGCCGGCTGTTTCCATTTTTTTCTTCTTTCGGCAATCTCTTCATCACTCACTTTTAACGTAATGGATTTTTTCAGGGCGTCGATCTCAATGATGTCGTTGTCTTCCACTAATCCGATTAGTCCGCCTTCAAACGCTTCCGGTGTAATATGACCTACAACAAATCCATGTGTTCCACCGCTGAAACGGGCGTCGGTAATCAGTGCGACGGTTTTACCCAGCCCGGCACCAATGATGGCTCCGGTTGGTTTGAGCATTTCCGGCATGCCGGGCGCGCCTTTCGGTCCGATATTCCGGATCACGACTACGTCCCCGGCATGTACTTTCCCCGATTGAATTCCGCGGATAAGATCGTGTTCTCCGTCAAATACCCGGGCCGTTCCTTCAAACCGTTCCCCTTCCTTGCCACTGATCTTTGCAACACTGCCGCCAACTGCGAGGTTGCCATACAGAATTTGCAAATGCCCGGTTTTCTTTAATGGTTTATCCAGCGGCATGATAATTTTTTGCTGATCAAAATCGAGATCGGGGGCAGCCTTTAAATTTTCAGCAATTGTTTTTCCGGTTACCGTTAAACAATCACCATGCAACAAACCATTTTTCAGCAGGTATTTCATGACTGCCGGAACACCTCCATACTGATGCAGATCCTCCATCAGGTATTTCCCGCTGGGTTTAAAATCGGCGAGCACCGGAATCCGGTCGCTGATGGACTGAAAATCATCCTGGGTCAAGGGCACGTCCACACTTTTTGCCATGGCAATTAAATGCAGTACGGCATTGGTGGATCCGCCAAGCACCATCACCACAGTAATCGCGTTTTCAAAAGCCTTGCGCGTCATGATATCCCGGGGCTTAATATCTTTTTCAAGTAGTAATTTGATGGCAGCGCCGATCGCATCGCACTCTTTTTGTTTATCTTGACTCAGGGCGGGATTCGATGAAGAAAAAGGCAGGCTCATGCCCAACGCCTCGATGGCACTTGCCATCGTATTGGCTGTATACATGCCGCCGCAGGCGCCCGCGCCCGGGCAACTGTTCCGTACAATACCCTTGAAATCCTCTTCACTCAGCGTGCCGGCAATTTTCTGTCCCAGTGCTTCAAAATTTGAAACGATATTCAGATCCTGACCCTTATAATGACCCGGCGCAATGGTCCCACCGTATAACATGATTCCCGGACGGTTCAACCTTCCCATGGCCATTATGGAGCCCGGCATATTTTTATCACAACCCGGAATGGTAACGATCGCGTCGTAATACTGGGCTCCTGCATTGGTTTCAATACTGTCTGCAATGATATCGCGGCTGACCAGGGAATACCGCATGCCATCAGTGCCCATACTGATCCCATCGCTTACGCCGATAGTATGAAATATCAATCCCAGCAGATCGGTTTTATTGATGCTTGCCTTTACTGCCTTAGCCAGGTCATTCAGGTGCATATTGCAGGGGTTACCGTCCCATCCCATGCTGGCGATTCCCACCTGGGCCCGATTGAAGTCGGCTTCACTAAAACCAATGGCATAATACATGGCCTGCGCGCCAGGTTGTGTCTGATCCTGTGTGAGCGTCTTGGAATATTTGTTGAGTTCCGGCATAATAAAAAATAAAAAACCCGCCTTTTTGGAGGCGGGTCGTTATAAAGATTTTTAAATTTTAACGCGATCAACCGCCTCGTGGAAGAGCAAGTACAATAATAATAATGACCACCACAAGGCGGATGACCAGGACTTTATTATATATACTGCTTTTCAACATAAGACGTGTTGAATGCGAATATACGAACCGCGATTTATAAAACAAAGAACTAAATTATGGTTGACTTCCTCAGGGCTATATTTTCCTGATTGAGATCGGAGCCGGAAATCTTTCCGACCAGGTAATCACTGATCAGTTCGCCGATGGTAGTCGTAAAATAGAAATTCACCGGATCAATGTCTTTCGTAACAAATCCGTTGATCAATGTCCATTCCACGGCTTCCCTTACCAGATCCGCTTCTTTATACAACCCAAAATGATCCAGCATCATGGCCGCCGAAAGCACGGATCCCAGCGGATTGGCAATGTCCTTGCCTGCGGCTTGCGGGTATGAACCATGGATTGGTTCGAACAGGGCCGGTCCTTTGCCGACGGAAGCCGAGGGCAGCAGACCCAGGGAACCACTGATCACGCTGGCTTCGTCACTTAAGATATCGCCAAACATATTTTCCGTCAGGATTACGTCAAATTGTTTCGGATTGACGATGATCTGCATGGCAGCATTATCCACGAAAAGAAAATCCAGGCCGACTCCCGGATATTCTTTGGCTATATCCTGGACCACTTTTCGCCAAAGCCTGGACGTTTCCAATACATTGGCCTTGTCGACCAGGGTTAATTTTTTTCTACGCTGTGCCGCCTGTTTGAAAGCCAGGTGGGCGATGCGTTCGATTTCCTCCCTGCTGTATGTGCATTCATCTGAAGCACTCGTCTGATCCGCATTCATTTCTTTTTTTCCAAAATAAATACCGCCGGTCAGTTCCCTGTAAATGACAAAATCCACACCTTCGATATTTTTTGTCTTTAGAGGAGACAGATGGTGAAGAGCGGGATAGGTACTTATGGGCCGTATATTCGCGAACAGTTGCAGGGATTTTCTCAGCTTCAGCAGTCCCTGCTCGGGCCGCACTTTGGCAGAAGGATCGTTATCATACTTCGGGTGACCAATCGCGCCAAACAGGATGGCGTCACTTTCCAGCGCCAGTTCAATGGTTTCTTCGGGAAGGGGATTACCGGTTTTGTCGATCGCCACTGCGCCCATCAGGCCATACCGATATTGGAATTCGTGATGAAAGCATTCGGCTACGGCATTCAGAACTTTGACGGCCTGGCGGGTCACTTCCGGCCCGATACCGTCTCCTTCAATTACAAAAATGTTTTTTTTCATATCGCATTCGGGGTGAGGGGTTTGTTTTCGAAAGCAGTAATTTCCTCTTTCATACTCAGCAGATAATCGATGTCGTCATATCCGTTGAGCAGGCAGGTTTTTTTGTATTGACTGATTTCAAACGCTGACTTTAATTCTTTTTTATCTCTTGTTTCCAGGCTGATGCGCTGACTTTCCAGATCCACTGTGATTTGGGTTAAAGCATCCCCGTCAATGGCTTCAAAAATTTCTTTCAGGAATTCATCACTGACGGTTACGGGCAGGCAAAAATTATTGAGCGCGTTATTTTTAAAAATGTCAGCAAAAAAGCTGCTGAGGACTACATCAAATCCATAGTCCTTGAGCGCCCAGGCAGCGTGTTCCCGGGATGATCCGCATCCGAAATTTTTTCCGGCAACCAGTATCTTCCCTGTATAACGGGCATCATTGAGCGTAAACTCCGGTCTGGGTTTTTTTTCATCGTCATTTTCGTATCGCCAGTCGCGAAACAGGTTCTTCCCAAATCCGCTCCGGTTGGTCGATTTCAGAAACCGTGCGGGAATGATCTGGTCGGTATCGACGTTTTCGATATTCAGCGGAACCGCGGAGGAAACTATTTTATTTATTGCTTTCATGATTTCATAATTCGGGAATTCGGGAATTCGGGAATTCGGGAACGAAGTTTTTAATTTCTGTTCACGCTCTCTCAAATTCATTAACTAATTCCCATATTTTATTCTCGAATTCTCGAATTCTCGAATTCAAATCAGTTCTCTTATATCACTGACCCTGCCCGTTATAGCAGCTGCTGCCGCCGTAAGCGGGCTGGTCAGAAACGTCCGTGCATTGGGTCCCTGCCGGCCTTCGAAATTCCGGTTACTGGTGGAAATGCAATATTTACCGGCAGGAATTTTATCTTCATTCATACCCAGGCAGGCGGAACATCCCGGCTGGCGAAGAATAAATCCAGCGTCTTCAAAAATTTTATCAATGCCCTCTTCATGCGCCTGTTTTTCCACCTGCTTGCTGCCAGGTACAATCCATACTTCCACATCTTTTGCTTTTTGTTTTCCTTTTACGAATGAAGCGACCAGACGCAGATCTTCGATGCGGCTGTTGGTACAACTCCCGATAAAAACATAATCTACTTTTTTCCCCTTGATACCCATGCCGGGTTCAAGTCCCATATAATGGAGGGATTTTTCGAAAGAAAGTTTTTCTTTTTCTTCCACGTCGCGCAGGTTGGGAATATGTCCGGATATGGCGATGCCCATTCCGGGATTAGTTCCATAGGTGATCATCGGTTCAATGTCAGATGCATTGATATTCAATTCGGCATCAAAAACGGCATCCGTATCTGTATAAAGCGTTCTCCAGTATGCCAGGGACCTGTTCCATTCATTACCCTGCGGCGCAAAGGGCCGTCCATTCATATAGCTGAAAGTCGTTTCATCGGGCGCGATCAGACCACAGCGCGCACCCATCTCAATACTCATATTGCAAATGGTCATCCGGGCTTCCATGGATAGTGCGCGAACCGTAGGGCCTGCATATTCCACAGCATAACCGGTCGCGCCACTGGACGATATTTTGGAGATGATATACAGGATGATGTCTTTCGACAAAACACCAGGATGAAGTCTTCCATCAATGTGGATCCGCATCAGTTTGGGTTTGGTCTGCATCAGGCACTGCGTGGCCATCACCATCTCTACTTCACTTGTACCGATGCCAAAGGCAATAGTGCCGAAAGCGCCATGGGTCGAGGTATGGCTGTCGCCGCACACGATCGTCATACCCGGCTGTGTAAATCCCATTTCCGGTCCGATAACGTGCACGATGCCCTGGTAAGGATGGCCCAAACCATACAGTTCAACACCGAATTTTTTACAATTTTTGTCAAGCGTATCTACCTGTAACCTGGAAAGTGCTTCTTTGATTGGCAGATGCTGATTTTCAGTCGGCACATTATGATCTGCCGTTGCAACAATCTGCTGGGGCCGGAACACGGGCAGGCCTCTTTCTTCCAGTCCTTTGAAGGCCTGTGGACTGGTCACTTCATGAATAAAATGTTTGTCAACATATAAAACGGAAGGGCCCTCATCGATGGTTTTCACCACGTGGGTTTCCCAGATTTTTTCGAAAAGTGTTTTTGGTTTCATATATTTTAATTCTGGCTGAGGCGGGGAAGGCTAATTATTTTTAAGCGTTTACATTCACTTTAGCGAGATCATGTAAATCTTCTTCCCCTACTTCTTTTTTTGTATCGGCCAGGCGGAGAAATTCCGTATACAAGGTATCAATTTCGTTACGGTTGAAATCATATCCGATGATCCGGAAGCGATGGGCAAGGGCGCTGCGCCCGCTACGGGCAGTCAGCACAATCTTCGAACCGTCGGCGCCCACTTCACCCGGATTAATAATTTCGTAGGTCTGTGCGTCTTTCAGAAATCCGTCCTGATGTATTCCTGAGGAATGAGAAAAGGCATTCGACCCCACGATTGCTTTATTAGGTTGAACCTGCATACGCATGGTATCTGCCACCTGCCGGCTCATCGGATTCAGTAACTGTGTTTTAATCCCGGTAGTAAATCCCAAATCAGCATGCTGGCGAATGATCATAACCACCTCTTCCAGGGCGGTGTTGCCGGCTCTTTCGCCGAGGCCATTGATCGTACATTCTATTTGCCGGGCCCCTGCAATGATTCCAGCGATGGAATTTGCGGTGGCCAGACCGAGGTCATTATGGCAATGACAGGAAATAACAGCTTTATCGATATTGCTGACATGGTTGGCGAGGTAGGCAATTTTTTCTCCGTATTGATGCGGCAGGCAGTAACCGGTCGTGTCAGGAATGTTGACAACCGTGGCGCCGGCGCTGATAACGGCCTCAATCACACGGGCCAGGTAGGCGTTCTCGGTCCGGCCGGCATCTTCTGCATAAAACTCCACGTCTTCTACCAGGTTTTTCGCCCATTTCACGGCCTGTACGGCTCTTTCGATGATTTCTTCCCGGTTTGAATTGAATTTTGATTTGATATGTAAATCGGAAGTACCGATACCGGTATGGATCCGGGGATGTTTAGCCTTTTTTATGGCCTGCGCAGCGATCTCAATATCGGCTTTTACGGCGCGGCTAAGGGCACAGACACTGGCATGACGCACCACCTTTGAAATTTCTTCAACCGAATGAAAATCACCCGGACTGGATACCGGAAAACCCGCTTCGATAATATCTACTCCCAAATGTTCGAGCTCCAGGGCCAGTTCCAGCTTTTCTTTGGTATTCAGTTTACAGCCGGGAACCTGTTCTCCATCACGCAGGGTAGTGTCGAAAATGTAGATTTTATCGGATTTCATATCGTTTTGGGAAATGAGTTGTTTCGAAGTTATTTTTGTTTGGTTCAGTACACAAATCAAAATCGGGATTGAATTACAGTCCGGAAATGGCGTTTCAAGCAACGAAACCCGCGCCAGTCCTCAATTCAGACCATAGAAATTACGATGCCCAACCGCTCTTCTGATACCTTGTTTCAACTTGTTAAATCTCTGAAAAAGTCTGAGAAACGGAATTTTAAGCTTTATGTGAAGCGAAATACGTCTTCTGAGGACCTGAAAATCATTTATTTATTCGATGCATTGGACAAAATGGATGCCTATGACGAAGCAGAGCTTTTGAAGAAAAACAAGCGTCTGAGCAAACAGCAGCTCTCCAATGTCAAGGCGCATTTATACAAGCAGATCCTTTCCAGCCTGCGCCTGATCCGGGGCGAGCGCGACATCGTCATTCAGCTGCACGAACAGCTGGATTATGCCGAGATCCTCTATAACCAGGGTCTTTACCTGCAAAGTCTGAAAGTTTTGGACAGGATCAAGGAATTCGCTGGCGAATATCACCAATACAGTTATGTGCTCGAAACCCTGTTTTTTGAACAGAAAATCGAAGCCCTTCATATCACGCGCAGTATGCAGGACAGGGCCGGGAAACTGGCATCCGAAATGCAGTCTGTCAATGATCAGATCCTTCTTACCGGCACCCTGTCCAGCATTTCCCTTCAGTTATACGGCTGGTATATCCAGCACGGGGTGGCGCGGAATGAAAAAGACGAAGTAGCGGTGAAGGATTTTTTCGAATCCAGGCTGCCTGTGCAGATGCCACCTGTCAGGGGATTTTATGAAAATCTCTATCTCTATCAGTGTTACAGCTGGTTTGCTTTTATCGGTCAGGATTTTCTTTCCTATTACCGGTATACCCATCGGTGGGTGGAATTATTTGATAAAGAGCCGGCGATGATACCCATTGAGACAGCCCATTATATCAAAGGAATGCACAATCTGCTGGGTGCGCATTTCGATCTGTTGAATTATCCAAAATTTGTAGAGACGTTAAACCGCTTCGAAACATTTTTTCATTCGGAAGAAGTTCAGGAAAATGATAATAACCGTATTCAGACTTTCGTCTACCTGCACATTGCCAAAATCAACCAGCACTTTATTGACGGCACTTTCACAGAAGGGCTTGCACTCGTTCCGTATATCGAAGACAAACTGAAGCAATATGAAATTTACCTGGACCGACACCGGATCCTGATCTTTTATTACAAATTTGCAAGCCTTTATTTCGGAAGCGGGGATTTTGAAAAAACCATTAAATACCTGAACAAGATCATCAACTGGAAAATGGATCTACGCACGGACCTGCAGTGTTATTCGCGTCTGCTGCACCTGATTGCGCACTATGAACTCGGCAACGATAATTTACTGGAATACCTGATCAAATCAGTTTACCGTTTTATGGCAAAAATGGAAAACCTGAGCAAAGTCGAAGAAGAGATATTCCGTTTTTTAAGAAAATCTTTCAAGCTGGCTCCCCGGGAACTCAAATCCGAATTCTCGAAATTACTGGACACGCTGAAAACATATGAGAAGAATCGTTTCGAAACCCGGGCCTTTGTATACCTTGATATCATTTCCTGGCTGGAGAGTAAGATCAGGGAAGTGCCGGTACAAATGATCATCCGGGAAAAGTTTCTCGAAAGAAATCATCGGTCCCTGCCACTGGAACTTTAATTTCATGTATAATTTCAATCTTTCTCCATGACTTTGAAAAAAGCCGGGATCCTTTTTTTTGTTTTTCTTTTTTTACTAACCACGGCATTGTCTTTCGTTCCGGGCCACAACGGGGACATGCCCTATTATATAGCGGCTGTTTTTGAAAGACAGGGCATGACGGAATCCGAAGCTTTATCAGCTGCAAAAACCGTTATCAGCACAGAAATGAAACCCGCGGAAAGCATGTCCCATATTTATCATCTGAATAATGCAGAAAAAAATATACTGGAGTATTACCGGATCAAGCCCTTATATGTCCTGAGCATTTACCTGTTCCACCAGCTGGGATTTTCCTTTATCAAAGCCACTCTGATCCCTTCCCTGCTATCGTTTTTTTTTATCGGATTCTTTGTGTTTGCGTGGGCGGCAAGAGTTTTTAAGCCATTGCCGGCATGCCTATTTTCCATGATTTTGATGCTGATGAATCCTTCCATTATCCTGGCAAGACTTTCTTCACCTGACCCCATGTCAAATCTTCTGTTGTTTATTTGCCTGTACAGAATCTATTTTCAAAAAAAGTATAGCTGGACGGTCGTTCTTTTATTTGTTTCCCTTTTTGTGCGCCTGGATAATTTTATTGCCTTAATGGTTCTTTTGTCGCTCATGTATTTCTGGCCGGAGAAAAAGGCGCCGGTCAAAATGCCACTCCCGGGTTTTTTTATCGGCATACTGGTAACCATTTTTATTTGTATTTGGGTAAATTTTTATTTTGAGAACAATTTCTGGTGGTTTAAAAGGGTAAGCTATATACAGTCCCCATTGGCTTATGGATACCAGGTATTGGTATTTTGTCTTTCGGTTAGTCAAAGTTTTCTACCGCCGCTGATATTGATGGGATTGCTGGCTTATTTCTATCATAAACCATCCTTGGACAAAAAAATAATTGCGATGCTGGGGGCGATTGCCTGTATAATATTTTTACGGTTTCTGCTGTTTCCCTCTTTTGAGGAAAGATTTTTCACGGCGTTTTATCTATGCGGATTTCTGCTGGTTCTGGAGCTGCTAACAAGGGACAAGACTGTAGAAAATGTGGAATGGTCCAGGACCGTCTGAAAGAAATTCTTCCGGCGGATAAATTAAATTCAATGATCGTTTTCAATAAAATAAAAATGGACACTTAGATGAAAAAGACAAGCAGCCTGATTATTTTGTTATTGATATTTTGCAGTTTTACAAAGGCCCAGGATCTGCGCAGCCGATGGGATGAACTTACTGCCAGCGAATGGCCGAAGGCCCTGGCCATGTCAAATCAAACCTGTATTTTACCCATTGGCATTCTTGAAAAGCAGGGCACACTTGAACTCCAAAATGAATTTTTCAACAGGGTTAAAAGTGCACCATGACTGAATATTTAGGTAAACCTCTGATAAAAAGCCTTTTATTGTTATCCTTTGCTTTCTTTGGCAAACACGCATTGGTTTTGGGGCAACCGGATTCTCTGACACATCATTATTTATATGTAGCGACACCCGGAGTACGCAATTACTTGCAATACGGGGGCCATGGGTTGCTGGTCTTTGATTTGGATCATGAATTTAAATTTGTAAAACGGATTACCACCGGCGGTTTTGATAAAAGTGGTCAGCCTTTAAACGTAAAAGGCATTTGTGTGAATATTGCGAGGCATTGTATTTATATCAGTACCCTTCAATCCATGCTTTGCCTGGACCTACTTTCAGAAAAATTGGTTTGGGAGAAATTTTATGAAGGCGGATGCGACCGGATGGCCATTTCCCCGGATGGAAAAATCATTTATCTTCCTTCTCTTGAAGGCGATGACTGGAAAGTTGTTGATGCTGCAACCGGAAACGTCCTTTCTCGGGTCATTACAAATTCCGGAGCACACAATACTATTTATGGTTTAGATAATAAAAAAGTTTACCTGGCCGGTTTAAGGTCTCCTTATTTAATTGTTGCTGATGGCGGTCACCATAATATCATCAGCAGGGTTGGACCATTTGCTAATTTTATAAGGCCCTTTACCATCAACGGTAAGCAGACCCGTTGTTTTGTAAATGTTGACAGTTTGTTGGGATTTGAAATCGGTGATTTGCAGACTGGCAAAAAAATCAATCACACAGAAGTAAAAGGATTTCAGGTTGGTCCCGTCAAACGACACGGCTGTCCCAGCCACGGCATTGCCCTGACACCCGATGAAAAAGAAATCTGGCTTGCAGATGCTTTCAATGAATCGATACATATTTTTGATGTCAGGCATGATCTGGTCAAACCAATTGGAACCATTAAAGTAAGTGATCAGCCGGGATGGATTACCTTCAGCATGGATGGTAAATATGCCTTTCCTTCTACCGGGGAAATTATTGATGTGAGTCGGAGGAAAATAATTGCCAGGTTACAGGACGAGCAGGCTGCCTATGTCCAAAGCGAAAAAATGGTTGAAATCCAATTCAAGGGGAAAAATCCGGTAAAAGCGGGTGATCAGTTTGGCATCGGGCGGATGAGATAGGTCTGAACCGCTGATCTAAATATTTCAGATCAGCGGTCCAGGCGATTACCTACTTGTCCTTTCTGAATTTTTCAATCACCTTCAGGCTTCCATCGCTGTCCAGTTTAATGGTCATCCAGGTTCCTTCATCCTCCAGTTTTATATAATATGCGATATCGGAGGGAGAAGAAATTTCCGTAACACCGTAAATCTTTTTTTCAGGAAATTTTGATTTTATGCTGGCGACCAGGTAATAGGGTAAATATTCTTCCCCGTAATAGCGGGTGGAGCTCACGAAGGATCCATCCTTTTTGAAAATAATATTGGCTCTGACTTTTTCTTCTGCGAAATATACCGCAAATGCCTGCGGAAATTCTTTCCAGTTTACTTCTATGGCATTCGGATAGGATTCCCTGAATGTCTGAACCAGTTTCTCGTCGATATTCCCGGGCGAACTGGCTATAGAACTGAAACCAATAAATAAAAAATAAAATAATGAAAGATACTTTTTCATGGCTATGTTTTTAATTAAGAATCGGTTGACGATATAAAAGTAATATCCGTTTGGACTACATTAGTAGCCGCTTTGTACAAATGAAGTAGTCCGGTTGAGTTTGGAGCAGAATGTATTTTTTCCTTTGAAAATGCATCCCCCGTGGCGGGGGATAAAAACTCAGCTTTTCCCTTTGACGTTTTTTACCAGGAGGGCGACTGCTTTTTCTGCTTCTTTTTCATTCATCCAGGCAAACCCGATGCGGGTTGAATTCAGGGAAGTTGGGGAAATATTATGGATTAGTCCGTTGGACAAAATGATACCCTGTGCCTTTAATTTTTCTGTCAGCGGGGGCAACGGAACGGCTTTATCAAATTTTGCCCATATGGCAAGGCCGCCATCCGGTATTTTGAATTCGATGGTATCCGAAAGTTTCTGGGATAACTGGTCACAGAGAAAATCCCTTCTCCGGTGATATTCCTGTAAAGCTTTCTTCATATGTCTCCTGATTTCGCCATCGGAAAACATTTCTGCCAGCGCCATTTCCATGATGGGGTCACCCTGTGTATCGATGATCTGTCTTAGCCTGGACAATTCCAGTATTAAGTTGGGGGGAGCCACAACATACCCCGTCCGGATCGCCGGTGCAATGGTTTTACTCAGTGTTCCAATATACACGATCATGCCTTTTACATCCGCACTGATCAGGGGCAGTATGGGGCTGCTTAAATAGTGGAAATCATAATCGTAGTCGTCTTCAATAATTATGAATCCGAATTTTTCCGATAGCTCCAGCAATTTTATTCTCCGCGAAGCAGTCAGTGTAACCGTAGTGGGGTAATGGTGATGGGAAGTTACATAAACAGCTTTGATTTTTTTTCGCCTACATATTTTTTCAACGGCCTCCACGTCCAGACCAGATTCATCCACTTTTACCCTGACCAAATGCATTCCTGCGTTTTGAAAACATCGATCAGCATAATAATAATTGGTGTCGCCGACAATCATATTTTCTCCCCTGGAAAAAAGAACACAGGTGAGTAAATACAGGGCCAGCTGACTTCCCCGGGTGATCATGATATTCTCGAAGTTCGTTTGCAGCCCCCGGGAGCTATTCAGATATTCCGACAGAACCTCCCTGAATTTTTGCACACCCGCTATTTCCACGTAAGACATGTACTTCAAATTCACGGCCCTTGACAGGATGCTTTTATAAGCCCTGCCCAATTCCTTAACCGGCATCAGCCGTACATCCGGCCCATCATGAAATCCGGTAATATTCCGGTAGGGTAAAACGGGTTTCCGGATATTATTATTGACGCGCACGGTATAACCGGTTTCGGCGGGAAATACATTACGAGTCTCTTTTTTTATGTAAAGTCTTCTTGGATTTATTTCCGGCAATTCCTGGCTTGTAAAAGTGCCTTTCGAGGGGCGCATTTCTATCCAGCCCTGGGCATCCAGTTCTTCATAAGCCCTTACCAGAGTCTTCCGGTGCACCTGTAACATTTCAGACATCTGACGGGTGCCTGGCAGTTTGATGCCCGGGCCAATCCTCCCTTTTTTCATTTCCTGAATGATCGAATTGGCAATTTGCAGGTAAATGGGATTATTCTCATCCTTTTGCAAGACAATAATGGATCGCCAGGGTAGCATAGTGGACTACTGATTTGAGTAAAATATAACAACAAGATAGTCCAAAGATATGGGGGCTTTTAATTCCTGCCTTGCCGGACCCCATATCTTGGTAAATTAATCCAAACCTCGTACCTTTGCCCTCCTTATGCTGGCATTTTCAGAACTCAATCCTCTGTAAATTATTGATTTTCAACAAAGTAAGTTGCGAAAAGGGATCTACTATCCACTTCAAAAACTGCTTTGTAAATGCATGGGTGGTAACTTATCTTTTAAAAACCTGATATTAATATATGGCTATTAAAAAAGAAAATCGTCCCAAAGCCACTTTCTCAAAAATTACCATCGGGCTTGCTTCTCCCGATTCTATCCTGGAAAGATCTTATGGAGAAGTTTTAAAGCCTGAAACCATAAACTACCGAACCTACAAACCCGAAAGGGATGGTTTGTTCTGCGAGCGCATATTCGGGCCCGTTAAGGATTACGAATGTGCCTGCGGAAAATATAAAAGGATCCGCTATAAGGGGATCGTCTGCGACCGTTGCGGTGTAGAAGTAACCGAGAAGAAGGTTCGCCGGGAACGCATGGGTCATATCAAACTGGTTGTACCCGTGGTTCATATATGGTATTTCAAAAGTCTTCCGAACAAAACCGGCTACCTGCTGGGGATGAGTTCGAAGAAACTCGAGAGCATCGTATACTATGAAAGATACGTCGTGATCCAGTCGGGTATCCGCGCGGATAAAAACCAGAACCAGGGTGACCTGCTGACGGAGGAAGAATATCTTGAAATCCTTGAAACCCTACCTAAGGACAATCAATACCTGCCCGATGATGATCCAACCAAGTTCATCGCCAAGATGGGTGCCGAGGCCGTACATGATCTGCTACAACGTATAGATTTGGATCAGCTGAGCTTTGACCTGCGTGCGGCGGCTGCCAATGAGACTTCACAACAACGCAAAGCAGACGCATTGAAGCGTTTGAGCGTGGTGGAAAGTTTCCGGGATGCCAATACCAGAATTACAAACCGTCCGGAATGGATGGTGATGCAATATATCCCGGTTATTCCGCCCGAATTGCGCCCGCTGGTACCCCTGGATGGTGGCCGGTTTGCTTCTTCTGACCTAAACGATTTATACCGCCGTGTGATCATCCGCAACAACCGGCTCAAGCGTTTGCTGGAGATCAAGGCACCGGAAGTGATCCTGCGTAATGAAAAAAGAATGCTGCAGGAAGCAATCGATTCTCTTTTCGATAACAGCCGCAAATCCAACGCCGTTAAGGCGGAGGGTGGAAGAGCACTGAAATCATTGAGTGATGTGCTAAAGGGCAAACAAGGCCGTTTCCGTCAGAACCTGCTCGGAAAACGCGTCGATTATTCCGGTCGTTCCGTCATCGTGGTGGGACCTGAATTAAAATTACACGAATGTGGTTTGCCCAAGGATATGGCCGCTGAACTTTTCAAACCATTTATCATTCGTAAACTGATTGAAAGAGGTATTGTGAAAACGGTGAAGTCGGCCCGTAAACTGGTTGACCGCAAAGAGGCTATCGTTTGGGATATTCTTGAAAATATTCTGAAAGGTCATCCCGTGATGTTGAATCGTGCCCCGACCCTTCACCGGCTTTCTATACAGGCGTTTCAGCCCAAACTGATCGAAGGAAAAGCTATCCAGCTGCATCCGCTCGTATGTACGGCTTTCAACGCCGATTTTGACGGTGACCAGATGGCGGTGCACGTTCCACTGAGCAGTGCTGCCGTACTGGAAGCCCAGTTGCTGATGCTGTCCAGCCATAACATTCTGAATCCGCAAAACGGTACACCCATTACCCTGCCTTCACAGGACATGGTATTGGGACTGTATTATATAACAAAGGGAAAGAAATCCACTGCAACAGAAAAGGTAAAGGGTGAAGGGAAGGCTTTTTACAGTCCAGAAGAAGTGATCATCGCCTATAACGAAGGTCAGGTGGACCTGCACGCCTACATCAAAGTGAAGGTTAACGTGAGGAATGAAAATGATACACTGGAAAAGAAACTGCTGGAAACAACCGTGGGCCGCGTTCTATTTAACCAGCACACACCGGTTGAAGTTGGTTTTGTAAACCAGCTGCTCACCAAAAAGTCGCTGCGCGAAATCATCGGTAACATTATTAAGTGGACCAACGTTCCGAAGACGGCCAAGTTTCTCGATGATATCAAAACCCTTGGATTCCGCATGGCCTTCCGCGGCGGATTGTCATTCAGTATTAATGATCTCATTATCCCCGACAGCAAAGAAGAATTGCTGGTGAATGCAAAAGTAGAAGTGGACGAAGTATGGGACAATTATAATACCGGTCTGATTACGAACAATGAAAGATATAACCAGATCGTAGACATCTGGTCAAGGGTGGACACACGAATTACCGAAACACTGATCCGCGAACTGAGTTCAGACAAACAGGGATTTAACTCGGTATACATGATGCTCGATTCCGGTGCGCGTGGATCCAAACAGCAGATCAAACAGCTGGCTGGTATTCGGGGTCTGATGGCGAAACCCAGAAAGTCCGGGTCAACAGGAAGTGAGATCATTGAGAACCCGATCCTTTCCAATTTTAAGGGCGGACTGAATGTATTGGATTATTTCATTTCAACGCATGGTGCGCGTAAGGGTCTGGCGGATACGGCGCTCAAAACGGCCGATGCCGGTTACCTGACCCGTCGTCTCGTGGATGTTGCCCAGGATGTGGTGATCAAGGAAGAAGATTGCGGTACTCTGAGAGGTATTGCAACGACCGCGCTGAAGGATAATGAAGATATCGTGGAACCCTTATATGACCGTATTCTGGGCCGTGTTTCCCTGCATGATATATATGACCCACAATCGGATAAGATCATTGCAGAAGGGGGCATCGAGATTACGGAAGAAGTTGCGAAAAAAATTGAAGAAGCCGGTATTGAAACGGTGGAGATCCGTTCCGTTCTTACCTGTGAAAGCAAACGGGGGGTTTGTGTAAAATGTTATGGTAAGAATCTCGCAACAGGATATACAGCACAGAAAGGGGATGCCGTAGGTATTATCGCCGCACAGTCAATCGGTGAACCCGGTACCCAGCTAACCCTGCGTACCTTCCATGTGGGTGGTGTTGCGGGTTCTGCATCTGTTGAATCTTCTCTCATGGCCAAGTTCGACGGTACGATCCAGTTCGATGGATTGAGAACCGTTCTGGCTGAAAACAATGACGGAGCGAAAGTACCGGTTGTTATTGGACGAACAGGTGAAGTGAGAATAACGGATGTGAAGAACGACCGCTTAATGATTACCAATAACGTTCCCTATGGGGCTACCCTGACCGTGAAAGACGGACAGAAAGTTGCCAAGGGCGACGTGATTTGTACCTGGGATCCGTTTAACAATGTGGTCATCAGTGAAATCACCGGTAAGCTGAAATTTGAAAATGTAATTGAAGGCATTACTTTCCGCGAAGAAGCCGATGAACAAACGGGCCATCGTGAAAAGGTTGTTATTGATACGAAGGACAAAACTAAAATTCCCGGAATCGTTGTTGAGGGAGGTAAGGAAGTTAAAAATTATAACCTGCCAGTCGGAAGCCATATCATCATGGAAGAAGGCGAAGAAGTTCGCGGGGGACAGGTTATTGTAAAAATTCCGCGAGTGCTTGGAAAACTCCGTGATATTACCGGAGGTCTTCCCCGGGTAACGGAATTGTTTGAAGCAAGAAATCCGGGCAACCCGGCCGTTGTTTCAGAAATTGACGGAGTTGTTGCATTCGGGAATATCAAGAGGGGTAACCGCGAAATTATCGTGGAAGCCAAAGATGGTATAGTAAAGAAATACCTGGTTCCGCTCACCCGCCAGATCCTGGCACAGGATGGAGATTTTATCAAAGCAGGTGCCCAGTTGTCTGACGGACAGGTTGCACCAGCCGATATTCTTTCCATCAAGGGACCCTTTGCGGTTCAGGAATATGTAGTGAATGAAATACAGGAAGTGTATCGTTTGCAGGGTGTGAAGATCAATGATAAACACATTGAAGTAATTGTTCGGCAGATGATGCGTAAACTAAATATTGTAGATCCGGGAGATACTCGTTTTCTTGAAGACGAAACCGTTGACAAGATTGAATTTCTCGACGAGAACGATTGGATCTACGATAAGAAAGTGGTTACGGAAGCCGGTGAATCAACCAAGCTGAAACCGGGACAGATTGTGAGTTTGCGTGAAGTACGGGAAGAAAATTCCATCCTGCGCCGCAACGATAAAAAACTTGCAGAATTCCGCGACGCACATTCGGCTACTTCTGCGCCCATGTTGCTGGGGATCACCAAAGCTTCTCTTGGAACGCAAAGCTGGATTTCAGCTGCGTCATTCCAGGAAACCACGAAAGTGCTTTCTTCTGCAGCCATCCAGGGTAAAACGGATGATATGATGGGTCTGAAAGAAAACGTGATCACGGGTCATCCGATCCCGGCTGGTACTGGTTTGCGTGAGTTTGAGAACATGATCGTGGGGAGCAAGGAGGAATATGAGTTGCTCCAGAATACCCGCGAAACCATGCAATTTGACGAAGAAGAATAATGCAAAACTTTAAGAATTAATAAGCAGTAGGAAGCAGAAATGCTTCCTACTTTTATGTCAGGTATACCGATCATTTATTAGAATAATTTGTATGAGAAATATTGCGATGGTTCCCGGCTTATTGGCATTACTGCTCACAGGAATTTTATTTTATGTTATATACCACAGGCCGCCAGCCGGTAGTCCGTTATCGACTCAGTCGAGGCCGTCCGCCAATGAAAATCAACCGGCGATAAATAATTTCCGGATGGCTTATTTCAACCTGGATTCCCTGGAATCCCATTACCAGTATTTCAAAGACGTGCTTGACCAGGTAAAGGGTAAGGAAAACGAGATGAATTCCGAGCTCAGCGGGATCGAAAAAAGTTTTCAGAAAAAAATAACCGAATGGCAGAAAAAAGCGCCAACGATGTCGCCGGCGGAAAGCGAACAGGCACAGCAGGAATATGCCCAGATGCAACAAAATTACCAGGCGCGCAAACAATCACTTCAGGAGTCCCTGCTCAAACACAATGAAGACCTGAAAGCCGATATCAGGAAAAAAATTGAAGACTATCTGAGAGAATATAATAAGGGTAAAGGGTTTAACTATATTATTTCTTACGACGCCAATTCTTTTATTTATTTTAAGGATACCGCAAATAATATAACCGATGACCTTGTCGGCGGTCTGAATGCGGTGTATAAGAAAAAGTAATACTATCTTCCGGGTCAAA
>Ga0209863_10000167_pt1 | contig 40779 bp, 34 predicted proteins | sample OrgsoiDNA2013046_FD_185796 | JGI IMG/M metagenome (GOLD analysis project Ga0209863, IMG submission 185796) | Permafrost soil microbial communities from the Arctic, to analyse light accelerated degradation of dissolved organic matter (DOM) -... | ecosystem: Environmental > Terrestrial > Soil >...
CAGCGCCGACCGATAATGTCTCCAGTTTGCAATACGTTCGATTGACCGACGTGAATGCTTCCGGCAACGCGGATTCTTCAGCCAATGGCAATGCGACGGGAAAGTCGCGCAAGAAGTAAATCACGCCGAGCGCACCCAGACGGCCGGATGGATGGCCGGAAGCCAAAGGATTTACGAAGATCGTGGCGATGACCCGTCACGAAATCGGCATAATAAGTATTAAAATGCCGAAGTTGCCAACCCCGGATACGTCCATTAAACTACAGTAGCTCTTCAATCTAGCCTCCCAACGCCGGGATGGCGGAACTGGCAGACGCAGCGGACTCAAAATCCGCCGGGCTTCGGCCCTTGGGGGTTCGATTCCCCCTCCCGGCACCAAAAAGCAGATACTTTCTTCCTCTTCATTCTTCGCAACCAATAAAATGCGTCCTTACCTGGCCGCAGGCTTCCATTTATTTCCCTGAAGACGGCGCGCGAGTTCGAGAGAGGCCAGGGGAGCCAGCGCCATGAATCGCGATCACAAGCCGGCCAAGTCCCCGGCTGCGCATGACACAACGGCATCCCCGCCGGGAATGGCGTGGCAGACTCTCGCGAACAAAAAAGGGCTGGCGGCGTATTTCTAGTGACGACGGAACAAGAGATAGATTACGACGATAGTGACAACGGCATTCCAGCTCAGCAGAGCGATGACCCATATCCGAGCGCTCTCGACTTTTTTGGCGAGGGTCTCCTGCAAGGCGACGATCTGTGCTTCAGCTTCCACCGCCCGCTGGTTAGCCACGGCAATGCGCTGGTCAAACGAGGTAAGGACCTGGTTGAGTTCTTCAATTGGATTGGGGCCCTGTTGCGGCGGAGGATTGTTGGCTGCCATGCGCTCGCGGGCAATGTCCACCGCACCCTTTGCCACATGTGGCGCCGCGTGTGTAGCTGCCGTTTTCAGTACCTGAAGAAGAACGCCCCATAAACCCATACGTTTTGCACCTGCCGTGATGGGCTGATTGTACATGGACTGAAGAGGATGTTTATAGCCGGCAAGCAAGTCCCGAAGACTGAGAATCGCCCACCATGATTGGTTCTTAAACTAACAAAACAAGCGCAAGGTCCCTCACTCCTACTTCCACCCCAGCGCACGAAGCGCGCGCCGGGGACCCCGGTTCGGCAGACTGAAGAGAACGCTGCCTCATATACGGAGATTCGGGATGACGCCGCCCAAGGGGGACTGTTTTTTCAACAGACAGCAGTTCGCCTGAGGGTCACGCACAACACCGCCAAAGCTGGGATAATCTGATGTTTGCCTAATTCCTCAAAAACGCATTATGACGTGATCATCCTGGGCGCGGGCGCGGCGGGACTTATGTGCGCGATGGAAGCGGGGCGCCGTGGACGCCGCGTGGCAGTGCTGGAGCGGGCCGAGCGTATCGGGAAGAAAATCCTGATCTCCGGCGGCGGACGCTGCAATTTCACCAACCTGCATTGCCGTCCGGAAAATTTCATCTCAGCCAATCCGCACTTTGCGAAGTCAGCGCTGGCCCAATATACGCCCGAGGATTTCATTGATCTGGTGCGGAAACACAATATCCGGTATCACGAGAAAACTCTGGGCCAGCTTTTCTGTGACCACTCTGCGATGGAGATCGTGAACCTGCTGGAGTCGGAATGTCGCGCAGCGAAAGTGGAAATCTTTACCACTGCCAACGTTGAGTCAGTGGAGCCGGCGGATGGCTTTTCTGTTCGCACGTCAAAGGATGCTTTTCACGCGACATCACTGGTGGTCGCAACTGGCGGTCTTTCTATCCCGAAAATGGGCGCAACCGGTTTTGGTTACGATCTGGCGAAGCACTTTGGATTGAAGATTGTAGAGACGCGCCCGGCATTGGTGCCGCTGACTTTCGGTGTTGAAGATCGCGAAGCTTACAGCGATTTATCGGGCTTGTCGGCGGACGTGGTGGCGTCGATCGGCAAACAAAGTTTTCGCGAGAAGATGCTGATCACGCATCGTGGCCTCAGTGGTCCGGCAATTTTGCAAATCTCTTCCTACTGGAACGGCGGAGATGTAGTGAACATCGATCTTTCGCCGGAACAGCGCGTGATGTTTGAGTTGCTGGAAAGCAGTGCGGGCCGAGATGTGTACGCGGCGAAAGATGCCATGCGCGCGGAGCTGCCGCAGCGCTTTGCCGACCGGTGGATTGAGAAAAACGCACCGCAACGCTGGACGAACCACGCTCTGGATGAACTGGAGCAGCGCATCCATCGCTGGCCGGTGAAGCCCGACGGGACGGAGGGCTACGCGAAGGCCGAAGTTACGGTAGGCGGCGTTGACACGAATGAGCTCTCGGCGAAAACGATGGAGAGCAGAAAAATTCCTGGGCTTTTCTTCATCGGCGAGGTGGTGGACGTGACGGGGCACCTGGGCGGATTTAACTTTCAGTGGGCGTGGTCATCCGGATATTGCGCCGGCCAAGCGGTTTAATCTGGCAACGTGTTTAGAGTGGTTTGTTGGTAAGGAGGAAATTCCCGCCGTTTGCCCTGACCACAATCAGATTCGCGCGGCCGACTAATTGTTGCATGTGCGGCATGTCCCCGCCATAGGTCAGCAGATAGTAGCGATCAGGCTTGTTCCACAATTGCGTAAACCTCGCATCATCAATAAATATTTGTGGCGCCATGGGCGCATAAGAACCGTATTCCAGGTTATTCATGCGACCGTTGAGCAGCAAGGCGGTGCGGTCCGTGTAGAAAAACACTGATGAGAAGGCGTAATACGCGTCCGCTTCAATCAGTTGTCCGGGAGGAGATTGGTCCAGTGCAACTGCCAGCGCGTGCGACCCGAGATAAGGATCAAAGCGCACCAGTGCGATGCGCGATGCCTGAAAGAAAATGATCATACCGGCTGCAATGGCCAGCACGGCAGATCTCTGTTGATTGCGAAAGAAGAGCAGCAAGCCGGCAATCACGCCAAAAGCAATCACTGCCAGCAACAACGGCAGCTTGAGATAGGCGAAGGATTGCAAGGTCAGGTCGCCCATGTGGCCCAGTGACAGGGTATAGAGTTCAGGGTGCTGGCTGACAGCCTGCGAGATATCTCCCGGCGCGGGAATGTTTCGCACCCAGAAGAGAACTCCGGCTAGCGCGACGCTGGCAGTGGCCGCGATGCCAAAGACAATCCACTTGGCGGATTTCAACCAATATGAATCAGAATCCAGCGCGGAGCCAATCAGCAGCGCTACTGCCGGATAGATGGGCATGGAGTAATACTCCTGCGTGGTGGAAAAGGTAAAAAAGACCATGACCGCGCCGATCCAGCAGAGGGCCATCAGGCGTACACGGGCAGCGCGGGATTCTTCGCGGTACGAAAGTTCTACTGCCGCGGGAAGGTAGGCCGACCATGGGAACAGCCAGATTAGATTGAAAAACCAGAACAGGGCACGTGGAACAGTGTTGTAGTCACGCGGGTAGCGCAGGTTGAGGAAGCGCAGAAGATGTTCATTGAAGAAATAAAACCAGAAGAAGCCGCGATACTCGCCGGGGCCGCTATGCATGGAGAAGGCGAAGTGCGGGGGATTGCGCAAAGTGGCCAGCACATGCCATGGCGCGGCAATTACCACAGCTACGGAAATCACCACGAGGAGATTCAGTTTCCGCCATGCTGCCAGTGAAAACATTTGCTTTGTAACCACCATGAAGACAACGCCGGTGAGAATCGGAAAGACAATGGCGATCAGGCCCTTGAGCAGCAGGCCCAGACCGAAGCACAGGCCCATGATCGCAGCCCATTTGCGAGGATGGGTTTCATCGGGCTCAAGCAGGCGCAGCCATGCCCAAATGGCTCCGGTGATGGTCAGGGTGACCATGGCGTCAGGGATAAGGATGCGAGTAAAGAGATAAAGTCCGATACAGGTGGCAAGAGCAACGCCGGCGTAAATTCCAGCCGAATCAGAAAATGCCCAGCGTCCAAAACGATATGTCAACCAGCACAGCAACACAACGCAGAGAGCAAGAGGCAGGCGCGCGGCCCAGTCATGCACGCCGAACACACGATAAGAGACGGCCATGGCCCAGTAGACCATCGGGCTTTTTTCGAGGTAGGCAATGTGGTCGAGGCGCGCGGTGACCCAGTCACCGGATTCAAGCATGTTGCGGGCAATTTGCGCCTGAACGGCATCCACGTCATCCATGAGACGCGGGGGGCTGAGTATGTTGAGAAGAAAAACGAGCGAGGCGGCGGCTACAACGATCCAACCTGATGGAGCACGAGGGCCGGCACTTCCGAATTGTCCATCTCTTCCGCTGGGAGCGGCGGCGCGATCTTCCACTCTTTCATCCATAACAACAGAATCATTAGTCCCCATAAGTGATACCCCAGGTTCGCCCGTCTCTCCAAGTGGTCAGCCAGAATTTTCTCCACACCGGTCCAGTGAAAAAGCCCGCTGCTACGTACGGCATCTTCAGAAATGGTGTCGAGCAGCAGCGGGCATAGCGCAGTGCGCAGCCAGTCATGAACAGGAATGTCGAAGCCAATCTTGGGTCGCCGCATAATTTCCTTCGGCAGCTTGTCTTTCATCAGCTCACGCAGGACGAATTTTGATTTTGATCCATTCAGCTTGAACTTCTCCGGCAGGCGAGCGGCAAAATCCACGATGCGTGGATCAAGAAACGGCGGGCGCGCTTCCAGGGAATGAGCCATGCTCATGCGATCGACCTTATAAAGAATGTCATCCGCCAGATAGTAGCGCAGGTCGAAGTTCAGAAAGCGATTGAGGCCTCGTTCCTGGCCCATGCCGCGCAGGATGCCGTCGAGCGCAGTGGAATCCGCATAGCGGAAGAACTCGCGCTTCTCCGCTTCGGAGAACGTACCGTTCCAGAAGATGTGTGCCTGTTCGGGCGAGAGCAATGTGCCCTGGAGAAAGCGCTTCAGCTTGTACTCAAAGCTGATTTTGTCGTCAGAAACCGGCAACAGGTTCGCGGCGCTCAAGGCCGCGCGGCGCACGGCGGAAGGAACTTTGCGCGCCATGGCAGCATACCGGTCGGCTTTATAAGTAAGGTAGCCGGCAAACAGTTCGTCAGAACCTTCACCACTCAGCACCACGGTGACTTTGCGCGCGGTCATCTCCGCCAGGAACCATGCCGGCAGAGCGCCCGCGTCGGCAGAAGGCTCATCAGAAAAAAACGACATCTTGCGGATGGCGCCTTCCAGGTCCGCGTCCTCACCCAGATTGAATTCCTCATGGATGCTTCCGTAGTGGCGCTGAATCTGGCTGATGGGCTCGCTCTCGTCGAAGGTGCGTCCTTTAAATGTGATGGAGAACGTACGGACCGGATCAGGACTGATCTTTGATGCGTAATGAAGAATGGTGGAGGAATCCAGTCCGCCGCTGAGCCATAGGCCCACAGGCACGTCCGACACAAGTTGCTCTTTCACAGACTTGGTGAGCAGATCGTCGAGTTCTTCCGCAGCTTCATGGATGTCATGCGGCGCGGGATTGGTAGATCCGGCGGGGAGATAGGACTTCTCCGTGAATTGACCGTCCTTCCACTCCAGCAAGTGGCCGGGCAATAGCTTACGAATTCCTTCCACCAACGTGTAGGGCGCAGGCACGTAGTTGAGGCGGAGATAGCAGTTCAGGCCGTCCAGACTGATGTGGCGAGGAACTTCCGGATGGGCGAAGATGCACTTCAGTTCGGACGCAAAATAGATTTCGCCCTGATGCACACAGTAGTAAAGAGGCTTGATGCCCATCTGATCGCGCGCCAGAATCAGGCGGCGTTCAGACTCAATCCAGATAGCCAGGCCGAACATCCCACGCAAACGGGAAAAGCAGTCAGTTCCCCAGTGCAGAAAAGCCGTGAGCACCACTTCCGTGTCACAGGTGGTGGCAAAAGCGTAACCATACTGCTCCAGTTCGCAGCGGATTTCATGATGGTTGAAAATTTCGCCATTAAAGGCGATGGCGACATCGCGATCAGCGCTGAGAAGAGGCTGATCACCGCCCGCCATATCCAGAATTCGCAGACGTGTTGCGCCCAGGGAAAGAGCTTCCGTGCTGAACTGCCCCTGATGGTCCGGCCCGCGATGATTCAGGGCTTCCAGGCCTCTATCGAGGACGCCAAAAGGGAGCCGTTTTGATACGTGAGAGTATCCGAGGATTCCGCACATAGTTTTTTTTAACGATCTCTGGGCAGACGAGTGTGAGAATCTATCCGGCCCTGCGGACTCAAAACGATGGCGCACCTTCCAGTGGCTGATCTGGTCGGCTGGCCACCCTCACTGGCATTTCCTGAGTTTCTGAATTCTGAGGCCGAATTATACCCGCTATTTCAATTTTACCAACCATAAAATAAAGAAATGTAAAGCCCTTAAATAATTGATCGTAGGGCGGTAATTTCGAAACCTTAGAAATCTTATAAAAATAAGAAATCAAACCCTGACAAAGCTTAACATTGCTGGGGATATTCCGTCGAATCGCCGGGAGTTCGTGAAACCAGCCACTCTGGCTCACTTCATTTCCGGATAGGTATATTTGAGGGGTGGGTCAGCGCGATATCAAGCGACCCAGATGCGGCGAGAAAACCAGAATGAAAATTGGGATCATTGGCTCCGGTAAGATTGGCGCAACGGCGGCCCGGCTCTTTGTAACTGCCGGCCATGATATTGCCATCAGCAACTCACGCGGCCCGGAATCACTGCGCGCCTTTGTTCAAGACCTGGGCGCGAAAGCGACGGCCCTCTCTGTGGATGAAGCAGGCAGCTTTGGCGAGGTGGTGCTGCTGGCCGTGCCGTGGCACAGGCAAGATGCGATTCCTTCGGCAACCCGGCTGCGCGGTCGAATCGTCATCGATGCGATGAATCCGTATGACCCAGCCGGCGGGTTCTTTGATTTGCATGGATCAACGTCCAGCGAAATGGTGCAAAAACGCATTCCCGATGCGCGACTGGTGAAGGCCTTCAACACCATTTACTACGAACATCTTGCTACGCGCGGACGCAAGGAACTCCCCGTACAGGAGCGGCATGCCATTTATCTGGCCGGTGATGACGCCCAGGCCAAGGAAGTGGTGGCCCGCTTGATTGAAGAGATCGGCTTTGCTCCAGTGGACACGGGATCACTGCATGAAGGCGGGCAGCTACAACAGCCGGATTCGCTTATCTACAACCAGACTTTCAGCGCGCGTGAAGCCCGGGCCTTCCTGCGCAACCAACTCCACAAACTGGTGGACACTCTTCCGGATGGGGCTCTGGCCCAGGCCCTGGAAGTTCTGACCCGTCGGGAAAAGTAGAGTGAAATAAAAAGGGCAGAAAGTGAAGACAGAACAGATGAACATGGTGGTGACGGGAGCGGGTCGCGGATTGGGCCTGGAATTTGTAAGACAGTTGCTGCCGCGGGCAAAATGCCTGATCGCGACCGTGCGCGATCCAGAACGAGCAACGGAACTTAAAGAATTGGCCCGGGACAATGCTGGCACACTGAAAATCGTACGGCTTGATTTGAGCGATGAAGAATCGATCCGTAGAGCCGTGGAGGAAATCGGCAAGCTGGTAACTTCACTCGACCTGCTCATCAATAATGCTGGGATTTATATAGGACGGCCCGGGACTGCTGCGGGCTCAGACAAACTGGGCAAGCTCACCATGCAGGGCGGCGTTGAAACCATGACAACCAACGCGATTGGGCCCATGATCCTGACGCAGGAGCTGTTGCCGCTGTTGCAGGAAGCGGAGCCGGCAAAGATCGTGAGCCTTACGTCCGGGCTTGGCTCCATTACCAACTCCGGGGGCCCACCGTTTCACTACAGCGCCAGCAAGGCCGCACTCAATATGTATATGCATGGACTGGCTTCACAGCTTCGCAGCTCGGGGGTTATTTCCATCGTTGTGAACCCGGGATGGGTGCAGACGGACATGGGTGGCCGGGGCGCAGCAATCAGCGCGCAGGAATCAGCCAGCGGAATTCTGCGCGTGGTTGACGGCCTGACACCAGACCAGACCGGGAATTTCCTGAACTACAAAGGACAGACCGAACCCTGGTGATACCCAACTACGCACTTGCCATTTGAGTCCATTTCGCCCATGATGCCGGGAGAATTTTGCGTGCAGAGCCATATCCTTAAAACCAGACTTGTTGAGCAGACCGCAAGCGTCGCTGTAGCGGCGATCGCGTCAGTTTGTCTGATGGCAGCGTTGACAACGGCAGCCATCGCACAGGAAAAGACGCCGGCAGAGCAGAAAATGTCGCTGGGCGAAGCGGCCGAGAAAGCCTTGCAGCAATCGCAATTGACTCTGGCGGGCGGTGCGCCGTTTCACCTGAAAGCATCCATCGCAGACGTGAACGGCACACATCCTGAATACAAGGCGGAAATTGAAGAGTACTGGGTTTCGCCCGGCAAGTGGCGGCGGACCATCCATTCCGCGGGATTTTCCCAGACTATTATCGTGAACGGCGACAAGACGGCTGAAGACGACGGCGGAGACTATTACCCGTACTGGCTGCACAACCTTGCGACCGCGATTTTTGATCCATTGCCGATGCTGGGCCAGCTCAAGCGGGTTCCCGCAGAACTGGAACTTCCGCAGGAAGACAAATCCACGTCGTGCGTGAACTTTTCTACTCCGGGGAACAATCCCAAGGTTGCGGTGAGTTCGGATTTTTCGTTCTGCTTTCAGGACCGCAGGGCCCTTCTGCAGATTGTGAGTACGCCGGGCTACAAAGCACATTTCGAAAATTTCAAGACATTTGGCGGCAGGCAGGTCCCTTATCGCATAACAGAAGACCTGCAGCCCGGACTGACACTGGTAGCCAGCATCTCAGAGCTTTCGCCGCTGAAGAATGTGGATGAGGAAATTTTCACCATTGATGCGCCGACTACGCCCGACCATCAGATCCGGAGTACCCAAGTGGTGGAGAGCACAGCGCGATCCATCGCGGCGAATACGCCCGAACCCAAATGGCCGGCCGTGCGCGAAGGCCGGACGAACGGCACAGCCAGCGTGTATCTATCCGCTGACCGCACGGGCCACGTGCACGAGGTATGGCCACTCACGTCAGACAATCCTGAGATCACGGAAGCCCTGCAGGAGCAGCTCAAACACTGGCAATTCAAGCCTTACGTGAACGGCTATCCCATGCAGATGGAGGCCGTCTTCGCTTTTGCCTTTACAACCCAGCAAGGAGCCCCGATTCCGCTGTTGAACAATGTTGAAGCGAGGAAGCTGGCCCGACGCATGGTTGAACCTAAGATCGCGGCGGGCGCCGCTGCTCCCGGCGGAAGCTTCACAGTGCGGGTACGCGTGGATGAGCAGGGAAGGACGATGGCGGTGATGAACGTAAAGAAAGTGAAGCCTGCTTTGTATGAAGCCGCCGTCAAGGCCCTGAGGCAATGGGAGTTCAAGCCCTATGCGAAAGACGGCAAGGTGGACCGTTTTGATGCCGATCTGATTTTCAAGACTAAGTAAGCCGGCGTAAAACTGCGCGTGTGGCAGATATTCAGTTTGTTCCTACTCTGCGAAAACCTGAATCCAAGCACATGAATACAAGCGCCTGAATCTGTTTTGCCCAGTTGCGGCCATCATTTAAGCCGCCAATGAACATCAAAGTCACTAGTACCTCATAGATAGTTCGGGGCTTCCAATGAAAATCAGAATAGTTTCCTCATTGTTTCTGTCGACAGTGATGTGTTTTTCGCTCAGCGGGCAACAGAGTACCCCATCAGCAGCGGACCAGAGTTCAAGCTCCATGCAGAGCTCGACGGACAACTCAGCCATCCAGCCTACTTCCGGCCAGTCGCAAAGCAGCAGCTCACAAGCGACGACCGACCGGAATTCCACGTCAGACCAAGACACTCAGGCTACCAGGCAGAGTTCTGACGACCAGAATTCCAGCAGCCAGAACGGTAACTCTGGCCAGATTCCAACCTACCGGGTGACGGTGGTGGAGCGCACTACTGAAGCGGTGGATTATCGTGATCGTGGCGGCACAACCCAGGTGGACTTCAAGGGCACCACGCTGACGCCCAAGATCACTGGCACCGGCAAAGTCACAGGACATACAGGCCGGCTGGCAATTGATGCCAACGTACACGGATTGCAGCCGCCCCGCACTTTTGGCGCGGAATATCTCACCTACGTTTTGTGGGCGATCACGCCGGAAGGCCGCGCGACCAACCTGGGCGAGATGATCCCCAATGACGACGGCAACTCCCGTGTGCAGGTCACGTCAGGACTTCAGGTCTTTGGCATGATTGTGACGGCCGAGCCTTATTTTGCGGTTACGCGCCCCAGCAACCTGGTGGTGGCGGAGAATATCGTTCGCAATGACACCGCGGGCGGGATTCATCCCATCAACACAAAGTTTGACTTGATTGAAAAAGGCCAATACACGCAACATCTCACTCCAGACCAGTTACCGGCCACGACGGCAGACAAGAAGATACCGCTGCAATTGCTGGAAGCCGAGAATGCGATCGCGATTGCCACGGCGGCTGGCGCTGATCAATATGCCGTAGACACTCTAGGCAAGGCGAAAGCGTTTCTTGCCCAGGGTCAGGACTACTACCGGCGCAAGCAGGGCATCACGCCCATTGGTGCGGTAGCACGTGCAGCGGCCCAGTCGGCGGAAGATGCGCGTTTATTGACAATCCAAAAGAAACAAGAGGAAGCGTCTGCCGCGGAGAAGCAAAGATCGCTGGACCGCATTCAGGCCGCGCAGACAGAGGCAGAGCAGCAGTCAGCACGTGCAGCGGCAGCCCAGGACGATGCCAGACGCTCTGCGGAAAAGCAGGCTTTAGCCGACCAGGAGCGACAGGCCGCGGAACAGGCGAAACTGGAAGCGGAGCAGGCAGCACAGCAGGCAGCGCAGGACCGCGCCGCGGCCCAGCAACAGCTTCAGGCGTCGCAGCAGCAGCAACAGGCGCTTTCCGCGCAAGCCGATCAGGCAAGATTGCAGGCGCAACAGGCAGACCAGGCCCGCATGCAGGCAGACCAGGCCCGCATGCAGGCGGTGCAGCAAGCTGAACAGCAGAGGCAACGGCTGCTCACGCAGCTGAACCAGGTGCTGCAAACCAGAGACAGCGCACGCGGACTGATTGTAAACATGTCAGACGTGTTGTTCGATCTCAACAAAGCCACGCTCCGTTCCGGAGCCAAGCTGAGACTGGCGAAAGTGGCCGGCATCATTCTTGCGTATCCGGATCTGCGACTGGAGATTGACGGCTTCACTGATAACACGGGATCGGCGGGATATAACCAGCAGCTTTCTGAAAAGCGGGCCGCCGCCGTTCAGGAATTCCTGGTGTCACAGGGCGTGACTTCCAACAATGTAAACACGAAGGGCTTTGGACGGGAGAACCCTGTTGCCACCAATGCTACGGCTGCCGGCCGGCAGATGAACCGGCGCGTGGAACTGGTGGTGAGTGGTTCCTCGATCGGCCGCAGCATCACACCAGATACCAATGGCGTGTCAGATCCGAACGGCACACCGGGGATGAGCAGCACGGGCAGCGTGGGAGCCAATGGGCAGGTTAACTCCAATCCTCCGCCGGCCAACACGCAAGCGCCGGTCACTCCGGGAGTTTCCGGATCAGCCAGCGGCAGCGTGAACGCTCCGAACACCAGCGTTCCGTCAACACCAGCGTCTGGCACTACTTCGCCTAACAACTCAATGCCATCGAACACGGCGCCTGTAAGCAATCCGGTTAATACTGGTGCTCCGCAATCACAGCCGGCCACGCAGCCTCCCGCAGGGCCCACCCCAACACCGAATCCGCAATAAGCTTTTAGCGAATTGGACGGAATCAAGAGGAGATGCTTTAGCGGCATCTCCTTTTTTTGGGGGGAAATCCATAAACATGTGATTTCAGCGCCAGTCGCAAGCCTTTAAGAGTTTGCGTACGTCAGGTACCGGACATTGAACGTGCGTTAAATTATTGTCGGGTTCTGAAGAAATCGGATACTATGATGCGCGTGGCTGTGTGTGTCAAGCGCGCGATCTGGCTTCTGGTAATTTACGGCATCCTTTATGTGTTGATCATGCCGATACCGGAATTGGGGGCGGCTTTTTCCGCAAAAACAACCATTGCAACATTGGCTTTCATAACGTACGCTCTGCTGGCTTTTTGCTTTTTACTTCTTTCAGTGCTGTCCCGCACCTTGGATTCGGGTTCGCTTTCCGCTTCCGAAGTTCTCGAACGACTCTGTATAAGACTCTGTTAACGCGAAGTTTCGCGGGCAGGCTCTGTTTTGCAGAGCTTCGCGAGATGTGCTCCTGGGCCGTGTACCGCCTGTGGAGTCTTCGCGCCTGAGCTGAACTGGAACCTGAAAGACCAAGTAACGGGAAGGTGCAGTCCGCAATGAGCTATATAAAAAAGATCCTCGAAGGGGCGACGCTGCTGCCCTTTGTAAAACTGCCATTCACAGGGCGTTCGCCAAGTCCGGATGACCAGGTGCGCCATGACCTGGTTGAGTTCGGACGGATGCTGCACACCCAGGGTTTTGTGGCTGCCACGGATGGCAACCTGTCAGTTCGCCTTGATCGTGACCGCGTGATGGTTACGCCCACGGGGGTGAGCAAAGGCATGATGCGTCCGGAAGAAATGGTGGTTGTGGACATGGATGGGAACCGCATCAGTGGATGCTGCTCTCCCACCAGCGAAATCCTGATGCATTTGACGATTTACTCCATGCGGCCGGACGTCGGTGCCGTTGTCCACGCGCATCCCTGCACTGCCACAGCGTTCGCTTCCGCGGGACTCGCCCTGGATGAACCGCTTTGCTCGGAAGTTGTCGTCACACTGGGAGAAGTACCGCTGGCGCCATACGCTACCACGGGAACAGTTGAACTCAGTGATTCACTGCGCCCTTTTATCCCTGACCACAACGCGATTCTGATGGCCAACCATGGTGTTGTTACCTATGGGCATGATTTGCGCAGAGCTTATCTGCGAATGGAAGCGGTGGAGCACTTTGCCAAGATAGTTCTGGCGGCACGCCAGCTTGGCTGCGCGCGATCACTGGATGACGACCAATTGGAAAAGCTCTTTGAAGCGAGATCGCGCTACGCAGGTAACACCCACTAAGAGAACGGGCTGAAAGCCATCTAACGAGCTAAAAGGCACAACTGTTCCCCTTTGAATCTACCCGTTTTCCTTCTGCAGCTTCCACAGAATTTGCTTCACCATGCCCTGCACAAGGTCGGCGTCGCCGGAGGTAAGTCGCATGCGACGGACCAGACGGCGCACGCGGTCTTCCACGGCCGCGTCAGTACCCGGCTTTACATATCCGCTGAGGCCTAATGCCTGCAAGAGTGAGGCGGCAAGGCGTTCGGATTCGGCAGAGGTTGCGAGTGAATCGCCAATGGTGAGTGCAGGACTTTCCGGCGATGGTGCGAGCTCGGTACTGGCGGGGACGCGCGTGATTTCATAGAGAGAAACGGCCACGGCCTGGCCGAGATTCATTGAGACATGATCTTCCGCGGTGGGAATATTCATGGTCCAGTGGCAATAGCTGAGATCGTCATTGGAAAGGCCCCGCTTTTCTGAACCGAAGACGACGGCGACCATGCCCCGCGCGGCTTCCTGTTCAACGAGAGGAGCCGCGTCTTGAAGGCGACGGAGGGTGTTGTCGAGGTTGCGATCACGGCCTCCGGTGGTGCCGATGACGAGCACACAGTCGGCGATGGCTTCGGCGAGAGTGGAGAAAATACGCGCGTCCTGCAAGGTGGCGGCGGCGCCCACAGCGGAGCGTGCTTCGCGAAATCCTGGTTCATAAGGATTGACCAGACGGAGATTGCGAATGCCGAAATTGCTCATGGCACGCGCAGCAGCGCCAATGTTCAGAGGATTGCGCGTGGAAACCAGCACGACGCAGATATTACGGATGTCAGGCAACGGCATGAGGTGACATTTTAACGCCTGCGAATCAATCACCAAGAGCGATACTTTTGCCGCAAATAAACGCTGATCAACGCCGACGCCTTGGAGCGTAGCCGAGGGCGGCTGTGTTACACATTGTCTATATTGCGACATTGGTAAAATGGAGTGTGACCCACCCCAAACTTCCTATTCCGAATGGGACTTTCAAGGCCTACCTCTTCGATTGCGACGGCACCGTGGTGGACTCCATGCCGTTGCATTACATTGCATGGTCAAAGGCGCTGGGAGAGTGGAACTGTCCTTTTACGGAAGAGCGTTTTTATCGCTGGGGCGGCATGCCGATTGTGGAGATCATTGGCAAATTATCCGAGGAATATGGAATTGAGATGCCGGTGGCAAGAGTCGCCAAGCGCAAGGAAGAGCTCTACTACGAACATCTGCCAAGTTTGAAAGCTGTGCCAGAGGTGCTGGAGCATATTGAATTGCAGCATGGGCGCATTCCGTTTGCCGTGGTATCTGGAAGTGAGCGAGAGTCCGTGCAGGCATCACTCAACGCAACGGGGCTGCTGGAGAAGTTCCATACTCTGGTATGTGCGGGAGACTATGCCAACAGCAAACCTGATCCGGAACCGTTTCTGCTGGCGGCAAAAAGGTTAGCTGTGGCACCGGAATCCTGCCTGGTCTTTGAGGACGCAGAGATGGGTATTGATGCTGCCAGGGCCGCTGGAATGTCATGGGTACGCGTTCCTGCACCGTGGCAAAGATAAGACGACAGTATTTGTGAAAGTGAAACAGGAAGTCAAAGTAGTCCGAAGCTAGGGCTGAGGCTGAGGCGATTTGCCTTGCAGGACGTCGCTAACCATATCGACGAGCCGTTTCGGGTCGCCCTTGTTGATGAACGCAACGGCATGGTCCTTCATTTCATCCGGCATCCATTGCATTTCTGACAGGATTACGATTGGCGCTGCAGGAAATACTTTCTTTATTTTATGGGCAACATCAAGACTGGTAAGCGAACTGTTCAAGCGATAGTCCAGAAGCACCAGGTCAACGACGGAAATTTGCGGCAGATCAACGGACGTGCTTTTCACCAAAGCTGTTTCACACTGATATCCCTGACGCTGGAGAATCCAGGTGTACAAAGTGAGATGGAGTTGGTCATCGTCAACGATAAGAATCGTGGGTCCCGAGGGTGTCATAAGTTGGCGCTTGGCTGTGGTACTTTATCACACAGAGAGCTATTTTGCCGGTTAGGTGAGCCTCCAGCGTTCCGGCAACGGCCGCAACTTGTATCCGGCACTCTGCATCGAAATTATGTAGCGGTGCTCTGTCCCAGGCCACGAATCGCCGTCCTTAACATCTCTTATTACTTATCACTTTTCAGAGGGTTGAATGAGTTCCGCGCAAGGTAAAACTGAAGTCATCCGAGCTCCGCAAGCTGGCACGGCTGTTCTTACGCCGAATCCGCTGCAGTCAGAGCGGGTATTCCGGCTTCTTGTGGAAAGCCTGAGTGACTATGCTCTCTTTCTTCTTACTCCGGACGGAGTTGTAGCTTCATGGAATCCGGGCGCCGAACGGATGAAGCGGTACAAGCCCGCGGAGATTATCGGCCGGCACTTTTCAATTTTCTATGTTCCTGGCGATTTGGAGGCAAGAAAGCCTGAAAACGAACTGCGCATGGCAAGGGAAACCGGGCGTCATGAAGATGAAGGATGGCGGCTGAGAAAAGATGGTACTCGCTTCTGGGCGAACGTGGTGATCACAGCAATCCGCGATACTGATGGTCAATTGCTTGGATTCGGCAAGATTACACGTGACGTTACAGACCGTCGCGAAGCGGAACTGCGCTACCGGTTGTTGATTGATGGCGTCACTGACTATGCCATCTACTCACTGGACCGTCACGGCAACATTACGAGCTGGAATTCCGGGGCACAACGAATCAAGAAATACAGTGCCGAAGAAATCATCGGGAAGCATTTTTCCCAGTTTTACACCAAAGAAGATGCTGAGGCGGGTCTTCCAGCGAAGGTGCTGCACACGGCTGCCACTACCGGGCATTTTGAAGGTGAAGGATGGCGCATTCGGAAAGACGGCAGCAAATTCTGGTCAAGTGTCGTGATTACTCCGATACGCGATGAGGCTGGAGAGCTGGTGGGATTCTCCAAGATCACGCGCGACGTTACTGACAGAATGAAACTGCTGGAGAAAATCCAGCACCATGCCGATGAACTGGAGATTCGCGTGGCTGAGCGGGAACGCACCAACGCAGAGCTGGAAGCTTTCAGTTACTCGGTGTCGCACGATTTGCGATCGCCCTTGCGCGCCATTGAAGGCTTCACCGACATTGTTCTTACCGATTATGGCAGCCAGCTACCGGAGCCCGTGCTCGGACTTCTGCAGAACGTTGTACAGTCTGCCACGCGCATGAACCGGCTGGTGGAAGACCTGCTGAATTACGGACGGTTGGGCCGGATTGAGATTGAATCTGCCCCAGTGAGTGTTGCTGCCGCCGTGAAAGCAGCCTGTGAGCAGATAGACGAGAATTTACGCGACGAAATAAAGTCGGCTGTGGATCCTTCCTTTCAGGTATCCGCCAACCTGGCCACGCTTACACAGAGCCTGTTCAATTTGATTGCCAACGGGCTGAAGTTTTATCCGCCCGGCCAAAAGCCGCATGTGGACGTTTCCGCGAGCCGGGAAAAGGGAGATATTGTTGTGCGGATCAAAGACGAGGGCATTGGCATTGAGCCGCAGCATCTGGAACGCATTTTTCAGGTTTTTGAGCGATTGCACGGTGATCAGCTGTATCCGGGAACTGGCATTGGTCTGGCAATTGTAAAGCGGGGGATTAACCGCATTGGTGGCAAAGTCTGGGTGGAGTCAAAGCCAGGAAAGGGAAGCAGCTTTTTTATTTCACTGCCGGCAGCATGATGATCGATACGGAACACAAACCAGTTATTTTGCTGGTCGAAGACAATTCTTTTGACGTGCAGCTGATCCAGTCCGCTCTGGGGAGAACTCCAGGAGAAATCAACCTGATTCGAGTAGAGGATGGCGACAAGGCAGTTGACTACCTTGCCGGTATCTCACCATTTGACGATCGAGAAACATATCCTATTCCGATCACCATGTTGCTGGACATTAAGCTTCCTAAACGCTCTGGATTTGAAGTGTTGCAGTGGTTACGGAGCCAGGGCGGCCCCATCAGGCGTTTGCCGACGCTGATGCTGACATCATCGAAACACCAGGTGGACATCAACCAGGCTTTTGAGCGCGGTGCAAACGCGTACCTGACAAAACCTGACAGCATCAAGGAACTTACCAGCCTGATGGGAGAATTGAAAACTTTCTGGTTAAAACGCGTGGAGATGCCTGAAGTGAAACGCTGATTTTCTTGTTTGCTGGTGTGGGCAGACTAAACGATACCGAAAGGTCGGAGATCTAACGGGTTCGTTCCAGCACAACAATAGTTCGGTCATCCTGGGGTTCAAGGTTGCCGGAGAGGAAAACGATTCGTGCCGCGGCGCCCAGTCTGATCTCGTCATGGTGACGGATTTGCGCCCGCTGGCGGCGTTCACCGTTGACGAATGTGCCATGACGACTGCTGGCGTCTTCAATGAAATACTGTCCTTGCTCGCTCACGATCCTGGCATGGACCCGCGATATTCTCAGATCGGCAATCGCGGCGTCACATTCGTCAGAGCGACCTATGCTGAATGGAAATTCTGTAATGACAATGCGACGCTGCTGGCCCAATGAGTCAATCAAAAGCGTAGCAGGTGCCGGATGAGTGTTGGTTGCAGTTGCCATGTCAGTTGAGCCTGGTACAAGACGAAGCTGGCGCTGTGTTGTCGCTATTATCGCGCTTTGAATGAATAAGCGTAAATAGCACTTTGGTATTCCTGGCTGGCGGCAAAGCGGCGGAAGAGAATGCTCCGGCAGAGAAGAATGAAAGACCAGAGGTAGAGACGCTATCACGTCTCTACCTTGATCTTATTAATTTTTGGTATTCAAGTTTATTACTTCAATTCGGTGATAATCGCGCGTTGTTCGCCGCGGACCAGAGTCTCAGTATGCGTGCGGTCGCGCAGGTTGAAGCGGACGGTTGCGGGTTGGTACTGGTTCAGCGTCTCCTTGCCGTCCAGTGTTGTCGACTTTAGATCGCCGTCTTTTAAGAAGACCACGACGACGTCTTTATCGTGGAAGTGCATTGGTGTGGCGACTCCAGGAGTCCACGTGCAATCCCACACGATCACGCGATCATTCTCCAGTAGCTTCTTGGAGCCCGGGCGGGGAAACGCCAATTGGTAGCCGCTTTTGTTCTCGATGGGCGCCACCGGATGGTCTTTCAGGTTGATCACAATCGCGCGCCCGCTGGATGCCGGTTGTTGGCCTTTTGCCGCCAGCGTTGCGGTCCCATCCAGGGAAACAACCACGCTATCCAGTGGCTGGACGGTAGGATTATTGGAATCCCACACCGCCACACGCTCGTTGTCGATGATTGATTTGGTGGCCGTTTGTGAAGCGGCCTGGAACAGCATCATGCAGCACAGCAGAATGCGAATCATTGGACCACCTTTCATGCAAAGCTACATCGAATTGTGAAATCGAAATACTATACCGCAAGCGCGCATTTCAGTGGATGGGAGCGACGTCAGCGATTACAGGAATTTCAGCAGTGCCTCTGAGGTCTCACTGTTGTTCTCTTCCATCAGCCAGTGTCCGGTATTTTTTATAACGACCACCGTGGCGTTCGTGGCTACAAGTTTGGTCTGTTGTCCCAGAAGTTCACCACTGGCTTTTTCGCCGCCAATGGAGAGTACTGGCATGCTGAGCTTGGTTTGGGCAAGCTGGGCAAAGTCTTTGGCCGTTTGCGGAAAAGCAATAAAGTAAGCCCATCCGGCACGCATGCGCCCGGGACGTGAATACGCCAGCGTATAGGCGGCGCGTTCCACTTCTGGGATTGAGTGGTTCCGGTTGGCGGCAAAATCGTTCCAATAGTGCTCGAAGTAAATTCGTTCGCGTCCACTGACCAGGGCTTCCGGCGTGGGACCGTTAAAGCGAAAATGCCAGATTGCCGGATTGTTGTACACGGCTTCCCATCCGGCCACGCCGGGAAGAAACGCATCCATCAGGACCAGCTTTTCTGTTTCAGCGGCGAATTGAACAGCATACGCATACGCCACCATTAATCCGATGTCGTGTCCAACCACGCGCGCCTTCTCCACACCCAGAGATTTGATCAGGGCATGAATCGTGGTAGCTGCGCTCTTCATATCAAGGCCTTCTTTGGGGATGTCTGAATCGCCGATGCCCGGCAGATCAGGCGCAATCACGGTGAACTTGGCGGCGAGTGTGGGGATCAGCGGACGCCACATGCGAGACGTCTCAGCGTATCCGTGAAGCAGGAGCACGGTTGGCCCGTGGCCGGCGGTCAGATAGTGCATCTTGACTCCATCCACGGTGGCAAACTTTGAAGCGATGGCGTTTGGCACCGGCGAAGCCACGGCGTTGGCAGAAAAGAAGGCGAGCAAAAGAAGTGAGCTGATAGACCAGATCCGAATCATGTGGGAGAGCCTGTTTGAATTCACGTTGGAAAGTCCAGCCAAAACCAGATTGCGCTCCATGCCTCGTTATCCTCGATTGTTATGAAGTCTGGCCGCCATGGGGCGGCTACGCGATTCAGTTTATATTCGAATGAATCGCCAGAGTTGCGGAGTGAAAGCATTTTATTTCAGCAGCTCGCGATTGTCTCGCCAGAATCGAAACGACGCCGCCTGGGTCCTAACCCAGTCTTGCTTTAGCTGCCATCACGCGCTTGGGCAGACTGATGGCCTTCAGACGAAGGCATGCTTCCTCAAAATTACTTTGCGGTCCCTGCCAGCGAAGTTCGTCCACATTTTCAAAGACCGGAGCATCCAGACGCAACGTTGCCAGTGTGCGAAAGAGCAGTGCGTCATCCCAGGTAGCAAACAGCGTCTCGGAAAGCTTGCGTGCCTTCTTGATGCTTGGGTCCCATTTCTGCCAGTCTTTGGGAATATCCTCGAGATGCGGGTAAATAGAGAGAGTAGCTGCTGCTCCTTTTTCTCCCCAACCGGTGACGCCTGGAAATCCATCTGCACTGTCACCAACTACTGCCAGGTAGTCGGGAATGGATTTTGGACTCACGCCGAATCTCGCCACTACGCCGGCTTCATCGCGTGTCGCCTCACGACGGCGATCAACCTGCACCACCCGCGTTCCTACAACGCATTGGCTCAAATCTTTGTCAGGCGTGCAGATCAGCACCTGAGAAACGCGTTGATCTTGTGCTGACTTAGCCGCGGCAGAAGCCATTGCATCATCGGCCTCAAAGTATTCCATGGGCCATACTTTCACTCCCATGGCTTGCAGCGAATCCTCCAGAATCGGGAACTGAGACAGGAGCTCTGGATCTACGCCTTCACTGGTTTTGTACCCGTGATAAAGATCGTTGCGGAAGGATTCAACCACGTGGTCCGTTGCCACGCCAATGTGCGTGGCGCCAGCGTCAATCATTGAAAGAACCGAAGACATCACGCCACGAACGGCTCCCACTTCCTGGCCATTCACATCCTTTGCTGAAGGCACGGCAAAAAAGTGGCGGAACAGTTCATACGTTCCGTCAATCAGATGGACTTTCATTTGGCTCCAGTCACACTGCGCACATTGTTCATGCTGGCTGAATTGTAAAGGTTTGCGCGGGCGGAGCCGACTTCACACGTTCGAGCCACTCATGGTGTTAAGCTGGATTGGTATGTCAGACGAGCTGGAACAACTGTTTGCTGACGCGTATCACGCACGCCGCGAGCATCGCTCCGACGATGCCAAACGTCTGCTGACCGCAGCCGTGGAACAGTCTCGAGGCAGCAACGTTCCAGCCGATCTGGCACGTGCACTTACCGCTCTGGGCCAAATTGAACGAGACATGAAAAACACACAGGCCGCCCTCCAGTTCTATCAGGAAGCCGTCGCTATCTATCACACGCAGGGTGACATCCTCCGACTGGCGCATACTGTCCGTCACGTCGGCGATATTTATCGGGAAGACGGCCAGTGGGCTCCGGCTGAACCCTGCTATCAGGACGCGCTCGGGATGTATCGGGCCAACCCGGATACACCGCCGCTCGATCTGGCCAATACTCTGCGTGGTTATGCCCTTCTGAAGAACCAATTGGGCCAAAACGAACAGGCCCGCGAGCTTTGGACAGAAGCCAGAGATCTTTATCGGTCCGTGGATGTGGAAGCGGGCGTGGCGGAAAGCACACGCAGGCTCGCCCAGCTATCATAAGAGTCGCCAACTCCGTTGCGCTATTCAGTGCTTTCAGTGATTGCCAATTTTTCAAGACAACCAGTTCGTGGAATCGGCTGTGTTTCGTCTCGACTTCACGGGCAATGAGTAGCGTGTGTTTGTCACCCACGCGTGTGCGTCATCAACGATCACCTAGGCTGCTCAAAAGCTTAAGCGCTTCGGGGCAGTACAAACGTCGGCTTTGTTACAGTGTCTGTACACCTAAATCATTGTGGGCCATGGGCTTAACAAAACTTTTCTACCTTTTTACGCTTTCGTTCTAACGCCTTAAACCGTCTATTTGAGATGATATTCAGCAATGTTTGGTTGATCAATTCGGATTGCCTCAGACAGGCCGACTTTTCTGCGCCCGGAGTCAAAGCTTTTTATCGATGTAAGAAGCTTCGTTGAACGGGGGTTGGGGGCCACAGTGTTAGGGCGCGTCTGCGTAAGGGATCTTTACGCATTTTAAATTTCTTTGATTTTTGGATTGTATCGAGGCACTTGAGAATGACACAAAAGATGAGACTGGCTTTTGCGCTGGTCGCAGGCGTAGTGGTCGCGCAGTTATTGCTGATTACAACTTCCGCTGCGGCTGCTCAGGAGACACAGGGTCCCGCAGTCGCGCGTAAGGCCGGCACGGTTAAATCGATCCAGGGCAATGCCATTACGCTTAAGCCGGATAGTGGCGCTGACGTGAATGTAACCGTCCAGGATGGCGCCAAGTTAATGAGGATCGCGCCCGGACAAACTGATCTCAAACAAGCGGTGCCCATGACTCTTCAAGAGGTTCAGGTGGGTGACCGCATGCTGGTTCGCGGTAAAGCCGGCGACAGCCCTGATTCATTGCAGGCTTCTTCCATCATCGTGATGAAAGGTTCTGATGTTACCCAGAAGCAGCAGAAAGATATGCAGGACTGGCAGAAGCGCGGAAGCGGCGGAATCGTAACCGCCATCGATGCCGCATCGAGCGCCGTGACTGTTTCCGTGAATCCAACGCTGAGCGTAAAGGTCAAAACCGGTAAGGACACGGAGTTTCTGCGCTATGCGCCAACTTCCGTGAAATTTACTGACGCCCAAAAGGGAACGTTTGACCAGATCAAAGTAGGCGACCAGCTGCGCGCTCGCGGAGCCAAGAGTGAAGACGGCAAGGAACTCACGGCGGAAGAGGTCATTTCGGGTACCTTCCGAAACATTGCCGGGACCATTACGAGTATCGACGCCGCAGCGGGAACCATCGTCGTAAAAGATGTGCTCAGCAAGAAAAGCGTCACCGTGAAGCTTACGCCAGATTCACAGATGCGCAAACTACCCGCACAATTGGCCCAGCGCATCGCCTTCTTTTTGAAAGCCCCTGATGCGGCGCAGGCAGCTGCTGCACGCTCGGGCGGAGCACCTGCGGCCGGCGGTACTGGTAGCCCGGCTGGTGGCGGTCAAATGGGTGGCGGACAGACGCCCGGCGCACAAGGTGGCGCGCCTGGTGCAGGTGCAGGTGGTGGCGGACGTGCCGGCGGCGGTGCTCCTGATTTTCAGCAGGTGATTGGACGTCTTCCGGCGGTTACCATCGCTGACCTGCAGAAGGACGAAGCCGTCATGATCGTATCCACACCGGGAACAGGTGGAGCTGAAGTTTCAGCAATCACTCTATTGAGCGGCGTGGAGCCAATTATCACCGCGTCGCCTTCCAATGCCGCGGCTCTGTTGAGTGGTTGGAATTTAAATGGCGCCCCCGGTGGCGACGCCGGCGCGCAGTAAAGCAGAAAAACTCTGTTGCAAAAGTTTAAGGAGTAAGTGAATGACTTTCTGGCCGAAAGTGACGCAATTGCGCGTCCTGATGATTGTGGGTGTAGTGATCGCAGGTTTGGCGACGGGCGTCCTATCCGCGCAGACCGCCCCTGCTCCGCCCTCTTCCACGCAAGCAGGCGCCGGCCGCCTGCACGGGCAGGTAATTGATCCCACCGGCGCTGTAATTCCCAATGCTGCGATCACGTTGAAGAATGAAGCAGGCCAGACTTTCTCCGCCAAGTCGGATGGGGTTGGTTCTTTTCAGGTGAAAGACCTTCCTTCCGGCAAATATTCGATGTCTGTCACGGAAAAGGGCTTTGCTCCTTATGCTCAGGATGTACAGATCACGGCCGGAGCCGACCAGAAGATTAACATCACGCTGGAAATCCAAGTCAAAGAGGAAAACATTGACGTAGGCAGTGAAGCCGCAACCGTCAATGTGAATCCTGACAGCAACGCCAGTTCCGTGGTTATCAGTGGCAAAGACCTGGACGCACTGTCTGACGATCCTGACGAGCTTCAGTCTGAACTGCAAGCGCTCGCAGGTCCATCTGCCGGGCCCAATGGTGGACAGATTTATATCGATGGCTTCACGGGTGGGCAGCTTCCGCCCAAGTCATCCATCCGCGAAATCAGGATCAACCAGAACCCATTTTCAGCCCAGTATGATCGCATGGGCTTCGGCCGGGTTGAGATCCTGACCAAGCCAGGCACGGATAAATATCACGGCCAGTTCATGTTCAATGACAACCACTCGGCCTTTGATTCGCGCAATCCTTTCGTCGCGGCCCAGACCCAGGCTGATTTCAGCACGCAGATGTACAACGGCAGCTTCGGTGGGCCGATCAGTAAAAAATCTTCATTCCTGTTTACTTTGGAGCGCAGGAATATCAATGATGTTGGCCTGATCGATCAAAGTGTATTGAACAATCTTCCCGGAACCAATTTCGCCACCGTCGTTCCCAATCCGCATATACGCACCAATATCAGTCCACGCGTGGATTATCAGCTTGGCGCCAACAACACTCTCACGGCGCGCTACCAATTTGTCCGCGATACCCAGCAGAACGCCGGTATTGGGCAGCTTAACCTTCCCAGTTTTGGTTACAACTCTGCGCTGACTGAAAATACGGTACAGATCAGTGATACCCAGGTCATTGGCGGCAAAGCTGTAAACGAAACGCGTTTTGAATACCAGCGCAACAGCAATGACCGGAATGCGTTGAGCAACGGCCCGGCGATCAATGTTCTGGATACATTCAACAACGGCGGCAATCCATTGGGCATCAGTAACCTGGACAGCAGCCACTATGAAGTGCAGAACTACACTTCCATCAGTCACGGAACGCACTTCACCCGATTCGGCGGAAGGTTGCGCGCCACCTCTGAAAGCAGCACATCTACTCAGAACTTCAACGGACAGTTTGTTTTCGGTCAAAGCGCAGCTTTTAAAAAGGGCATTGATGCGTTTTTTGCAGGCCAGCCGAGCCAGTTCTCTCTGACTGTTGGAACGCCGGGTATCAGCAACACTTACTACGACGCGGGGCTCTACGCGGAAGATGACTGGAAGTTGCGTCCCAACATGACTCTGAGTGCAGGTTTGCGCTACGAAACGCAGAATGAAATCCATGATCACAATGACTGGGCACCGCGCATAGGTTTTGCCTGGGGCGTGGGCGGCGGTAAGAAGAACGCTGCTCCGAAAACCGTCATTCGCACCGGCTTCGGTATTTTTTACGACCGATTCAGCCAGGACCTGGCCCTTCAGGCTGACCGCCAGAATGGAATTCTCCAGCAGCAATTTACGGTAAACGGAACCACAGCCGCGAACCTGCAAGCTTTGGCCGGCTTCTACAACACTTCTCTCGCAAGTTCAACGCTTCCTTCCGTAAGCGCCCTCAGTGGGCTCAGCGGCCCGTCCAATATCTATACCGTAAGTCCCGACCTTCGCTCGCCATACACCATCCAGACTGCGCTGGCGGTAGAACGGCAGATCTCAAAAATTGCCACGGCGTCAGTGACCTATATTCATTCGCGCGGCGTCCACCAGTTTGTCCTGTTGAATGTGAATGCGCCCACGAACCCTCTGGATCCCAACTCGCGCCCTGATCCATTACACGGCCAGATTAATCAATACACGTCTGGAGCGGACTTCAAGCAGAACCAGATGATCATCAATGCCAACGTGCGGGCGGGAGCTAAGCTGACCATCTTCAGCTATTACAGCCTGAGCTATGCCAACAGTGACACGGGCGGCGCCAGCAGTTTTGCCTCCAACTCAAAAGACATCAGCGCAGACTACGGCCGTGCATCCTTCGATGTGCGCAGCCGCCTTTTCCTGGGCGGAACCATTTCCATGCCGCACGGCTTTCGCGTGAGCCCGTTCCTTCTGTTCTTCAGCGGCGCGCCGTTCAACCTTACGACCGGCTCTGACTTGAATGGCGATTCGGTTTTCAATGATCGTCCGGCTTTCGCCAGCAGCCTTACCAACTCACTCAATCTGGTGAGCACACCAATTGGCAACTTTGATACCAAGCCCGTCGCGGGTGAGACGATTGTGCCCATCAACTTCGGCAATGGTCCGGGACAATTCACTTTCAACTTGAGGCTCAGCAAGACCATCGGCATTGGGCCAAAACTGGAAGCAGCCAACAGCAATCAGCAAGGACAGCAGGGCCAAGGCGGTGCTGGTGGACCTGGCGGTGGTTCCCGTGGTGGACCTATGGGAGGCCAGATGGGCGGCGGTGGTCGCGGTTCTGGGGGTCCCGGAGGAATGTTCGGCGAACGCTCGAGTCAGAAGTACAGTCTTACGTTCAGCGCCAATGCCCGTAACCTTTTTAACAACGTGAACCCTGGAACGCCCGTGGGCAATGTGAGTTCCACGCAGTTCCTGAACTCCACCGGTCTGGCGGGTGGAGCATTTAACTCGCAGTCGGCGAACCGCAGAGTTGATCTGCAGGTGATGTTCTCGTTCTAGTTTTAAAAGGGAATGGTTGCAGTTAAGCTACGGCGTTGGGCTGAAACGAGGGAGCGAGCGCATGCGCCTTGTTGCCGCCGTCAGTGCGCGCCATGGTCAACGCATCTTCCACGCGATTGATGACCTCAGTGACGATATCGACGGCGTCAAAGCGCTCCAGCATGACCGCTTCGGCAATTCCTACGGTCATGATGGGCAACCGGTCGCTGTTGGGAATCTTGATCTCGCGCAGGACCTTGCGCATTTTCTCCACCACCAGGAACGCGTTCTTCTCAGAGGTGTCAGAAAGCAACAACGCGATGGTTGTCAGGTCATAGCGGACCGCCACATCATTCTGGCGAATGTGTGAAGCCAGCGTCTGGCCAATCTGCTGCATCATGTTTTCCACCGGCGCTTCGCCTACCTCTTTCACCAGCGCAGAGGCTTTGCCGAAATGCAGCAGCATCATGGTGAGTGGCGTTTGCTGTTGCAGCGAACGCTTTACCTCAGACATAAGGACGTCAAGATACGACGACCGCTTGAGCAGCCCCGACTTCTCATCCGTCACGGCAAGGGTCTTCATCAGGGTGCGCAGGCGGGCGTTGGACACAGCCAGAACCACCTGTTCGGCAATCGTTTTCAGGATCACCAGATCAGTCTGGCGGAATTGGCGAGGCGTGGTCTGCTCCAGAATCAGGATGCCCGATTGCTCTCCCGCATCCATCAGTGGTATGGCCACCAGTGACTCAATGTTGAGAGCCAGAACGTGTTCCCGCGCCGCAGCCAGTTCGGGGGCCGATCGCGCATTCGGGATGGCGACAGTTCCGTTGACGGCAACCTGCTGGGTCACGGCGATCAGTTTCACAATCGACATTACGTCTGACTGTTTTATGCCCGGCGCACAGTATTCCAGCGCCGCGGATGGCGGTTTGCCTGGCGTGCACAGGCCAGCCACGCAGCGGCTGGCATTGAAGTGCTTGCCAATCTCGTTGACGGCGGTAAACAAGACGCTTTTTACGTTGGCCTGGCGGTACAACGTGCGGGTGATCTCGCTGATGCGGGAAAAGTTATCGGCTGCGTGTTCTTCATGCTGGCTGGAACTCTGGCCGCCTTCACTGGCCGGCGCAGGCGGGGCCGGTTTTGGCTCCGCGTAACGAGGCGTAAAGCTGGCCGAGAGGTACAGGTTGCGCAGCTTGTCGTTGGAATCCTCCTCGCGAGGATACGCCTTATGTATGCGCTCAACGCATTCCATGGCTTTGGCGCGCATGCCGTATTGCAGATAAATTTCAGCCTGCAGAATAATGTCTTCCAGGTGCTGCGCGGGTTCGGGCGGGCGCGCGGGAGTGGGAACTGCCGGGGGCGGAGGTTCCACAGCCCGGGAAACTTTCTGGAAGCGATTGGAAATCTGGTTATACAGCGAGAGTTCAATCTTGTCCTTCAACATCGCCAGCCGCTTGGCGTGTCCGGGCTCGTAGGAATCAAGTTCCGCGGCGCGGTCCAGCGTTTCAGCCGCCTCCTTAAACCTTCCGGCGTCGTAATGGAGCTGAAACAACTTCAGCAGAATGCGGCTGTACTCGTTCTCCAGTCCGGCATTGTTGAAGAGATTTTCCATGTACTCGGAAAAGGCGAGCGCCGGCGGACGCTTGTCAGACATCTCAAACATCGCGTTGAGGAATTCCCGCCGCCTATTCGCCCGCGTTTCGTGATTTTCCAGCTTGCGGGCCAGCCGCAGAGCTCCATCCACGTCGCCCATATCAAGGTACACGCCGACCAGGGATCCGATGTCTTCCAGCAGCCGGGAATCTTTCTCGAACAGCTCCCAGGCGTAAGGTTCAGCTTCTGCCGGACGCTGTGCCGCCATTAACGCGTGTGAATAGAGCTCGCGCACTTCCGGAGTGCTCTGGAAGTGCTTGACCATGGGAGTAAGAACGTCAATACATGCAGGCACCTGGTTCCGGGAGAAAAGTCCGCGCCCATATTGCAGCACCGCCCGCGGATTCATCGGATCAAGATTGTAGGCGCGCTCGAACCATTGGAAGCCTGAGCCGGGTGATGCTTCGTCATTCAGAACACCCAATTGCACAAAGCTGGCCGCCGCGACTTTGCCTTCACCCATCAGTGCAGCTTTTTCTCCCGTACGCTGATGATTTTCCGCTGTGGGTGAAAGCTCAACGATTCGCTTGATCGCCGCCAGTGCCTGTGAATTCTTGTGCTGCTTTTCAAAGCCGGCAAGCGCGGTTTCATATGCTTCCAGCGCTTCACGCCGGTCTTTCTTTTCGATCAACTGGGCGTAATGGAAGGTCTGAAGCGGCGTGGGGATGGAAATCTTCAGCAGCTTCTTGAATGTGACCACGCCCCTGGCCATGTCACCAATTTCTACTTCCTGCTCAAAGATGGAGATCAGCAGTGAAGCCGCTTCCGCTCCGCGGCCCAGGGCCAGGCACAGGTCGGCGGCTGTCTGCCTGACCTGCTCATTGCGCGGCTCGTCCTGCAGAATGGACATGTATTCGTCCAGGGCAGCATCAGGCTTGCCCTTTTGCAGGTACTTTTCCGCTTTTTCCAGCCGTTTTGAAATGTCCGCCATGCGATTCATTCCCTCAGGGCATCTGGCGAATCGCGGCCACCATAGCTGAGGTTAGAGGTACGTTCATTCTATGCGGAAATACTGCTCTGCTCAATCCTTGGCAGACAATCGACAGTTCAATGACTGGCGTTTGCCGCCATCTGTGATACTCTCTCGCCTCTGAACCTCAACCAGAATAGCCGTATGAGCGATCAAGAACAGGGACTTAAACGCGAATTAAATGCACGCCAAATGGCGATGGTGGCCGTGGGGGGATCCATTGGTACCGGCCTTTTGCTTGGATCCGGCGCGGCCATCCAGGTTGCCGGACCGGCCGTGATCATCACTTATATTTTCAGTGCCCTGGTCTCATTCACAGTGGCGATGGCATTGGGTGAGATGTCTGCCATGCATCCGGCGGCCGGATCGTTTGGCGTCTATGCCGAACTCTATCTCAATCCGTGGGCCGGTTTTATTGCACGCTATGGTTACTGGTTCTCCGTGGTCATCGCCATCGGCTCAGAGCTGGTGGCCGCCGGCACATACATGCGTATCTGGTATCACCAGATCCCGGTCGTTGTCTGGATGGTGGTGTTCGGGCTGTTCCTGATTGCGATCAATTTATTCTCAGTGGGCCATTACGGGACTTTTGAATACTGGTTTGCCCTGATCAAAGTGGTTACGATCTTCGTCTTTATTGTGATGGGAGCGGCACTGCTTCTGGGGCGACGCGTTCATCCTGAATACCTCACGGGCGGCGGCTTTGCTCCCAACGGCTGGCCAGCCTCGCTGATGGCAGTGTCATTCGGCCTGTATAGCTTTCTTGGCATTGAGATGGTGGCCATATCTTCCGGGGAAGCGCGCTCAGGAGCGGAAGTTGCGCGCGCCACCCGTATTGCATTTGCCACCCTGACGTTCGTTTACGTGGGCGCGATGGCCGTGCTGGTGGGTGTAATGCCATGGAAGAGCGCCGGCGTTGCAGAGAGTCCGTTTGTTACGGTCTTTAAAGTGGCTGGTGTGCCGGCTGCCGGCTTCATCATGAACTTTGTGGTGCTGACCGCAGCATTGTCCGGCGCCAATGCCAGCCTCTATGTCACTTCACGCATGTTGTTCTCACTGGCCAGGGCCGGACATGCTCCACGTCGCCTGGGACAGCTCAACCAGCACGGTGTCCCCATGGGGGCGCTGATGGCGTCCATGCTCGGCATTGTTCTGGCCATCATTCTGCAACTGCGGGCGCCAGAGCAGGCATACCTTTACATCATTAATACGGCGCTGGTTGGCGGCATGATCGCCTGGCTGGTTTCCCTGCTGGCACATGCGCGTTTTCGCCGAGTCACGTCTGCGGATCAGATACGAGCCTTGGGTATTCGTTCTCCGTTGGGCGCGGCTGGATCGATTTTTGGATTTGTGGCTATTGTTGCCGTGATCGCCAGCACCTGGTGGGTGCAGCAATCGAGCGTGGCGGCAAAGAGCGCTATCTTCTATATGGTGATTCTGACCGGGGCTTATTGGCTGGTGCGGGGAAACCATCGGCGCAAAGCTTAATCACAAAGTACACTTGGAACGCAGCCGTCCTCGGCTACGGCGGTATTTTTCACTGCGGAGGGAAGCCCACCGGCAGGATTGCTGGTGCTCCACCAGGTCTCTCGAACTATTCAAACTCTGTATTAAGCCAAACTTAATTCCGACTTACCCGCCGCCCAAGCCTAACGTCGAGAGGGCATTCCCGTCTAAACTCATGGTGTCTGAGTCAGGGACCTGCGAATTCCATGGAACCCTGGGCCTTCGGCCCACGTATTCACCTACAACGCATGCGGATGATCATCGACATTTTCGGCCAGGTAATCAGGACCCTCTGGGCGCACAAGCTGCGCTCATTCCTCACCATGTTCGGGATCGCATGGGGTGTAGGCTCCCTGCTTCTGCTGGTAGGGCTCGGCGAAGGGTTCCGCTCGGGCGAGGTAAAGAACATGGCAAACATTGGCCAGGACATCATTTTTGTCTGGGGTGGTCAGGTGCCTGCAGTTCCGGGACAGCACCAGTCCATGCGTCCGTACTTTCTCACGTACCAGGATTACCTGGATATCAAGAAAGAAGCCACATTGGTCGGGGATGTGGCGCCCGTCATCAATCGCGGAGATCTGCGTGCCGTGAGCGAATGGAATACCAGCAGCGGTTCAGTCACAGGCAGTACGCCTAACTATTCCAATATCCGATATCTGCCACAGGGGCAGGGACGCTGGCTGAATGAAGGCGACGAGAAAGAACGCCGCAGCGTTTGCGTGCTTGGCTATCAGATGATGCGCAACTTGTTTCCCGGACGACCCGCAATTGGCAGCACGATTTTGTTGAACGGTGTGCGATTTGAAGTGATTGGGGTGCTGGCTAACATAGGGCGCGAAGAAAACAACATGAATAATGTGCGCATTTATGTACCTTTCAGCACCATGCGCATGTTCTTCCCCATGAAGACGGCGAAAACCACTGACGATATCAGCGCCATGAACCTGCGCCCAATAAGTCGTGACCAGCATCTGAATGCCATTGACCAGGTACACAAAATCATTGCCCGCAACCACGGATTTGATCCTGATAATAAAGAGGCATTTGAGAGCTGGGATACGGTGAAGAGCTCAGAGGCCGTGGGTAAAATCTTTACCGGCATGGACCTTTTCCTGGGCGGCGTGGGCATGGTTACGTTGATGCTTGGCGGAATTGGCATTATCAATATCATGCTGGTGTCAGTGACTGAACGTACGCGTGAGATTGGCCTGATGAAGGCGGTGGGCGCCACCAATCGCAATATACTCATGCAATTTTTTCTGGAGGGCGCCTTCCTTACTTTGATCAGTGGAGGTATCGGCATTGGCGCTACGGCCGGCCTGATGGCGATCTTTGGGTTGTTCCAGCCTCCCAACGGATTCGATCCTCCGCACATGGTTCCCGCATCGGCGGCATTAGCTGTTGGAGCGCTGTCCGTAGCTGGAATTATTGCCGGGCTATACCCCGCACGTAAGGCCGCGATGCTGGCGCCAGTAGAAGCGCTGCGAAAGGAATAAACGCCAATGGTCCACGATCTACTTGGGCAGGCATGGAGTGCCATGCGCCATAACCGCCGCCGCACTGCTCTTACGATGGCAGGTATGGCGTGGGGTATTGCCACTGTTGTGATCCTACTGGCTTACGGTGCAGGTTTTGGGCGGGCCATACACAATATTTTTTCCAATTTTGGATTGCAGATGATGGGTGTTTTCCCGGGCAGAAGTTCCTTACAGGCTGGTGGAACGAAAGCGGGGACGCAGACACGATTTACGCTCGATGACCTGCAACATATTGAAGACCAGGTGCCGCTGGTGCGGCATATTTCACCGGAAGCCAATCTTGATACCACTGTGCAATATGACACACGGTCATACACGTTTCCAGTGGGCGGCTTCTACCCACAGATCCAATACATTCGGGCAATCGAGGTTGCCGAGGGAAGATTTCTCAGCCCTGAAGATGAAATACAACGCGCTCGCGTGGCAGTGATCGGCTCTGACGCCAAGGATAAACTCTTCTCCGGCAAACCGGCAGTCGGTGAAAGTGTTCGTGTGAAGGGGGTGAGCTTTCAGGTGATCGGCGTGCTTGCGGCCAAGATGCAGGAGGGCGATGACGATATCAACAAGATCGTCTACATTCCTTTCTCCGCGGCGGGCGACTTGAAAGACACCAGGTATCTTGACGGCATATGGGTCGGCTACGAAGGTACGGAGTACGAAAAAATTGAAGGCAACATACGTAGCGCACTGGCTGCACTTCACGGCTTCAACCCCAAAGACCAGCGGGCGGTCTTCATCTGGAACGCCATGAAGAACGTGAATAACTGGACCGTTATTACCGTGGCGCTGCAAATACTGCTCACATTCATTGGAACGCTTACCCTTGGCATTGGTGGCGTGGGCCTGATGAATATCATGCTTGTCTCCGTAACCCAGCGCACGCGGGAAATCGGTGTGGAGAAAGCCCTGGGTGCGCGCCGCCGAGACATCCTGGTGCAATTTCTGGCTGAAGCCATGGCTATCACTTTTGCGGGCGGGCTTATGGGAATTATTGTGGCCTACATCATTTCCTTTACTGTCGGCAGAATTCCTCTCTACAGTGTGATCGCCAAGAATGCCGAATCCGCAGACATTCGCCTGATCATCTCGCCCATTAACCTTCTGGTGTCCACCGGCATCCTGATTCTAGTGGGCATTGTCAGTGGCATGCTGCCTGCGCTCAAAGCGTCACGTCTGGATCCCATTGAAGCGCTCCGCTACGAATAGGATTGAGGACTTTTGTAACGTGGGCTTCACTCTACGGCTCACGTTTCACGTTTTGACGGGATTGCGCCGATAAGGAATCTGGGTAATTTTCGCTGCCCAGAGGACTTCCACCGTGCCAAAAATAAAAATATTGGTTGCTGATGACGATCCACTCAGCCTCGCCCTTTTGCACGCTCAACTGACCACGTGGGGTTATGACCCGGTTGTGGCCGAAGACGGCGAGCAGGCGCAAAAGCTTTTGCATTCGAATGGCTTTCCTATATGCATTCTGGATTGGATGATGCCAGGAATGACCGGGCTTGACCTTTGTGCCTGGGTCAAAGCCAACCTGAATCCGGCTCCCCACGTAATGATGTTGACGTCACGCTCTGCGCCAGAGGATACGTATGCTGGTTACGCGGCCGGCGCGGACGACTACATGACCAAGCCGCTTGATCGCCAGGACTTGCGCGATCGCCTTCATACTCTGGCCAGCAAGCTGATACGCGAAGATGCGGACGCGGACAAAATCGCGCAAATGGATCCTGTTGACCATTACCGCCAGGATATTGACCTGTACACACCGCATCAGCCGCAGGATCAGGCGAACGTATAAACGGTGTGAAATAGAATTGCTGGCTGCTTTTTGGGCTCTACGCCCATTCTCATGCAGCCAGTTCGGTAACTCACTTTCCTGTTCCAGCGGCAGCTTTCTTTTGTCTTATCCGATTAAGTGTGATTTTTATCACTCCCAAGCATGGATGGATGGATTACGATAAAATTGATTTTGAAAATGAAATTCAATTTCAATTTCAAAATGGGATGCGTCAGCAGGTAATACGAGGAGCCGACAGAAGTGAGTAAACCCAGAATCCGTTGCGCAATAGTCATAGCCCTGGCATGTTTGATGGCCTTTCCTGCCGCTATGAAGGCTCAGGAGAACTACTTTGTTACGTATACCCACCACATGGAAGAGCCGGGAAGCCTGGAGATTGCGAATAAATCAGTGGCGGGATTCCCCCGGGCGGCCGACAGTTTCCTGGGCAGCGCTGTTGAGCTGGAATACGGCGTGAACGCCTGGTGGACCAGCGAACTTTATCTCGACGGTCAGACCACGGCCAAACAGAGCACTATTTTTACCGGGTTCCGTTTTGAGAACCGCTTCCGTCCGCTATTACAGGAACACTGGATCAATCCGGTTTTCTATGTTGAATTTGAAGACATCAGCGCGGACAAGAACATTCTGGAAGTGGTGGGGCATGACGGGATTGCTGACTTTCTTGGACGCAATGACCGGGCGGATAAAGAACGTGAGATAGAACTAAAGCTGATTCTATCCAGCAACGTAAAGGGCTGGAACATTGCCGAGAACTTTATCGGGGAAAAGAACCTCGCCGGCGATCCCTGGGAATTTGGCTATGCACTGGCGGCAAGCCGCCCGTTGGCACTGGCTGCCAGCGCCAGGAATTGCACGTTCTGCCGTGAGAATATCTCACTGGGTGCGGAACTCTACGGTGGGCTCGGCGATCGCTACAGCTTCGGGTTCACCAATACTTCGCACTATCTGTCGCCGACCGTAGCTTTCAGAATGCCCAGTGGTCCAACGCTTAGCTTTTCACCTTCCGCCGGTTTGAACCATAACAGCCATGGCGTGCTGCTGCGTTTCGGCGCGTCCTACGAAATCCCGCAATTCTTTTCCAGGCTGCGGAGGAAATAATGAAGCCTGCCAGATTTTTTATCTTTGTGCTTATTGTGACTGTCTCCACTGCTTTGCTTTTTGCAGCTTCCGGTGACGGACTCTGGATGTCCAAAGTGCCGGAAAAAGCCCGGGCCAACCAGAATCCATTTGACAGCAAGCCAGAGGCACAGGCCGCAGGCGCCAAGCTGTTTGCCCATAATTGCTCCTCCTGCCACGGGGATGATGGTACGGGAAAGAACCGCCATCCCAGCCTGCGGACGGATCGCGTTCGTGCCGCCACGCCGGGGGAACTGGAATGGCTTCTGACCAACGGCAGCATGAGGAATGGAATGCCTTCATGGTCGCGACTGCCGGAACAGCAGCGCTGGCAGATTGTAAGCTTCCTGAAGAGCCTTCAGTGATTTGGTAATTTAGGTTCATTTGGTAATCGGGCCACTAGCGATTTAGCAGTTGAGTAATCTTGTAATTTGGTAGTTGTGCGCGTATGCGATACCAACTACCTTCTTCTTATTTACTCAATTACCAAATTACCCGATTACCCAATTTCCTACATTCCGTTCTGCTTCTTTTCGCGCTGGTAAGGCTGTTCCAAATAGCGACGTGCTTCATCCAGCGCGCCCTGCGTGTTGTCGCCGGTCTGGATGGCCTGGCGATATTCGTTGACCGCACGGGAACGCTGTCCGGTGACATCAAAGATCTTGCCGAGCTGGATATGGCTCCAGACTTCGGTCCAGCGCGGGTCCTGGTTGCCGTTGAGCGCTTCACGGTATTCGTTAGCCGCGGATTGGTAATTCTTCTGAAGGTAGAACACTTCGGCAATGCGGTAGTGCGCCAGCGAGCTGTTGTGATTCACTTCCAGCGCCTTGTTGAATTCGGTGAGCGCTTCCGCCAGGCTGCCTTCCGTGGTCAACTCCTGGCCCCTGCGGATGGCCACACGGACTTTCAGGTCGGGTGAATTCTTGAGCACCCAGTTATTGGGATCGAGCGAAAGCTTGCGCGGCTTGCCGAACGTCTCAATCGCAAACGGCGACTCCGTTCCCACCACGTCAATGCGTTTCATCTCTGTCTGTCCGTCAGTATCCACTTTCAATTCCACCGGCATGCGGAATAGATCCAGATCCTGGGTGACTTCACCGACCACGCGGAAGCCCTTCTTGATGCGATACACGGTGTACTTCATCTTGAATTCAGGAGCGCCGGTGCCGTTTACCCACTGGGTGAAGAAGGAAGTCAGCTTGTCATTGTGGTGCTTCTCGGCAATGGCCTGGAGGTCTTCCACTGTCGCAGTTTTATAGGCGTACTTGGAGAAGAACTCCTTCATGGTCTGGTCAAACGCCTGATCGCCCACAACCCAGCGCAGCATATGAAAGATCATGCCGCCCTTGTCGGTAACCAGTGACTGAAATTGCGGAGAGAAGGTGTCCAGCTTGTTTACACTGGCCAGCGGAGTGGTGTCATAGGCCAGTGCGCCCACGGCCATGTCTCGCGTGGCATCTTCAAAGGCGGTTGAGCCGGCGGCATTCTGTACGTAGCGCATTTCAGAGGCGCGGGCGCCTCCGTCGACGAGCCACCAATCGTCTTTACTGGAGGCGCTGACCAGTCCGCCCCACCACTGGTGAGCGACTGAATCTGCCAGCAGGCGGTAGTTGGTCTTTTCATTGATATCGCGCGTGGCGATGGCCGAGATCTCCGGCGCCCACCACGTGGGGACGGTATCGTCAGGCAGTTCAACGATCTTCAGCATGGCCGTGCCCACGGGTCCGTAAACGGTGGTGAAGAATTCCTGCTCTTTGATGGCGGTGTCGCCATAGAACGGAGCAAACTGCTTCTTGGCGTTGGTGAAGTAAACGTGCACATTGCCGCCACCGTAAACCTGGTCGACAAAGGGGCCGGCGATCACGGTGCCGGGGAAGCTGGGCTTGGTCCAGCTAAATGAGGCGACGACTTTTCCGGCAGGCGCGGCCTTTTCCGGCTTCACGCTTCCGCTGCCGATGATCACCGTGCCCGTGGGAGCGGTGATGTTGATGTTGGAGGTGAATCGGTCAATGCCATAGTTGATGACGGGGAACCAGCGTCCGGGATAAAGCAGGTAGGTGACGTCTTCGCCAATGTAAGCCAGCTTCAGGCCTTCCACGGGGCTGTCTTCCGCCGTGGCCAGCGCGCCTTCATATTCAAAGGTCAGCGTGGTGGTGGTGCCCTTGGGGATGGCCGTGGGGAAGGTCACGCGGACGGCGCTGTCCTGGCTCACCCGTTCGGCGGTCAGGGGCTTGCCCTTTTCGTCGGTCACGCGGGTGGGGTGCAGGGCGTTATGCAGTTCAAAGCTGGCAAAGTTTACGTCTTCCAGCGTGGTGAACTTGACCCGGGCTTTGGCCGTCAGATGATGGGTTTTAGGGACGATTTCAGCGTCAATCTGATAGTCATCGGCCTTGATGCGGGCTTTCTGGGCGTACGCGGGCAAAACAAATAGAACAAGGAGGGCAGCGCCAATAAAAAGGCGGGCACGGCGCTTGAGCGGTCGTGCTGTGAGCATGTATTTCTCCAGAGCTGCTGGCGATATTCAGCTTAGATGTCTATTTTTTCAAAAAAGCTGCTTTTATACCACTTGTGAGAACGCCAAGGGACACAAAGCTTGCGGTCTGGGGCGATTTTTACCACAAAGGGATTAGGAGCCCGGATTCAAGGCTTTTTACCACAAAGGACACGAAGGAGTCGGATCGCCGAGATCGCCGTCATCGCGCGACATCGCCGTGATCGGAAGATCAAACCCTTACCGCTGATAAACGCGGATAGACGCTGATCAAAAACCAAGACTAACGACAAAGGGTACGAAGGAACACAACGGCCTGACGGAACGGAATTCGCCAGGTATTTCCTGCCTGACCTCTGTAGCAAATAGCGCTTGATCCCCATCACTCGATGGCTGCTTTTTGTCTTACCGTCGGCTAAAAACCAAATACCAACTACCGTGCTTTGCTTTGGCTAATTGCCAAGTGCTAATTGCTAATTGCTGGTTTTCTCATCCGCGACTCCTCCGGCGCATACCATCGGCCTTCAATGTTCGCCGTCGTCCTCGGGTCCGTATGCGACCTCGGACGTATAAAGCCTTCAATCTCATTTTCTTTCATAGCCATCTCCGTCCTCCAATCACAAATCACAATCACAAATTACAAATTACAAATGCCCCCCTGCCCCTACCCCCGGTTTCACCCAATTTCACCCAAGGTCACCCAATGTCACCCAATGTTCTGGGCTTTGCATCCCCTCTGCCGATCAGGCTGAGGTTCGTAGACCTTAAAATGCAAAACCCGGCTCAAAGCCGGGTGGGTTAAAAATGCGCATAATTCACAGCCGTTGTCGGCTTAAGCCAAGAGACGAACAAAATACGAAACAAACTTAACACACGACCTACGCTACAAGCAAGAGATTTTCCTGTAGTGGTCCAGCGCCGTAGGGCGACACAGCTTGGCCCCAACCATAAGGTCGGGCAAGCGTCTGAAAATCATGAGGGGCGAATACTCGGAGGCACAACCAGACGTGTTATCCTTCGTCGCCCTTTATGTCGATGCCTCAAGAGTATTCTGCCTGGCTGCAGTCCCTCGGCTTCACCGAGATTTCATTTGGCTACGCCGGTATCAAGTTATTGCTGCCGGAAGAGTTGGAAGAAGGTCAGACCGGCTATTCAATTTCGTCCGACAATCAACCTCTTTGCAATGGCGAAGAAGGTGCCTGGAAACCCCAGTGGCTGGTGATCGGCTCTGACACGCTGGTCGGTGATCCCATCATTCTCAACACCTCAAATTCCACCATCATGTCCGCCGTGCACGGTGAAGGTGTTTGGGAGCCGTTCCCGATTGCCGGTGGCTTTTCGGCCTTTGCCCTCGCGCTCAACGCCGTCCAAAAGGCCTCCGCCGGACGCGAAAATCCCGTCGCTCTTGAATCAAACCCTTTGCCCGAAGCTGAACGTAAGAAAATCGTTCAGTCAATCGCCGATGCAAATGGCGAAGAAATCAATCTTGAGTTTTGGGAATTGATCCTGGAGTCCGGGTTGCCGTAATCATTATCCGCGTGTCTCGGCCAGGCGATGAGATTCAAATAACGACGCGCAACATTCGAGGTTTCGTCCCGTTTGTCACCGGTTTTCGAGTGAATTGTGGAGCGCAGGTGCCCTCGCCTGCGGCTTGCGGTTATTCCGAGGCGACATCCTGACGCAGTCGCACTTCACTAAACCGAATGCGGTCAAGATTGCCGGCGGCTTCAATTACTCCGGTTGCGGCCAGATGCTTAATGCGAGAGGTATAAAACATATCCGGAAGATCAGGATATTCGTCTTTCAACTTCAGCATTGTTTGCCCAATGACGAATGCAACTTTCCGATATTGGCTCGAGATATAGGACATCAAGCATAAGTCGATGGGTTCGAAATCGGTCGGTTTGAGTTCGCTCTTAGTCACTGCGAGTCACCGTTGTAATGCCAATCATGCCCGCAGAATCGGCACTGACGGGCGCGTGGTGTCCTCGCCAAAGCGTTGCATGCGGGACAGTGGTTGAAGAAAACTTTCTCCGGGTGATCAGCAATGATCCTCTGCGCAGTACGGATCACAAACGGATCCAAGCCTCCTTCCTCCAAGATAACAACTTTTGGTAGTGGGTCAGTTTGCAAACTGACCCACTACCCAACTTTTGGGTCATTGGACAGGCTTCCCGCATTCGCATCATCTCCCCAGCCCTTAGCTCTCAGCATCAAGTTCTTATGCGCAAACCGCTCGTTCCAGTTTGTAAGGTAGAAATAGTGCCGAAAAACGTATTTTAGCTTCTCGTCCATGTTTCTATTGTCGATGCCTTCAGAATCTTATAGCTGAAAATCGATACATCACCACAACGGTCCCACCGCTTCCTCCCTGTAAATGGGCCTGGGGCTGCCTTGACTGGAGAGTCGGATCGCCCCGAGCCAGGGTGCGACGGAGGGATCGTAGATCACTGTGACCTGAGCGGCTTTGCCGGGGCTGCCATCGAAACCGTCATGACCGCTCAATCCGTCTCGTCCGTTGCTTCCGTTAGGGGCCCCAAGTCCGCCCGAGCCGCCACGTCCACCGCGGCCGCCTTTTCCACCTGATCCGCCCGAGCCGCCACTGGAGCTTACAGTCAGCGAACCACCTTTAGGATCGATCAAGTAAAAGCGCTCGCGTCCTGAGGCTGATACGCTGACCTGAAGAAGTCCCTGGTTGGCTGAGCGCAATGCGATCTTGATGAGCACCTGTGGAGCATCGCCGCCGGACCCGCCATCCTGGCCATCTGATCCGTTACTGCCGTCCGATCCATTTCCTCCCGGGGATGGATGGTCCGGATCCGTTGACCCGGGCATGCCGCTGCTGCCGTCCAGTCCATCGCTGCCGTTCAATCCACTCGATCCCGGAGTGCCGTTGAAGTTGGCTTTGTAGGCATAGTCATAACGCAAAGGGATGTCGAGCTCGGCATGCACGTCAGGATGGCTGGGCGCGGTAATGACTACATGACCAACCTTGCCCTCAGTATTGCGAGGATCTTTATCCAGCGATAAAACGCCCTTGTTGTTGACCGCAACAACGTCGGCTTTGACCTGAAGGTCTTTCCATAGGACCTTGCCGCCGCCTTTGCCTTCGGTCTGAAGGATTTTACCGTCAGGCTGAGTGACGACTACGACCAACGGCGACTTTTCGCCGGGCGCGATGGCCGGGCCTTTCGGCAAGGTGGCGGCAATGGATGCAACCGGCGTTTTCGCCAGATAAACTCTTGCTCCGAGCCTGACCTGTATGGCGGCGCAGCCAGTGAGGATAAAGAGACAGATCAACCCCACGCCGGCGCGCGTGATTCTGCCTGGGTTGGAGGTGATGAAACGAAAAAACTGAGGACGACGAAAAGCTTTAGACGAAATGGTGCTCATGGTTCTGGCTCCTGATGCAGTTACAAATCTGATTTCAGCTTTGTTGTGGCAGACTGCTGAAGCGCTTCGGCTCATTTGAACCCGGAACTCACATTGACGTTCTTTCCACGTGCAACTAGATAGGTCAATCTTTGTGAAGATAGTTTGGGAAGTCAGGTAGAGGTTGATGCATGAGATTGAAATTTCTGCATTCGATTGGGGAGGCCTGCCGTTTCGCCGTACTTGTTGCGAAGGATAAGTCTTATGTGTCGCCCCTTCCGGGGCTCGTCATCACAAACGAAGCTTTCCCCGGGCTTACGAGGTTGTTACGAAACTCTTGACGTGAGAACAAAGCGTGAGAAGATGCGAGCAGGAGCACGGAGCAGAGCATGTCTTATATCCAAGGCGTGGGAAGG
>Ga0209863_10000168_pt1 | contig 40577 bp, 27 predicted proteins | sample OrgsoiDNA2013046_FD_185796 | JGI IMG/M metagenome (GOLD analysis project Ga0209863, IMG submission 185796) | Permafrost soil microbial communities from the Arctic, to analyse light accelerated degradation of dissolved organic matter (DOM) -... | ecosystem: Environmental > Terrestrial > Soil >...
TGATCGGCACCGCGCTGCTGGTCGCGGCGTCGAACACCCTCAACATGTATCTGGAGCGGGACGTCGATCCGTTGATGGAGCGGACGCGCGATCGGCCGCTGCCGCGCGCGTCTCTGTCGCCCGAGACGGCGCTCGCGTTCGGCGTGTCGCTGGCCTGTGTCGCCGTTCCGCTGGTTTTTCTGGGCAGCAACCTGCTGACCGGAATCCTCGGCCTCTTCGCGCTCGGGAGCTACGTCGCGATCTACACGCCGCTCAAACGACACTCCGCGATCGCGCTGTTCGTGGGCGCGGTGCCGGGCGCGCTGCCGCCGCTCATGGGGTGGACGGCGGTCACCGGTCGTCTCGATGCGGGCGGACTGGCGCTGTTCGCGATCCTGTTCCTCTGGCAGATCCCCCACTTTCTGGCGATCGCGATCTACCGTGCGGCGGACTACGCCCGCGCCGGCTTCAAGGTCCTGCCGTTGACGATCTCGCCGCGCGCCACCCGGGTGACGATCGTGACCTTCTCGGCAGCCTTGGTGCTGGCGACCGTCCTCCTCGAGCCGCTCCGCGTGGCTGGTTTGCCGTACCTCGTGTGCGCGGCGCTGCTGGGCGCCGTCTTCATGGGCTGGGCGGTGGCCGGCTTTCGGCGCGCGGCCGCCGGCGCCTGGGCGCGCTCGCTCTTCTTCTATTCGATCGTCTATCTGACGCTGCTCTTCGTGGCGCTGGTCATCGACAGGACCTTCGCGTGAGCCTGGCCGCCGCGGCGGCGGCGTCGGCGGGAACGGCACCGCGCCTCTCCGCCGAAGGCCTCAGCCACCGCTTCGGGGCCCGCACGGCGCTCGACGGCCTCAGCTTTACCGTCGCGCCCGGCGAGATCTTCGGCCTGCTCGGACCCAACGGCGCCGGCAAGACCACCGCGTTTCGGATCCTGGCGGGCCTCTTGCCCCAGCAGGCGGGGACCCTGGCGCTCGACGGCCGCAGCGCCAACGGCGGCGATTCGAGCTATCGCGCGCGTCTGGGTGTGGTCTTCCAGGATCCCAGCCTCGACCTCAAGCTGACCGGTCGCGAGAACCTGCGTCTCGGCGCCGCGCTCTACGGCATCCCGCGCGCGGTTGCGACGGCGCGGATCGACGCCGCGCTATCGCTGATGGCGCTCGGCGATCGGGCCGACGAGGCCGCCTCGAAGTACTCGGGTGGGATGCGCCGGCGGATCGAGATCGCGCGGGTCCTCCTGCACGAGCCGAGCCTCTTGCTGCTCGACGAGCCGGGCCGTGGCGTCGATCCCGAGGCGCTGCGCCGGATCTGGGATCAGATCGGCGCGCTCTGCGCGGCCCGCGGCCTTTCGGTCGTGGTCACCACCCACCAGCCCGAGGAGGCCGAGCGCTGCCACCGCATCGCCATTCTCGACGGCGGACGCCTGGCCGCGATCGGGACGCCCGATGAGCTGCGCGCGCAGGTCTCGGGCGACGTGATCCGCGTGCGCGGCGATCGCCCCGAGGAGATCCGGGCCGCCATTGCCGATCGCCTGGGCCTGCCCGGCCGCGTCGTCGACGGCGAGGTGGTCCTCGAATCGCCGCGCGGTCACGAGATCGTTCCGCGGGTCGCCGAGCTGTTCGCCGCCGGGAAGCTGGCCAGCCTCTCGACCTCTCGGCCCACCCTGGCCGACGTGTTCGCCAAGCTCACGGGCCGAGGTCTGACGTCATGATCCGCGCGATCGGCGCGCTGGCCGGACGCGATCTGCGACGTTTCTTCCGGCAGCCGAGCCGGATCGTCGGCTCGGCCGCGCAGCCGCTGATTCTGTGGGTGGTGCTGGGCGCTGGGCTGGGCGGCAGCTTCCGACCCGGCGGCGGCGGATCGGGCGCCGGGGCCGGCGTCGACTATCTCCAATATTTCTATCCGGGCATCGTGGTCCTGACGCTGCTCTTCACCGCGATCTTCTCGACCATCTCCGTGATCGACGATCGCCACCACGGTTTCCTGCAGGCGGTGCTGGCCGCGCCCGTGTCGCGCGCGTCGCTGGTCCTCGGCAAGACGCTGGGCGGCGTCGCCATCGCGTCGCTGCAGGCGGGCATCCTGCTGGCACTGGCACCGCTGGCCGGCTTTCGCGCCTCCGCGATGGACTGGCCGTTGCTGGTGCTGGCGATCCCGCTGTCGGCCCTGGTCTTCACCGCGATCGGCTTCGCCATGGCCTGGTGGATCGACTCGACCCAGGGCTACCACGCGATCATGAGCGTGGTCCTGATCCCGCTGTGGATTCTGTCCGGTGCGATGTTCCCCGCCGCAGGCGACAGCCGCTGGATCGCGGCGCTGATGGCGTTCGATCCGATGACCTACACCGTCTCGGCCGTGCGCCGCGGTTTCCACGGCGCGTCGCTCCCCGCGGGCCTGGTGCCCGGCCATTCTTCGGCGACGATGGATCTCGCGCTCATCGCGCTGTCGGCGCTGGTCGCGCTGACTGCCGCCGTCGCTCTTTGTCGACGCCGCGCCTGACCCGGACCAGCGGCCCACTTCCGGGATCTCCGGGACCGCGCAGGACTGGACGAAACCGATCGAGCCGTTATTATCATACGAATGATAAATAATGTCCGCGCGGCCGGGGCGCTCTTGGTCGCCCTCGCCTGCACCGCCGCGTGTCGGCGGGGTTCGACCGCACCGGAGGGCTATCAGGGCCTCCTCGAGTACGACGAACGCGCGATCGGCTTCGAGCAGGCCGGTCGAGTCGCCGAGGTGCCGGTGCACCGCGGACAGGCCGTCAAGCCCGGCGACCTGCTAGCCCGCCTCGACGACACGCTCGCGATCGCCTCTCGCGACGCGCGGCAGGCCGAGCTCGACGTGGCCCGGGCAGAGCTCGCGCTCCTCAAGGCGGGCACGCGTCGCGAGGAGGTCGCCGCCGGGGCAGCCGACGTGACCGCCGCCGTCGCCAGCGAGGCGATGCTCAGGCGCACCGCCGAGCGTTCGCGTGCCCTTCTCCACAGCAGCGCGATCCCCCAGGCCGAGGCGGACAAGGCCTCCACCGACTTCGCGCAGGCGAGCGCGCGCCGCGCGTCGCTCGAGAATCGCCTGACCGCCCTCCGCCACGGCGCCCGACCCGAAGAGATCACACGCGCCGCGGCCAATGTTCAAGACCGAGCGTCTGCCCTCGCTGAGGAGAACGAGCGGATCGCGCGCTACCGGTTGCGGGCCCCCGGAACGGGCACCATCCTCGACGTCACGGTGAAACCCGGCGAGATCGCGGCGCCCGGCACGCCCGCCGTGCTGATGGCCGACATCGAGCATCCCTACGCCGACGTGTTCGTGCCCGAGGGGAAGCTCGGCGTGGTTCAGGTGGGGGACGCCGCCGGGGCGCGCGTCGACGCCGACGACGAGCGATTCAACGCCACCGTTGAATATGTCTCTCCCCAGACCGAGTTCACGCCCAAGTTCGTTTTCAGCGATCGCGAGCGACCGAACCTGGTCATTCGCGTGCGGATCCGGATCGGGGATCCCCACCACCGTCTCCATTCGGGCGTACCCGTGTTCGTGAGACTCGCGCGATGAGCGAGACGGCGGAGCCGATCATCGCCACCCAGCACCTGTCGAAATCGTTCGGGGATCTGGTGGCGGTGCGCGACCTGTCGCTCGAGGTTCGGCGCGGGGAGATCTTCGGAATCCTCGGGCCGAACGGCGCCGGAAAATCGACGACCATCCGGATGTTGTGCGGGATTCTCGATCCAACCAGCGGCAGCGGGCGGGTGGTCGGGTTCGACATCGCGCGCGACGCGGAGCGGATCAAGGAACATATCGGCTACATGACCCAGCGTTTCTCGCTCTATGAAGACCTCACCGTCCTCGAGAACCTCAAGTTCTACGCAGGCATTTACGGGGTCCCACGCGCCCGCCGTGCCGCGCGCATCGGCGAGATGCTGGCTCAGAGCGGCCTCACCAAACGCAAGGACCAGATCGCGGGCACCCTTTCGGGTGGGTGGAAACAGCGGGTGGCGCTGGCTTGCGCCACGATTCATTCTCCGCCGCTCCTCTTTCTCGACGAGCCGACGGCCGGCGTCGATCCAGTCAGCCGCCGGGAGTTCTGGGAACAGATCTACGAGATCGCGTCGGGTGGAACGACCGCCGTCATGACCACCCACTACATGGACGAGGCCGAACGGTGCCATCGTCTGGCGTTCATTTTTCGGGGCGAGCTTCTCGACGTGGGGACGCCCGACGAGATCGTGACTCGACGCGGGCTCCGTGTCGCGGAGCTGGACCTCGAACGCGCCGATGAGGCCGCGGGCCTGCTGCGCGCCCGACCGGAGGTCGAAGAGGTCGCGCACTACGGGCGCAGGCTTCGCCTGGCGACCCGCCGGGGGGTAGACCCGGTCGATCTGGCCCGTCGCGTGCTGGCAGAGCGCGCGATCGCGCCCGGTGAGCCCCGTGAAATTCGACCCACCGTGGAAGACGCTTTCGTCGCGATGGTGCGCGCGGACGCGGCGCGCGAGCGGGGCGCTTCGTGATCGGCCGGCTGCTCGTCATCGCGTGGAAGGAGCTGCTCCAGCTTCGCCGCGACAGGTTGACCCTGGCGATGACGATCGTGCTCCCCCTCGTGCAGCTACTCCTTTTTGGATTCGCCGTGAACACGGACGTGCGACACATCCGGACGGTGGTCTTCGACCAGGATCACAGCCCGCAGTCCCGCGATCTGGCGCGGACACTGGAGGCGACGGGCTATTTCGACATCGTCGGCCAGGTCTCCGGATACGTCGAGATCGATCGGGCTCTGCGGGCCGGCGTGGCCGGCGCCGCCCTGGTGGTCGCGTCGCGCTACGCGTCCGACCTGGCTGCCGGGCATACGGCGCACGTCCAGTTGGTGATCGACGGCTCCGATCCCCAGGTCGTGGGGGCTGCGTCGAGCGCGGCCACTGGCCTCCTGGCGGCACAGGCCTCGCGCCTGGTCGCCGAACGGGCGGTCCGCGCTGGCTTGCCCTCACCGGGCCTCCCGGTGGACCTGGCGCTGAGCATCTTCTACAACCCGGAGCAGCGATCCGCGGTCAACATCGTCCCGGGCCTCGTCGGCGTCATCCTCTCCCTCACGATGGTCATGCTGACCTCGATGGCCCTCGCGCGCGAGCGGGAGCGCGGCACGCTCGAGCAGCTCATCGTCTCGCCGGTCCGGACGGTCGAGGTCATTGTCGGGAAGATCCTGCCCTATGTCGGGATCGGCTACCTGCAGATGGCCCTCATCCTGTTTGCGGGAAGCGTCGTCTTTCAGGTCCAGATCGCCGGCTCGATTCCGTTGCTGTTTGGGCTCGCGTTCGTCTTCATCGCCGCAAATCTCGCGGTGGGTCTGTTCTTCTCGACGCTCGCGAAGACCCAGCAGCAAGCGATGCAAATGTCGCTCTTCTTCCTGCTGCCCAACATCCTGCTCAGTGGTTTCGTGTTCCCCTACGACGCGATGCCGCTGTTCGCGCGCGTGCCGGCGCAGGCGCTACCCCTCACCCACTTCATTCGTATCGTTCGCGGAATCGTCTTGAAGGGGAGTGGGTTTTCGGACGTCGCCGGGGAGCTGGTCTGGATGACGGCCATCCTGGTCTCGCTGGTCGTGCTGTCGTCGTTGCGCTTTCGAAAGAAGCTCGTCTGATGGCTCGACCACGCAGCGACATCAAGCCCCGCATCGTCGAGGCGGCGCGGGCCCGTTTCCTGGCCCAGGGGGTCGACGGCGCGTCGCTACGGGCGATCGCGCGCGACGCGGGGACCAACATCGGCATGATCGTCTACTACTTCCCGACCAAGGACGATCTCTTCCTATCGGTCGTGGAGGAGGCGTACGCGGGTATCGTCGCCGACATGGCGCATCTGCTGGGCGCCACCGGGCCAGCCCTCCCACGGTTGCGGCAGGCGTTCTGTCGGCTGGGGAGCACGAGCGACCTCGAGATGGAGGTGATTCGATTGATGGCCCGCGAGGCCTTGAGCTCATCGGCCCGTCTGCGTCGCCTCCTGGCCAGGTTCATGCACGGGCACATCCCGCTCGTCATGGCCACGATCTCGGACGGAATTCGGAACGGCGAGCTCGACGGGACAATCCCAGCGCCGTTGATCCTCCTCGCCGTCGTCGGTCTCGGGCCACTGCCCCAGCTCGTTCGTCGGGCGGCCCGCGCGCTGCCGCTCTTTGCATCGCTCCCGGATGCCGGCCCCCTGGCCGATCTTTCGATAGGCCTTCTCGCGCGGACGGTGGGCGGCGCGAAGAAGCCGGCCAGACCCCGAAGGAGCGACCGGGCCCGTCGCGAGCGGAGCCGAACCCTTCGAAAGTCCCGCTGAGCTGTCACACCCGTTCGGGCCGGACGTCGCGGGCGAGCAGATCGTTGAGCGCGTCGCGGGCCGGCTTTCCTTCGTGCAGCGCGGCCGCCACCTCGCCCGTGATCGGCATCTCGACGCCTAGCCGCTTGGCCACGTCGCGCGCGGTGAGCGCGGTGCCGACACCTTCGGCGATGTGTCCGAGCCGGGCGAGCACCTCCGGCAGCGATTCGCCGCGCGCCAGCGCCAGACCGACCTGCCGGTTGCGCGACAGATCGCCCGTGCAGGTGAGCACCAGATCGCCGAGGCCCGCCAGGCCCGACAGCGTGAGCGCCTGCCCGCCGAGGCGCACGGCCAGCCGGCCCATCTCGGCCAACCCGCGGGTGATGAGCGCGGCGCGCGCGCTGTCGCCGAGGCCAAAGCCGTCGCAGCAGCCGACCGCGATGGCGATGACGTTCTTGAGCGCGCCGCCCACGCAGACACCTGCGACGTCATCGCAGGTGTAGATCCGCAGCCGCTCGCCCCCGAAGCAGGACTGGACGATGGTGGCCGCGCCGGCGTCGGTCGAGGCGGCCACCAGCGCCGCCGGGAGCCCCGCGGCGATCTCCTGCGCGAAGGTGGGACCGGAGAGGACGACCGCGCGCGCGCCCGGGACGGCGGCGGTGATGACCTCGGCCATCGTCGAGCCTGTCACCGGCTCGAGCCCCTTGGAGGCGCACACGACGACCGGCCGGTCGGCGATCGCGGACGCGGAGGCGCGCAACGACGCCCGCACGAACTGCGACGGGACAGCCACCACCACGATCTGCCGGCCGGCCACCACGGCCGCCACGTCGGTCGAGACGGCGATCGCGTCCGGAAGACGGAAGCCGGCGACCGAGCGCGTGTTCGACCGTTGCCGCGCCAGCGTTTCGGCCGCGGCGCCATCCGGTTCCCAGAGCGCGACGTCGTGACCGCGCCCCGCGACCAGACCCGCCAGCACGCCACCCCAGGCGCCGCCACCGAGGACGGCCACGCGCATCGCGGGGCTACGTTCCCCCGGCGACGCGGACCCGGTTGCGGCCCGCGTTCTTGGCGGCGAAGAGCGCGCGGTCCGCGGAGGCGAGCACCATGGCCGGTTCCGATCCATCGTCCGGGAAGGAGGCGACGCCCAGCGAGATCGTGAGCTTGCCCATCGGTTGGGTGCTGCCGAACTCGAAGGGGAACTCCGCGATCTGCGCACAGATCCGCTCGGCGACCTCCGTAGCGGCCGCCTTGCCGACGTCGAGCAGAATGATCGCGAACTCCTCGCCGCCGTAGCGCGCGACCACGTCGTTGGCGCGGCGGCCGTGCTGCAGGATCTTGGACACGCCGCGCAACGCATTGTCGCCCGCCAAGTGTCCGTGTCGATCGTTATAGCCTTTGAAGTGATCGACGTCGATCATCAGGATCGACAGCGGCAGCCCGGTCCGGTTGCTGCGCTCCATCTCCAGCGAGAGCCGCTCGCGGAAGTGGCGGTGGTTGTAGATGCTGGTGAGTCCGTCCGTGATCGCCAGCTCCGCCAGCCGCGCGTTGAGCGTCTCCAGCTCCTGCGTGCGCTCGCTGACCTTCTCCTCGAGCGAGGTGTTGAGCGTCGCCAGCTCGGCGTTCTTGACCTGCAGCTCCAGCAGCAGCTCGGCCCGCTCGCGCTCCAAGCGAAATCGCGACAGCAGGCTCTGGATGGTGAGCCGCAGATCGGGCTCGTCCCAGGGTTTCGGAATGTATTGATCGAGGTGGGCGCGGTTGATCGCGTAGACGACCGCGTCGAGCCCCGCCTGTCCGGTGAGGAGAATCTTCACCGTTCGTGGGCTGCGCCGATGGACCTCCTCGAGCAGCTCCACCCCCTTCATGCCGGGCATGATCTGATCGGCGATGACCACCGCGATCTGCTCGCCGTCGTGCTGGAGGTCTTCGATCAGATCCAGCGCCTCGCGCGCGTTCTTGGCGACCGCGATGTCGCACTCGCTGCCGAACCGCGCCGACAGCTGCTGGCGCAGCGCCGCGAGGATCCCTTCCTCGTCGTCGACGCAGACGATGTGCTCGCGCAGGGCGGTGACGGGCCGGATCATCCGCGATCCTTAGATGAAGGCGCCGGCGAAGATGACGGGCCCGGCGGGGACCCGTCGGGCGACGACCAGGACGGCCAGGAGCCGACCGGGGCCTCTTTCACCGCGACGGGCGCGGGCGGCGGTCCGTCGATCGGCAGCCTGACCTCGAACCGCGTGCAGCCCTGACGGCTGTCGACCCGGAGCGTTCCCCCGTGCTTCTCGACGATGCGCGCGCAGATGCTGAGGCCGAGGCCGGTCCCCTCTCCCTTGGCCTTGGTCGTGAAGAACGGCTCGAAGATGCGCGCCGCGACGTCGGCCGGGATGCCCGGTCCTGAGTCCTGAATCGTCACCAACACGTCCCGCTTGTCGACTTTGGTCTCGATCAAGATCTCGCCCCGCCCGTCCATGGCCTGTATCGCGTTGTGGATCAAGTTGGTCCACACCTGATTCAGCTCACCTACATACGCCGTGATCGCTGGAAGTGATCCAAATGATCTCTCTACTTTAACGCCATCGTCTCCGTACTTCAACTGGTGAGAAAGGATCACGAGCGTGTCTTCGATCCCGGCGTGAACGTCCACGCGCTCGAGCGGCGCCTCGTCGAGACGGGAGTACCGTTTGAGAGCGCCCACGATCCTTCTGATAGAACCAATGGCGGTGCGGATTGTTCCCGAGGTGCGCGCCAGAAACGCGATCTCCCGCAGGTAGCCCGCCATCGGCGCCGGGCTCTTCTCGCCGGCCAGCGCGCGAAGCTCGGGCGCGACCCGCTCGCCGATCACCCCCACCTCGGCCAGCATCGAGGCCGCCTCGGCGGCGCCGTCGACGCCCGAGAACATGGTTCGCAGTCGCCGGGCTTGCTGACGCGCCTCGATCGACGTCAGCAACGGCGCCGCCGTCATCTCGGGCAAGAGGCCGTCGATCAGATCGAAGAAGCGTGCCACCGCGGCCGGCGGCAGATCGAGTGCCGACAACGCCTGCGCGCAGTGCCCCAGCCGACGCACGGTCTCGGCCTGCGCGTCGACCAGCCCCTGCACGGCCGCCGCCGGCGAGTTCACCTCGTGCGCGATACCGGCGACCAGCATGCCGAGGCCGGCCATCTTCTCGGAGTGAATGAGCTGACCTTGCGCCGCGCCCAGCTCGCGCAGCGCGCGCTCGATCTCGACGTTGGCCGTCTCGAGCTCGGCCGTCCTCGCGCGCACCCGCGCCTCGAGCACCTCGGAGAAGGCGCGCACCTCGGTGTAGAGGCGCGCGTTCTCGATCGCGGTGGCGGTCTGATCCGCGAAGGTGACCAGGAGGCGCAGGTCGGCCTCACCGAACGGCGCCTCGCCCAGACGCCCGACCACGATCACGCCGACCAGTCGCTCCTTGAGGGTCAGCGGCGCGGCGATCACTGGTCCTCGGAGACCGGCGGCCAGCGCGTGCTCCATGAGCTGCGGATCCGCCTCGACCGCGCCGGTGCGGCGCGCGCGTCCGAGACCCGCCACGGCCGCGGCCAGCGGCGCCAACCGTTCGCCGACCGGCTCGCCGGCCACCGCGCGCACCACGAATTCCGCCGGCTCTGCCCCGACCGACAGCGCGATGGCGGCCGTCTTGCCACCCAGCACGGCCAGGACCTCGGTGACCACCGACCGCAACACCTGACCGAGATCGACGACGGTGCTGACCGCGCGGCCCACCTGGTGGACGGTGACCAGCTCGCGCACGCGCGCCGCGAGCCCCTCCTGGTTCTCCTTGAGGCTGCGGGTCATGATCCGGAACGCCTCCGCGAGATCGCCGATCTCGTCGACGGTGTCGATCGTGATGTCGGTGTCGAGATCGCCGCGCGCGATCGCCAGCGCGCCCGCGTGCAGATCCTGCAGGGGACGCGTCATCCGCCGCGCCAGCAGGTTCGAAAGCGCGATCGCCAGCAGCAGCGCCGCGATGGCGCCGAAGATCAGCGCTTTGCTGGCGCGGGAAAACGCCGCCTCCAGCGGCTCGCGATCGACGGCGACGCCCAGGAGCCCCACCGCCGCGGCGTTGACGTCCTGAAGCTGTCCGAACGCCACCGAGTACGGGTGGCCGCCGACCTCGAGCGGAACGACCGAGGTCCCGACCCCCAGGGCCGCGATGTGCAGCTTCGGCGGCAAGGTCGGTCCGACCAGCCGCGCCCCCGTCGCCGCCATGAAGGTGGAGGCGTTGGGATCCCGCCCGACGTAGACCACCACCTCGCGACCGGCGCCCAGCGCCGCCTTGAGGCGATCGACCACGATGCCGTCGATGGGGACCGTGACCACCGCCGCGCCCAGCAGGCGCAGCGCCGGGTCGACCAGAGGCAATGCCGCGCGCACCACCAGCCGATCGTGCGCGCTCTCGATGGAGACGGTGCGTTCGTAGTCGAGCGCGCGCAGGATCACCGGCGAGCGCCCGGCCGGCTCGAGCCCCGCGCGCCCAGCGCCGGTGAGCAGCTCGTCGCAAGCGCCCTGCGTGCAGCGCGCCACGATCCGCCCGGCGGCGTCGGTGATTTCGAAGAGTGCGCTGGGCGTCGCCGCCGAGAGCTCACCGAGGCGCCGGCGCGCGGTCGAGGTCTGGGCCACCGTCAGGGCGCGCAGCAGCACCTGATCGGCGCCCAGCGCCGCGGCGCCCGCCGCCACCTCCTGCACCTGCTGGAGAAACAGCCCGCGCGCGACCTGCAAGCCGCGCTCGGCCTCGAACTGGATCCCCTGCTCGACGCTGGAAAAAATCAGCCTCACGGCGACGACCGACACGGCGATCACCGGGCCCAGCGCCGCGACGATCAGCGCGATCGAGAGCCGGCGGCGCAAGCCCCGCCGGTGCAGCGGCACGGCCGTGGGAAGCGACCAGCCGGAGCTTCCCCGCCCCAGCCACTCCGGGGGGCGATAGATGGCGGAGGCCCGCATGTACCCGCTCGACGACTTGAAACGTCGCCCGCTGCTCGAGGGCGTATCGCCCGGGATCGACCCTGGCATCCGTTCGGACTTGCGATCCGACTTGCGATCCGACCGACGAGCCGACTTGGGCGTATCGCTCATGGCGGGTGCTCCGCCCAGCGGTAGAGGCCCATGGCGGATGGCTGCACCACCAGCCCGCGCACGTTGGTGCGCGCCGCGAAGACCACCTTCGAGTGCGCGAGCGGCACCCAGGGGACGTCGATCGCCAGGATCGCCTGCGCTTGTGAATAGAGCCGCTCGCGTTCCGTGCGATCGGTCGTCCGCTGCGCCATGCCGATGACGTCGTGGAACCAGCCGTTGCTGTAAAACGCGATGTTCGACGGTCGGCTGCCGGTGGTGTTGTCGGAGTCGAGCAGCGTGTAGAGAAAGTTGTCCGGATCGCCGTTGTCGTTGAACCAACCGTGCAGCGCCAGGTCGTGCTCACCGGCCCACAGGGCGCGCTGGTGATCGGCCGGATCGCTGAGAATCACCTCGACGGTGATGCCGACCTCCGCCAGACAGCTCTTGATGACGTCGGCGACGCGTTCCGGCGAAGGCATGTACTGCGTCGGGGCCGAGGGCGCGAACAGCTTGAGCGCCGGCTCGCGCGCGCCCTGCCAGCCCGCTTCGGCCAGCAACTTGCGCGCCTTGGCGGGATCGTAAGGATAGGTCACCACGTCCGACCGCGCGCCCCAGACGTTGGGCGGCAAGGGACCGATCGCCGGGATGCCGAGCCCTTGATAGACCAGCTTGACCAGCGCCTCGGTGCGGATCGCGTGCGCGATCGCCCGGCGAATGCGTGGATCGTTGAGCGGCCGCCGTTGGGTGTTCATCGCCAGGTAGGAAACCAGCGCGGCGGGCGTCATCACCAACCGGAGATCGGGGTGAAGGCGCACCAGTGGAAGATCGTCGGGCGCCAGCTGCTGGATCACGTCGGCCGCACCCGATTCCAGCGCCTGCAGGCGCTGCCGTGAATCGGGCATGGCCAGCAGCACCAGGTAGCGCGTGCGCGCCGGCTGATCCCAGTAGTCGGGATTCCGTTCCAGCGTGATCCGGTCGCCCGGAATCCATTCGACGAAGCGGTAGGGACCGGCGCCGACCGGGTGGCGCCCGAACTCGTGCCCCCATCTGCGCACCGCCGTCGGCGACACGATCGCGGCCGGACCCATCGCCAGGTTCGCCAGAAACGGCGCGTAGGGGCGATCGATCTCGAATTGCACGCGCAAGGGCCCTGCGGCGATGACCCGGCGGATGTTGTGGTAGGAGCGGGTCCAGGCGAAGTCGGGCTCGTGGTTCGGGTGCTCGGGGATGATCTGGCGCTCGAACGAGAACACCACCGACTGCGCGTCGACCGGCGTCCCGTCCTGAAACCGCACGTTCGGCCGCAGCTCGAAAGTCCAGATCGTGCCGTCGTCGCCGACCGACCAGCTGGTCGCCAGATCGGGCTCGGGCTCGAGGCGTCCGGCCGCAAAGCGCACCAGCCGCCCGTAGACCTGCTCGGCGACCTCGAGCGATTCGATGTCGTTCGTCCGCGCGGGATCCAGGCTGACCGCGTCCGTCGAGCGCGCGACCACCAGCCGATCCGCCAGCCCGACGGCGACCGGTTGGCCGCTTCCGCAGGCGCCGGCCGAAAGCGACAGCGCGAGCAGACCCGCGAACGTCGATCTGCGATCGGTCAACGCCCACCTGCCCCGCGGCCAGCCGCGCCCAATCGGATCCGGATCTCCGCCTGCTCCGCGCCGTCGACCCGCCGCAGATCGGCCGCCACCGCCGCGTACTCGCCGGGCGTCACGCGCATGATCGGCAGCGCCGACTCGCGGTGCAGGAAGATCACGTTGGGGCGCCCGGGTTCGACGCCGCGTTCCTCGACGAACCGATATCCCCCGGTGCGCGCGACAATCAGGTCCTTTCCACCGAGCGGCGGCGGGTCGAGGTGCGCGGCGCCCGGCAGCTCCACGGTCGCCGTCATGCGCACCGGGACGTCGAAGCCGAGCATGAGCGCCGTCGATCGCTGCGGCTCGGCGGCAAAGCGCCGGCCCGGCTGCGAACGAAAGAAGGTCGGCTCGAGGCGCATCTCCTGTGGCCCCGGCGCCCCGCGTTCGATTGGCACCGCCAGGTGCGCGCTCACGAACGAATACCGGACCCGCGCGGTTCCGATCCGGCCGGCGGCGTCACGCGGCAGCTCGACATCGAGATCGCGCAGGCGCGCGCCCGGGAACTGGACCCCCAGCGAGCGCTGTTCGAAGTCCTGGCGCAGCCGCACCCGATCGGCGCCGAACCGGTCGACCAGCTCCGCCCACTCGAGCGCCGGCCAGCCCGCCAGGTCTTCGGTCGCCACCGCCACGCCGCCGCCACGCTCGTCGAGGCGGATGGTCATGTCGATCGTGCGCTGGTCCGCGGGCGCCGTGCTGCGCGCGACGCTGAAGGCGCCATCGGGCAGGCCCAGTGTCAGAGCGCCGTCGAGGCCAGGTGGCACGTAGCCGAAGGCGGCATGCCGGAGCCGCAGGTCGGCATAGATCGGCGAAGGCTTGTCGGGCGACCCGACGTCGAACGCGACCAAGGTGTCGCTGAAGTCCTCAAGCTCCTCGGGAGGGGCCGGTGCGGTGGCATCGGCGACCAGACGCGATCTCGCCAGAACCGCCCGCGCCGGAACACCCAGCTCGGCCGCCAGCGCCAGCGCCAGCGACACCCGACTGCCGCGCCCCCGGGCCAAGGTGAAGCTCGCCGGGTCGGCCAGATCCTCGGACGCCTCGACGTTCTCGGTCACCCAGTCGACGATCGCGGCGGCGAGCCGGGCGCGATCGCCGGTGGCCGGGGCCGCTGCGGTCTGCGCCGCCCGCTGCAGCGTCTTGTCGGTCAGCTTGCGCGCCAGCGCGCGCACCTCGGGCGACGCGCGCGCGGCGTCGTGCAGCTCCTCCGCGATGTAGCGCGCCCACGGATCCCAGCCCACGCCGCTCGAGGCACGCACCGACGGCACGTACTCGATCGCGGGCACGGCCGACGGCTCGGCGAAGAGCTGCGGGACACCGATCGCCGTGAAGGTGGTGACCCGGGTACCGTCGGCCGCCGGGCGCACCTCGGCCTTCGGCGCGCCCGCGTGCCGATCGATCTCGAGCGTGAGCCCCGCCGGCGCCACCAGCAGGAGCTCGCTGCGGGCCATCGGGGCGTCGAAGGACTGGAAGTAGAATCTTTCCCCCAAGAAGCCGGGGGCAAATGCCTGCGAAGGCGAGTGTGTTTCCAGGAGCTCCCACTCGATGTAGTCGCCGATGGCCAGATCGGCGGCCGAGATGCTGTCTTTGCCGGCGATCTCCTCCGGCTCGCGCGTGGTGCCATCGGGCTTGTGCGTCCGCAAGGTGAGGATCTCGGCGCCGGGAGGCACTTCGATCTCGCCCCAGCGATCGATGGCGTCCTTGCTGTCGACCCGCACGATCTCGTGCGTCAACATCATCGTCGCGCCGCTGTCGAAGACCCGCGTCACGCCGCGATCGAGCACGATCACCGCCGGCGCCGCATAGCGGCCGCCCGCCGCCTCGAAGGCCCGGATCGCGGCGCGCCCGTCGACGCGAAACCCGTCGAGCGGCAGCGACACACCCAGCGCGCGCGCCGATCGGCGCACCTCGGGAACGTCCGGCCGCGCGGTGAGCGCGGACTCGATGGTCGCCCGCGCGGCGGCGAGCTGGCCGGCCGCCGCCTGGGCATCGGCCAGGCGAACGCGCCGCATCGGATCCCACGGATCGCGGGCCACCAGCGCGGAGAGCTCGGCCAGATCCTCTCCCCGCTTTCCGCTTTCCGCCAGCAGAAGCGCCAGCCCACCGGCCAGATCGTCGCGCCCCGGATCGAGCCGAAGCGCCCCGCGCACAAGCGCGATCGCCGCGCCGAGCTCGCCGCGGGCGCGCGCGCGATCGGCCCGCGCCTCGACGTCGCCCCCGCAGCCCACCAGCGCGGCAGCCAGCTGATCCTCCCGTTCGAGCTGCCGCTTTTCTTGCGCCTGTCCCCGCAGCGCCTCGAGGACGGCGCAGGGCGCCGCCGCGACCGCGACCCGCGCGGCCAAGGCGGCATCGACGCCGGTCTCGCGGGCCGCGTCGGCGAGCGCGCGGTCGGCGTCGAAGTCGAGCCCGCGCGCTGCCAGCGCCCGGGCCAGCAGCAGATCGGGGGCCCACCAGCCCGGGGTCGCGCGCTGCGCCCGCCGCGCGTCTTCGATCGCTTCGCGGGGACGATCGTCCTCCAGCTCGACCTCCGCCAGGGCTTGCCAGCCGCGGGCGAGCTCTGGGTCGGCGCCCACCGCCGCGCGCAACAATCGGCGGGCCGCATCGCGCGCGAAGGTCACCGGCCGCGTCGGATCGTGGCGCGCGATCTCCCCGCAGAGCGAGAGCCCCAGCGCAAACCGCGGCCAGGCGTCGAGACGATCGCGCGCGCCGGCCACCCCGTCGATCGCCCCCACCCGATCGGCGACGAAGGCGGCCGCGTACGCGGCGAGCGCCCGCCCGCCTGGGCTCTCCGCGCCGGGGACCGACCCGGCGGTCTCGGTCAGCAAAGCGGCCGGCCCGGCGGTCGCGACCCGATCGCGCGGATCGACGAAACGTGCGGCTCGGCCCGGATCGTCGGGCAACACCCAGAGGCCGAGTCGCGTCTGGCCGGCCTTGCTCGCGGTGCGCAACGTTATCTCGTGCCGCCCCGCCGCGAGCGCCACCCGCGTCCCGGTGAGGCGCGGGCCGTAGCGTCCCGCCTGGCCATGGGCTACCCACGCGCCGCCGTCGACCGATAGGCGCGCCTCGCCCTCGAAGTCGACCACGACTTCATAGCGACCCGCCCCGACCTCGATCGCGGCGCGCAGAACCCGCGCCTCCCCCCGTCCGTCCGCGGACAGCGGCGCATCCAGGTGGCAACCCGAGACCGAGAGCGCTCGCCACTTCCCGGTCGGCCACACGCCGCCAGACGCCGAGGCGCGACCGAGGTCGAGGTGTGGGAAGGGACCGAGCGAGCCGATCTCGAACATGGATCCCGCACAACCGTCCTCGGCCGCCGCCCGCGCGAGCGCATCGGCGTCGGCCGCCTGCCGGGCCATGTGATCGCCGAGACGCGCCAGATCGATTCGCGCCAACCAGGGGAGCGTAGGCTCGCGCGAAAGCTCGACCGGTCGAAGCCGCTTGCCGACGCGAGACCGATCGGAGAAGCCGACCTCGTCGTAGAGCGCGAGGACCCGGGCGGCGGCCACCGGCGCCAGCTCGCGGACCAGGGCCGCGTCGCTCACCGCCGGCAACGCCGTCAGCAACGCGACGTAGTCGTCGAGCGCCGCGACGCTTTGGCCCCGCTCGTACCAGAGGGTGGCGCGGCCGAAGAGCGCGATCGGCGAAGTCGAATCGACGGGCGCGACGGCGAGCCGCGCCGAAAAGACGCGCGCCGCATCGGCGCCGCGCCCTTCGGCGAGCGCCTGCCACCCGGCCAGCGCGCCGTCGGGCCCGGACGGACCCGGTGCCCGCGGCGACAGGGTGGCGCATCCCCACGCCGCCGCGACCGCGACCCAGAGCGCGACCGCCGGTGCCACCGCCACCTTCCCGTTGGTGGGACCCGCTGTCATGAGCCCGCCTCTCATGAACCCGCCTCTCATGAACCCGCCTCCGGGGGCCCGACCAGCAGCCGCTCCTCGATGGCGGTGTCGATCTCGCCCAGGAACGCGCGAAAACGCGGGTACTGATCGGGCGAGACGCGGGCCTGCGCGACGTCCAGGAACGAGCGGACCCGCACCACGTCCCCGTCGGCGCTGACGTCGAGGTGGAACCGACCGAATGCGCTCTTTATCTCGCGCGCGTTCTGCCCGGTGAGGCCGCCGCCCAGCAACCGCCAGCCGGTCGGCAGGTGGTACGTCAGCTCCTCGTCGTGCTGCCACGGGTAGGCCAGCACCAGATCCTGCTGCCGCGTCGACAGGCGCGTGTAGGTCCGCACGAAGTCGGCGTCGCGCCCGCTCACCGGCAGCTCGACCGTCCCCCGCGCCGTGATCTGCCCGAAGCGGGGCACCGCGACCGCCGCCTTCACGACCACCGGCGCGTTGCGATCGCCGATCCCGGGCATCTCGACCGACGCCAGACGCGCGCCCGGAAACCGGCCGGCCCAGACCCGACCGTAGCGCTCGGCCCGCTCGCCCGGCGTCTGGTAATGCTCGCGCCAGTTGTGCGCCGCCTCCCCGGCAATGGCGATCGACTCGTCGATGTGCGCGTCGCCCGACGGTTCCAGCGCGACCTGCCAGTGGCGCTCGACGCGGCTCGCGCTCGAGGGCAAGACCGGCGTTTCGGTCAGCACGCCGCCGCGCGGTCCCACCCGCAGCACCATCACGCCCTGATCCTCCGTCGGCAGCTCGGAGAGCCCGGCGAACTCGGCGGTCCCGTCCAGATAGCGATCGAGCTTCGGCACATAGACGATCGCGTGATCGAAGATGGCGAGCGACGCGGGCTCGGGATCGAGGCGCCCGCTGCGGCGCGTGCGCACCAGAACCAGCTCCGAAGCGACGCCCACCTCGCGCAGGAGAGCCAGCAGGAGCGACGCCTTGTCCTTGCAGTCCCCGAACCGCCGCGCCAGCACCTGCGAGACCTGGTAGGGCTTGTATCCGTGGATGCCGAACTCCAGCCCGACGTAGCGCGTGCTCCCGACGACGAAGTCGTAGACCGCGCGCACCCGCTCCTGGTCGGACATGCCCGGCGTGACCAGCGAGCGCGCGGTCTTGCTGACCTCATCGTCGGCCGCCAGCTGTTCTTCGACCAGATGCCAGTACCAGGCGCCGACCTCGGCCCAGGTCGCGTAGGTGCTGACATGTAGATAGGGCGTGATCTCGGCGGTGCCCGGCATCGCCGGCTCGGCCTCCATCTTCGCGACGTCGGTGGCGGCGAAGCGGTACAGGCGGTCGTCCCCCTCGACCGCGGTCTTCCGTTCGAGCCGAGGCACGCGCGGGACGTTGGCGTGGATCGGCCGGCTGACGGGCGCGATGAGCGTGTAGTCCCAGCGGCGCTTGGGAATGGACTCGGCGACATATTGCAGATCGCCGAAGTAGTCGGACATCTGGTTCTCGCTGCTGACGTCGTCGACCAGGTACTGAATCTCGATCACGTCGCCGGGCCGGAGCCCCTCGAAGCGAACCACCTCGGCGCGGTTGTCGTAGTAGATGCCGTACCAAGGTTCGGAGAGATCCTCATCGCTGCGATCGGTGGCCTCCGAGACCTCGATCTCGCCGCGCGCGTTGCGCCGGTAGACGCGGGCCTGCCGGATGTCGACCTCCTCGCTTCCGGGCGTGTAGTGAACCTCGAACGCCTTGTTCTCTTCGGCGCCGCGCTCGGTGAGGATCTCCACCACCCGTTGCGCGAAGGTCCGTGAAAGGCCGTTCTTGTGCACGCGCACCACCCGCCGGTCGAGCAGCACCAGCGCCGCATCGCCCGTCGCCGCGGGCGGCGTCGTCGCCGGGACGAGAGCGCGCGCGTCCTCGCCGAAGCGGCGCGCCAGCTCGTCGGCCGGCGTGAGAGCGCCGCGCTCGCCCGTGACCAGCCGATCGACGTAGCGTTTGAGCTCCGGATCTTGCGGCCGAAGCAAGAGCGCGGTCCGAAGCCGTTCGAGCGCCTCCTCCGGGCGGGCCATCCGGTGGAGGAGCTTGCCCAGCGCCACCAGCGTCGTCGGATCATCCGGCAGCCGCGCCGCGAGCGCGGTGAGCGCGGCGATGGCCCGCGGCGCGTCGCCGGCCCCTTCGTCGAGCCGCGCGAGCTCGATCGCGAGCGACGGCAGGTCCGGCCGGAGGATCGAGGCGAGCGCCAGGCGCGCCCGGGCCGTCGCCGCGTCGCCGCGTGCCCGCGCCCGGTTCGCGAGCTGGTGCAGCAGATCGACCTCGACCTGCCGTTCGCGGGCCAGGTCTTCCAGCACCCGATCCCCCGCGCGCAACCGTCCCGCCGCCTCGTCGAGCCGCGCCACCGCCCGTCGCACCCGCGGCAGCGCCCGCACCGCGGGCGGCAGCGCCTCGATGCGCGCCAGCGCCGCCAGCGGCAGATCGGCTTCGGACTCCTCTTCCGCGATCGACAAGATCGCCGGCCAACACGCCTTGTCGATCGCGAGCGCCTCCTTGAATGCCTCCGCGGCGCGCGCCTCGCGCCGTTCGGTCCGCGCCATCTCGCCGAGACGGGCCAGCAAGAGCGCGCGCCAGCCGGCCGAGATCGGCTCGGCCCCATCGGCATGGTCGGCAGAACGTGACGCCAGATCCAGCGCGTGCTCGAGGTGGCGGCGCCGCTCGTCCTCGTCGGCCGCCACGTCCGCCGCCACCATGAGCGCGCCCAGCGAAGGGCGCAATGCGAGCGAGCGACCGGCCGCCTCCGAGGCGGCGCGCGCGCTCCGATCGCGGGGAGCGGCCCAGGCCAGATAGCGCGCGAAGTCCAGCCACGCCTGCGCGGCGGCGTCCGAACCGGCGTTCGAGCCGGCGGCCTTGGCGCGGCGCTCGAGCAGCGAATCGAGCGCCGCAACCCGCACCGGCGACGGCGCGCCCTTGCGCGCGGCGACCCAGGTGCTCTTGGCGGGTGGCGGCCCGGCCTCGTTCGCCAAGTGCAGCGGCCCGCCCGCCGGTTCGGTCAGGCGCGCGTAGATCCGCCAGGCGCCGTCGACGATCACCGTCTTGATCAGGATCCGATTCCAGCCGCGTCCGAGCCGGACGCCGGCGGCGTCCTGATCGAGCGCCGCGGGTCGGGTCACGTCGTGCTCGAAAACCAGCGCGCCATTGACCCACACCTTGATCGGACCGGGCGATCCCAGGCGCAGCGCCGCCGGGCGATCGGCGTCGCTGTGGACGAAGGCCGCCAGGTAGGCGACCGCCTGATCGTCGGGGCGAAGGAGCCCGCCCAGGATCAGTGCGCCATCCCGCACCGCCGCATCGGCGGGGCGCCAGCCGACCTCGCGGAGCTTTCCGGGGTAGACGCGCCCGAGTTGGGGACCGGCCGGTTCTTTCTCGGGCGGAAACGGCGTGCCGAAGCTGGTCCGCCCTTCGCCGAAGGGACCGATGACGAAGGCGTGGGTCAGAAGGCCCAGCCGCGCCCGCAACGCCGCCGCCTCTTCGGTCGCGCCGCGCTCGTCGAGAAGATGCGCGAGCAAGAGCTCCACTTGCGCGGCAACCAGTGGATCCGCACCGGGCACCAGCCCGCGCCGCACCGCCGCCTCCAGCGCCGCCGGCGCGACGTTCTCGTCGAGCCAGGCCAGCTCCGCGAGCGCCCCCACCGCCTGCGGCCCGCCCGCTTGCGCGCCGAGGCGCGCGCCCTCCCGGCCCAGCGTCTCTTCGTAGGGACCCGGCGCGTCGGTCGCCGCCACGGCGGATCCGCCCAAAGCGCCACCCGGATCGGCGACCCCGACGGCGACGACGCACGTAACCAGCGCCATCGCTGTCCTGCGTGTCACCATGGGGCACGCGAGTATAGCCGGAAAGTCCGACGTCGGCCGCGCGCGGCGATCGTCAGCGCTGATCGAAGTACCGGCCGATGGTCTCCCGGAGCGAGAGCCGCGCGCGGTGCAGGCGGGTCTTCACGGTCGGGATGGAGATCTGCAGAACCTCCGCGGTCTCCTCGGTCGACAGTCCCTCGACGTCCCGGATCAAGAAAACGGTTCGATAGATCTCGGGAAGCTCGTCGACGGCGGCTTGGATGTGGCGGCGTAGCTCCTCCGACTGCAGCTCGTCGTCGGGGCGCTTGGCCCAGTTTTCGCCGCTCGCCGGCAGGTGACCGTAGTTGTCGAGAAAGTCGATCGGCAGATCCTCCGTCGACACCTCGGGGTGGCGCTTCTGCGCGCGCAGGCGCATGAGCGCCGCGTTGGCGGCCACCCGGTAGAGCCAGCTCGAAAACTGGGAATCGCCCTTGAAGGTGTCGAGCTTCCGCCAGATCGACAGGAAGGTGTCCTGCAGGATCTCCTTGGCCTCGGTCTCGTTGCGGACGAACCGGTAGGCCAGCCGGAAGATCTTGTCCTCGTACCTGTCCAGCAGCTGCTCGAACGCCCCGAAGTCCTTGGCGCGCGCGCGGGCAACCAGCTCCTCGTCGGTGACGACGGGCGGCGCTTCCTGCGGCGATGGCGTCGGAGTCGGCATCGGGGACCTGACTGAATTCTCCCAGATAATCACATCCGCCGATAGCGGCGCCAGGGCATGCGTCGTGTGGGCTCGAGCGAGCTTGCGGGCTCGAGCCCTTCGCTCGATCCGCTCGCGCGCGCGAGCTTTGGGGGGACGGGACCTTTTGAGGGTCCCGTGCTAGAAGTTTCGGCAATGCACGCACGGGCTGCTGCGGCGTTGGCGCTCCTGGCCGGCACGGCGCCCGCGTCATCTCCGACGCCGGATCTGCCGCAGATCGCGTTCGAGAAGTACACGCTCGCCAACGGGCTGGAGGTGATCCTCCACGAAGATCACCGGATGCCCGAGGTGGTGGTCGACGTCTGGTACAAGGTCGGCTCGCGCGACGAGGCGCCCGGCCACACCGGCTTCGCGCACCTGTTCGAGCACGTCATGTTCCAGGGGACCAAGCACGTCCCCGAGGACAAGCACTTCGAGTATCTACAAAAGGCGGGCGCCTCCAACGTCAACGGGTCCACCTCGTCCGATCGAACCAACTATTTCGAGGTCGTCCCCTCGAACCAGCTGGAGCTCGCGCTCTGGCTGGAGAGCGACCGCATGGGCTTCCTGCTCGACCGGCCGTCGTTCAAGGAGACGCTCGACAACCAGCGCGAGGTGGTCAAGAACGAAAAACGCCAGCGTTACGAGAACCGGCCGGTGGGTCTGATTTCCAAGATCCTGGCGGAGGCCCTCTACCCGCCCGATCACCCGTACCACCACGAGGTCATCGGATCGATGGAGGACCTCGGCGCGGCGTCGGTCGCCGACGTCAAGGCGTTTTTCCGCACCTATTACGCGCCCGCCAACGCGACGCTCACCATCGCCGGCGACTTCGATCGCCCCAAGCTCAAGGAGCTGGTCGACAAATACTTCGGTCCCATCCCGGCCGGCGAGCCCGTTCCCCGGCGGCCGGGCGGCGTGGTGCATCTGGCGGCGCCGAAGCGGATCGCCATGGAGGCGAAGATCCAGCAGCCTCAGCTCACCGTCGACTACCCCTCGCCGGCCAACTTCACGCCCGGGGATCGGGAGCTCGACGTGCTCGCCAACGTTCTAGGCAACGGGAAGTCTTCCCGCCTCTACAAGCGCCTGGTCTACGATCTCAAGATCGCGCAGTCGGTGAGCGCGGCCCAGCAGAGTCAGCTGCTGTCGAGCACCTTCGAGATCACCGCCTCCCCGATGCCCGGGCATACCCTGGACGAGATCCTGGCCGTCATCGACGAGCAGATCGCTGGTCTGCAGGAAAAGCCGATCGAAGCCGCCGAGCTCGAGCGGGGCAAGAACCAGATCGAATCCGAGACCGTGCGGAGCCTGGAACCCCTGCTCGCCCGCGCCGAACGTCTGCAATCCTACAACGACTTCCTGAACGATCCGGGGTTCGTGACCGAGGATCTGCGGCGCTATCGTGCGGTCGACGCGGCGTCGATCCAGCGGGTGGCGCACGAGATCCTCCGGAAGGACGGGCGGGTGGTGGTGACGGTCGACCCGAACCCGGATGCGCCGATCATGGGGCGGGTGAAGAAATGAGTCGCCCGTCTCGGCCGCGCGCCCGCTTCCTTTTGGCGGCGACGCTCGCGGCGGCGGCCTGTGCCGCGCCGGCCCCGAGCGCGCCGAAGACGCCCGGCCCGGCAACACCGGTGGCGGCCGCCGTCGCCCCGCCGGCCGAGCCCGCGCCGCCCGACGACGCGACGCCCGGACGGGAGACGCCGGACGCGCCGTTCCGGCAGCAGGCCCCCACCGCCGGACCCGAGCCGACCTTCATGCCGCCGCGCTGGAAGCGCTTCAAGCTCAAGAACGGGCTCGAGGTGTTTCTCGTCGAGTTTCACGATCTTCCCCTGATCGACTTCAACCTGATGATTAAGACCGGAGGCGCCGCCAACCCGGCCGACAGAGCCGGCCTGGCTGATCTCACCGCCAACATGCTGGACGAAGGGACGAGGAGCCGCAGCGCGCTCGAGATCGCCGATCAGATCGCGTCCCTCGGCGCCACGCTCACCACGGGCGGGACCTGGGACGCGTCGAACGTGAGCCTCTCGACGCTCACCAAGAACCTCGACGCCGCGCTGGCGATCTTCGCCGACGTCGTGCAGAACCCGGCCTTCGACGCCAAGGAGTTCGCCCGCGTGCGCGACAACCTCCTCACGGCGATCGCGCGGCGAAAGGACAGCCCGCCCACCGTGGCGACCCTGGCGCTCACCCGGGTTCTCTACGGACCCAAACACCCTTACGGCTGGCCGATCAGCGGCGCCGAGGCCGCCATCAAGAAGCTGACCCCGGCCGATATGCGCGGGTTCTACGAAGCCGTCTACCGCCCGAACAACGCCGCGCTGATCGTCGCGGGCGACACCACCGAAGCGGCGTTGCGCAGCAAGCTGGAGGCCGCCTTCAAACCCTGGCGCGCCAAACGCGTCGGCGCCCGCAAGTTGCCGCCGCCCGCCTCTGCGGCGACCTCGACCAAGATCTATCTGGTCGACAAGGCGGACGCGCCGCAGTCGTCGATCCGGATCGGCCTGGTCGGCATCGAGCGGCAGAGCCCCGACTATTTTCCGGTGACGGTCATGAACCTGATCTTCGGCGGCGGCTTCTACCGCCTCGATCTCAATCTGCGCGAGGGGAAGGGGTGGACCTACGGCGCCCGTTCGACCTTCGACAGCCGTCGCACGCCCGGACCCTTTTCGGCCGGCGGAGAATTCGTGGCCCCCCACAGCGCCGATTCAGTCGCCGAGATCCTCAAGGAGCTGAACAACATCCGGGACAGCGACGTGACCGACGCCGAGATCTCGCGCGCCAAGGACCAGATCATCAAATCTTTCCCGGCCCGCTTCGCCACGCGCGCCAACGTCGCCGCGCAGCTGGCCGAGCTGGCGATCTTCGGATTCCCCGACAGCTACGTCGCCGACTACACCCGCAAGATCGCGGCGGTCAGCAAGGACGATGTCCGGCGGGTGGCGCGCAAATACCTGGATCCCAGCCGCCTCGCGATCGTCGTGGTGGGGGACCGAAAATCGATCGAGGCGCCTCTGGCCAAGCTGGCCCCCATCGAGCTGCGCGATCTGGAGGGCGATCCCATCGCCACGGTGACACCGGGAACGCCGCCGCGATGACCGACGAGCACCATCATCATCACCACGTGGAGGCGCCACCGCCGGCCGAAGACGATGCCTGCTGTCAGACCGGCGCGGCGGAGGCGGCGTTCCAGATCAACGACGATCGCCGCAAGCGGGTGCGGCGGGTCTTCTGGCTGACGTTGGGACTCAACTCCATCGTCGCGGTCAGCAAGGCCGTGTACAGCGGTCTGTCGGGCTCACTGACGCTGGGCGCCGATTCGCTGCACGCGGTGCTCGACGCCTCGTCGAACGTGCTCGCGCTCTTGAGCCTGGGGTGGGCCTCGGCCCCCGCGGATCCGCGCCACCCGTACGGGCGGCAGAAGATCGAGATCATCGCGGCGCTGGGGATCGGCGTGCTGATCGTGGGCGGCCTCGTCGAGTTCGGCGAGGCGGCGATTCGTGGCCTGCTGGCCGGGCGCGCCCCGCCGCACGTCGGCTGGGTCGGCTTCGCGGTGGTGCTGGGGACGATGGGGATCAACCTCTTCGTCGGGCGTTACGAGCACCACAAGGGGCACGAGCTCGGCAGCGAGCTTCTGCACGCCGACGCGCACCACGCGCATTCCGATTTCTACGCCTCGGCGGCGGTGCTGGCGTCCTTCGTCGCCGGCCGCGCCGGCATCAAATGGGCGGACAGCGTCGCGACCTTGCTGCTGGTGCCCCTCATCGGGCAGGCCGCCTGGAAGGTCTTCAAGGACAACATCCCCGTATTAATCGATGCGGCCCGGCTGGACCCGGCCGGCGTCGCGGCCCTCGCCCGCTCCGTGAGCGGCGTGAGCGACGTCCACCGGGTCCGTTCGCGCGGCATGCGCAGCGCCGTCGAGCTGGACCTGCACCTCGAGGTGGCGCCCGACATGAGCGTCGTCGAGGCGCACAAACTCGCCCAGCAAATCGAGCGAGAGCTCAAGGTAAAGTTTCCTCAAGTTTCCGACGTAGTCATCCACGTCGAACCGACCGCCCGATAGCTTGACACCATTGGCCATACCGATAAGATGCTGCCCGCACTCTCTTTATTTTACTGTCGCAGACGGGCTCCAAGCCCAGCAACAAACTTCACCAACCGCCGGTTCCCCCCAAACAACGCCTGAGAGTGGATTGCGGCGCGAGAGCGCGCGCGAGGAGACACGAGATGCAAGGACTCGCCCAGTTTCTAGAGCAAGGTGGCACGTTGATGTACGTCAACCTGGTGGTGTCTATCATCACCTTGGCGTTCATCGTCGATCGGACCATCTTCTTCCTCGGTAAGGGATCGGTGAACGCCAAGGCATTCCTGGAACAGATTCGAAAGCTGGTCCTGGCCAACAACATCGATCGCGCCGTGAAGCTCTGCTCCGCGACCGAGGCGCCGGTGGCGCAAGTAGCCCGGGCCGGACTGCAACGCGTTCACCGGGGGGAGATCGCGATTGCTCAGGCCATCGAAGAAACGCTGGTCGACGTGACGCCGATGCTCAAAAAGCGCGTCCAGATCCTCTGGTCGATCGCCAACATCGCGACCCTGGTCGGTCTCCTCGGAACCGTCATCGGCCTCATCCGGGCGTTCGGCGCCGTTGCCGCCGCCAAACCGGAAGAGCGCTCGGCCCTCCTCGCCAAAGGCATTTCCGAGGCGCTCAACAACACCGCCATGGGCCTCAGCATCGCCGTCACCTGCATCATCGCGCACGCCATCCTCTCCTCAGCTTCCAAGAAGCAGGTGGGTGATCTGGAAGGCTTCGCGCTCAAGCTGGAGAACCTCCTGGCCGAATCGGCTCAGGGCGGGGCGAAGGCCTGAGCTCCAGGACCGGCATCTCATCTGACGAACGGATGAAAGGGCCAAGCGCCACATGACGAGAAGCCAGGTCCGCGCGGCTACGCGCCGCATGCGCGACCACGTTGAGGAGATCGAGGACGAGGCGGGCGAGCTGAACCTCGTCCCCTACATGGACATCGTTACCAACATCATCATCTTCTTGCTCGCCTCGGTCGTGAATCAGGTCGCACTCGGCAACGTCAACGTTACGGTGCCAACCATCTCTCAGGGGGGTGGCCCTTCGGCCGACGACACGCCGCCCCCGAAACCGCCGCTCAACCTCACGGTCTCGGTCGGTGCGACCGGCTTCACCGTTGCGGCCTCGGGGGGCGTCTTGCCGATCATCCCCAAGCTCGGCAATGGGCAGTACAACTACCCCGCCCTCACCGCCAAGCTCAAAGAGATCAAATCCAATCCCGAAAACGCGACGGAGACCAAGGCCAACTTCAACGCCGACGCGGCCACCTCCTATGACGTGGTGATCGCGACCCTGGACGCCATGAGACAGGAAGAAGGCGGCAAGATCTTGTTTCCGGACGTCTCGTTTGCGGCGGGGATTCTCTGATGCCGATGCTCGAAAACGAGATGTCGCGTCTCGAGGGGAAGAAGGCCATCCGCTCGTACGCCCGCAAGCTGTCGGAGCCGGAGGTCATCAAAGACCTCAACATCACGCCGATGATGGACATGATGACCATCATCCTGGTCTTCTTGCTCAAGTCGTTCGCGTCGACGACCTCGACCATCACCTTCGACCAGAATCTGCAGATCCCCAAGTCGGTCACCCAGCTCAAACCCAAGCTGGCGGTCACCGTCACGATCACCAAGAAGGTTCTGCTGGTCGAGGGCGACGGGGTCGCCCCCATCAATTACGGCCGCATCGATCCGGCGATGAAGCGGGACGGCGAGAACGGCTACTACATCACGCCGCTGGTCGACATCCTGGAGAAGCACGCCAAGCGCGAGAAACGGGTGGCCGAGCTGACGGGGCAGAAATTCGAGGCCCAGCTGATGGTCGTCGCGGACCAGACCACGCCGTATAGGTTACTCACCGAGATCATCTACTCGTGCGGCCAAGCCGGCTACGCGAACTACCGGCTCTTGGTTCTCAAAGCCAAGGGAGACTAACGGGATAACCACGTCCGCGGTCCGCGGCGTGGCATCGGCCGGGCGATCGGTCTCTTTACTTCGACGGGGGTTTGGTTTAAACAGCCCGCGCGATGATGAGATTACGTGTGTCCGTCGTGGTTGGCATCCTGGCGTCTCTGGTCGTCTCTCTGGGGGCCTCCACCGCCTTTGCCCAGAATGAAGGGGGCGAAGCCTCCCTGGTGCTGCCCGATCTCGGGCGGGTCACCTTCCTGGGTGGCGTCCCGGGCAGCACCCTGCTCTCCGGCGGCATCATCGTCTGCTTGTTGGGGCTGGCCTTCGGTCTGGTCATCTTCCGGCAGCTCCGGAATATGCCGGTGCACAAGTCGATGCGCGAGATCTCGGAGCTGATCTACGAGACCTGCAAGACCTACCTGGTCACGCAGGGGAAGTTCATCCTGCTGCTCGAGATCTTCATCGGCGTCATCATGGTCTTCTACTTCGGCGTGCTCCGGCACTTCGAGCCGCTCAAGGTCGCCATCATCCTACTGTTCAGCCTGATCGGCATCGGTGGCAGCTACGGCGTGGCCTGGTTCGGGATCCGGATCAACACCTTCGCCAACTCACGCACCGCCTACGCCAGCTTGCGCGGCAAGCCCTACCCGCTCTACGCCATCCCCCTCAAAGCCGGCATGAGCATCGGCATGCTGCTCATCAGCGTCGAGCTGGTGATGATGTTGTGCATCCTGCTGTTCTTGCCCCGCGATTACGCCGGCGCCTGCTTCATCGGCTTCGCCATCGGCGAGTCGCTGGGCGCCTCCGCGCTGCGCATCGCGGGCGGCATCTTCACCAAGATCGCCGACATCGGGTCGGACCTCATGAAGATCGTCTTCAACATCAAGGAGGACGACGCGCGCAACCCGGGCGTCATCGCCGACTGCACCGGCGACAACGCCGGCGACTCGGTGGGCCCCAGCGCCGACGGCTTCGAGACCTACGGCGTCACCGGGGTCGCGCTCATCACCTTCATCCTGCTGGCCATCTCCGACGCCGACGTCCAGGTCCAGCTGCTGGTCTGGATCTTCGCCATGCGGATCATGATGATCGTGGCCAGCGGCGTCTCCTACCTGTTCAACGAAGCCATTGTCAAAGGGCGATACGCCAACGTCGACAAGCTGAACTTCGAAAAGCCGCTCACCCAGCTGGTCTGGATCACCTCGCTGGTCTCGGTGGGAATGACCTACATCGTGTCGTACCTTCTGGTTCCGCGCCTCGGTCTGGGCGGCAACGAGACCCTCTGGTGGAAGCTATCCACCATCATCAGCTGCGGCACCTTGGCGGGCGCCATCATCCCGGAAGTGGTCAAGGTCTTCACTTCGACGGAATCGAAGCACGTCAAGGAGGTCGTCACCGCCTCGCGCGAGGGCGGGCCCTCGCTCAACATCCTGGCGGGCCTGACCGCCGGAAACTTCAGCGCCTACTGGATGGGGATCGTCATCGTCGCGCTGATGGGCATCGCCTACGGTGTCAGCACCTCCGGGGTGGGCGAGATCATGAAGGCGCCCGCGGTCTTCTCCTTCGGCCTGGTCGCCTTCGGCTTCCTCGGCATGGGACCGGTCACCATCGCGGTCGATTCCTACGGCCCGGTAACCGACAACGCACAGTCGGTCTACGAGCTGTCGGTCATCGAATCGATCCCCGGCATCAAAGAGGAGATCAAGAAGACCGAAGGCTGGGACGTCAACTTCGAGCGCGCCAAGCACCTGCTGGAAGAGAACGACGGCGCCGGAAACACCTTCAAGGCCACCGCCAAGCCGGTGCTGATCGGGACCGCGGTGGTGGGCGCCACCACCATGATCTTTTCGATCATCATGAGCCTCACACAGGGGCTCACCATCGATCTCGACAAGCTCTCGCTGCTGCACCCCCCCTTCCTGCTCGGGCTCATCACGGGCGGCGCGGTGATCTACTGGTTCACGGGCGCCTCGATGCAGGCGGTCAGCACCGGCGCCTACCGCGCGGTGGAGTTCATCAAGCGCAACATCAAGCTCGACGCGACCGTCACCAAGGCCTCCACCGAAGACAGCAAGAAGGTGGTCGAGATCTGCACCCAGTACGCGCAGCGCGGGATGTTCAACATCTTCCTGACCATCTTCTTCAGCACGCTGGCCTTCGCCTGCCTGGAGCCGTTCTATTTCATCGGCTACCTGATCTCGATCGCGCTCTTCGGCCTCTACCAGGCCATCTTCATGGCCAACGCAGGCGGCGCCTGGGACAACGCCAAGAAGATCGTCGAGGTCGAGCTGAAGGAAAAGGGGACCGCGCTGCACGCGGCGACGGTCGTCGGCGACACGGTAGGCGATCCATTCAAGGACACCTCGTCGGTAGCGATGAACCCGGTCATCAAGTTCACCACCCTCTTCGGCCTGCTGGCCGTCGAGCTGGCGGTGGGGATGAACCGCAACACCAGCCTGGTGTTGGCCGGCGTTTTCCTGGCCGTCTCGATGGTCTTCGTGTGGCGCTCGTTCTACGGAATGCGCATCACGAGCGCCGGCGAGGAGACCGCTCCGGCCGCCAAGGCTACGACGGTCGCCTGAGAAAACGCACGGCCGGCGCCACGAACGGAATCACGGCGGCCGCCAACAACACAAACGCAAGGGTCGGGCCGGCGAGCTCTGCCAGGTTTGGAACCAGTCCGAGGTCACCGATGGCCTGCGTCGCGAAGCCGCCGATGTGGCCGAACGACAGAACCAGCGTGCCGGCGGCCGCCAAGGCGACAATCCCCCAGCTCCGGAGCCGAACGACGCCGCGAAGCCCGACGACCGTCAAAGCGATCGCGGCCAGGCTGCCGAGGAAGGCGACCTCCGTCTTGGGACCGAGGGCCCAGAGGATCAGGCTCGGCAGCGAAGCGGCGGAGCGCGTGACCGTCTTGCGCAGGCGCGCGACGCCGAGGTCGTCCATGCGGTAACGCTGGCGCCAGGCCTCCTGCAGGTCGTAGCGCGCCGCCATCTTCTTTCCCGCCAGCGCCACCACGACGAGGGCGTGAAGCGCGCCGTAGATAGCGAGCGGGGGTACCCAACCCACCATCACCAGCGAGGCGATCGCCACCATGAGGCCCGACCAACCGAGACCCGCGGCGAACCAGCGGCCCCAGAACCATTCGGCCGTCACCGCGAGGAACGCCACCAGGTAGCAGCCCGCCAGCGCCAGAAACGCCGGGCCGAATCCGGGCGGCGCGTTGAGCGAAATTAGGAGATAGAGGCTGACGAACAAGCTCAGCGCTAGAGCGGCCACCGCGCGCCGCGTGCGTTCGAAGCCAATCTCACCCAGACGATCCGCCAGCGACGACATGCCCTTCGACATGCCTCCAGTATGAGCTATTGGACGACGATCAGCTCGACCCGGCGGTTCTTTTTCTGGCTGGCCGACCCCAGGTTCGGCACCAGCGGGGCCTCGCTCCCCCGGCCGACCGCCTCGAGACGGTCGGCCGGCGCGCCTTTCGACGCGAGATAGTCCTTGATGAAGGCGGCCTGACGCTCGGTGAGCGCCTTGGCCCCCCCGTCGCCCTTGCCCTTGCCCTTGGCGCCGGTCCAGTGGGCCTCGATCCGCAGGGTCTTGATCTCCGGGTGGTCGGACAGGACTTCCGCGACGCCCTCCAGCTCGGCCTTCACCTTCGGGGGCAACCGCGGCGCCCCGGGCTGGAACCTGATCGGAACCCGCAGCACGATCGCTTGGCCGGTCAAGGTGACGTCGGGGTTGGCCGGGCGCAGCGTGATGTCCAGCTGGTGCTCTTGACCGGCGTTGATGTCGAGCGGCACCTCTTTGGTCGGGAACCCAGGCGCGTCGACCGTGACCCGATAGGGCCCCGCCGGAAGCGCCGCGGAATACAGACCGCCGACCTCGGCGTGGGCCTCGAAGGTGGTCCCGCCAATGAAGTGCAGCGTCGCGCTCAAGCCATGGCCGGCGCCGTCGGCGATCTTGCCGCGCACGTTCCCGGTGACGATCTTGGCCTTCAGGCTGACCTCGACCGACGCCGACCCGCCGGCGGCGACCAGGGCGCTCGACTTGCCCGACTCGAAGCCCGCCGCCGTCACCTCGACGTCGACCGGACCGGGCAGGAGCGGGCCGCTGGCGAAGCTGCCGTCGGGATCGGTGGCCACCCGCGATCGCGCGTGGCCGACGAACGACACCACCGCGTCGCCGATCGGCTTGGCGTCGCTGGACGCCACCACCCGCCCGATCACCGTCCCGGTCGGTGACGCGGTCTCCTTCTCGATGGTGCGGGCCACGATGACCGGACGCTTGAACGCATCGATGTCGAGCGGAAAGGCGACGCCGAACAGGACGTTGTAGGGCGGCAGTGGGGGTCCGTAGCCGTAGCCAACCGAGTGCACGGCCGCGTCGAATCCCGCATCCAGGGTGAGCCCGTGAAAAACGCGGGCGCGCAGGCCGAACGTCACCCACTGCTGATCGCGGTTGTCGTGCGTCGCGTAGGCGGCGAATGCCGGATCGGACGAGTCGGTGGCCACCTCGAGATGGTATTCGGCGAAGATCTGCAGCGGGATCGGGGCGGTGAGCTGCTCGAGCGGCGTGTCTACGCCAACGGCAAATCGAAACCGGCTGTCCGCGATCCCGTACGCGAACATCGCGACCTCGTGGGTGAAGACCGTGGTCCCGGTGAAGTCGTAGAGGTTCTTCGAGTTGTCGAGATAGAAGCTCACGTTGGCGTGAAGGCGCAGGGGAATGCCGTAGGCCGTCCGGAAGTCGTAGGTCGCGATCGGTCCAAACCAGAGCGAAGTGGAGCTGGGCGAAAGCGCCAGGTCCGAGATCGCCGACAAGAACAGCAACCCGAGCTCGCCGCCGATGGTCAGCCCGCGCGCGACGGGATAAACCCCCTTGCCGCCCAGGATCAGATCCCCGAAGGACTTGATCAGCACCGGATCGCGGCGATTGGCCTCGGCCGGACGCTCGTTGCGGTTGCTCGAGGTCAGGAGCGCACCGAAGAGCTCGATGTTTGGATGGGGTGTGAACCCGAAGCTGAAGTTGCCGGAGAGCCGCGTGTCCTGATCGTCCTGCACCAGGAAGCTCGAAGCGTGGAACAGCTGCCCGTGCAGCGCGAGCCGGAGGTGATCGACCGGACCCACCTCCGCCGTCGAGAGGTGATAAAGGCCGATCGGACCCACCAGCGAAGGGAGAAACGAGTCGGAGACCGGGCCGGGGTTCTCCGCTTCCGGCGCGGGCGGCGGTGACGGTGCTGGCGTCGTTGCCGCCGTCGCCGTCGGCGTCGGGAGGCCGGTCGGCCGCTGGGGGGCCGCGGGACCGCCGGCCGGTGCCGCGGGGGTCGCGAACGCAGGGGGCAGCGGCTCGTCTTCCGGGCCGGTCTGGGCCTGCGCCTGGAGGGCAATCGCGACGAGCACGATGGGCACCAGCGGGAGGGCCAGAGAGGAACGAGGGCGCGATCGTCTCATCGGGGGTCCTTTGTGGGGCGACACTACCACGGCATCCCGGAGCGTCTAGCGCGACCCGCCGGGCACCCGTCCATCACCACCCATTTGCGCCACCCATTGCAGTCGGCGCCCGGGCGTGCGAAATACACCGACCGTGGACGCCCCCACCCTGGACCAGCTGACCAACGAGATCCGAGACGTGGCGCTGCAGGTCCACCTGGCGCAAGAACGAAGCGACGAACGCGACGTGGTGGCGGCGGCGCACGAAGGCGTCGATCGGCTGTCGCAGCGCTACCGCGAGATGTTGAAGTCGCTATCGCCGGGGGAGCAGCTCAAGGCGGAGCGCGCGCTCGGCCGGCGGGTGGTCGACCTCAAGCGGCTCGCGTCGCTGCTGCCCAAGCTGCCGGCCGGACCGAGAGAAAGCACGCCCGACCGCGCGGCGGGCGGCGGCGCGGTCGACGCGCGGCGGATCACCGGCGTGTCCTGGACCAACGAGCGCAGCAAACCGCCGGCGGCCACCCTGGGTGTCGGCGCCGACGTCGAATCCTGGTGCGGCCCCTGCGGCAACCTCACCACCCACAGCATCGTGGCGATGGTGGGCCGGGAGCCCAAGCAGGTACTCTGCCAGGTCTGCGGCTCACGCCACGGGCACCGGACCACCGCAGCCCGTCGCGCCAGCCCGGCCGCCAGCAGCCCGGAGTACGAAGAGCGCGGGCGCCCCGTCGATCCGGAAGCGAACCGCCGCGCCGCCGAGCTGCGCGCGCTCGGCGAAGAAGTCGCCGCCGCCCCAAACGTGCGGGTCTTCGATCCGAAGGAGCGCTACAAGGCGGGCGAAATCATCGCGCACCCCGAGTACGGCCGCGGCAAGATCCAGAATGTCCTCCGCTCCAGCCTGATCGTCCGCTTCTCCGCCGGCGGCCTCAAGTCGCTCATGCTGATGTGAGCGAGCCTGCCGCGTGCCGGCTCAGGCGGCATCGACCTCGTCGAGGAAGCGTTTGAGCAGGCCGTCGACCATCAGGTTGCGGCTGGCGGCGTCGTAGCGGCCGGCGCGGTAGCCGCCCTGGATCTCCTCGAAGCGGGTGCGCGTGTCGGCGATGAGCGTCTTGCAAGCGACCACCTTGGCGGAGATCTCCTTGCGGTTCTTGAGCGCGTAGCCGCCCAGCGACATCGCGGCGGCTCCCGTCAGGATGACGCCCAGCGGGCCCGACAGCGCGTAGCGCAGGCCGATGCGCAGCGCGACCACACCGGCCGCGCCCAGCGCCGCCTTCTTGAGGCCGCTGCCGTCGCGGATGGATTCGGCCGCCATCGCGGTCATCTGCCCGGACGCCATCACGAGGCCGATGAAGTTTCCGCGGCGGCTCTTCCAGCCGCGATCGTAGTACTCGCGGATCGCGTGCTTGAGGAACGCGTCGTAGTCGTCGAAGACCTCCGGGCCGAGCTCGGTCTGTTTGGTCTTCCCTTCCGCCTCGGTCGCCATGTCGATGTCGCCCTCCGTCGATGGACTCGGTAGATCGTACCACGCCCGTGGGAGAGACTAGGGGCGATGCGGCGATGGGGATAAAGGGCGCGCTCTACGCGCTGGTGCTGCCGACGGTTGCGCTGGCGGCGCTTCCGGTGCGGGCGGCGGCGCCGGGCACCGCCAGGTCGGCCTCCGGCGGGCGCGCGCCCGCTTCGTCCTCACCGACGGCCAGCGCCCTCCGCACCGGTCACTACGAAGACGCGCGCCGGCTCTGCCGCGCGCGCCTGGTGCGCGCGCCCGACGATCGGGGCGCGACCGTTCTCTGCGCGCGCGCCGAGGTGTCCCTCGGTCTCTACGCCGACGCCCGCCGGCGCCTCCAAGCCGCCGCCGAGGCCGATCCCGCCGATCTGTCGGTCCGCGACGCCCTGATGCGCCTTCTCGACGCCACCGGCGATCGCGCGGCGCTCGCGCCTTTGCTGAGCGCCAGCTACGACGACTGGAGCTCCGGCCGAGTCGATCGGACCCGACCGGCGGCGCTGATCGCGATCGCGACCGCGGTCCGCCTGGACGACAACTGGAAGGACGCCAGCGACGTCCTGCGCGAGGCGGTTCTCGCCGACCGGCGGGACGTCGCCGCGAATCTCGACTGGGGCACGGTGCTGCTGGAGAAGCACAACGGCGCCGACGCCGAGGCTTCGTTCAAGGCGGTCCTCGCGGTCGATCCCGAAAACCCCGACGCCCACTTCGGCCTCGGGCGGGTGGCCCTCGAGGATCGCTACGACGCGGCGACGGCGCGCGCAGAGATCGCCCGCGCGCTGGCCGGCAATGCCGCGCACGCAGGAGCGCTGGCGCTGCGCGCGGAGCTGGCGCTCGACGCCGAGGATTTCGCCGCCGCGCGCGGCGACGTGGCCGCCATTCGCCGCACCAACCCCCGCGATCCGGGCGCCGCCCGCGTCGAGGCGACGGTGGCCCTCCTGCTCGACGATCGCGAAGGGTTCACCCGCGCCCGCCAGATCGATCTCGACGTCCACCCGCACGACGGAAGGTTTTTCGCATTCGTCGCCGAGGCGCTCTCCCGGCAGCGTCGCTACGAAGATGCGCGCGCGATCGCGGCGGAGGGGGTCGCCGCCGATCCCGACGACGCCGGCTGCCTATCGACCCTCGCCACCACCCTCCTGCGGCTCGGCGAGGAAGGCCCCGGCCTCGACGCTCTGCGCCGCGCCTGGAAGCGAGATCCGTACAACCTGCGCACGTTCAACCTGCTCGACCTCTTCGAGAAGGTGATCCCCACGCGCTACGTGACCATCGCCAGCGCCCACCTCCGCTTTCGGATCGAGCCCGCGACGCGCCCCGCGATCGAAGAGGTCGTTGTTCCGTTTCTGGAGGAGCGTTACCGCGCCTACGTCGCGCGCTACGGGTTCGAGCCGCGCGGCCCGGTGACCTTCGAGCTGTACGGCGACCCGCGCCAGTTCGCCGTGCGCACGGTGGGCCTGCCCGCGATCGGCGTCTCGGGCGTCTGCTTCGGGCGCGTGATCACCTCGCAGGCGCCCAACAACCACGCCTTCAACTGGGGGATGGTGCTGGCGCACGAGCTGGCGCACGTGTTCGCGATCGAGCTGTCGCGATCGCGGGTGCCGCGCTGGTTCACCGAGGGGCTGTCCGAAGTCGAGACCATGCACGCCCGACCCGAGTGGACCCGCCACGACGACGTGGCCGTCTACGGCGCCATGCGACGCGGTGATCTGCCGCCTCTGGCCGGCCTATCGAACTCCTTCATGGAGGCGCGCAACGGCGACGAGGCGACGCGCGCGTATGCCCAGGCCGCGCTGGCGGTCGATTTTCTCGAGCGCCGCTTTGGATTCGCGGCGATCCGGAGCGCGCTCGTCGCCTACGGGCGGGGCGAGCGGGGCGTGGCGGTGCTCGAACAGATGACGGGTCATCCGGCGGCGGAGATCGAGGCCGGCTTCCGCGCCGACCTACGCAAGCGATTCGCCGGCTACGACAAGCAATACCTGCCCGCGCAGTCTCTGGGCGGGACCGCCTTTGCCGCGGAAAAACCGGCGGGCGGCCTGAAGTCGGCGCATGAAGCCGCCCGGCGGGGCGTCGCGGCGCTGGCGACCGGCGATCTCGAGGGCGCCAAACGCGCGCTCGCGGCGGCGCGCGCCGCCCCGCACCCATCGCCCGACGACCAGGCCGACACCCTGTTCCTGGCCGGGGAGATCGCGCTCGCACGGCGAGATGCCGAGGCCGCGGTCGCGGCGTTCGAAGGGCTGCTCGACGGCGGGGCGGCGTCACACGACGGCTACGACGTGCAGGTGCGGCTGGCGCTGGCCGAGATCCACCGCAAGCGCCAGGCGGCGGCCGAGGCGCACCTCCGGCGCGCGGTCGGTTTCGATCCGGCGCGGGTCGAGCCCCACGCGCTCCTGGCGGAGCTCTACGGCAGCGAGCAGCGCGCGGCCGACCAGCTCGGCGAGCTGGAGGCGGCCTTCCGGCTCGATCCCCAGAACGACGCGGTGGCCAAGCAGATCGTCTTCAACGAGGCGCGGACCGGCCGGCCGGGGCGGGTCCTCGAATTCGCGCCGATCGCGATCTTCATCGATCCCGGCGACGCCGACCTGCACGCGGCGCTAGGCCGCGCCCTCGCTGCGACCGGCAAGACCGCCGCCGCGGCCAACGCCTTCGAGCGCGCCCTCGCCTTGCACCCGGCCGATCCCGCCGCGCTGCACCTGACGCTCGCCGCTCTCTACGGCCTGCTCGGTGACCGCGCCAAGGCCGCCGCCCACAACGCCGCCGCGGGACACTGACGAAGCGGCGGTCGACACGGCGCCGCCGCGGGGCGCTGACACCGCCGCGCTTGGGAACGCCACCGTGAACGTCGTCCCGCGGCCGGCCACGCTCTCGACATCGATCTGGCCCCCGTGGTCGACGACGATCTGCTGCACCAGCGCCAGACCGAGCCCCGTCCCGCGCTCCTTGGTCGAGAAGAACGGATCGAAGATCTTCCCCAGATCCGCGCGGTCGATCCCGGACCCGGAATCCGACACGCGCACGGTGAGGCGTCCCGCGGCGCGGTCCACCGCCACCGCGATCACGAGGCGCTTGGCCGGTGCGGTCACCATCGCCTCGCGCGCGTTGCGTACCAGGTTGATGAGCGCCTGCCGCAGCTGCGCCTCGTCCGCCGGCAGCTCCGGCAGGTCGGGCGCGATGTCGACCGAAAGCTCGATCCCGTCCTGCGCCAGCTCACCGCGCGACAGGTCGACGACCGACCGGACGATCACCCCCAGGTCTTCGCTCTCCAGCTTCGGCCGGGGCAGGCGCGCGAACCGCAGGTAGGTCTCCGTGATCTCGGCCAGGCGATCGACCTCGCTGATGATCGAGGCGATGAGGCGGCGGGCCTCGTCGGCCCCGACCGCCAGCTCGTCGCCCAGCAGCTCGGCGTTGAGCCCGATGGAGGAGAGCGGGTTCCGCACCTCGTGCGCGATCTGCGCCGCCATCCGCCCGACCGTCGCCAGTCGCTCCGACCGGATGAGGCGCCGCTCGCGCTCCTGGATGGCGTCCGCCATCGCGTCGAACTCGCGCGCCAGATCGCCGATCTCGTCGTGCGACGTCACCCCCGTTCGCTGCGCATAGTCCCCGCCCGCGACCTGCTGGGTCCGCTTGCGCAAGACGCCCAGCGGTCGCAGCGTCCGCAGCGTGAACACGAAGACGGCCAGGGCCACCGCCAGCCCGGCCGCACCGAGCGCGATCGCCATCGACAACGCGGTCTCCTCGTCGTCGGACAGCCGCTGTGCGATCTGCCCGCTCTCGCCGCGCAGCGGACGCCGCGTCCGGTTCAGGCCATGGATCAGCGTCGCGAAGTGGCTCTCGAACTCCGCGCGCGCCTTGGGGTCGACCGCGACGGCGGCGGCGCCCAGCTCGCCGGTCAGAATGTCGAGCTGCCGCCCCAGCGCCGCGATCTGGCGCTGCCAGCTCTCGAAGTCGGCGCGGCGCAGGGAGCCCGGCTCCTTCTCCAGGTAGCGATCGATGGTCCCCAGAGCGTCGTCGACGTCCTTGCGCGCCGTCCGCAGCGCCAGCGGCAAGTTGGGATCCAGCCGGGCCCCGCTGCGCCCGAGCGAGGGCGCGAAATCGTTGAGCGACTTCCACGCCGCGTCGACCGATCCCTGCAGCTCGAGATAGGCCTCGTTGGCGACAACCCCCTGACGCGCCCGCCGGACCGACAACAAAGTGAAGGTCGCGTTTCCCGCGAACGCGAACAGGAGGACCCCGAAGGCCACCCCCACCTTGCCGAAAACACCGAGGCGCATACGGTTTTACGCTAGCACGCACCCTCCCCCTGTCGAAATTCGACCCAAAATCGCCCGCGCGAGGTCATTCCGGGACGCTCGGCATTGACAGCGCGTAAGCATGCGGAAAAAATGGCGTCCGCATGCGCTTACGGGGCCTTGGGACCGTCCTCTTCTTGTTCGTCTCTTTAGCAGCGCTCCGGGCGGCGGCCGCTGAGTCGGGGGAGATCCCCACGGTCGTGCTGGGCCTAGAGGCGATTGACGGGGCCCCCGACAACCTGGCCGCGGACATCACGGACGCTCTGCGCCAACGGGTCGCGGCCACCAAGGACTACCAGCTCCTTCAGGGGAAGGACTTGGTCGAGGTCAAGCTGGTGTTCGCCTGTCCGGACGAAGCGCCGGCCTGCATGTCCCAGGCGGGCAAGAGCCTGGGCGCGTCCAAGTTGATCTTCGGCAGCGTCAAGAAGGCCGGCAACGACTTCCAGGTGACGCTCAAGCTTCTGGACGTGAGCCGGGCGGTCGTCGAAAGCTTCGAGACGGACACCATCACCAAGAAACGTGCCGACGCCAGCACCTTGCGGCAGATGGCGCCCGCCTGGCTGGCCAAGCTGAGCGGCAAAGGTAACGGCGCTATCACCGTGCGCGCCAATTTCTCGGGCGCGGCCGTGAGCCTCGACGGAACCAAGGTCGGCGTCACCGGGAACGATCCGGTGTCCGTGGCGGACGTGGCGCCCGGCAAGCACGAGGTCTCGGTCGAAAGGAGTGGCTACACCACGACCAAGCAGGAATTCACGCTGGCGGCGGGCCAGAACCTGCCCCTGACGCTCAGCCTGAGCCCGGTCTCGGTCGAGGTCCCGAAACCCGAAGCGGCTGCGGTCGCCGAACGGCCCCGGGCCGACACGAGTGAGTCGCCCTCGGACAGCGGCTCGCGCACCCTGGCGCGCACCGGATTCTGGGTGGCGGTGGTTGGCGCCCTGGCGTCGACCGGCCTGGCGCTGAAGTTCGGCCTCGACGTCCGGGACATCAACAGCCAGCTCGACCAGTACCGCCGCTTCTCCTGTACCACCTCGGCGACCGGCCTGTGCGACAGCCACGGCGCGAGCGCGCAGCAGCTCAGCCTCGCCGACAAGGACGTCGTCGCCAGCAAGACCGACCAGGGGGACCGCGATCAGACCCTGCAGTGGGTTTTCGTCGGGGTCGGGGGAGCCTTCGCGATCGCGGGCGGATACCTTCTTTACAAGGGCTATCTGGCGGCCGAAGGATCCCAAAGTGCGTCAAATCACGGCCTCAGGATTTTTCCGACCGCCACCGCCTCCGCGGGAGGAATCGTTGCGGAGTTCGATTTTTAGCGGCGGCCGCTTTAGAATTCGGGGTCGGGGTGCGTCTAGCTTAGGGGAGATCAGATCGTGACCGCGACTTCGAGCCTAATAAACCAGACCATCGGGAACTACCGGGTCACCAGTCTGCTCGGCGAGGGCGGGATGGGTGTGGTTTATCTGGCCCAGCACCCGGTCATCGGACGCAAGGTCGCGATCAAGCTCCTGCACGCCGTCCTGGCGCGGGATCAGGACATCGTGTCTCGGTTCTTCAACGAGGCGCGGGCGATCCACATGATCGCGCACGAGAACATCGTCGAGATCCTGGATTTCGGCCAGACCCCCGACGGGCAGCCGTACTTCATCATGGAGTACCTGACCGGCGAATCGCTGAGCGACGCCGTCAACCGCGGACCGATGCCGGCCCCGGACGTGGAGACCATCGGCGCGCAGATGTGCCGGGCGCTGGGCGCCGCGCACGCCAAGGGGATCGTCCACCGCGATCTCAAACCGCACAACGTCCAGCTCATCGACAAGGCGGACGGGGCCATCCACGTCAAGATCCTCGACTTCGGCGTGGCCAAGATCCTCGCGTCCCCGGACGGCGCGCAGTCGGTCAAGACGCGGACCGGCTCGCTCATGGGGACGCCGCTCTACATGTCCCCGGAGCAGTGCAAGGGAGCCGGCACGCTCGACCACCGCACCGACATCTATTCGCTCGGCGTCATGCTTTACGAGATGTTCGCGGGGCG
>Ga0209863_10000170_pt1 | contig 40370 bp, 26 predicted proteins | sample OrgsoiDNA2013046_FD_185796 | JGI IMG/M metagenome (GOLD analysis project Ga0209863, IMG submission 185796) | Permafrost soil microbial communities from the Arctic, to analyse light accelerated degradation of dissolved organic matter (DOM) -... | ecosystem: Environmental > Terrestrial > Soil >...
ATTTGCACATTTGCACATTTGTCTTACGCCTCATCCGTGACGCATCCCTGCGATGCATCTTTCACCACCCTTGCGTATTTAAACAGTGCGCCCTTGGTTACTTTGAGCGCCGGCTGTTTCCATTTTTTTCTTCTTTCTGCTATCACCTCATCCTTCACTTTTAAGGTGATGGAATTATTCTTTGCATCGATTTCAATGATATCATTGTCTTCCACGAAAGCGATTAATCCGCCGTCAAATGCTTCGGGGGTAATATGACCTACCACGAATCCGTGCGTTCCTCCGCTAAAACGGGCATCGGTAATCAGGGCCACACTCTTGCCCAAACCTGCGCCGATAATGGCTCCGGTGGGTTTCAGCATTTCCGGCATACCGGGCGCGCCTTTCGGTCCGATATTCCGGATTACGACCACATCCCCCGCATGCACTTTCCCGGACTGGATGCCCTTTAACAGATCATGTTCCCCATCGAATACGCGTGCGGTTCCTTCAAATCGTTCACCTTCTTTTCCGGTGATCTTTGCAACACTTCCGCCTGTTGCCAGATTGCCGTATAAAATTTGCAAATGCCCGGTTGCCTTAATAGGTTTATCCAGAGGCATAATTATTTTTTGCTGGTCAAAATCCAAATCCGGGGCTTCTTTCAAATTTTCAGCAACGGTTTTACCGGTTACCGTTAAACATTCACCATGCAGCAATCCGTTCTTCAAGAGATATTTCATAACGGCAGGAACACCCCCGTACTGGTGCAGGTCTTCCATCAGGTATTTTCCACTGGGTTTAAAATCGGCGAGCATGGGAATCTTATTGCTGATCACCTGAAAGTCATCCTGCGTTAAGGGCACATCCACACTTTTTGCCATGGCAATCAAATGCAGGACAGCATTGGTGGATCCGCCGAGCACCATGATCACGGTAATCGCATTTTCAAATGCTTTGCGGGTCATAATATCCCTGGGCTTGATATCTTTTTCGAGTAATAATTTTATCGCTGCGCCAATGGCCTCACATTCTTTTTGCTTGTCTTCACTCAATGCAGGATTTGAGGAAGAATAAGGAAGGCTCATACCCATGGCTTCAATGGCACTCGCCATGGTATTGGCCGTATACATACCGCCGCAGGCACCGGCACCCGGACAACTATGCCGGACGATGGCTTTGAAATCCGCTTCACTCAGGTTGCCGGCGATTTTCTGCCCAAGGGCTTCAAAATTTGAAACAATATTCAGGTCCTGTCCCTTATAATGACCAGGTGCAATCGTTCCGCCATATAACATGATGCCCGGACGATTCAGTCTGCCCATGGCCATGATAGACCCAGGCATGTTTTTATCACAACCCGGAATAGTGATGAGCGCATCATAATACTGGGCACCTGCATTGGTTTCAATGCTGTCTGCGATGATGTCGCGGCTGACCAGGGAATACCGCATACCATCGGTACCCATACTGATCCCGTCACTCACACCAATGGTATGAAAAATCAACCCCAGCAGGTCCGTTTTATTAATACTTGTTTTTACTGTTTTAGCCAGATCGTTCAGGTGCATATTGCAGGGATTTCCATCCCATCCCATGCTGGCAATACCTACCTGGGCTTTATTGAAATCAGCTTCGGAAAAACCGATTGCATAGAACATGGCCTGGGCCCCGGGCTGGTTTTCATCCTGTGTTAATGTCCTGGAATATTTGTTGAGTTCTTTCATAATAATAAAAAGAAACCCGCCTTTTTGGGAGGCGGGTCGTTATAATGATTAAAAATTTTACGATCAAGCGCCTCCGGGAAGAGCCAGCACAATAATAATAATGACCACCACGATGCGGATGACCAGGACTTTATTATATATACTGCTTTTCAACATGAAGACGGGTTGAATGCGAATATACGAACCGCGATTTATAAAACAAAGAACTAAATAATGGTCGACTTCCTCAGGGCGATATTTTCCTGATTGAGTTCGTTACCCGAAATTTTCCCTACCAGGTAATCACTGATGAGTTCGCCGATGGTGGTGGTGAAATAAAAATTCACCGGATCAATGTCCTTCGTAACAAATCCATTGATCAGTGTCCATTCCACGGCTTCCCTTACCAGTTCGGCTTCTTTATACAATTCAAAATGATCCAGCATCATGGCAGCTGATAGCACGGAACCCAGGGGGTTGGCAATATCTTTCCCGGCTGCCTGCGGATAAGAACCATGGATGGGTTCGAACAGTGCCGGGCCCTTTCCGACCGATGCGGAAGGAAGCAATCCAATGGATCCGCTGATCACACTGGCTTCATCGGAGAGTATATCGCCAAACATATTTTCTGTCAGTATCACATCAAATTGTTTTGGATTGACGATGATCTGCATGGCAGCATTGTCCACGAAGAGGAAATCCAGACTGACATCCGGATAGGCCTTCGCAATTTCCTGAACCACTTTGCGCCAGAGTCGTGAGGTTTCCAGTACATTGGCTTTATCTACCAGGGTTAATTTTTTCCGTCGAAAGGAAGACTGTTTGAAAGCGAGATGGGCAATGCGTTCAATCTCCTCTTTGCTATAGGTGCATTCGTCTGATGCACTCGTTTGATCTGCACTGGTTTCTTTTTTTCCAAAATAAATACCCCCTGTCAGTTCCCGGTAAATAACAAAATCCACGCCTTCTATATTCTTAGTTTTTAAAGGCGATAAATGATGAAGGGAAGGGTACGTGCTGATGGGCCGGATATTCGCAAACAGCTGCAGGGATTTTCTCAATTTCAGCAGGCCCTGTTCCGGACGCACCTTAGCCGTCGGATCATTGTCATATTTCGGATGGCCGATGGCACCAAAAAGAATGGCATCGCTTTCCAGGGCCAGTTCAATGGTTTCATCCGGAAGGGGATTACCGGTTTTATCAATGGCAACGGCTCCCATCAGGCAATACCTGTAATGGAATTCATGGTGAAAACATTCAGCAATGGCATTGAGTACTTTGACTGACTGCCGGGTCACTTCCGGCCCGATCCCGTCTCCTTCAATAACAACAATATTTTTTTTCATTTTACAATCGGGATGAGGGGTTTATTTTCGAAAGCAGTTATTTCTTCCTTCATGTTCAACAGGTAATCAATATCGTCAAATCCATTGAGCAGGCAGGTTTTCTTATAATGACTGATTTCAAATTTTTCTTTCAGTTCGGTTCCGTCTTTTTCTTTCAGGCTGATGGTCTGATTTTCGAGTTGTACCGAGATAAGTGTTGATGGGTCCAAGCTGATCACATCAAATATTTTTTTCAGGAACCCGTCGGAAACAATCACCGGCAGGAGGAAATTATTAAGTGCGTTGTTTTTAAAAATGTCAGCGAAAAAACTGCTCACGACCACATCAAAACCATAGTCTTTTATGGCCCAGGCGGCGTGTTCACGGGAGGACCCGCAACCAAAATTTTTACCCGCTACCAGGATCCTGCCGTTATAACGGGTATCATTCAGCGCAAAATCCTTCCGGGGTTTTTGCTCATCGTCATTTTCGTACCGCCAGTCGCGGAACAGGTTCTTTCCGAATCCGTCCCGGCTGGTTGCTTTCAGAAAGCGCGCTGGGATAATCTGGTCCGTATCGATGTTTTCGATGTTGATCGGTACTGCAGTGCTGGTGATTTTGTTAATGGCTTTCATATTTTGACAATTCGAGAATTCGGGAATTCGAGAATTCGGGAATAAAATTTAATAATTTTTAATGTTCGGTATTTCAAATTCAATGTTAATTTTTTAATTCATCCTCGAATTCTCAAATTCTCAAATTCTCACATCAGCTCCCTCACATCCGTCACCCTGCCCGTGATCGCAGCCGCCGCAGCGGTCAGCGGACTGGTCAAAAACGTACGGGCATTCGGCCCCTGACGTCCTTCAAAATTCCGGTTGCTGGTGGAAATACAATATTTGCCGGCCGGGATTTTATCTTCATTCATTCCCAGGCAGGCCGAACATCCGGGCTGGCGAAGGATAAATCCGGCTTCTTCAAATATTTTATCAATACCTTCTTCCTGCGCCTGTTTTTCTACCTGCTTGCTGCCTGGTACGATCCATACCTGCACGTCCTTTGCCTTTTGTTTTCCTTTCACAAAAGAAGCCACGAGTCGCAGGTCTTCGATGCGGCTGTTCGTGCAGCTGCCGATAAAAACGTAGTCAACTTTTTTCCCTTTTATACCCATGCCGGGTTCAAGGCCCATATACAGGAGCGATTTTTCGAATGAATGTTTTTCTTTTTCATCCACGTCCCGGAGATTGGGAACATGCCCGCTGATGCCAATCCCCATACCCGGATTGGTTCCGTAAGTAATCATGGGTTCGATTTCTGAGGCATCTATATTTAATTCGGAATCAAATTTTGCATCTTCATCGGTAAAAAGGGTTTTCCAATATGACAGCGATCTGTTCCATTCACCACCCTGGGGTGCAAAGGGTCTTCCCTTCACATAATCGAATGTCGTTTGATCCGGTGCAATCATACCGCAGCGTGCACCCATCTCAATGCTCATATTGCAAATGGTCATGCGCGCTTCCATTGAAAGGCAGGTAATGGCCGGGCCGGCATATTCCACCGCATAACCGGTTGCGCCGCTGGCTGATATTTTTGATATAATGTAAAGAATAATATCTTTTGAAAGCACGCCCGGATGCAGGGTTCCTTCCACATGGATGCGCATCAGCCTGGGTCTGGTTGCCAACAGGCATTGGGTAGCCATCACCATTTCTACTTCGCTGGTGCCGATGCCAAAGGCGATGGTCCCGAAAGCACCATGGGTAGATGTATGGCTGTCACCACAAACGATCGTCATGCCCGGTTGTGTAAAACCCATTTCCGGCCCGATCACATGAACAATTCCCTGATAAGGGTGTCCCAGTCCATAGAGTTCAATACCGAATTTTTTACAGTTCTTATCCAGTGTGTCAACCTGCAGCCTGGATAGCGCTTCCTTTATAGGAAGGTGTTGATTTTCTGTTGGTACATTATGGTCGGCTGTTGCAACGATCTGTTCGGGCCTGAAAACGGGGAGGCCCCTGTCTTCCAGTCCTTTGAACGCCTGAGGGCTGGTTACTTCATGAATAAAATGCTTGTCGATATATAAAACGGAAGGTCCTTCCTCAATGGTTTTCACCACGTGGGTATCCCAGATTTTTTCAAATAACGTTTTTGGTTTCATGCGTTCACTGTCATTTTAGCGAGATCGTGCAAATCTTCTTCATCCACTTCTTTTTTTGTATCGGCCAAACGAAGAAATTCATTATAAATCGTATCGATTTCATTCCGTGTAAAGTCATAACCGATGATCCGTAAACGGTGTGCCAGTGCACTCCTGCCGCTGCGGGCTGTTAGTACGATTTTAGAACCGTCTGCGCCCACTTCATCCGGATTGATGATTTCATAGGTCTGCGCGTCTTTCAAAAATCCGTCCTGGTGGATACCGGAAGAATGTGAAAAAGCATTGGCGCCCACGATGGCTTTGTTGGGCTGTACCTGCATCCGCATGGTTTCTGCCACCAGGCGGCTCATGGGGTTCAGGGATTTTGCTTTGATGCCAGTGGTAAATCCCAGATCTGCATGTTGTTTAATAATCATTACCACTTCTTCCAAAGCAGTATTGCCGGCCCTTTCACCCAAACCATTCATGGTACATTCTATCTGACGGGCACCGGCAATAATTCCGGCAATGGAATTGGCCGTGGCCAGACCGAGATCGTTATGGCAATGACAGGATATAATGGCTTTATCTATGTTAGGTACATGATTTACGAGCCATGCGATCTTTTCTCCGTACTGATGCGGGAGGCAGTAGCCCGTCGTATCCGGAATATTCACAACCGTGGCGCCGGCCTTAATAACCGCTTCGATTACACGTGCCAGGTAGGCATTTTCAGTACGTCCGGCATCTTCAGCATAAAACTCTACATCTCCTACCAGGTTCCTCGCAAATTTTACGGCCTGCACGGCTCTTTCAATGATTTCTTCGCGGTTGGAGTTGAATTTGGATTTGATATGCAGATCCGATGTGCCGATGCCGGTATGAATACGGGGGTATTTGGCTTTTTTTAAAGCCCGGGCCGCCACTTCAATATCGGCTTCCACAGCCCGGCTCAGCGCGCAAACACTGGCATGATGTATAACTTTTGAAATTTCTTCCACCGAGTGAAAATCACCCGGACTGGATACCGGGAATCCGGCCTCGATAATGTCCACACCCAGGTTTTCCAGTTCCAGCGCCAGTTCCAGCTTTTCTTTGGTATTCAGTTTACAGCCCGGAACCTGTTCGCCGTCGCGCAAGGTGGTATCAAAAATGTATATTTTCTCGGATTTCATATCGTTTTGGGAAATGAGTTGTTTCGAAGTTATTTTTGTTTCAGCCAGTACACAAATCAAATTCCCGATTGAATTACAGTTCAGAAATGGGGTTTTAACGGCTGAAACCCGCGCCAGACCTTAATTTAGACGAATCAAATTACGATGCCCAACCGCTCCTCAGATACCCTGTTTCAACTTGTTAAATCTTTGAAAAAGTCAGAGAAGCGGAATTTTAAGCTTTATGTAAAGCGGAATACGGCTTCCGAGGACCTGAAAATCATTTATTTATTCGATGCGCTGGATAAAATGAATGCTTATGACGAAGGGGAACTGCTGGAAAACAAGCGCCTGTCTAAACAACAGCTTTCTAATGTGAAAGCTCATTTATACAAACAGATTCTTACCAGTCTCCGGCTGATCCGGAGTGAACATGACCTCGTTATCCAGTTGCATGAACAACTGGATCATGCCGAGATTCTCTATAACCAGGGTCTCTACCTGCAAAGCCTGAAAGTACTTGACAGAATCAAGGAATATGCCCGGGAATATCACCAGTACAGTTATGTACTGGAAACCCTGTTTTTTGAACAGAAAATTGAGGCACTTCATATCACGCGGAGTATGCAGGACAGGGCCGGAAAACTGGCATCTGAAGTATTGCAGGTGAATGAAAAACTTCAGCTCACAGGTATCCTGTCCAGTCTCTCGCTTCAATTGTATGGCTGGTATATCCAGCATGGCGTAGCGAGGAATGAAAAAGATGAGGTTGCAGTCAGGGAATTTTTTGAATCCAGGCTGCCTGTCCCCATGCCGGCAGTCAAAGGATTCTATGAAAATCTTTATCTCTATCAGTGTTATAGCTGGTTTGCTTTTATCGGTCAGGATTTTTTATCCTATTACCGGTATACCCACCGGTGGGTCGAATTATTTGATAAGGAACCCATCATGATTCCGATCGAAACCGGCCATTATATCAAAGGCATGCATAACCTGCTGGGCGCTCATTTTGACCTTTTGAATTATCCTAAATTTCTCGAGACACTCAGCAGGTTTGAAATTTTTTTTCATTCTGAAGCCGTCCAGGAAAACGACAATAACCGCATTCAGACTTTCGTCTACCTGCATATTGCAAAGATCAACCAGCATTTTATTGATGGTACATTTAGTGAGGGACTTACCCTGGTTCCCTATATAGAAGATAAACTGAAAGAATATGAAATCTACCTGGACAGGCACCGGATCCTTATCTTCTATTACAAGTTCGCCAGTCTCTATTTTGGCAGCGGGGACTATGAGCGTACCATAAAATATCTCAACAAAATTATAAACTGGAAAATGGATCTGCGCACGGATCTGCAGTGTTATTCGCGTCTCCTGCACCTGATAGCACATTATGAACTCGGTAATGATAATTTATTGGAATACCTTATCAAGTCGGTGTATCGTTTCATGGCAAAAATGGAAAACCTGAGTAAGGTGGAGGAAGAGATATTCCACTTTCTGAAAAATTCATTTAAGCTCGGACCCAAAGAACTCAAACCCGAATTTTCCAGGTTGCTGGGAAAATTGAAAACCTATGAAAAGAACCGGTTCGAAACCCGGGCCTTTGTATACCTGGATATTATATCCTGGCTCGAGAGCAAGATCAGGGAAGTGCCGGTTCAAAAAATAATCCATGAAAAGTTTTTGGAAAGAAATAAAATACAAGTGTGAAGGTGTGGGAGAGTTGGCGTGTTGCAAAATCAGGATTCAGAAAATGCAATTAACTAAATCAACATGAATACAAGACTGAAAAAAGCTGCTGCTTCGTTCTTTGTAATGATCATTTCCTTATGTTATGCAAAAGCGCAGGAACTGCATAGCCGCTGGGATGAACTTACCGCCAGTGAATGGCCAAAAGCTTTGGCGATGTCGAATCAAACCTGCATACTGCCCATTGGTATACTTGAAAAACATGGTCCCCATGTCCCTATCGGTTCCGATCTTATTCAGGTAAGGGAATGGTCTGCCAGGGCAACAAAAAAGGAATATGCCGTTGTTTTCCCCGATTATTTTTACGGACAGATCAATGAAGCAAGGCATCAATATGGAACGTTCGCCCTGCCCGAGCGCGTAGTCTGGGATTTATTGGAGGCAACCTGTGACGAAATCGGCAGGAATGGGTTTAACAAAATCGTTATCATCAATGGTCACGGGGGTAACCCGGAATTGATCCGGTATTTTATTCAAACCCGGCTTGAAAAAAAACGCAGTTATGCAGTATACTTTTTTGAACCCGGTACGGATTCTGCCTATCTGAAAAAAATGGCAGCACTCCATAAATCTGATCCTGCAGGGGATCAGCACGCTGGAGAAAGAGAAACTTCTTCAATCTTATATTTAAGACCCGATTTGGTGAAGATGGATAGTGCCGCCAATGAATCGGGAGCCAACCAAAATCGACTGGACATACCCAATGTATATACAGCCATATGGTGGTATGCTGATTATCCCAATCACTATGCCGGAGAAGGTGCCAAAGCGACCTATGAACTGGGTAAACTGGTGAATGAACATGTGATCGATTCTTTCATAAAGGCCTTAAAAGCAATCAAATCTGATACAAAAACGCTTGAGCTGCAGAATGAATTTTTTAACCGGGTGAAAGGGCAGCCATAATCGTTGACCGTTGACCGTTAACCCTGCCTGCCGGCAGGCAGGCGTTGGCCGTTGAAATGACTAATTCAGGCACTTCCAACATAAGAAAGGCCTTGTACTTTACACCTTATGCTTTATGCCTTTTATTGGTAAATTAATCCAAACCACGTACCTTTGCCCTCCTTATGCTGGCATTTTCAGAAATAATCCTCTGTTAAATTATTGATTTTCAACAAAGTAAGTTGCAAAAAGGGGTGTAATCATTCCGGTGTAAACTGCTTTGTAAATGCATTTGTGGTAACTGTCTTTTAAAAACCTGATATTAAAAATATGGCTATTAAAAAAGAAAATCGTCCCAAAGCCACTTTCTCAAAAATTACCATCGGACTTGCTTCTCCCGATTCCATCCTGGAAAGATCCTATGGAGAGGTTTTAAAGCCTGAAACAATAAACTACAGAACCTACAAACCCGAAAGGGATGGTTTGTTCTGCGAACGCATATTCGGACCCGTAAAGGATTACGAATGCGCCTGCGGAAAATATAAAAGGATCCGTTATAAAGGGATCGTCTGCGACCGTTGCGGAGTGGAGGTAACCGAAAAGAAGGTTCGCCGCGAACGCATGGGTCATATTAAACTGGTTGTTCCGGTTGTGCATATCTGGTATTTCAAAAGTCTGCCGAACAAAACCGGCTACCTGCTGGGTATGAGTTCCAAGAAACTGGAGAGCATTGTCTATTATGAAAGATATGTGGTGATACAGTCTGGTATCCGTGCAGATAAAAATCAGAATGTGGGTGACCTGCTCACAGAAGAGGAATATCTGGAAATCCTGGAAACACTTCCGAAAGACAATCAATACCTGCCCGACGATGATCCGACCAAATTCATCGCCAAGATGGGTGCTGAAGCCGTTCATGATTTATTGCAGCGCATCGATCTGGATCAGCTGAGTTTTGATTTGCGTGCCGCTGCTGCCAATGAAACTTCCCAGCAACGTAAGGCAGATGCCTTAAAGCGTCTGAGCGTGGTTGAAAGTTTCCGCGATGCCAATACAAGAATTACAAACCGTCCGGAATGGATGGTTATGCAATATATTCCGGTTATTCCGCCTGAATTGCGCCCGCTGGTGCCCCTGGATGGCGGCCGGTTTGCCTCTTCAGATCTGAATGACCTGTATCGCCGGGTGATTATACGGAACAACCGTTTGAAACGCCTGCTGGAAATCAAGGCACCGGAAGTGATCCTGCGAAATGAAAAAAGAATGCTGCAGGAAGCCATTGATTCGCTTTTTGATAACAGCCGCAAATCCAACGCCGTGAAAGCAGAGGGAGGAAGGGCGCTGAAATCTTTAAGTGATGTACTGAAAGGTAAACAGGGTCGTTTCCGCCAGAACCTACTCGGTAAACGTGTTGATTATTCAGGTCGTTCTGTAATTGTTGTCGGACCTGAACTGAAACTACATGAATGCGGATTACCGAAAGATATGGCCGCAGAACTTTTCAAGCCATTTATCATTCGTAAGCTGATTGAAAGAGGAATTGTAAAAACCGTCAAATCTGCGCGAAAACTGGTTGACCGCAAAGAAGCCATTGTATGGGATATCCTTGAAAATATTCTGAAGGGTCATCCGGTGATGTTGAATCGTGCGCCAACCCTTCACCGATTGTCAATTCAGGCATTTCAGCCAAAACTGATTGAAGGGAAAGCCATCCAATTACATCCGCTGGTATGTACTTCATTCAATGCGGATTTTGATGGTGACCAAATGGCGGTGCACGTTCCATTGAGCAGTGCAGCGGTACTGGAAGCCCAGTTACTGATGCTGTCCAGTCATAATATCCTGAATCCACAAAATGGTACACCCATTACCCTTCCTTCCCAGGACATGGTTTTAGGGTTATATTATATTACGAAAGGAAAGAAATCCACTCCGGCTGAAAAAGTGAAAGGAGAAGGAAAAGCATTCTACAGTCCGGAAGAAGTGATCATTGCTTACAACGAAGGTCAGGTTGACCTGCACGCTTATATTAAAGTAAAAGTGAACGTCAGGAATGAAAATGATATTCTGGAAAAGAAGCTGCTCGAAACGACCGTAGGCCGTGTACTTTTCAACCAGCACACACCGGTTGAAGTTGGTTTTGTAAATCAGCTGCTCACCAAGAAATCACTCCGCGAAATCATTGGGAATATTATCAAGTGGACCAACGTTCCAAAAACGGCCAAGTTCCTTGATGACATCAAAACCCTGGGTTTCCGTATGGCCTTCCGCGGCGGATTGTCATTCAGTATTAATGACCTGATCATCCCGGACACCAAGGAGGAATTGCTGGTAAATGCCAAAGTGGAAGTAGATGAAGTGTGGGAAAATTACAATACCGGTCTGATCACAAATAATGAAAGATATAACCAGATCGTAGACATTTGGTCCAGGGTAGATACACGCATAACGGAAACGCTGATCCGCGAACTGGCTGCTGACAAGCAGGGATTCAATTCCGTTTATATGATGCTTGACTCGGGAGCCCGCGGATCCAAACAGCAGATTAAACAGCTGGCCGGAATACGCGGTCTGATGGCCAAGCCCAGAAAATCCGGATCCACAGGAAGTGAAATCATCGAGAATCCGATCCTTTCGAATTTCAAAGGCGGACTGAATGTACTGGATTATTTTATCTCTACCCATGGTGCGCGTAAAGGTCTTGCAGATACTGCGCTGAAAACGGCGGATGCCGGTTACCTCACCCGCCGTCTGGTAGATGTGGCACAGGATGTCGTGATTAAAGAAGAAGACTGTGGTACATTAAGAGGTATTGCGACCACCGCATTGAAGGATAATGAAGACATCGTGGAACCATTATATGACCGTATTCTGGGCCGTATATCACTGCATGATATTTATGATCCGATCACCGATAAGCTGATTGCAGAAGGTGGAATAGAAATCACAGAAGAAGTTGCAAAAAAAATTGAGGAAACAGGTATTGAAACAGTTGAAATACGCTCCGTACTTACCTGCGAAAGCAAACGGGGTGTGTGTGTGAAATGTTATGGTAAGAACCTGGCCACGGGTTATACAGCGCAGAAGGGAGATGCCGTAGGTATCATTGCTGCCCAGTCCATTGGTGAACCGGGTACACAGCTTACCCTGCGTACTTTCCATGTGGGTGGTGTTGCGGGTTCTGCATCCGTCGAATCTTCCCTGCTCGCAAAATTTGACGGTACAATTCAGTTCGACGGATTAAGAACTGTTATCGCTGAAAACAATGATGGCGGCAAAGCGCCCATCGTAATCGGTCGTACAGGTGAAGTCAGGATCATGGATGTGAAGAATGACAGGCTGTTAATTACCAATAACGTTCCGTATGGTGCTACCCTGACCGTGAAAGACGGACAGAAAGTTGCCAAAGGCGATATCATTTGCACCTGGGATCCGTTCAACAATGTAGTCATCAGTGAAATCACCGGTAAGCTGAAGTTTGAAAACGTCATTGAAGGCATTACCTACCGGGAAGAAGCAGATGAACAAACCGGTCATCGGGAGAAAGTGGTTATCGATACAAAAGACAAAACAAAAATTCCGGGAATCATCGTTGAAGGTGGAAAGGATGGAAAGGAAATTAAGAATTATAATCTGCCGGTCGGAAGCCATATCATTATGGAGGAAGGCGAAGATGTTCGTGGCGGACAGGTTATCGTTAAAATCCCGCGTGTGCTTGGAAAACTTCGTGATATCACGGGTGGTCTTCCAAGGGTTACGGAATTGTTTGAAGCAAGAAACCCGGGCAATCCGGCGGTTGTTTCAGAAATTGACGGTGTGGTTACTTTCGGAAATATTAAGAGAGGTAACCGCGAAATCATTGTGGAAGCAAGGGACGGTATTATTAAGAAATACCTGGTTCCCCTGACACGCCAGATCCTTGCCCAGGATGGAGACTTTGTGAAAGCCGGCGCCCAGTTGTCTGACGGACAAACCGCTCCAGCCGATATCCTCTCCATCAAAGGACCGTTTGCAGTTCAGGAATATGTAGTGAATGAAATACAGGAAGTATATCGTTTGCAGGGTGTGAAGATCAATGACAAACACATTGAAGTGATTGTAAGGCAGATGATGCGAAAACTGAATATCGTTGATCCGGGAGATACGCGTTTCCTGGAAGATGAAACGGTTGACAAGATTGAGTTCCTCGATGAGAACGACTGGATCTTCGATAAGAAAGTGATTACGGAAGCAGGTGATTCAGTCAAACTGAAACCAGGACAAATTGTGAGTTTACGTGAAGTGCGGGAAGAAAATTCCATTCTGCGCCGGAACGATAAAAAACTCGCAGAATTCCGGGATGCACATTCAGCTACTTCAGCGCCTATGTTACTGGGTATTACCAAGGCTTCTCTGGGAACGCAAAGCTGGATTTCAGCTGCTTCCTTCCAGGAAACGACGAAAGTACTTTCATCTGCCGCCATACAGGGTAAAACAGATAATATGATGGGTCTGAAGGAAAACGTTATTACCGGTCATCCGATCCCGGCAGGTACCGGTTTGCGTGAGTTTGAAAACATGATCGTGGGAAGTAAGGAGGAATATGAATTGCTCCAGAATACACGGGAAGCCCTTCAGTTTGATGAAGAAGAATAAGAGCAAACTTTAAGAATAATTAAGCAGTAGGAAGCAGAAATGCTTCCTACTTTTATATCTGGTATACAGATCATTCATTATTAGATTCATTCATATGAGATTTCTTACTATCGCCCCGGGAATTCTGGCACTACTGCTGGCAATTGTTTTATTATTTCATAAACCCCAGGTGCAGGCTGTGGCGGTTTCTTCTTCAAATGGAAATCATACTACGGGAAATAATTTCCGGATGGCTTATTTTAACCTGGATTCCCTGGAATCCCATTACCAGTATTTCAAAGACGTGCTGGATCAGGTAAAAGGAAAGGAAAATGAAATGAACGCCGAACTGGGGGGTATGGAAAAAAATTATCAGAAAAAAATAACCGAGTGGCAGAAAAAAGGCGCGACCATGTCGCCGGCTGAAAACCAGGAAGCGCAACAGGAATATGCCCAGATGCAACAGACTTATTCGATGCGCAAACAAACCCTGCAGGAATCCCTGCTCAAACATAATGAGGATATGAAAGCAGATATCCGAAAAAAAATTGAAGAATATCTAAAGGATTATAATAAGGCAAAGGGCTACAATTATATTATTTCTTATGAGGCCAATTCTTTTATTTATATCCGGGATACGGCCAATAACATTACCGACGAGCTCATCGGGGGCCTGAATGCTTCCTATAAGAAAAAGTGAACTATCTTCCGGGTTAAAACGCCTTCATGCCCGCAGAAAGCCAGTCATTTAAACCAACGCTTGGATTGACGGATGCGACCATGATCGTAGCAGGATCCATGATCGGATCGGGAATATTTCTGGTCAGTGCGGATATTGTCAGAAATGTCGGGGGTGCCGGATGGCTGATTCTGGTATGGGTGCTTACCGGATTCATGACCCTGACGGCTGCAGTGAGCTATGGCGAGCTCAGCGGCATGTTTCCCAAAGCAGGCGGTCAGTATGTGTACCTAAGGGAAGCGTATAACCCATTGGTCAGTTTTCTGTACGGCTGGAGTTTATTTGCCGTGATTCAGACCGGTACCATTGCGGCGGTCGGTGTCGCATTTTCAAGATATGCTGCTTTCCTGATTCCCGTACTGGGCGAAGACCATCATATCCTCCGGTTACAAAAGGGAGTAAACACTTGTGGCGACCCGGTTTATTTTACGATCAATGCAGCCCAGATCGTTTCCATCCTGCTCATTGGGTTTCTAACGTATACCAATACACGCGGAGTAAAGGGGGGTAAATGGATTCAGAATATTTTTACTTCCACCAAATTACTGGCTTTATTCGGGCTCATCATCGCAGGTTTTATTGCTTTTCATCCGGAAGTATGGCATGCCAACTGGGCTGCCGCCTGGGTGGCGACTAAGTCCACTCTCAAAGATGCCTGTAATCCTTCCCTCGGATTTAATATTCATTCAATCGGGGGAGCCGCATTGTTGGGTGGAATGGCTGCCGCAATGGTAGGATCCGTATTCAGCAGTGATGCCTGGAACAACGTCACGTTCATCGCAGGGGAAATAAAAAATCCGCAAAAAAATATCGGCCTTTCTCTTTTCCTGGGTACACTGATTGTGACCGTCATTTACATTTGCGCGAACCTCATGTATGTGGCGGTACTTCCCATGGACGGCATCGCCCATGCGGAAAAAGACAGAATAGCTGTAGCCGCTTCGCAGGTCATCTTCGGAAAATCAGGCACGTATATCATTGCCCTGCTGATCATGGTATCTACATTCGGGTGTAATAATGGATTAATATTAGCCGGCGCGCGGGTATACTACACCATGGCAAAGGATAAATTATTTTTCAGGCAGGCAGGAAAACTGAATAAAAATGCCGTGCCGCAATGGGCGCTCTGGGCGCAGTTTGTGGTCGCGTCCATATTGTGCCTGAGCGGAAAATATGGCGACCTGCTGGATATGATATCTTTTGTGGTGGTAATTTTTTATGTTCTGACCATACTGGGTATTTTTATATTGAGAAAAAAGAAACCGGACCTGTCAAGACCCTATAAAGCCTTCGGATATCCTGTCTTACCTGCTTTGTATATCCTGATGGGGACAAGTTTTTGTATTTTGCTGATCATTTATAAACCGGAATATACCTGGCCGGGCCTCCTGATTGCTTTGCTGGGCATTCCATTGTACTATATAGCACATTCCGGCAATCCGAAAAACAAGACGGAATAATATGTCGCCTGCAGTTGATTATAAAGAATTATTTAAATCATTTTCGTCGGTAAAAATCGGGGTGATCGGCGACGTGATGCTCGATACCTACTGGTGGGGCCATGTGGAAAGGATTTCCCCCGAGGCGCCGGTACCGGTGGTAACCGTGGACCGGAAAGAATATCGGATCGGCGGGGCTGCGAATGTGGCATTGAACCTCGCTTCCCTTGGAACGCCGGTATCTGTTTTTTCAGTTATTGGAACCGATGACGACGGACAAATCCTTACCGGATTGCTGGATGAAAAAAAGATTGATACCAGTTATCTGTTGAAATCGGGCAACCGGATTACCACCAACAAAATGCGCGTTATCAGCCGGAATCAGCAAATGATGCGGCTTGATTCGGAAACGCTGATTTCCCTGAACCCCGAAGAGGAGCAACAGCTCATCGGTCAGGTAGAATTATTTATCAACGGGCAGTCTCCCGCAGCCATTATATTTGAAGACTATAATAAAGGAGTACTTACGGAAAAAGTCATCCGTCGTATAATTGATATCTGTAAAAGTAAATCTGTGATCACTGCAGTTGACCCCAAAAGAAAACATTTCTTTGAATACCAGGGGGTGGACATATTCAAACCCAATTTAATAGAAGCCCGGGAAGCATTGAATATTTTAATCGAAGAAATAAACGAAAATGCGCTGGCAGTGATTCATCAGAAACTCGTGGCTGAACTGAAACATAAAATTTCTTTTATCACTTTATCCGAGAAGGGTGTTTTTTATGACGACGGGCAGGAGTCGCACCTGGTCCCTTCGCATATCCGCAACGTAGCAGACGTATCAGGTGCCGGGGATACGGTGATTGCCGTAGCCACCCTTGTTTATGCCCTGACCCGGAATACGCGGATAATGGCTGAGATCGCTAACCTGGCAGGGGGCCTGGTTTGCGAGACGGTGGGTACCGTGGCCATTGACAAATCACGCCTTCTTCGTGAATGTCAGCGCCTGTTAATTGAAAAATAAATATGTCAAGATTTACATTGGTCATACACGGGGGAGCCGGCACGATCGTGAAGGAAGACATGACGCGGGAATTGGAACTGGCTTATCAGCAATCGCTCAAAGCAGCACTGGATGCGGGTTATGCAGTGCTGGAAGAAGGCGGGTCTGCAGTAAATGCCATTAAGGCAACCATCGTCATGATGGAGGATAATATTCTCTTCAATGCCGGGCGGGGCGCTGTTTTTACCAAGAAGGGCGTTCAGGAAATGGATGCAGCCGTCATGGATGGAAAAACCCTGGCTGCCGGCGCCATTACGGGGGTACGCAACGTGCGCAATCCGATTGAGCTGGCCATGGAAGTCATGCAAAACAGTAACCATGTATTTCTCAGCGGAAAAGGCGCGAGTGATTTTGCAATCAAACAGGGCATTAAACTGGAGCCGGATGAATATTTCTTTTCCCAGTTCCGCTATGACCAATGGAAAAGTATCAGGGATTCAGATAATTATTCTCTCGACCATACCCATCAGCGGCTGGAAGAATTAATGAAGGATAAAAAATTCGGAACCGTTGGTGCCGTGGCACTGGATTCCAATGGAAATTTAGCGGCTGCCACCAGTACCGGCGGCATGACGAATAAAAAATATGGCCGGATCGGAGATAGCCCGCTGATCGGCAGCGGTACCTATGCCAATAATAAAACCTGCGGCATTTCATGTACAGGACACGGCGAAATGTTTATCAGAACAGTCGCTGCCTATGATGTAAGCTGCCTGATGGAATACAGGGGATTTACACTTCAGCAGGCTATGGATGAAGTGGTTCATAAAAAGCTGGTTGCCCTGGGCGGCGAGGGGGGTATGATCGGTGTAGACAGCCAGGGCAATGCCGCCCTGGTATTCAACAGCCGGGGTATGTACCGGGCAATTAAAAGCAGTGAAGGCAAGGAAATGGTAGCTCTTTACGAATCAACAGAATAATGACGGATGAATAAATATGCTGTTATCGTTGCGGGTGGTTCAGGATTGCGTATGGGAACCGTATTGCCCAAACAGTTTCTGTTAATTCATCAAAAACCAATCCTCTGGTATACCCTGCATACTTTTCTGAAATCGTATAAAGACATTCATATCATCCTGGTATTACCGGCTGAATTCTATGAAACAGGCCGCGTCATTTGCGACGAAATTCATTCCCTGCATCCGATTCAGACTGTGGTGGGCGGAGACACCCGCTTTCATTCAGTACAGAAAGGGCTAGCGCTGATTCAGGAACAATCCGTCATTTTTATCCATGACGCCGTGCGATGTTTGCTGACCCCTTCGCTTATTCATCTTTGTTTTGAAGAAACCCTGCGATTTGGGTCAGCCATACCCTGTATTGATGCGAAAGACAGTGTGCGGCTAATCCATTCATCAGGGCATGTATCCATCAAAAGATCAGATATTAAATTAGTGCAGACTCCCCAAACCTTCCTGAGCGATTTTTTATTACCGGCCTATCTGACCGAATATCAGGAAGCGTATACCGATGATGCATCCGTGGTTGAAGCTTCCAATCATCCCATCCACCTGGTAGAAGGGGAAGAAAATAATATTAAAATAACCAGCCCGATAGACCTGGTCATTGCAGAGGAACTACTGGATCCTCCACAGCATTCTATTTGAAGAATCTTTGATGACTGGCAGGTAATGGGATTGCAGGAAATTCTGCCACTCCGCATACTGCTCCTTATTTGTAAAGTCATTTCTTACGGCAGAACAGTCCAGTATGAAACGGGTTTTATGTGACTGAAGGTTTTGAATAATGGATTCCAATATTTTATTGTCGGAATCCCATTCCCGGCTCCAGTGATAAAAATATTGATAGATCCAGGGTGAGGGGGAGAGTATTCTAAAATAATTATAGAAATAAATGAGGTTGGAATCGTCGAAAACAAATAATTGGTAATCTGATAGAGATTGTGTTTTCAGGTATTCAAATTCGGGCAGTTCATTCAATAAACGGGTGCTATCTCTTGAACTGCCTAAACCGGATGCAAATCGAAGGGTTCCCAAAAATAAAACCGTGCTGATCATCAGACTGAAAATGAACTGACCGGTTTTATCCCGCAGAAATGAAACCTGCGTTTCGTTAAATACAACAAACACAAGGATTGGGATGGTTGAGGCCAATGGTAACAGGTAATCATTAAAAGCGTTTCCAATTCTTAATCGTCCCGTTAATAATTCCCCCGGAACTGAAAGTATAAGCGCCATCAGGGCCATATATAATAAAACCGGTTTTTTATTCTTCATAAACACACTGGCGGCACCCAAAATAAAGGCAGTATAAAATGCCATTTCGAATTCAGTTTCATGGATGGCATGTTTGATGGCTTTTAATTTCTCGAAAAAACCAGGCTGACTGCCAGGAGCCTGCAGGTTGAACAGGAAGGCATCCTTCCATAAATACGACAAGGACTGATGGAAAATAAAATAAAGAAGTAACGGAACCGTCATACTCAAAATGCCGGCAAGCAGGATCCCCGTTTTTTTCAGCTTATGCCCGGATGAACCCGTAGGAGAATGGAGGACCGAATACATTAAAAAAGGGGCCAGTGTTATGAGCCCGTCCTGCTGCATCCAAAAAGTCAGCCCGACCAATATTCCCAGTATATAATATTTATACTTTGTATCCCCCTGCATAATGCAGAAAAAGATGAGCAGGAAAACGGCCGTATACTCCCTTGTCATCCCGTTTCCAAAAGAAACCAGGCTATACCGGATAAGCAGATTAAAAATCAGGGGAAGGAACCAGGGCCACGCTAGTTTATTCTTTTTGCAAAGTACGTAAAAAAGCAGGGTGGCAAATAATACGAGTAATGTATCCACCAGCCAGGGTATCCAGGCATTTTGCCAATGCAGGGCATTTAAAAAATAAATGAGCGGCGGTTTGTGATCAAACATATCCCGGTAAGGGACTCCTCCTTTAAAAATAACAAGTCCGGCGTATTTAAAAATTTCTTTGTCGTCGAAAAAGATTTCGGAAAAAGGAGCGTTTAGAAAATTCAGGGAAACGGATCCCAGGATAATAAATAAAAGACAATATTGTTCTTTTTTTATCATGGGTTATCTTTTAAAAAGTCTGAAGGGGAATGGAAGTTTATTCATAACCAGATGAGGGTATGAAATTTTCTGCGGCCCGAAAAGTCCATCAAAAAAAGAAATGCCTGGTATATCGGATCCCTCGAACCGGAATATCTTTTTGGAGCCCGCGTAATCCCGTATAATGTTATCCGTTAGCAGATAAAATGCACCCATTTTTTTTCCTTGTTCCGTACTGCCGCCGAGAAGCGAATAAATGAATTTTTCATCCAGGAGTATAATATAATAAGCCAGCGTTTCGCCGGCAACTGATTTAGCCAGATAAGTATCTGACAGTTTGTTTTCAAAAGCGGTCTTTGTGCATTTTTCCAGTTTTCTATATATGGAGTCAGGAACGGAGTGGTCCCTGACGGCATAATCTTTCTGGTATAGTTGGATGATGACGGCAGGATCTTCCCCTTTTATAATTTGCAGATTGTTTTCGGCTGCCTTTTTTGTCATCCGGTTCGCCAGTCTTTTATACCGGAGTTTCAGCTGATCATATCCTTCCTGTAAAGAAAGGATATAATTGGTTCTTGCATATTGCCTTAGTTTGTATATTTTATTTTTATCCGGAACAAAGTTATTTTCATTCAGATCTATGTCCCAGTATTTAAATTCGGGCGGAATCGCCTGTAAAAAGGATGAAATATCAAAAGCAGTATGGCTTTTGGAAAAAACACCCAGTGGAACTGTAAAATATGGCTGGTACAAATATTTAAATCCGAATTTCTTATTCCAGGTCAGCGGCATCACGGCATCGAAATCGCCTGAAATTAAAGCGCCCCAGTTCTCTGCCATCCTGTCCAGGTAGAAAGACCGTGCATAGATCAATCCATTGGGAGCATGCAGAATACAATGATCCCATTTATCTGTATCGATTTCATGGCGATTCAAATACCTGATATCCATAGTTGGGTCATTCATACACCGGGATCCTTTTTTTTATGATCCATTTATAGTCGATATTCTGTATATCAATACTGAAAGTGATTCTTCTTCCAAAATCCGAACCTGCAAAAGCCTGGTTAAAGTCGCTGCTGTATATCAGGGGTGCGTAAATATTCAGTACGTTTTTAAACAGGCTTAGCTGAATACCCCCTGTATACAGGAACCGGCTGGTCGGCGCATTGATGTCCCAGGCTTCCGCATAAGTACCTACATCGAAGAAAATACGGATGGGAACCGGGAAAGGGAACATTTTAGCCGGTAAGGAACTGGTGAAATTTAATGCGGTTACCCAGTTGGCAGATTTGCCCTGCAAAAAAGTGATATCATTAATCCTCATTTTCAAACCGCCGTCCCGGTTCATGATTTGCTGGGCTGCATATCCCTGATTGGGAATGGAGGGATTTACCTGTGCATAGGTGGCAGAACGGGCGATGAAATAATCCTCATATAAATAATCTTCCTCACCACTCACGCCCAGTAATTGGGGTTCATACCTGGTCAGGTCTAAATTGTTGTTGTTACTCCAGGCGCCGAATTTTGCCGCAAAAAAACGTACCTGCAGGCCACCACCCTGGGGGTAATTCAAAAAATAATTTCCCTGCAGGTTAATCCGGTAAAATAATTCGCTCTGCTGAAACGCCAACCGCAGATCATAGGGATATAGGACCCGGTTGTCATCCAGGTTAAAACTAAGCTGGTTTACATAGCGGAAACTGCTGCTGACGCCATTCGGGTGGTAGAGGGAATCTTTTGGAAATAAATAAGAATTTTCAAAGGACTGCTCCCTGATCAGATAAATTTTTAAATCCATCCATTTACTCACACTGCTTCTTGCATGGGACGGTTTAAAATCCACCCGTATATAGGGTACAAGTTTTGAATAATATTCATACAGCACGCTCCCTGCGGTATCAGTGCCTTTATTTGTATCAAAGTGTGCGCCGTTCAATCCAATGCTTACCCGGCTGAATTGCGTATTGGGGTGCCATGAATAACTCAATCTGCCCAGGCCCACCATATTTTTTGATCCAAATGCGTATAGGGGTGTGAATAGAAATTCAAATTTATTTTGGGGAAGGTTGATGTTGTGGATCAATCCGCCCAGCATAAAATCATTATACTTATTGTAACCTGCCACGGGGGCCAAGCCAATATAATTATAGTGTTCACTGTTCCTGGCAGAAAAAATATAAGCGGGTTTCAGGGTTCGTGGAACAGAAGGCGGGAATAGGGAAATATTGGAATTTAATTTATCAAATGCAGGTTTCAGGTTATTTCCTGCATCTGAATCCATGGCTGCTTCAAAATTCCCCGGGTTTGGGTGACTGAATTTCCAGCAGGAGAAATAGGCTGACATGTTTTTGTCGAATCGCCCGACACCGATGGAATCCTGCAACCGGGCAATCCAGAGGCCTGCTTTTGTTGCCGGAATCAATGTGTCGTTGGAAACAGTGAATTCCGGTGCCGGTGTTCGGATAGCCTGGGTTGTTTTTTCATTTTCCGCTACGCGGAGCCATAAAACATCTGCGGGAAACGGAGACTGGCGGGGTTTGGCAGGTGGAAACCGCTTACTTAACCGGTTACTGTAATACAGGATGAACCCTTTGGAAAGCCAGGGCTGATTGCGCTGATCCGTCATCATTATGGTTTGGAACCATTGGGCGACGATTTCTTTTTGGAGAGCCACGTTCATTTTTCCCGGGAAACCATAGGCTCCGATACTGGCCAGACCGGTAAAATCCTGATCTTCCATTGGCAACGACTGTACCATGGTAAGTGTTTGATGCGGGTAGGGGAGTAGCCATTCTGAAAGTTGCCGGATATAATTTTTTGCAGCTGAAAAAAGATCCTGGTATTTACCGAAGGGATCCGTGATATAAAAATATTGAAGCAGGAGGTCCCGGCCCGGAGCGATTCGAAGAGTATCTGATTTTAATTTAAAACGGGTATCCGCAATCCAGGCAAATGAATTTGCATTTTGAACGGAGAACCGGTAGGTATTACTGGCTGGTGAAATGGCCAGGGTATCGGCTACTGCGCATGCAGCAATCAGATAGGCCGGTGGGGATTCTATCTCCACTTTAAAGTCGGCGGCTTCATGATAGGCTCCTCCCTGCAAAAGGAAAGTCATGGGATGCCACCCATGTAAATCGTAAACAGCTGGTTCAGGATACCAGTTTCTCAATTCAGCATGATGCGGTCCATATCCGTTCCCATTGAAATTAAAAGGAAGACGCAAATGAAAGGAGGACGAAATGGAAATGCTGTCGCCGGGTAATAGTGGTTTGGGGAGGATCAATTTTATCACGTCCAGGTATTCCGGGTGATCCTGGATCGTTGCCCCGGTCCCATTCACCCGAAAATCAAGTCTGTTCAGGTATCCCTTTTGTTCCCTGGAAGAAAAATAGAAGCGGGTATCGCCGTTTTCGAGCAACTGATCGCTGTATCGGGTCAGATCGTTGCGATATGCATTGGGCCATATATGGAACCAGATAAAATACAGCGTATCGGGTGAATGATTGATGTATTGCAATTTCATCAGCGCGTCCAGTGATTTTTCTGACGGGTTGAATTTTACGTGCAAATCATAACGGAGGCATTGTTTCCAGGCAGGCTGCGCGCTGGCCTGGAGGACAAAAAATAAAACAGGGAGAATGAGAAGTTTTTTCAAATAAGCGCTGGTTTGGAAACTTACCGGCCCTTGCCTTTAAAAATCGTAAGTAAAGTATGCAACATGATCTTAAAGTCGAGGGCCAGTGAAATATTTTCTATGTAAATAAGGTCATATTTCATCCGCTCTATCATTTCATCAACGTTTTCAGCGTATCCGAATTGTACCATTCCCCAGGAAGTAACGCCGGGTTTCACTTTTAGCAGGTATTTAAAATAAGGGGCTGAGCCCAGAATTCTGTCAATATAAAACTGCCTCTCAGGTCTGGGGCCAACCAGGCTCATATCGCCCCGGATCACGTTTAGTAACTGGGGCAGTTCATCAATGCGCCATTTCCGCATGGTTTTTCCCCAGCGGGTGATCCGGTCATCTTTTTCCGATGATAAACAGGGTCCTTCCAGTTCCGCATCTTTCACCATGGAGCGGAATTTATGAATCATGAATTTTTTCCCTTTGAATCCCGTTCTTTCCTGGGAATAAATGACCGGGCCGGCAGATCCCCATTTTACGCGGATGGCAGCGTATAATAGCAGGGGGGAGAGCAGGACCAGGGCAAAGATGGAAAATAGTACGTCCAACAGTCGTTTAATATGCATTTGCCATTCAGGCATGAGCCCCGTGTGTATATCACTCAGCAGGGCCCCAAACAGGTTGCTGGTTTTTACGGAACCGGATAAGATATCGAGGATATCGGGAATGATTTTTATTTCCACGTCTTTTTCGCTCAGGCGCTGAACCATTTTTTCAGCCTCTGCCTGGTCGGTTCTTTCCATGGCCATCACCACAAGTTGTATATTTTCCTGTTCGATCAGTTTTTCAATCTGATCGGCAGTGCCCAGGCAGGGAATTGGAATATTCATTTTATCAAACCCGGTATTCGGTTGTACATAACCGGTATATTGATAACCATTCGACCGGAGCCCGATTACAGTATCTTCATAGGTTTTTTTGCCCATGGATCCGGAACCCAGCAACAGGCTGTTGAAAACGATTTCCCCTTTGCGGATCTGTATTTTAGTTAGTGAAAGCAGGATCCATCTCCCGGTCCAGGTAATCAGAAAATGCATGGAAAGGAAGGTGAAGTATGCTTTATAATAATAGCGGTAATCTGTTTGCGGATCATTTATAACGATGGCAAAAAATAAAACGGTACACCCGATCAGGCTGGAGAGGGCCGTACTGGAAAACTCATTTAAGCGTGATTTTTTATACAGGGAATGATAGGTTCCTGTTATGGCATAAAAAATAATCCAGCCGGCCGGGATCAGGAGGAGTCCAAGCCAGAAACGGTTGTTCAAAAAAAGATTACCGTCAACAATAGTTCTTTCATGTAAAAGAATACGACGCGTAAAATACAGGACGATCCAGGAAAGTATGGCTGAAATATAATCGTTCAGCATGTACCAGGTGATATGGATCTTTCTTTCCGGTTGCGACATGGTCACCCGTTGATGGAGTTGAATTTAATTTTCTGAAGTATCTGGTGTGCAATATCCATGGCCCGGTATCCGTCAATTTCTGAAACCAGGGTAGGTTTATTCTGAAGTATAGATTCAGTAAACTTTTCCAGTTCCATCAGTATGGCATTGATGGCTGGCGGTTCGGGATTGCGGACCAGAATGGATTTTGTTCCGTTCAGGGTTTCTATGTCAAAAGAAAATCCTTCAGTGCTGTCATGATGATTCAGACTGATGATTTCCGTTTTCTTGTTCAGGAAATCGATACCGATATAGGCATCTTTCTGGAAAATGCGCAATTTCCGCATCTTTTTCAGCGAAATCCGGCTGGACGTGAGATTGGCCACACAGCCGTTATTAAATTCTATGCGTACATTGGCAATATCAGGTGTTTCAGTCATCACAGCCACGCCACTGGAATAGATATTTTTCACTTCACTTTTTACAATATGCAGTATGATATCTATATCATGAATCATCAGGTCCAGTATAACACTCACTTCCGTTCCCCTTGGATTGAATTCTGCCAGCCGGTGTACTTCTATGAACATGGGCTGAAGGGGTATACCTTCTAAAGCCAGGAAAGCGGGATTAAACCTTTCCACATGACCCACCTGTAATTTTATATTGGATTCTTTTACCAGTTTCAACAGGGTTTTTGCTTCTTCCATGTCATTGGCCAAAGGTTTTTCTACGAATACATGCTTGCCCTTCCGGATCGCCATTTCACACAGGTTGAAATGTGCTGTTGTCGGAGCAATGATATCGGCTGCGTCACAGTGGTCCAGTAATTCGTCCGGCTCCATAAAACGGGGAATCTGGTATTTTTCAGCCACTTCCAGGGCTGTCTGATCGTTGGGATCATAAAAACCCACGACTTCGGCGTCCCGGATCAGCTTCCAGTTATTCAAATGAAATTTCCCGAGATGTCCGGTACCAAATACACCCACTTTAAGCATCCTTTCAGTTTAAGAATTCAAATATAAATAATGTGAAAGGATGTGGCGGAGAATGATATTGTGAAAGCCCGTATAATGTGGATATGTGGAGAGATAGGCCTTGTGCCTTAAGCTTTTGAGGAAGTATATCCTTTGTCAAAAAAACGTAGCCGGGTATATTTGTAAACATTCGCAAATGTGACAGGGATATTTTTTTGCGGGAATACTTTTGCTTTGAGGAGTTTCACAAGGGTAATTGCGAAAACAAATATAAAAATCACGCCGAAGATGCTGAAACAGATATTATATTTTTTCAGGAAGAAAACCCTGAATGATATAGTGTCGGCTGCTTGTTTTCCAATCGTCCAATCCAATATCTTTTTTACAGCAGGCAGCAGGATCGGAATTTTTGTCCAGTTGGTATAACGCACATCCTCATACCGGTAATTCATATCATAACCCGGCGGCAGCTGGGAAGTATAATATGCCCAGTTGTTTTTGATCTCCTCAAAACCAGCCAGCTTATTTGCAGGATTGATAAAATAGATATCGAAAAGCGGATCCAGAACAACCCAACCGTGGCTGGTTTTGGCTTCCACAATATTATGCTTCGCGAAAACACCATAGGCTTTCATTTGAGCGATCCTGACGTCATATTTATATTCCTGAAGGATCCTGGCAAGCACAACAGAATAACTGCCGCATGCACCCCGGGCAGTCATCAGATCGATCGAAGCCGGTTCGATCAGGTCTGATTTAATACCGCCGAACTCTTTTCCTTCAAAAACAGATTCCCGGTTCAGCATGAGTGCATGGCTTTCATGCAGTATGTGTACAAGTACCGAGTCTTCGGATTCAGAAGCTTTGATTTTGCTGTTGATGTCCGTACGGATGGCCTGAAACAATTCATTTTCATAACTCGCCTCCATTTTTAAATATAAAAGGGAAGCCAGTAAGAAGCCGTTCAGAAAAGTTAAAAAATACAGGTTTCCGAAAATCCGTCTGATCATCTTTGCTGTGTTTGAGAAGTAGGCTTAAAACCTGGTGCTGATTATCGGAAAGGATCACTTGCCTGTCCGTATTGCAACGGGCAATTTTTCATGGGAACGGAGAATGACTGGATCCGGGCAGGCCCGGGGTTGCCCCGAAAATAGTTAAAAAGAACGATCCCTTACCGGTAACGGGTATTGGTTGCAATATTTATACCACTAAAGTAGGTAAAAGCCCTTAGGCAGAGTTCCTTGCCGCGTTAATAATTCCAAAAGAGCAGCGGATAATGAGCTTTTCATAGATTTTTTTCATTCCCGATCCGGTATGTTCGGTCTCCCGGAATTTTACAATGGCAAACTGCTGGATGGTACTCAGCGGGAGCACAATTCTTTCCCTCATTTGAATGGATAGTTGCTCAATGGGATAATCTGACATAAGCTCCTGTTTTCCAGAGAGTTTAAAGATGTATTTTTTGGTAAGTTCAAATTCATTGAAAATCAGCCTCCAGATTTTCCCGAATGTAGGATGCCTTGAAAAGGTCTCTGTGAGGGGGAAAAAGCATTTTTTCATTGCCATCTCACTGTTGTCAAGAAGGGTTTTAAAATAGGGGGAATTGCTGTACAAATTTTTTACCTGTTTCCATTTACCTTTTTTATCCATATCCTGCAGGGCGGATCCGACACCATAATACCCGGTAACATTTTGTTTTAACTGACTGAAAGCACCTACAAAAGGGATGGCCCGGAGGTCCTTGAGTTCCAGTTTTCCTGAATTTTTTCTTTTGGTGGGCCGGCTGCCAATATTGGTTTCCCCGTAAAATTGAAGGGGGCTCACTTCACTCAGGTATTCTGTAAAATAATCATGGTCTTTTAATCCCACATAGGCCTGATAACTGGACGCTGCCATTTCTGTGAGTAAAAGCTCTTCTTCTTCGGTCAGCGTAATTTTGCGGGTCGAGAACAAATCATTGGCGATGCCTGCGTGAACAAGTTGTTCGATATTAAACTGGGCGGAATCAACCGTTCCAAAATTTGAACTGACCGTTTGCCCCTGAATGGTGAGCTGGATTTCTTTATTCGCAATATTTTTCCCCTGCGAAGAATAAAACCGGTGTGTTTTCCCGCCACCCCGGGCAGGCGGACCCCCACGGCCATCAAAAAATATGACTTTTATATCGTGTTCTTCAGATATTTTAGTCAGTTGTTCCTTGGCTTTATAAATGCTCCAGTTAGCCATGAGATATCCACCGTCCTTGGTTCCGTCAGAAAAGCCAACCATGATGGTCTGGGTATCATTTCTTCTTTTCAGGTGTGCCCGGTAATCCGGGTTGGTATATAAGGTCGTCATAATACCTGCCGCATTATGAAGGTCATCCACGGTTTCAAACAGGGGTACGATATCCAGGCTGATGGTATCTTTTTTCCATCCGCCCAGTAGGAACAGTGCATATACTTCCATTACATTCAGTGCGCTGTTGCACTGGCTGATGATATACCGGTTGCAACCCGCTTCCCCGTTTTTTTCCTGGATGAATTTCACTGCCCTGACACTGGCGAGGGTATCGTTTGTGAGATCATCTGAAAAAGCTGTTTTTGAAACGCCTTTCAGGTGGGTGAGTACTTTAATTTTTTCTTTTTCATTCAGGGACTCGTAATCTTCCGGAAATATTTCATCTCTTTCATGGATAATTTTTAAAACCCTTTCATGCACGGTACTTTCCTGGCGTACATCCAGCGTGGCGAAATGAAGTCCGAAAATCCGCATCTTGCTGATGAAATTGTCTACCAGATTCAGGAACAGGCCATTGTTCTGGAAAATGAGTACTTCCCTGATCCTGAGCATGGATTTCAGCATCTCTTCTAAATGAAAAGGTTTTGAAGGATCGGGCGTGAAAAGCTCCTGGTATAATTTTTCTTCCCAGTCCGCAATGATTATGTCCACTTCTTTAAAAGTCAACCGTCGTTTCAACCGCCGGACGTCAAAATAATAACACCGCAACAGGGCAGTCCGCAGGGTTTCGGCCACTTTAACGGTGGTATCTGTTTTTACGAATGGATTGCCATCCCGGTCCCCGCCAGGCCAGAAGCCCATTTGGATTACAGGGTTCTGATCACTCACGGCATTTGGAAACTGGGATTTCAGGGAGGACAATATTTTCCCGGCAGCGTGATAAAATACATTTTCCAGGTACCAGATCAGGCTCACGGCTTCGTCGTAAGGTGTTGGTTTTTGTTTTTTCAGAAAGGGTGTTTTACCCAACTGCTGCATGAATACATTGATTTCAGCTGCATTATTCTGAATAACCGCCCGGGAGAGATCATTGATGATCCCCAGTACCGGACCCGGATAAAACTGGGTGGGATGGGCTGTCAGCACAAGCCTTACCGCATAGTCCTTCAGTTTTTCCTTCAGTTCTTTTTCTTTGTCATATTGAATCACTTCGGAAGAAAGATGTTTGAGAGTTCCGGTTCCGCCCATGTCATTTACACTGGTAAAGGCAGAATCTTCCAGGGCATCGAAAAGTACGACCTGTCTTTCCACATATTGCACGAAACGAAAAAGGATATCTGATTTTTCACGATCGGTTCCATCCGGATAGTGTTTGCTGAAAAATTCTTCGATAATCTGAACAGGGCTCATTTTTTTATGATATCCTTCTTCACAGTATGTAAGTAACAGCGATAAGAAAATACCTGTTTTTTCTATCCTGTGGAATGGTAGTGAAGTAAAGAGACTGTTGTATAACTGGAACTTAATGCCTACGAGGTTTTTGAATTCCTGCAGTCCGGTAGCTTGGTTACTCATAAGCGAATTTAAAATTCATTCAACAAATGGAGCAATATATGAGCAGGAAATCAAAACAATTGAATAAAATCATTCGATATAGTACAAAATATCGTGATTTGTTTTAATTTCATTAAAATAATTCCTTAGCTTTGCTTCTCTTTTACAAATGAATCATCCGGTCATCCATACGAACAATATACCCGATATTACCCGCAGTGCCGGTGTTACGACGACAATTTCCACAACAACCCTTTAGGGGTTGTACAATCACATATCATTCCGGGGCGGATGCTGCAATTAAGCCAGCTCTTATTTTCAAATTTTCAAATTTTCAAATTTTCAAATTTTCTAATTATCTATATGCAGGTTCTTAAGTTTGGAGGTTCTTCCGTTGCCAATGCGGTAAATATCAGCAAATGCATTGGCATAATACGTAAAGCAGTTGAACAGGATAAAACCATCGTCGTGATTTCAGCGCTCGGTGGCATAACGGACAGCCTATTGCTTTGTGCAGCTGCCGCCGCCGCGGGGGATGAAGGATATACGGAAACACTGAAGGCCATTGAGCAGCGCCACCTGGATATGGTGCGGGAACTGATCCCGGTAACCAGTCAGAGCCATATCCTGAGTATGGTAAAGAAAACCTGCAATGAACTGGAAGACATTTTCAAAGGCATTTTTCTGCTCCGGGAGTTATCTGCCAGAACAAAAGATCACGTGGTGAGCTTTGGAGAATTATTGTCGTCCCGGATCCTGTCGGCGGCTCTCGCGGCGATGGATTCCCCGAACAGCTGGAAGGATTCCCGTGAAGTTATAGTCACGGATACGAGATTTGGGCATGCCCTGGTTGATTTTCCGGCGACCCAGAAAAAAATGACCGCTTATTTCCAGGGTACTCACGATGTCTTATTTATCGTACCTGGTTTTATTGCAGCGGACAGCCGGGGTATTACAACCACCCTGGGCAGGGGGGGAAGCGATTTTACGGCAGCTATTTATGGAAGCGCTCTCAACAGCAACAAAATAGAAATCTGGACGGATGTGTCCGGCATGATGACGGCAGATCCGCGCCTGGTCAGTAATGCCCGTGTAATACCGGAAATTTCTTACCAGGAAGCAATGGAACTTTCCCATTTCGGCGCCAAAGTGATTTATCCGCCAACCCTTCAGCCGGTCATGAATAAAAACATACCGGTCTGGATCAGGAATACATTTGTACCTGCTGACCCGGGCACGCTGATCGAAAAAATTTCGAGCACGGCGGGCAATAGTATCCGGGGCATTTCCAGCATTCACCGTATTGCCCTGCTGAGTCTGGAAGGCAGCGGTATGATCGGCATACCCGGGTTTTCAAAAAGATTATTTGAAGCCTTGTCCCGCCAGCAGATCAACGTGATCCTGATCACCCAGGCTTCTTCAGAGCATTCCATATGTGTTGGTGTTGACAGTTCCCAGGCAGCCATCGCAAAAATATCCATTGATGATGCATTCGCCATTGAAATACAGGCGGGTACTGTATTGCCCTTATTTGTAGAAGAGGAACTGGCCATCATAGCCCTCGTGGGGGACAATATGAAAAACCATCCGGGCATCAGTGGAAAATTATTCGGTGCGCTGGGCAGGAATGGTATTAACGTCCGGGCCATTGCGCAGGGGTCTTCCGAAAGAAATATTTCCGCAGTGATTTCTACCAAGGATGTCAAAAAGGCCGTGAATGTGTTACACGAAGAATTCTTTGAAGCCACCTATAAACAGCTGAATTTATTTATCGCCGGAACCGGGAATGTAGGGAAAAGGCTGCTGCAGCAGCTGGCCCAGCAAAGAAATTTTCTCCAGGATCAACTTCGGTTACAGGTGCGCGTTACCGGTGTCGCGAACAGCCGCCGGATGCTGGTACAGGAAGAAGGGATCGATTTACATAGCTGGTCAGCCGAACTGGAAAAAGGAGATCCGATGCATCTCCGGGATTTCATAAAAATCATACATTCAAAAAACCTGCGCAATTCCGTTTTTGTAGATGTAACCGCCAATAAAGAAGTGGCGATGGGGTATGAACAGCTGCTGCAGAAAAGTATATCCGTGGTGGCATGCAATAAAATTGCTTGCTCCGCGCCTTATAGTTATTACCGGAAGCTGAAAGACCTTTCCAAGGAATTCAATGCGGCTTTTTTCTTTGAAACCAATGTGGGAGCGGGCCTCCCGGTGATCGGTACACTGAACGATCTGCTGCGCAGCGGCGATAAAATCAGGAAAATTGAAGCAGTGCTCAGTGGCACCCTGAATTTTGTGTTTAATCACTACGACGGGAAAACAAAATTTGCAGCGGTCGTGAAACAGGCGCAGGACGAAGGATATACAGAACCCGATCCGCGGCTTGACCTGAGTGGTACCGATGTGATGCGGAAGATCATGATCCTGGCCCGGGAAGCGGGGCATGCCTTAGAAATGGAAGAAATCAGCAATCAGGTTTTTCTCCCGGCTTCCTGCATGGAAGGATCGGTGGAGGATTTTTATAAGGCAATGGACAGGGAGGAAGCGCAATTCAAAAAATTATTTGACGCTGCTGCCGCCGAAGAAAAAAAATTAAAATTCGTAGCAGGTTATGAGAATGGGAAAGCTTCCGTCGGACTTCAGCACGTAGGTCCTTCGCATGATTTTTATCACCTGTATGGTAAGGACAATATTGTACTTTTTTATACCGACCGCTATCCGGAGCAACCCTTGGTGATCAAAGGAGCCGGCGCTGGCGCAGAAGTTACAGCCTCCGGCGTTTTTGCCGATATCATCCGGGCCGCGAACGCTTAACTTGCAATGATGAAAGAAATCACCATACACGCACCGGCAACCGTTGCCAACCTGGTTTGTGGTTTTGATGTACTCGGACTTTGTCTGGCCGAACCCTACGATATCATGAAGCTGACCCTGCTCGATAAAAGACAGGTGATCATCCGGACGACGGACGGTTTTCCGCTGCCCCTGGATCCGGCCATGAATACCGCCGGTGCACCCCTGCTTGAAATGCTGGCTGTATTGAAAGAGGATGTAGGATTTGAAGTTTGCATTACCAAACAGATTAAACCGGGAAGCGGCATCGGATCCAGTGCGGCCAGTGCGGCAGGCGCTGTGGTGGCGGCCAATGAATTGCTTGGAAATATTTTTTCAAAAGAAGAACTCGTTCGTTTTGCGATGTTTGGCGAAAAAGTGGCTTCCGGCGTGAAACATGCTGATAATATTGCACCCTGTATATATGGAGGAGTCACCCTGATCCGTTCCATTTTCCCCTTGGATATCATTCCGATTTCATGCCCGCCATTGTTTGTTACGGTTCTGCATCCCCAGATAGAAGTAAGAACTTCCGACGCGCGTGAAATTTTAAGGAAAGAAGTTTTGCTCAAGGATGCGATCAGGCAATGGGGGAATATCGCCGGGCTGGTGGCCGGATTAATGACAGGCGATTATGCACTCATCGGCAGATCCCTGGAAGATGTGATTATAGAACCGGTACGGTCTATTCTGATACCCGGGTTTGACATCATTAAATCTGAATGTAAAAATGCAGGCGCCATCGGGGGCGGTATTTCCGGTTCAGGACCCTCCATATTTATGCTGAGTAAGGATGAACCCACTGCGCAGGCGGTGGCCGGCGTTATGAAATCAGTCTATGACCGCATCGGCGTCCATTATCATATGTACGTTACGACAGTAAATCACCAGGGGGTAAGCGTAAAGCATAAGGCCTAAAGCCAAAAGCCTAAAGCAATTGAAATATTAAAAACGCCATGTTATTTTATAACCTCAATAAACCTTCGGAAAAAGTAGATTTTAAAACCGCGACTATCCAGGGTCTTGGTTCGGAGAAAGGGTTATTTTTTCCCGAACGCATTCCGGTATTTCCTGTTTCCTGGATAGCTGACCTGGAAAATATTTCGAACGAAGAAATTGCCTGGGTTGTGATGAAGGATTATGTTGGACATTCGATCCCGGAGAAAATGCTGCGGCAGATCGTTGCGGAGACCATTGATTTTGACATTCCGCTGGTTCGGGTTTCTGAAAATATCTCTACGCTCGAATTGTTTCATGGCCCCACTCTGGCTTTTAAAGACGTGGGGGCCCGGTTTATGAGTCGTTGCCTGGGATATTTCATGCAGCACCAGGATCGGCCCATAACCGTGCTGGTGGCTACTTCCGGTGATACCGGCGGTGCTGTGGCCAGCGGATTCCTGGGAGTAGAGGGTGTGGAAGTTGTTATCCTCTATCCTTCAGGTAAAGTGAGCGCGGTGCAGGAGCTGCAACTCACCACACCCGGACAAAATATAACAGCCCTGGAAGTAAACGGCAGTTTTGACGATTGTCAGACGCTGGTAAAGCAGGTGTTTTCGGATCCGGAATTGAACGAAAAAATATTTTTAACCTCTGCAAATTCCATCAATGTGGCCCGGTGGCTGCCCCAGCAGATTTATTATTTTCTGGCCTGGAAACAATGGAAAAATAAAAGCAAACCCCCGGTTATTTCTGTTCCCAGCGGAAATTTCGGAAATATCTGCGCGGGGCTGCTGGCTTATCATTCGGGGCTTCCCGTAAACCATTTTATAGCAGCCTGTAATGTGAATGCCGTTGTGCCTGCCTTTTTAAAAACAGGCATTTATCAGCCGGTAAAAGCAAAACCCAGTTTATCCAATGCGATGGATGTAGGGGACCCCAGTAATTTCGTGCGGGTAATGGCATTGTTCAATGCCCAATTCGAACCGTTGAAAAAGATGATGAGCAGTGAAAGTATTACCGATGAAGAAACCGGCGATGCCATTAAAACACTTTACAGTGAATATGGATATGCTGCAGATCCCCACGGAGCAGTTGGTTGGCTGGCACTTTCCAGGTGGCTGAAAAGTCATCCGGGACAGGAAGGTATTTTTCTTGAAACCGCACACCCGGTTAAATTTCCGGAAATAGTTGAGAAATTCACTGGAAAACCGATTGATGTTCCGGTGGCTGTACAGGAACTTTTCGTCAAAAAGAAAAATTCCTTTCGTATCCCGGCTGATTATGAAGATTTTAAAAATTACCTTCTGAACCGGAAACGCTAGTATTGTAGCATCTTTTCTTCCAATTCCTGAACTGCTGTCTTCAAAGAGCCGTTCATCAGTTTGCCCGATTTAAATTCAATTCTTTATTTTTATAGTAAACCTTAAAAAAATAGAATATGAAAAAGATGAAACAGTCCTTTCTTTTTGCTTTTGTACTATTGATTTCCATACAGGGATATGCGCAAAAAGTAAAACTGGAAGAAGGCGATTTATCCCCGTTAAAAACGGAAAAATCACTTGCCTTTGTTTTCACCTATGATAGTATGACAATGGGCGGACGTGGGCATCAGACTGAAGCTGAATATGTTGCCAAAAAAACAGAGGAATATAATAAGAAAACACCCGGAAAGGGAGACGAATGGGCAAAAGCCTGGAAGGACGATCGGGAAACCCTTTATGAGCCGGCATTTACGAAGGAGTTTGAAAAATACGGCGCGCTGCAACCAGATCCAAAGGCTAAGTATACGCTGATATTCAAAACCACGTTTACCGAGGCTGGTTTTAATATCGGAATTATGAGGCACAATGCAGAGATCAATGGTGTTGCCTGGATTGTTGAAACTGCCAACAAATCCCATGTGATTGCGAAAATTACAGTTACGAAAGCACCCGGCGGGAGTTTTTTTGAAAATGACTATGCCACCGATGAACGCATTTCTACCTGCTATAGTGAAGCGGGAAGAGGATTGGGATATTTTATCAAAGGCAAGCTTTAAAATTCGGGAATTTGGAAATGGGTGATTAAAAACCCTGAACCCGTTTTGACATGGAGAAAAAAACCCTCTCAGCTATTACTGAGAGGGTTTGTATTTTAAGAGCGTTAAGCTTTACGCGTTAGGCCTGAAGCCTGCGATTTGATCTAGTCAAAACGAAGATCCAGTCCGAGTCCGCGCAATTCATGCACCAGCACGTTGAAAGATTCCGGTATGCCCGCTCTCGGGATCTGGTCGCCTTTCACGATGGCTTCATATGTCTTGGCGCGGCCGATGATATCATCCGACTTGAGGGTAAGCAGTTCCTGGAGGATGTTGGAAGCACCATAGGCTTCGAGTGCCCATACTTCCATTTCTCCGAAACGCTGACCACCGAACTGTGCCTTACCACCCAGCGGTTGCTGTGTAATGAGACTGTAGGGTCCGATACTGCGCGCGTGCATTTTATCATCCACCATATGATGGAGCTTGATGATATAGATGATACCAACCGTAGCTTTCTGGTCAAAACGGTCACCGGTTTCTCCGTCATACAAATAAGTATGTCCGAATTTTGGTAAACCTGCTCTATCGATATGATCTGCAATTTCTTCCACACTGGCTCCGTCGAAAATCGGCGTTGAAAATTTCAATCCGAGTTTTTCGCCTGCCCATCCCAGTACCGTTTCATAGATCTGTCCCAGGTTCATACGGGAAGGCACACCGAGCGGATTCAGTACAATATCAACCGGTGTTCCGTCTTCCAGGAATGGCATGTCTTCTGCGCGTACAATCTTCGCAACGATCCCTTTATTACCATGGCGACCTGCCATTTTATCGCCCACTTTCAATTTACGTTTCACAGCCAGGTAAACCTTGGCCAGTTTCAATACACCGGCAGGCAATTCATCACCAATAGAGATGTTGAATTTTTCCCTTTTGTATCTTCCCAACTCTTCGTTGTACTTGATATTGTAGTTATGGAGAAGAACGTTCACCAGTTCGTCTGATTTCGGATCTCCTGTCCATCCCAGCGGATTAACGTTCATATAGTCGATGCCCCCCAGGTTTTTCTGAGTGAACTTCGCACCCTTTCCGATCTGCACTTCACCGAAGTTATTATTGACTCCGGTAGAAGTATGGTCTTTCAATAATACCTGCAGTTTGGAGACCAGTACTTCAAGCAGATCTGTTTCATTCTTCTCGTGCACTTTTTCAATCTTATCCAACACCGCTTTTTCACGAACTTTAGCATTCTTATCTTTCTTCGCGCGCTGGAAAAGTTTTTTGCTGATTACTACACCTTCTGTACCGCTGGGTGCTTTCAATGAAGCATCTTTCGCATCACCGGCTTTGTCGCCGAAGATCGCCCGGAGCAGTTTTTCTTCCGGTGTCGGATCGCTTTCACCTTTGGGAGTGATCTTTCCAATCAGAATATCCCCTTCCTTGATCTGTGCGCCGACACGGATGATTCCGTTTTCGTCCAGATCCTTGGTAGCTTCTTCAGATACATTGGGAATATCCGGTGTCAGTTCTTCTTCACCCAGTTTGGTATCTCTTACTTCCAGTTCGTATTCAGAAATATGAACAGATGTAAATAAATCTTCACGAACTACTTTTTCACTGATCACGATGGCATCCTCGAAATTGTAACCCTTCCATGGCATGAAAGCCACTTTCAGATTTCTACCCAGCGCCATTTCACCAGCCTGTACAGCATATCCTTCTGTAAGGAAATCACCTTCTTTCACACGCTGTCCTTTTTTAACAGCGGGTTTCAGGTTGATACAGGTTTCCTGGTTTGTCTTGATGAACTTGGTGAGTTTGTATATTTTCAGATCGTCTTCAAAGCTGACGAGCTTTTGTATTTCATTTCTTTCGTAGCGGACATGGATTTCATTGGCATCCACAAATTCCACCAGGCCTTCTCCTTCGGAATGGATCTGGATACGCGCGTCGCGGGCTGCTTTTGCTTCCAGTCCGGTACCCACGATGGGTCTGTCCGGAAGTATTAGCGGCACAGCCTGCCTTTGCATGTTTGAACCCATCAGGGCACGGTTGGCATCATCGTGTTCGAGGAAGGGGATGAGGGAAGCACTCAGACCTACGATCTGGTTTGGTGCAACGTCCATATATTCCACCTCGTTCCTGTCAAGGATCGGGAAATCGCCCGTCTGACGGGAAACGATTTTATCTTCTACGAAATTTCCTTTTTCATCCAGGGCGATATTAGCCTGGGCGATCTTGGCAATATCTTCTTCTTCCGCACTCAGGTAAGTGAGTTTCTTCATGTCCACTTTGCCTTCATTCACTTTCCGGTAGGGCGTTTCGATGAATCCCATTTCGTTAATCTTTGCGTGAACGCAAAGGGTGGAAATGAGTCCGATGTTCGGTCCTTCCGGTGTTTCAATCGTGCAAAGACGGCCGTAATGGGAATAATGCACATCACGAACTTCAAATCCGGCTCTTTCCCGGCTAAGACCTCCGGGCCCTAATGCGGAGATACGACGCTTATGTGTTATTTCACTTAATGGATTGGTCTGATCGAGGAACTGTGACAACTGGGAAGTTCCAAAGAATGAATTGATCACGGAAGAAAGGGTTCTTGCATTGATCAGGTCCACCGGTGTGAAGACTTCATTGTCACGCACGTTCATTCTTTCACGGATGGTACGGGCCATACGGGCAAGACCCACCCCGAACTGAGCGTATAATTGTTCGCCCACGGTACGTACACGACGGTTGCTCAGGTGATCGATATCATCGATTTCTGCCTTGCCGTTGGTTAAACGTACCAGGTATTTAATGATCTCAATCATATCGCCCTTCGTCAGTGTTTTCTGTGTAAGGGGCAGATTTAACTGAAGCTTGCGGTTGATTTTATAACGGCCTACTTCTCCCAGGTCATATCGCTTATCGCTGAAGAACAGTTTGTCGATGATACCCCGGGCTGTTTCGTCGTCCGGAGCGTCCGCACCCCGCAACTGACGGTAGATATGTTGAACGGCTTCCAGTTCGCTATTGGAAGTATCCTTATTGAGTGTGTTGTAAATGATGGCATAGTCACCCCCCACATCTTCTTTCTGGATGAAAACACTTTTCACATCCATTTCGATGACCATATCAATGGCTTCTTCGTCAAGAATGGTATCGCGTTCGAGTACGATTTCGTTTCTTTCGATAGAAACCACTTCGCCGGTATCTTCATCCACAAAATCTTCCACCCAGGTTCTGAGAACGCGGGCTGCGAGTTTTTTACCGATGTATTTATGGAGTGTCTTTTTATCTACTTTCACTTCATCGGCCATACCGAAGAGTGCGAGAATGTCTTTATCTGTTTCATACCCGATGGAACGCAGCAGGGTAGTAACCGGGAATTTCTTTTTCCGGTCGATATAGGCAAACATGACGTTGTTGATATCGGTTGCGAACTCCATCCAGGCTCCTTTGAAAGGAATCACCCGGGCAGAATAAATCTTGGTTCCGTTCGGATGAATGGATTGTCCGAAGAATACACCCGGTGAACGATGGAGCTGGGAAACAACAACACGTTCTGCGCCGTTGATTACAAAGGTTCCTCTCGGAGTCATGTAAGGGATATTTCCAAGGAACACATCCTGTACGATCGTCTGGAAATCAACATGCTCTTCATCGTTACAACTGAGTCGGAGTTTTGCTTTGAGCGGTACGGCATACGTCAGACCGCGTTCCATACATTCTTCAATGGTGTACCGGGGCGGATCAATGAAATAATCCAGGAATTCCAGCATGAAAATATTCCGTGTATCCGTGATCGGGAAATTTTCCTTGAACACTTTGAACAAGCCTTCAATATTACGCTTGTCCGGCGTGGTCTCCAGCTGAAAAAACTCTTTGAATGACTGTATTTGTACCTCGAGCAGGTCCGGTGTTTCTGCAAGGTGTTTGATCTTACCGAAATTGACCCTGGGTGTGAGCTTTGTAGAAGACATATGGTATATATCCTGTTTTAAATGTTCAAACGACTCTTCGCGGGAAAACAAAAAAATGCCTCGTGAATTCAATGAATTCCCAACGCATTGATTAATAGCATTTTATATTGTGCTGAATGTTTATAGCTTAATTGATAATACAAACGGACGGCAAAGTTAAGGATTTTATGCTGAAAATCAGTCTTCGGGAAGAAAATAGTTGGCGGTTGGCAGTTGGCAGTTGGCGGACTGATTTTTAGGACTTTAATTAAAAACATTCAATATAATTTTTCATTGTCCGCCAACTGTCAACCGCCAACAAAAGAAAATGGTGAACAGATAAAATCCATCCACCATTTACCATAAACTATATTCCAGAAAAATTACTGAATTTCAACTTCAGCACCGGCTTCTTTCAGTTTTGCAACCAGACCTTCTGCATCTGCTTTGCTTACACCTTCTTTAACGGGCTTTGGAGCGCCGTCAACCAGATCCTTGGCTTCTTTCAGTCCGAGGCCGGTCAGGTCCTTAACGATCTTGACAACGTTTAGTTTGTTTGCACCAGCCGCTTTCAGAATAACATTAAATGATGTTTTTTCTTCAGCAGCAGGAGCTGCACCACCCGCAGCAGGACCGGCAACAGCAGCAGCTGCAGCAGCAGGTTCAATACCGTACTCTTCTTTCAGGATTTTTGCGAGTTCATTAACTTCTTTTACAGTCAGGGAAACTAACTGCTCTGCGAATACTTTTAAGTCTGCCATTTTGTTTGATTTTTTCCTCCTTCATGTTCGGACTTGCCTACTCCGGAGGATGGTTATTAAAAAAAGCTGAACGCTTAAGGCCTGACGCTGAACGCCAGACATTGATCACGTATTTATTATTTTATTTAAAGAACTGTTTTTGCTTTACGCGTCAGGCGTCAGGCGTTAAGCGTTAAGCGTTAAGCGTTAAGCGTTAAGCTTGTGCTCTTGCTTCCAAAG
>Ga0209863_10000171_pt1 | contig 40348 bp, 32 predicted proteins | sample OrgsoiDNA2013046_FD_185796 | JGI IMG/M metagenome (GOLD analysis project Ga0209863, IMG submission 185796) | Permafrost soil microbial communities from the Arctic, to analyse light accelerated degradation of dissolved organic matter (DOM) -... | ecosystem: Environmental > Terrestrial > Soil >...
GTGGCGTACGAGAACAATGACAAAAGAATGGAGAGCGTGTACAGCAAACGAATCAGGGCCGGTAAGCGTAGGACTTATTTTTTTGATGTACGGGCTACAAGGAGCAATGATTATTATTTAACGATTACTGAGAGCCGTAAGAAATTTAATGAAGATGGATATGACCGTCACAAAATCTTCCTGTACAAGGAAGACTTCAATAAATTTATCAAGGCCCTCACAGAAGCAGTGGATTATGTTAAGACAGACCTGATGCCCGATTTCGATTTCGATGCATTCAATCATGACCAGGTGGCTGAAAATGGCGAAGGTCATCATGAAAATCATGAAACCCGTGAACCGCGCGAATCCCCGGAAGTTCAGGAAATTCAGGATTCCCCATTGGATCCGGTAGTACAGGTTACAGAAGTGGAACCCGTAAAATCTGAAGTGGCTCCGGCTGAACCCGAACCTTCTTCATCTTCTTCTGATCATCTGGAAGAAGTGGATAAATGGTGATCAAAGACTGAACGCGTAAAGCGTAAGGCGTAAAGCCAAAGTGTTAGGCTCCGAAGATTATTGTAAATGGTGTATGGTTAAAACCTTACACCATTTTCTATTTACGGTCAACTGTCAACTGCCAACTGCCAACTGTAAAATAAAATCCGCCGCGCGTTTCGTGATATTCGCCCAGTAAAACTTCTCATAAAATTCCCCCGGCATGCTGTTCTTTATGTTTACTGCCATTTCAACGGCATCAGTAAATGAATTCCAATCCTTATCCTGACAAATCATGAGTTTATGGTTGCACAACCGGGGATCAATACCAACGGCGCCGTTTGTGCTGGACACCGCATTCAGGTCATAGGCCAGGGCTTCAACCAGTTTGGTCTTAATGCCGCCTCCGGAAACTACGGGATTCAGGAAAACATCGCATCCGGTAAGATACAAGTCGAGATTTTCTACAAAGCCTAAAATTCTAACCGAAGGATAAGAAGTATTTATTACCTCCTCAGGAATATCTATTCCGGCAATCAGTAAGACATAAAGCAGGCCTTTGTTTTGTAATAAAGGATTAATCTTCTCCAGAATATACCCAAGCGCGCTTCGGTTCGGACCATATCCAAATGCCCCGTTGAATAGAAAAATTGCGGCATTCGGCTGAATCTGCAGCAGTGTGTTCAACACGGATCGCGCTGCTAATTTGTCCTCCCTGGATGGCGGAGAAGATATCTCTGTGCCGAAACTAACGGTCATACATTTTTTTTCATGGAGGCCGAATGCTGAAATCGCGTACATTCTGTCCGCATCCTGGATGAAGAAATTATAGTCAGCCTGCCGGTGAGTTAATTTTTCATAATTCCATAAAATGCGCCACCACCATTTTCCCAGGCTCTTCCAGCGTTTCGATTCTATATTGTGGGAATGGACCACCAGCTGCACTGCACTAAATTTTTTCAGCAGAATGCCCAGCCATCCGTAATAGGGGTGTTCTAAAATCAAATGAGTCGCTTTTTTTTCCCGGATCAGTTTCCGTATCCTGAAAAAAATAAACGGATTGATATATCTGAGGGGGGAATCTGATAATATATTCTGTACTTCATATCCGTCTGCAAAAGAGGGCTGGTTTTTCTGCGTCGTGACACAGGTGACCGAATGATACCTGGAAAAATATTTATAAAAAAGAGCAATGCCTTTTTGTCCGCCGGATCTTGCAGGCAGAAATGGATAGGAAACGAGTGATATAATATTCATTCTTTAAAGGCTTAAAGCCGAAGGCTTAACGCCTCATTTTATAATTGAAAGATGAATTGGTGCATACATATATAAATGCAAATAACCTCCCTGTGTTAAGCTTTAGGCGTTATGCGTTAGGCGTTGAGCCTTTTTCGGAAAAATTCCCACCCACTGCAAAATCGCCGCTATCAGCAATAAATAAGTGATTATAGCTGCCCAGACACTGAGCTGGTTTCCTAAAATATAGGTTTTCGGTTCGAAACGGAATTCAATGGTATGATCTCCCGCCGGAACCGGCATGCCGCGCAAAACATAATTCACCCTGCAATAAGTTGTCGGCTTGCCATCGATAAAAGCATTCCATCCTTTATCATAATATATTTCACTGAAAACAGCGAACTGATTTGTTTTCGATTTGAAAGCATAAGAAATTTTATCATTGAGGTTTTCAATCAGGCGGATGCTTGCCGTGCTGTCTTTGACCGGCATAAAAGGGATTTTATCCTTATATATATTTTCAACGACCGCTGTGTCCCGCAGGTTTATACTATCCAGTGCAGCCATTTCCTGATCAGCGTTGTTTACAAAATGAATGTCGGTAACCAACCAGCAGGAACCGAAAGCGCCGGCATTCAGCATGGCTTCATCCTTACTGTCAGGGCCTTTTCGGATAACATATTTTGTATTCAGCATATTATACACCATCTGGTTTCCCTTCACCAGCTGATGTTCGATCAGGTCATTATACAATGCAAGCTTGGCCGGATGATAACCACCCACGGAATTGTGATAATAGGAGGTATGTGCATCCTGGAAAGGATCTCCCCCGGCCATATCTAACACCCTGAAATTTTTTTCCGGGTCCGCATTAATTTTTAAATCGGCATTCGATGGTGTAAAATCAATATTTTCCAGTTCCGTATAACTATCCTCGTTCAGGTATTTTCTTCCTTCCCCGATCAGATCAAAAGAACTCAGTACAAGAAGTGCTGAAAGTAAAACGGGCGTTTTTATTTTCCCGCGGAAATAAAACCAGCATAGCCCGGCAGCCAATAAAACAAAAAGGAAACTCCGGATCAGGTCTGCCTGAAAAATTCCTTTTCGGTCTTCATGTAATGCCGTCATCCAGCCGCTGACGACCTGGCTGGCCTGTTGCTGTATTTCGGGAGTGGGCTGTTTGCCCCGTGATTGCTGTTGAACGATATTGGATACGAAATTTTCTTTGAGCCGGATATCAGATGCCGGTTTGAAATCGCTCAGGAAGAAAATGATTATGCTGATAAAAACAAGTCCTCCGGATAAATATAAAACGTTCCTGAATTTTTTTGAAAGGATATTCCCTTTATCCGTTGAATGGACAAATTCCTGTAAACCCAAAACGGCGAGTAAGGCAAATCCGAGCTGGGGCATGACCAGGGCCATGGACGGAGCCCTGAACTTGCTGTAAAACGGAAGGTTGTCAAAAAAGAAATAATTGAGTGTTGCAAAATTTCTGCCCCAGGCCAGTACAATACCAACAACACAAACCGACAGGATCCACCATTTATGCCAGCTTTTTACATAGACCATTCCCAATATGAACAGAAAGCAAATGACGGCACCCAGATATACGGGACCGGATGTACCTGGCTGATCGCCCCAGTAAGCCGCATTGTTTGCGATACTGAGTGCATAGTCTTCGGGATATCCCACTTCCGTTAGTTTATCCGCAAACTTTGAATTACCTGTAAATTCTTTCCCCGAAGAACCGCCGCCCTGCATACCGGGGACAAAGAGCGTGAGTGTTTCTGAAATGCCGTAACTCCATCTGAAGGCATATTCCTTATCCAGTCCGCCCACTGTTTTATTCTTCGAGTCTTTGGATGTCAGCTGGGATCTGCCCCCACGCATGGTTTCACCAACCAGTTCTTTGGTGGGTAGCAGGGTCAGGGCATAATTCAACATACCGACGACCAGCGAAAAAGCGATCAGTGAATAAGAGATCAATACATGTTTGAATTTTTTTTCTTTCCAGCTCGTAATGGCATAAACCAATGCCATGATGCCGATGATTAACCCGGTATAATAAACGACCTGCAAATGCTGTGTACTCACCTCTAATCCAAAAAAAACAACCATCACGGCAGTACCGGCCAGGTATTTTCCCCGAAGAATTAATAATACGCCGGCTATCACAGCAGGCATATATCCGAGCGCAATGAATTCGGTATTATGCCCCACTGAAACCAGGATGGGGTTAAATGTTGCAAAGGCATAGGCAATGGATCCCAGTAATGAAATCAGCAGGTTCAATGCGAATACCTGGGTAAGAATATAGAAACAAACGCAGGCTATGAAGAAAAAGTAAATCGGCGGAGGGGATACAAAAAAGAGGCGGTTCAGATAACCAATGCTGATGGCAGATGTACCATCCATCGCAATATTATATGCCGGCATTCCCCCAAACATGGATTCCGTCCACAACGGATAATGACCATATTTCTCCTTGAATTCATTCGACTGCCTGGCCATGGCAGTATATCCCTGCACGTCAGCCTGCCGGAGTACTTTACCTTCCAGGGCGGTTTTATTATATCCTATGGAAACAACAAGGAAAACAATGATGGCGATAATATGCGGCAGGGCTTTCTTCAGAAGCGATGAATTCATACAATGAAACTGATTAATCAGGCAAAATAATGCTATTTTATGCAGAAATTTGGAATTTTGAAACCATGGCTCTCCTAAGGATGCTCAACCGCGCGGCTTTCATTTGTAATATCTGTTTCCTGCTCGCACTTGGATTCCTGCATTATAAAGGCCTGGCTAGAGAGGACCTCACTTCGCTGATTATTGTAATGGGAATTTTTCTGTCCGTTGTATTGAATATTGTTATTTTATTGTGGCTGCTGATTCTCTTATTCATTAAAAAACCACCGGATGGAATTTCCAAACCGGTCATTTATATAAATGCCTGTTTTCTGGCCGTACAATTGTTCTTGCTGATAAAATCCAATGGCAACTAAATAAAATCCATCACCACATATGATCCGAAAAATACTGGACGATAAACCCACCAAGTTGTTTATTTTTTTTACTGCTTTCTTTGTAGCGAATGCGCTTATTGCAGAATGTATTGGCAGTAAAATCTTTTCCCTGGAGCACACATTGGGTTTTAAACCTTTTTCATTTACGATTTTCGGGCAGTCCGGCCTTTCCTTTTCACTCACCTGTGGTGTTTTGTTATGGCCTTTGGAATTTGTGATGACCGATATAATTAATGAATTTTACGGGGCCAAGGCTATCCGCCGGATTTCATATACGGCTGTCATCCTGATCAGTTATGCCTATCTGATGTTTTTCATGGCAACAAAAACTTCGCCGGCAGGATTTTGGATTGTCAGCAATCAAAAAAGTGGTGTTCCGGATATGCAGGCGGCTTTTTCAGGGGTGTTCGGGCAAAGTATGCGCATCATCATCGGCAGCCTGGTCGCCTTCCTGGTCAGCCAGATCGTGGACGTGACCATCTTTCATAAAATCAAAAAGCTGACGGGCGAAAAACACGTCTGGCTCCGTGCCACAGGTTCCACGGTGGTATCGCAACTGGTGGATAGTTATATCGTTTTATTCATTGCCTTCTCAGGTACCTACAGCTGGCAAACCATATTGGCGATCGGGATGGTGAACTATACTTACAAATTCATCATGGCCATCGGTCTCACTCCCCTGATCTATCTGATCGAAAAATGGATTGAAAAATATTTCGGACATGAGCTCACCCACCGGATGAAGCAATCTGCCATGGGAAAGGTGATTGATGAAGAGCCTGTTGTGGCGGGGTGACGTTGGCGCCTGCCTGCCAGCAGGCAGGGTTGACCGATGATCGTTGACTGTTGACCGATGACCGATGACCGTTGACCCCTGCCTACCGGCAGGCAGGGATGACCGATGACCCCTGCCTACCGGCAGGCAGGGATGACCGTTGACATTTGCACATTTGGAATTAATCCTTCAGGATTAATTCCATGACGTAATCATCCATAAAAAAGCCTCCTCCAATATCCAGCAATTCTTCTTTCAAAATAGCAAATCCCAGATTCTCGTAAAAGCCCCTGGCTTTATTATGGCGGTTTACATTCAGATGAAGAGATTCACCCCCTTCTTCTTTTACGTGGGATATGACATCAAATAATAAATATCTCCCCAGACCTTTGCCCTGCAGATTGAGATCGATATATATTTTATTCAATTTGAAAATATTATCCACTGCCAGCGGCGTGTAGGAGGCGTATCCGGCGGCTTCACCTTCAAAATAAAGAATGAGGAATATTTGTCCGTTGTCCAATTGCTGCACCAGGGACTCCGGACTGTAGATCAGGTCCATCATATAGTTAATCTGCCTGGTTTCCACAATATCCTGATAGGTAACAGGAAAAATCCGCTGAGCGAGTTCGCATATAAGCCACAAATCTTCTTCTTCTGCAATCCGGATTTCAGCGCCGGGAATACTAACCATGCTGTATATTATTTACCAAAATAATTATTGATTGATCATAACTTTCTGACCCCATATTTGTAAATATAAAAAACAGTTTATGGAAAAAAGAGAATTAGGCAGATCGGGCATTCTGGTAGCTCCTTTTGCGCTCGGGGGAAATGTATTTGGCTGGACAGTGGGCGAATCTGCAGGTTTCGAAATTCTGGATGCATTTACACTTTCAGGCTTTAATTTAATAGATACCGCGGATGTATATTCCACCTGGGTGTCGGGAAACAGCGGGGGAGAATCAGAAACCATGATCGGGGAATGGATGAAAAAAAGAAAAAACAGGAAAAACATTGTGATTGCCACCAAAGTGGGAAAACCCATGGGGCCGGAAAAAAAAGGCCTTTCTGAAAAATATATCCGGCAGGCCCTGGAATCTTCCCTGAAAAGACTGCAAACCGATTATATCGATTTGTACCAATCGCACGACGATGATCCCTCAGTTCCCATGGAAGAAACACTGGGCACATACAATGACCTGATCGGGGAAGGGAAAATACTCGCCATTGGTGCATCCAATTTTACTGCTGTCAGGCTGGCAAAGGCATTGGAAATCAGTAAAGCGAATGGTTATGCCCGTTATGAAACCCTGCAACCGCCCTATAATTTATACGACCGGAGTATTGAAAATGATATTCAACCGCTTTGTGTACAGGAAGAAATCGGGGTGATCCCTTATTTTTCCCTCGCAAGCGGGTTCCTGACGGGTAAGTACCGGAACGAATCAGACCTGATCAAAAGCGTGCGTGGCAAGGGCATACTGAAATACCTGGATGCAAAGGGATTGAAAATATTATCTGCCCTGGATGAGGTTTCTGCAAAATACAATTCTTCACCCGCCACCATGGCACTGGCCTGGCTGATGACAAGACCTGCCATTGTTGCACCGATTGCCAGCGCCACTACTGTTGAACAGTTAAAAGATTTGCTGAAAGCCGTGGAAATTAATCTGGATGCTGAATCTATTGACTTGCTTGCAGGAGGTGCAAAGCTGGAATCACAAGGCCTGAAGCATTAATTATATGGGGTGAAGCATCTTGTTTTATGCTTCCCGCCTCAAGACGGATCAGCATTCCGGCAAAGAAATAGGAACCTGAACCGCCAGTCCGCCATCCGAAGTTTCTTTGTACTTGCTGTTCATATCGAGCGCCGTGTCCCACATGGTGCGGATAACTGCATCCAGTGAAACCACCGCAAAATCAGGCATACTCTGCAAAGCCAGCTGGGAAGCGGTAATGGCTTTGATCGCACCCATGGTATTTCGTTCGATGCAGGGAATCTGTACCAATCCACCAATCGGATCGCAGGTTAACCCGAGGTGGTGCTCCATGGCAATTTCTGCCGCCATCAATGCCTGGCGCTGTGTTCCACCCATACCCTCCGTTAATGCGGCCGCCGCCATGGCGGAAGAAACGCCAATTTCCGCCTGGCATCCGCCCATCGCAGCCGATAAAGTGGCTCCTTTTTTAAAAATGCTCCCAATTTCGGCAGCTGTTAAAAGGAAAGAGATGATCTTTTCTTCCTGGAATTCTTCCGTAAAACAAATGAAGTATTGAAGAACAGCAGGAATAACACCTGCCGCTCCATTGGTAGGTGCAGTAACTACTTTACCGAATGAAGCATTTTCTTCATTCACCGCGAGTGCAAAGCAACTAACCCAATCCAGAATATATTGAAAATCCTTTCCACCCGATTTTATGGCTTTCACCCATCCAGTATAGTTAGAATAGGTTCTTCCTTTGAGCAATTTATTATTCAGGGCAGAAGCCCGCCGGTTCACCTGTAATCCTCCGGGTAAAATGCCATCCCTGTGGCAACCGGTAAACATACAATCTTTCATCACCGTCCAGATCGTACCCAATTGAGCTTTTATTTCCTTTTCTTCCCGCCATACGTGTTCGTTTTCCATAACCACTTCATGAATGGCCAATCCGGTTTTCCTGCACCAGTGCAGCAGATTGCTGGCAGTGTCAATTGGGAATGGAAGCTGTACTGTTTTTTTTTCGGATGAATGGCCGGCCTCTTTCTCAATAAATCCGCCGCCAATGGAGTAATACGTTTCGGCAAAGGGTTCATGGTTGTGAAAATCGGCCAGAAAGCTAAGCGCATTGGGGTGGTAAGGCAGGGATTCCTTTGTCAGGAATTCAATATCTGTTGCAGGATCAAAGGCAACCGAAAGGCCGGGTTCCAGGGTTTTTTTTTCCCGGATGCTTTCAATAACCAAGGGAATGGTCGAAGTATCTATTGCAACCGGATCAAATCCGGCCAGTCCCAGCTGAATGGCTATATCGGTGCCATGGCCCTTTCCTGTTTTTGCCAGGGATCCATATAAAAGGATCTGCAGGTGTTTTAAATCAGATAATAAGTTCTTATTCCGGAGTGTATTGACAAATGCCTGACCTGCCCGCCAGGGGCCCAATGTATGAGAACTTGAAGGTCCAACACCAATTTTGAAGATATCAAAGACCGAGATAGGCTCGTAGGGCAATGAATGGGTTTTGGCAAAATTACAATAAAAAACCCCGAACTATTGTTCAGGGTCGGTCTAGCAGGTAGTTTTGGTTACGGCACTCGGTAATATATGTCAATCTGGTAATAAAGACAGTCCCTTGATTCAAAACGCTGCATCGCTCATTTTTTTTCATTTTCATCCTCTTTTTGTTTTTTGGCCAGCAATTCGACATATCGCTGTTCATATTGTTCCCACTTGAATTTCCTGGAGAAAATAGCTATAAAAACAACGATGAGCACACCGGCGATCAGTAAAACGCCCGGGTTGAATTCCGTTGTATTGCGCATCATGGCGGCTCTTTTATACCATCCGGAGAAAAAATTCAATCCTATGGCCACTACAAATAAAAGTGCCAGTGGAATACCCAGGAGAAACTGACGGAAGGTTCGTTTTTGTTTATCCCGGTTGGTTTTCCAGTAAATGATAAAGGCTTCTTCTTCCTTACTGAGCATAAGCAGGCGGTTTAAAAGTTGTCCCGGTAAGAAATATTGAATAAAAAATTGAAGATTCGCAAGGTATATGGTTAGTTTTCAATATTTTATTTTAATTTTCATATAATTATTTACTTGTAACCGCGTTCGTTAATTACTTTAAAAAGTAAATCCATTGGCTTTGAAGATACCTCAGTTGCTTGTTCAGTATTTATATATGAACCGGAGGATGCCGCTGCCCGGTCTCGGCATCTTTACCCTGGATAAGTCTGTCGTACTTCCTGAAGCCGACGATCGTGTCCTGCTTTCCATGCCCAATGCGGTACAGTTTCAAAATGCAAATATAGCGGCGGCCGACAAAGAGCTGATCAGTTTTATCTGCGAGAATACTGGAAAAATCAAACCACTGGCCATTTCGGACCTGGATTCCTACCTCAATCTGGGAACTGAAATGCTGAATATCGGGAAACCCTTTCACCTGGAAGGCATCGGAACCATTACCAAAAATAAAACAGGCAAATTTGACTTTACGCCGGGAGAATATTCCCTGATACGGGAGAACCCCTCATCCCACGATTTGGGAAAGAAAAAAATATATGCGCGGGATAAAAAACAAATTACCTCACTGGAACCCATTCAAAACAGGAACCTGGTGAAACTACTCTTGGTGGTAGCCGCACTGATTATTGTCGGATGGGGTGGATGGGTCATGTACAAAAAAAACGGTCCGTCAGTTTCTGAAAACTTACAGGATACCAATACAATAAGCCAGCAGAAGCAACCATCAGCGGCCGATTCTTTAAAAAAAGATTCCGCCCATAAAGATTCCGCAAAAACTTTACCGCCGGATTCCATTCATCCGCCCGCCCTGGTCAAAGCAGGTACAGATTATAAATTTATCATCCTGGAAACAAACGATAAACCGCGCGCCATGAGGCGCTATGGTCAGTTGATTTCATTCGATCTGAAGGCACATTATTATCATAAAGATTCCACATACAAAGTATATTTTGAATTTCCGGCTTTGAATAAAGACACGATCCACGTCAAAGATTCACTCCGCCGTGAATACGGCCACGCAATAACGATCGAAAAATAAGCAGCTCCTGATTTTAATTTTACTTCCAAAACGGATTTTTGCTAACTTGAATTCAATTAAAAGTTTGCTTATGAATATCATTGCTTTGCCCCCGTATAAGAATTTCTTTATTCTTTTTATATTCTTTCTCCTGATCGGCCACAGTGCTTCTGCGCAAACAGCTGCCGAAATCGCCGCAAAAGCTAAAACAGATAAAGAAAATGCCATTAAAGCTGCCCCAACGGAAGTGTACAGCCCGGTACCCAAAATAGTAAACCCCGGTAAAACAGATGCACAACCTCCCTCAGACGCCATCATTTTATTTGACGGGAAAAATCTGCTGCAGTGGCGGGCAGAAGGTCCCGATTCAACAAAGGATGCAGGATGGAAAGTGCATGATGATATCGTGACCGTTGATAAAAAGGCGAAGGGGATTATGACCAGACAAAGATTTACAGATTACCAGCTTCATCTTGAATTCCGTATTCCTGAAAATATTACGGGATCTGGCCAGGCACGGGGTAACAGCGGTGTTTTTCTTGCATGTATTTCTGACAGTGGATCAGATGTCGGATACGAATTGCAGATTCTGGATAATTACAATAACGCGACCTATGTAAACGGTCAGGTCGGAAGCATTTACAAACAAGGGATACCACTCGCCAATCCTTCCCGTAAACCCGGGGAATGGCAGGTATATGAAGTTGTATGGACAACACCCCGTTTTAAAGCAGACGGAAGTCTGGATAAGCCTGGGATCGTAACCGCTTTTCTCAATGGTGTGCTCGTGCAGAATGATTATATCGTGAAAGGACTTACCCAGTATATCGGTCAGCCATATTATAAGCAACACGGCGCTGCGCCCGTTAAACTGCAGGCCCATGGCGATCCCAGCGAACCCATTAGTTTCAGGAATATCTGGTTAAGACCGCTTTAGTTGGCAGTTGGCTGTTGGCAGTGTAGAGATGACCCTGCCTGCCGGCAGGCAGGCGATGACCGATGACCGATGACCGCAATGAATTAAATTGCATTTGCACATTTGCATATTTGCACATTTGCACATTTGCACATTTATGAAACAAAATAATCCGATGGATTATTTTGTTTCATAGACCGCACCATCGGCAAGCTGTTTCACCAGCACCATATCTTTATGTTTCAATATGGAATCCAAAACGGGCATTTGGAGATTTTCTTCATGCTGGAACCAGACAAGGTATTCACCGGGAGAATTTTTAAGGGGGGGATCATAAAAATGCTGAACCTTCTCGGGAAAGTCAATATACGGAAGCTGACGGGCCGGTTTACCCGTTACAAAATAAAAAGCGTCTCCTGCATTTGAATACACTTCATAACCGGATTCAAACAGGGAACTGTTATTTTTAAGAAACCGGACTATGTCAGATTGCACAAAGGGATCTTCCCGGTAACCCGGAATTCCAGCGTCTTTTACCCCGTCGTAATATTCCCAATCTGCCGCCAGCTGAACATTCAGAAACCAGGCGGTCCCCAGTAAAACCGGCAACCCGATCACCCATTTCATCCGGAATGATCGTTTAGTTAATAACCCGGGTAACCACCAGCTAACACTCCACAGCAGCGGAATAAACATGGGCGATAACAGACGGCTCGTGAATTGTTCATAACGGGTAAGACTGTACGAAACCAGCATGAACAGGCAATAAATCAATCCGGTCACAGCGATTACGGACTCCGGATAATACATCATTTTTTCACGCTTTACAGTAAAAAGAATGGTCATTGCGAAAATAAGAACCACTATAACAGCCATGGAAACAGACCATACAGGCGTTGGGTCTATCAAAAGCCAGTCACAAAAAATGCCTCCAAAATATTCCATGATTTTAAAAAAGCCGGTTTCATTTTTTGGGCGGATGCCCATGGCAAGCCCGACAAGCCGGTAATTGCGAACAATATTGATTACCAAAAGTGAAATGGATAAACTGCCAAACATCAGGCAATCCGTTATCCTTTTTCGCCAGGACATTCCAGGATTAAAAAAAATCAGGCAGCATCCGGTCATGACCAGGAATACCCCCGCATACCTCGTTTCACAGGCGATTGCGCAGATCCCGGTGGAAATAAAAAGCCATTTCTTTTCCCTCTCCCGGAAGTAATTCGAAATATTGATGATAAATAACAGGATCAACAGAAGAAAAATGGTTTCTGACCAGAGAAATGAATACACTTCCTGCAAGGCGGGACTTAATAAAATACAAACCAGCAGTATCCGTTTATACCAGCCGGAAGGGTTTTTAAAACCATTCATAATACCACCACTCATATAAATCAGTAGCCCGAATAATATTCCATTTATGATCTGGCCGAATTGCAACGGGTCCAGCCTGGTAATAAATGAAATGATTGTTAAAAAAAAGGGATATGCGAAAGGGAAATCAGCCGTTGGAAAATTATCAAATGATTTGAAACCATGACCGGCAAGAATATGACTGGCCGAACTCAGATAGGTGACAGAATCCGGGGAAACCCCGATTCCACTGTGTTTTGCATAAATCTGAATCAGGAAAAATCCGATTAAAGCGGCCAGCAGGGAATCCAGGTTTTTAGAAAGGGAAAATAAATGCGGCTTTACTTTCATTCAATGAACCGAAGATATAGGAATTATGATGGTTCATCTATGAACGCGATGGACTAATTTCAATTTTTGTTCCAGACCGGTTATTGATGAACAAATTCTATTACCTGTTACCGATTTTGACAATCTTTTCATTTGGCAGTGCCAGTTCCCAGATCTTTGGAGGAACACCACCTTCTGTACACTGGAAAGTAATTCATTCGCAGCCGGCTGATATTATTTACCCGCCCGGCCTGGATTCGGAAGCTCGCCAGGTTGCCTGGTTGGTCACCTCCTTAAGCCGGACCACATTATCCACCATCGGTCACCAGCAAAAATCCATTGATATTGTATTTCATAATCTGACGACCGTGCCGAATGGATATGTGCAGCTGGCACCCTTCAGAAGTGAATTCCAGCTCACGCCTTCTCAAAATAGTTTTTACCTGGGCAGCCTCCCCTGGAACCAGACCCTGGCCATTCATGAGTATCGCCACGTTCAGCAATACAATAATTTCTGTGTCGGCCTTTCTAAGGTTTTTTACATCCTGTTTGGACAGGACGGGCTCGCGTTCGCCAATAACCTTGCGGTCCCCAACTGGTTCTGGGAAGGGGATGCCGTTTACCAGGAGACCCTGGTCAGTCGGCAGGGAAGGGGCCGGCTCCCCCTTTTCCTGACCGGATTTGCGGCTCTTTGGATTTCACAAAAGAATTATTCCTGGATGAAACTCCGCAACGGTTCCTACCGCGATTATACACCGGATCATTATCCCCTGGGTTATATGATGGTGGCTTATGGAAGGGATCAGTACGGTGACGGTTTCTGGGCTAAAACGGCAGGTGATGCGGCGGCATATAAAGGATTATTTTATCCCCTTCAGCATGCCGTCGAAAAAAATACGGGTGTTTCCTTCGATTCTTTCCACACAAAGGCCATAGACTATTTTCGCAATCAACTCCCGGAAAAATCATTTACAAGTCCTATGGCCGAATATGGAAAAAAAATGAAACATTTCGCTGCGGATGAATTATTCCCCCAGTTCATTGACAGTAACCGGTTCATTTTTCTGAACAGCCCTTATACACTTCCCCCGGCATTTGTTCTCAAGGAATCCGGGAAAGAAAAAGGAATCCGGATAAAATTCCAGGCGGTCGCGATAGAAGATGCCTTTTCTTACCGGAATCATACGATTGCATATACTGCTTATGAACCTGACCTTCGCTGGGGCTGGCGTGATTATTCTGTGATCCGGTTATTGGATTTAAATACAAAAAAAGACATCCGGCTTACCCGCAAAACAAAATATTTTGCGCCGGATATATCACCCGATGGCCGATCGATCGTCGCGGTGAATATGACTTCAGCCGGAAAATCCTTTCTTGATATGCTTGAAATAAATTCAGGAAAAATTTTATGCCAGCTTCCCAACCCCGACCGGCTGGTATATACCTATCCGAAGTTTTATAATGCGAATCAACTTGTCGTCGCCGTCAGAAATGAAAAAGGGGAGATGTGTCTGATGCAGATCGACATTCCTTCCGGTAAGCAACAATCTCTGACAAACTGGTCCATGGACCCTCTGGGATTTATTTCTGTAGAAAACAATTGCATTTATTTTACACGTACGTGCCGGGGAGAAGACCAGGGCTTCTGCCTCCGGGATGAACGGATTTACCGGATGAAGGCAGATGGGGTTACGGGTAATTATCAACTCTCATCCGGATATGGGAAATTAGTCTGGAACAGTTTTACCAGCTCGGGCTACCGGGTTCAATCTGCCAGCATAGAAAAAATATTCAGTACAACTGCGGAAATTTTTCCTTCCCTGGATACCATAGAAAAACATGAAGTCTATTCCCTGGATCATCCGCCGTTCCAGATTCCATATCCATTTCCGGATACTGCTTTTTCTGTGAAACCCTATCATGATTTTACTCATATTTTCAATTTTCACAGCTGGAGGCCATATATCAACGATCCGGATTATACTTTTTCCCTGCTCGGCCAGAATGTACTGAATACCTTCCAGTCAGAAATATATGTCGGTTATAACAGTGATGAACAGTATAAAAAAACCGGCATGGATTTTACATACGGCGGGCTCTTTCCTGTTATCAATATCGGAACAGAATACAGAATCGATCGCAGTGCATATTATGGTTCCCGGAAAATTTATTGGAATGAACTTTTGCCTTATATCGGATTGTCCGTTCCTTTAAATCTCAGCCGTGGCCGGTGGCTGACGAACCTGGAAGGAGGACTCAATTTTTCATACCACAAAGAATATTTTCAGGGGACTTTCAAAGACAGTATAAAGAACACAGCCTATTCGAGTGTGGATCCGCAAATACTTTTCACTCACCAGCTGCAGTCCGGAAGAATGCAGATCTATCCATCATTCGCCCAGACCCTTCTCATAATATATAACCGGGCGGTTACTAATATTTCCGCCAATCAGTTCCTGGCATCCGGAAATTTTTATTTCCCCGGACTCGTATCAACGCATAGTGTCGTTATCAACCTGGCCATACAACAGCGTGATTCATTAAACCAGGCCAGATTCAGCAACAGTTTTCCTTTTGCCCATGGATATTCTGCCTTGAATTTTTATCAGATGTATGGAATTGGCGTTAACTATAATCTGCCCCTGGTATATCCTGACTGGGGATTTGCAAATATTGTTTACTTTTTGCGGATCCGGGCCAACGCATTTTATAACTATACCGGCGTTCCTTATTATGCCACAAATGGTCCGGGTGTCCAGTCCCGGTACCGGTCTGCCGGCCTCGAAATTTATCTGGATACAAAATGGTGGAACCAGCTTCCGCTGAGTTTTGGTATCCGTTACAGCCGCCTCCTGGATCCGGATTATGAAGGAAGGGGGCCGAACCAGTGGGAACTGATCCTGCCCCTGAATATCCTGGACAAGGGTTATAATAACCGGTTGGCAAATCCTTAGAAAGATCCTCTTCATCTCCCGGAACTTCTTAATTTTGCGCGCTTCCGGAGAAAACTTATCCGGTACCATTGTATGAAGTACACATCAGAAATTGAAAAGAGAAGAACATTTGCCATCATATCCCATCCGGATGCCGGGAAAACGACCCTGACAGAAAAATTTTTATTATTCGGAGGAGCCATTCAAACGGCCGGGGCTGTTAAAAGCAATAAGATCAGGAAACACGCCACCAGTGATTTCATGGAGATTGAACGGCAGCGTGGTATCTCGGTAGCCACCTCTGTAATGAGCTTTCAGTATCATGATATGCTCATCAATCTGCTGGATACACCCGGGCACAAGGACTTTGCAGAAGATACATACAGAACCCTGACGGCAGTTGACAGTGTCATCCTGGTGATCGACAGCGTGAATGGGGTAGAGGAGCAAACCCGCAAACTTACGGAGGTATGCCGCATGCGCGATACGCCGATCATTGTTTTTGTAAATAAGATGGACCGGGACGGGCGAAACCGCTTCGAGCTGATGGAAGAAATTGAAAACGAATTACACATCAAATTGCATCCGCTTACCTGGCCCATCAACAGTGGAAAGGATTTTAAAGGCGTGTATAATCTGCATGATAAAAACCTGATTCTTTTTACCGCCAATACAAAGGCGGCCGACGAAGATGTCGTGCAAATCCGGGACCTCAGCGATGATTTACTGGATGAAAAACTGGGCGAAAAAGACGCCGCCCTTTTACGTGAAGACGTGGAACTGGTGGATGGGGTATACGGACCGCTCAACGTGGCTGATTATCTGAGTGGGAAAATAGCGCCGGTATTTTTTGGATCGGCCATTAATAATTTCGGTGTGCGGGAAATGCTGGACAGTTTTATCCGGATCGCACCAGTGCCTCAATGCAGGCCCACCACGGCCGGCATGATTTGTCCGGAAGATGAGAAACTAAGTGGTTTTGTATTCAAAATCCACGCAAACCTCGATCCGCGTCATCGCGACCGGATTGCTTTTATCAGGGTATGCAGTGGAAAATTTGAACGGAATAAATATTTTCATCATGTCCGCCTTAATAAAGATGTCCGTTTCAGTAATCCTTATAGTTTTCTGGCACGCGATAAAGACGTGATTGAAGAAGCTTTCCCGGGTGATGTGGTCGGGCTTTTTGATACAGGAAATTTTAAGATCGGGGATACGCTGACAGAGGGCCAGGATTTTTATTTCACCGGCATCCCATCCTTTTCCCCCGAAATTTTTAAAGAAGTTCAGAACAGGGATCCCATGAAAACCAAACAGCTTGAAAAGGGATTGTTACAATTAACAGACGAAGGCGTGGCGCAGCTGTTCACCCAGTTTGGCGGGAATAAAAAAATTATCGGATGTGTGGGCGAGTTGCAATTTGAAGTGATTCAATACAGGCTTTTGCATGAATACTCTGCATCCGTTCAATTCAATACGATGCCCTTTTTTAAAGCCTGCTGGTTAACCAGTGCCGACGAAAAAAAATTACAGGATTTCGTCCGCTTTAAACAAAATAATATCGCTGAAGACAAAGACGGTCAACTGGTGTACCTCGCGCAGAGCGAATGGTTTTTAAAAACAGAAATCAGTAATAACCCCGAGATTGAGTTTCATTATACTTCGGAGATACACAAGTAGTGTGAGAGTGCTTTATGTAAAAAAATGGACGAAGCACACTCTCACACTCTCACACTCTAACACTATTTCAACCGAATCCCCGTATAATTATGCGGACTGACCTTCTTCATCTCCTTCTTCACCACCGCAGCAATATCCAGCGTGTCGATAAATTCGTGCATGGATTCTTTCGTAATACCATTCTTCCCGCGCGTGAGGGCTTTGAGGGCCTCATAAGGTTTGGGATATTCTTCCCTGCGTAAAATCGTTTGAATGGCTTCCGCAACAACGGCCCAGTTGTTGTCAAGGTCATTGGTGAGCTTACCGGTATTCAGCACAAGCCGGGCAAGACCCCGTTCGATGGACTTGAGCGCCAGTATGGAATGAGAAAAAGGAACCCCGATACTGCGTAGTGTGGTGGAATCCGTCAGGTCACGCTGCAACCGGGAAATGGGCAGTTTGGCGGCTAAATATTCAAATATCGCATTGGCCATGCCCAGGTTTCCTTCTGCATTTTCAAAATCAATCGGATTCACTTTATGTGGCATGGCGGAGGATCCGATTTCGCCCTCTTTTATCTTCTGTTTAAAATAATCCATGGAAATATATGTCCACAAATCCCTGCAGAAATCAATCAGGATCGTATTAATTCTTTTCATGCAGTCAAACTGGGCTGCGAGCAGATCATAATGTTCGATCTGTGTGGTAAACTGTTGCCGTTTTAAACCCAGTTTTTGTTCCACAAATTCGTTCCCCAGCCGGGTCCAGTCTTTTTTTGGAAAAGCCACCTGATGCGCATTGAAATTTCCGGTTGCACCCCCAAATTTGGCAGTAAAAGGAATATGTATGAGGAGTTCTATCTGATTCTGCATTCTTTCCACGAAAACCATAATCTCCTTACCGAGGGTGGTTGGGGAAGCCGCCTGACCATGGGTACGTGCCAGCATGGGTGTGGTTTTCCATTGATTGGCGAGTATGGTCAGCTGTTTTTTCAGATTTAAAATAAAGGGCAGGTACTCGATTTCGACAGCGTGTTTCCATAATAAAGGGATCGCCGTGTTATTGATATCCTGGGAGGTCAGGCCAAAATGAATCCACTCTTTGGATTCAGCATCTTTTGTTTTATCCAGCAACCCTTTCAAAAAATATTCCACGGCTTTTACATCGTGGTTGGTCGTTCTTTCTATTTTTTTTATTTCCAGCGCATTTTCAAGTGTGAAATTTTCAGCCGCACCCAGCAATTGTTTTTTTGTATTGGCAGAAATCGTAAAAAACTTTTTTTCAGAAAGAAAAATAAAATAGGAAACCTCTACCTGCACGCGGTATTTAATGAGCGCATATTCAGAAAAATATTCGCCCAGATGATGGAGCTGGCTGCGATATCTTCCGTCCAGTGGTGAAATAGCTGTGAGTGCGTGAAGTTCCATATAGTCAGTTGCAAATAGGGATTATTTGGAAGCCTTACCTACTTTTGCACCCAAAATTAAACTAATCGCGTTGGACAGAAAAATAAGGATGGGCGCCGTGAGTTACCTGAATACAAAGCCTTTGCTGTATGGTATTGAGCGTTCTGGAATTATGAAGGATATCGAACTGATCACAGACTTCCCTTCCAGGATCGCCCAAATGTTGCTGAACGATGAAATTGATATGGGACTGGTTCCGGTGTCGGTCATTCCATTCATGAAAGAATATTATATCATTACGGATTATTGCATCGGGAGCAACGGAGCGGTGGCTTCGGTTTGTTTATTCAGCGAGTCGCCATTAGAGAAAATAGAATATGTGCTGCTGGATGATCAGAGCAGGACCTCGGTACAGCTGGTCAGGCTGCTTTTTAAAGAATATTGGAAAAAAGAAGTGGGATTTATTGATGGCGGATCCGATTTCAGGGAAAAAATCACCGGCAAAACCGCCGGCCTGGTGATCGGCGACCGGGCACTCGAGCAAAGAAAAATATCCGCATTTCATTATGATCTGGGGGAAGCCTGGAAACTTTACACCGGCCTGCCTTTCGTATTCGCGGCCTGGATCAGCAATAAAAAACTCGAACCCGGATTTATCCGTGATTTCAATGAAGCCAACAGATCCGGAATCGGGCATATTGACCTCCTGTTAAAGGATATCAGCTATCGTTTTTTTGATCTCAAAACGTACTATAAAAATTATATCAGCTTCGACCTCGACGAACAGAAACGGGAGGGCTTGAAATTATTTCTGAAAAAAATCACCCATTCATCAGCGGACGTTTTTTGAACAGTTCTTCCTTTTAGCAGGAATGGAATTAAACTGCCCCATTATTGACCGGCAGTCTTTATTTTTGCGCATTCCTTTAATCGGTTTCAGATGAAAGAAATGATTCGTTCTTTGCTTCAGCGCCTCGGATATGATATTGTTAAATACAAACCTTCCTTTGTTCGTAATAAAATGGATAAAGGGGCTATGTGGCAGGAGTTTCAATGGATGCGGCAGTATCAATTTGCAACCATCATTGACATTGGTGCCAATGAAGGGCAGTTTTCTGACAAAATGCGGATCCTTTTCCCCGATGCCTTCATATATGCATTTGAACCACTGCCGGGCGTTTTTAATGCACTGAACAGGAATTTCAGCAGTGACTCCCACTTTAAATCCTTTAATCTCGGCCTGGGTGACCATAAGGGAGAATTTGAATTCAGCGAAAATGAGTATTCCCCATCTTCTTCATTTTTAAATATGTCTCAAAACCATATCAACCATTTTGAAGAAGCTGTTAAAACCAATAGGGTGAAAGTATCTGTTGAAAAGCTGGATGATGTGTTTCAGCAGATGACCGTACAGGATCCCCTGCTCATTAAAATGGATGTGCAGGGTTTTGAAGACAAGGTGATCAGCGGCGGACTGGAAACTTTGAGCGTGGCCAGGATGATTATTTGCGAGCTTTCCTTTGTAGAATTATATTCCGGACAGCCATTGTTTGAAAACATTTATAATAAATTAAGCGGACTCGGTTTTGTTTATGCAGGCAACATCGAACAACTCAGGTCGCCCCAGACCAACCAGATACTTCAGGGGGACGGTATTTTTATTAAACAATAGGCCCAATGCCATTTATCACAATCATAACCCCTGCCTATAATGCCGCCCGATACATAACCGAATGCATCGAAAGTGTACAGCGGCAAACGTTTTCTGACTTCCAGCATCTGATACTCGATGGATTGTCGACAGACGACACGGTGACCCTGGTGAAAAAATGTCAGGAACAGTCTGATACCCTGAAATTATTTTCTGAAAAAGATGAGGGCATATATGACGCGATGAATAAAGGAATTAACTGCTCATCGGGTGAGTGGCTGTATTTTTTGGGCGCCGATGATATCTTATACAATGAAAATGTATTGGAGAATATGGCCGCCTATCTGCGGAAAGGAGATGCACAGATCATTTACGGGGATGTATTTTTCAAGAATTATAAAAAATTATATGACGGCGTTTTTGATATTGAAAAGATCCTGAAGAAAAACCTCTGTCACCAGGCTGTCTTTTATTACCATACGGTTTTTAAACTGAATGGACCTTATAACCAGAAATACCGGACGGAAGCGGATTATGACCTCAACCTCAGGTGCTGGTTAGGCGGCCGGGTGAAACACCAGTATGTTCCATTGATCATCGCCCGTTTTGCCGAAGGCGGCCTGAGTTCTGCAAATCGGGATCTGCTGTTCTGGAATGATTTTCCGGTGACCGCTGTGGAGGAAACACTGCACGGAAACTGGCGCTCATTCACAAAAATCCACTGGCTGGCTAAAGTGTACCGAAAGATTTTTCAACGTTTTCCCTTCCGTTATTTTCTTTCCATGATATTCCGGTCTGATGGCTTTTATTACAGATTCCCTTCCTTTTTATGGATGTGCATGACCTCGCCTTACTATATGTTGAAAAGCCTGAAACCTGAAGCCTGAAACATTTAACCTGCCATTTTTACACTATTTCCTGCATGGCATAATGATTGACATTCAGTTATGAATCTTAAATGCTAACCTTAAATAAATCAATATTATGGGTAAAATAATCGGAATCGATCTCGGAACCACCAACAGCTGTGTATCTGTGATGGAAGGAAATGAGCCTGTGGTGATCGCCAATGAAGAAGGACGCCGTACTACGCCGTCTGTAGTTGCTTTTTTGAAGAATGGGGAACGAAAAGTGGGTGATCCGGCGAAACGCCAGGCCATCACCAATCCCGTAAATACCATTTCTTCCGTAAAGCGCTTTATGGGCCGCCGCTACGATGAAGTGACCAATGAAATCAGCCACTGGAGCTATAAAGTAGTAAAAGGTGACAACAATACTTGCCGAATTGACATAGAAAGCAGGCAATATACACCCCAGGAAATCAGTGCCATGATCCTTCAAAAAATGAAGAAAACGGCCGAAGACTATCTGGGTCAGGAAGTTACAGACGCCGTTATTACCGTTCCGGCCTATTTTAACGACGCCCAGCGCCAGGCCACCAAAGAAGCAGGTGAAATAGCCGGACTGAATGTTCGCCGGATTGTGAACGAACCGACCGCGGCTGCCCTGGCTTATGGTCTGGATAAAGCCGGTAAAGATGAAAAAATTGCAGTTTTTGATCTGGGAGGCGGAACATTTGACATATCCGTACTGGAACTGGGTGATGGTGTTTTTGAAGTAAAATCAACCAACGGAGATACCCACCTGGGGGGAGACGATTTTGATAAAATCATCATCGACTGGCTGGCCGACGAATTCAAAAAGGACGAAAACATCGACCTGCGCAAAGATCCGATGGCTTTGCAACGCCTGAAAGAAGCTGCGGAAAAAGCGAAGATTGAACTTTCTTCTTCTACAGAAACCGAAATCAATCTTCCTTATGTAACGGCCGTGGATGGCGTTCCCAAACACCTGGTGAAAAAACTTACCCGGGCTAAATTTGAACAGCTTTCAGATAAATTATTCGAAAGATGTCTGAAACCCTGCGAACAGGCCATGAAAGACGCCGGATTAAGCGTTTCCCAGATTGATGAAGTGATCCTGGTAGGCGGAAGCACACGTATTCCAAAAGTGCAGGAAATCGTTGAAAAATTCTTTGGAAGAAAACCAAATAAAGGAGTGAATCCGGATGAAGTGGTAGCCATCGGAGCCGCTATTCAGGGCGCCGTGCTGACGGGAGAAGTAAAGGATGTGCTTTTACTCGATGTAACCCCTCTTAGCCTGGGTATTGAAACCATGGGCGGCGTAATGACCAGGCTGATCGACAGCAACACAACCATCCCGACCAAGAAATCTGAAACTTTCTCAACAGCCAGTGACAGCCAGCCCGGTGTACAGATTCATGTATTACAGGGTGAAAGGCCCTTGGCGAATCAGAATAAGAGTCTGGGTATGTTTAACCTGGACGGCATTCCACCTGCACCCCGGGGTGTACCGCAGATTGAAGTTACATTTGACATCGATGCCAACGGTATCCTGCACGTGGTTGCAAAAGATAAAGGAACCGGAAAGGAACAGAAGATCCGTGTGGAAGCAGGCAGCGGACTGAGTAAGGAAGAAGTGGAAAAAATGAAAGCCGAAGCCAAGGCAAACGAAGCGACCGATAAGGAAGCCCGTGACCGCGTTGACAAATTAAACCAGGCTGACAGTTTCGTATTCCAGACAGAAAAACAACTCAAGGAACTGGGAGAAAAATTACCGGCAGATAAAAAGGCCCCGATTGAATCGGCGCTGGCAAATCTGAAAGAAGCCCAAAAGGCGCAGGACATCGCTAAGATTGACGCCGCAATTGCAGAAATCAATACGGCATGGACCGCCGCTTCCGAACATTTGTACAAAGGAACCCAGGAAGGTGGGTCACCGTCTGCTGCGGACGGACAATCTAACGGTAATGAACAATCGAATGCAGGAAAAAGCGCCGAAAACGTTACGGACGCTGAATTTGAAGAGGTTAAATGATCTTAACTGAATACATGGAGATAAGGGCTGACACCTGCGTCAGCCCTTCTTTTTTAAGCAGTTATGAATGAAAATCAACGTTGGACATGATATAATTTTTTATAATAAGGTTTTTAGCCCCATCAAACGATCGTATATTTGCATCACGATTAAGAGCAATTAAAAGCTTGCAAGCTCAACAGGTTCTACACTTCTTTCTAACGATTCTTCTGTGTTTTCCTTCTCATTGCTCGTAATAGAATTTTAATCTTAAAAAAAGTAATTTTTATGAAACAAGTTGTAATGCCATCTGTCATACAGATGGATACCGAAACGCTGAAAAGACTGACAACCGAAGTAAAAGAAACACTCGCTACCGGTGTAATAATGCCCGCTAAGAAGAAACGTTTCGCCGCGGTTGATCTCTGGAAAATTCACCAGGCTAAAAAACAGCCTGCACGTATCACCAGGAAATGGGCCATCTAATATAGAATTGAAATAATTGTATAGTATGGGCACTTCGAACAAAACGGAAAGGATCCGTTCTGAAGTCAAATCTTGAACACTGCTACCGAAAGCAGTGTTTTTTTATTTTAGGGAAAGAAGGAGTCTACATGATATCCAGGGCCTTGACCAGAAAAGTACAAACAAAGGGGAGAACAAGGATACAAACACCCCCGATAACCTGGTATAACCCGAAAAAAGCGATCACAGAAATGATAAAAAGGAACCAATAGAGGCCGGTGGCTTTTTTAGTATTTTCCATGCTGGTCAGTTTGTTGCGCAAATATATTCCAATTTGAATTCCCCACAGCAGCGGACATTAATTTTATTACAAGTGGCTGTTTTGGTATTTTCGCGGCGTCTTTTCTGCCATTACACAAATCAGGCTGAACTTCTATCGGGGATGAAAATACATTTTTACTTACGTTTCAGTACCAAAAAAGGACAGGACCTTTTCATATGTGGAAATATTACCGGGCTGGGCCATACTGAAAAAGCGGTAGCCATTCCGGTACAGATGAAATATAAAAACCAGGACTTCTGGGAATTAACCATCGATCTGGCGAGCCTGCCGGCACAGCCGGTTCAATATCATTATCAGGTGAGGATGGAAGATGGCAGCCTGGTTGATGAATGGGGAAATGACCGGCTAATCCAGCTTTCCTCCCGGTATAACGATTTTCAGGTCTTCGACACCTGGAATCATGCGGGTGAATATGAAAACGCTTTTTATACAGCGCCTTTTCAGGAAATTCTTCTGCCCTGTTCTTCGGGTAAATCCGGGGGGAAAACGCCTAAACTTATTACGCATATTTTCAAAATAAAAGCCCCGCTGCTTCAGAGTAATGAAGTCGTGTGTATTTCGGGAAATGCGGCCGGGTTTGGTGAATGGTCCATGTCGGATCCATGTATCGGGAAGAAAAAAGGAAACTGGTGGATCATTGAAATCAATCTGTCCGGCAACCATTTCCCGATTCAATATAAATACGGCGTTTACGATCTGAAACGGAAATCCCTGCTTCATTTCGAAGATGGCCCTGACAGAACCCTGTTGGGAGATGCCCGGGACGGGCGTTTAACGATACATCACGATGGCTTTATTCACCTTCCGAATAATACCTGGAAGGCTGCCGGTGTCAGCATACCCGTTTTCAGCCTTAGAAGCCGGGACTCCCTGGGAACCGGAGAATTTTCCGACATCCGGCTACTGGTTGACTGGGCTAAAAAAACAGGTCTCAAACTCATACAGATCCTTCCGGTTAATGATACCTCAGCTACCGGGACCTGGATGGATTCATATCCCTATAGTGCCATATCCGCTTTTGCGCTGCACCCCATGTACCTGAACCTGGCAGAGATGGCAGGTAAAAAAAATGCTTCTTTCATAAAGCCCCTGAAGAAAATCCAAAAACAACTCAACGAACTCCGGGAACTGGATTACGAAGAGGTAATGCAGATTAAAACAGGGGTTGCCCAGGAGATATTTTCAAAAGAGAAAGAATCGTTCCTCGAAGATCCGGATTTTCAGATGTTCTTTGATCTGAACAAAAGCTGGCTTGTTCCCTATGCTGCTTTTTGTTACCTGAAAGAAATAAATAATACAGCCGATTTCCGTAAATGGAAAACCTATGGACGTTTCAATAAATTATCCATTGACAGGCTGGTCTCTCCACAATCCAAACAATACGACCAGATCACGTACTATTATTTTGTACAATATCATTTACACCGGCAGTTACGGAAATCCGTACAATATGCGCATGAAAACGGGATAATCATCAAAGGGGATATACCCATTGGTGTATACCGGTATAGTTGCGATGCCTGGGTATCTCCGGAAATATACCATATGGACCAGCAGGCCGGAGCACCTCCCGATCCCTTTGCGGTAAAAGGCCAGAATTGGGGCTTTCCCACTTATAACTGGGAAAGGATGGCGATGGATTCTTTTCAATGGTGGAAGAATCGTTTTTCCCAGATGGCCATTTATTTCGATGCATTCCGGATAGATCATATCCTGGGCTTTTTCCGTATCTGGAGTATTCCGCTGACACAAACAGAAGGAATTATGGGTCACTTCGAACATGCGATTCCGGTCCATCGGGTTGAATTTGATGAAAGAAATATTTATTTCAATGCGGACCGGTATATGAAACCATTTATCAATGAAGCGGTTTTGTGGGAATGGTTCGGTCCCGAAACCGAAAAAGTAAAATCTCTTTATTTTGAAGAATCCACCCAGGGGAAATTCCTCCTGAAAGAATTTGTGGATACCCAAAGAAAAATAACTGATTATTTCGAAGATAAAATAACGGACCCCCTGGATATCCTGAGCCGGGAAGCCCTGATGAATCTGATTTCCAATATCATTCTTCTGGAAGTGGCAGGATCCGAAGGAAAACAATTTCACTTCCGGATTGAAATGGAGAAGACTTCTTCATTCCGTTATCTTGACTGGCATTTACAAAATCAGCTCAGGGACCTGTACGTAAATTATTTTTATCGCCGCCAGGATGCATTCTGGAGGAAAGAAGCGATGCAAAAGCTTCCCACGCTGAAAGGTTCCACCAATATGCTTGTATGCGGGGAAGACCTGGGTATGGTACCTTCCTGTGTTCCGGATGTGATGAAACAAACCGGCATATTAAGCCTGGAAATTCAACGCATGCCCAAAGATATCAGCCGGGAATTTTTTAATCCGGCCTCGGCTCCTTACTTATCTGTCGTAACTCCTTCAACCCATGATATGAGTACGATCCGGGGATGGTGGGAGGAAGACCGGGCCAAAACCCAGAAATTCTTTAATGAAGAACTCGGTCAATGGGGAGAGGCCCCTTATTTCTGTGATGCCTGGATTAATAAAGCCATCGTTCAGCAACATATGAATTCCCCGGCCATGTGGAGCATCTTCCAATTACCCGATTTGCTGGGCATGGATGAAAATTTCCGGAGAGAAAATCCCCATGATGAAAGAATCAATGTACCCGCTATTCCGAATTATTACTGGCGGTATAGAATGCATATTTACCTGGAAGACCTTCTCAAAGCAAAATCATTCAATGAACAGCTCCGGGATCTCGTAAATTATTCCGGCAGATAAAAAGTCGAGATGAAAATTCAGCACATTTCGTATAACCTCCGGTTTAAATATCCGTTCACAATATCCCGGGGAACCAAAACGCATCAGCCCATCCTGGTCGTTCGTATCGAACAATCCGGACTAACCGGTTATGGCGAAGCGCCGGCCATCAGTTATTATAATATACCGGTGGAGAAAATGATCGCTGACCTGGAACTTAAAAAACCCGTGATTGAAAAATTTGCTTTTACTGAACCCTCTCGCTTCTGGCATTTTCTGCACCACCTGATTCCTGACAATCCATTCCTTGTTTGTGCTTTGGATATGGCTGCATGGGATCTCTATGGTAAGTTGCAGAAAAAACCTTTGTATGCCTGCTGGAAACTGAATATCAGTGAGGGCCCGATGACGGATTATACAATTGGAATAGATTCCATTGAAAAGATGATTCAAAAAATGAAGGACATGCCCTGGCCCATATATAAAATCAAATTGGGAACACCCGACGATGCCCGCATCATCCGGGCACTGAGAAAAAATACCAACGCCCTGCTGCGCGTGGACGCGAATTCCGGATGGGCCCTTCCACAGGCTTTGGAGCTGATCCCCGCCCTGGATGAATGCGGTGTGGAACTCATCGAACAACCGCTGGCAAAAGAAGACCTGGAAGGTATGCGCGTACTGTATGAAAAATCAACGATTCCTCTGATCGCAGATGAGTCCTGCGTTTTTGAAGAGGACGTGGAAAAATGCCAGGGACTTTTTCATGGCGTTAATATTAAACTCACCAAGTGCAGCGGACTGACCCCGGCGTTGCGGATGATCGAGGCGGCCAGAAAACTGGGTATGAAAGTGATGGCCGGCAGTATGTGCGAAAGCAGCATTGGTTCTGCAGCAATCGGTCATTTGTTACCTTTACTGGATTATGCGGACATGGATGGCACCCTTTTGCTGGATGAAGATATTGCGACCGGATTGGAAATCGAAAATGGTAAAGTGATTCTTTCCGGAAAACCCGGACTGGGTATCGAGTACACAGGAAGGGCGATGGAATCCTAAAAGTTAAAAAAATGGCCGAAGACTTAATTATTAGTAAGGGTACAAAAGAAGAACAATGGGTTGAACTCATCCCGCAGGTGGCCGCCCTGATTGAAGGAGAACCCGACCTGATTGCCAACCTGGCAAATATCTGTGCGGCACTAAAACAACAATTCGAATGGCTCTGGATCGGATTTTATCTGGTGAAGGAAGATGAACTGGTACTGGGACCCTTCCAGGGACCTATTGCCTGTACCCGAATAAAAAAAGGCCGGGGTGTTTGCGGAACTGCCTGGGAACAAATGAAAACTATTATAGTTCAGAACGTGCATGATTTCCCGGGTCATATTACCTGCAGTCCCTTATCTAAATCCGAAATCGTGCTCCCTGTAATCCGCCATGATGAAGTGGTAGCGGTATTGGATATTGATCATTCCCGGTATGCCGCTTTCGATAAGACTGATGAATTATTCCTGACAGAATTACTCAGCCTGATTCTTTTTAAAAAAAATTAAACAAACGTTTAATTATAATCAGTTAATCCTATTTTTGCATTCCATTGCTTGCCTCCGGCGATCATGAATCACTTTCTTTTTAGGGTGATTCAAATATTTTCACATTTTATGAAAAGAATTATTTTATTCATCCCGGCATTTATTTTACTGGGAACGGCACTGGCACAAACGCGGGATACCACCACCGTTAAGACATTGGAGGAATGCCTGAAGTATGCATTGGAATATCAGACGAATATCCGTCAGTCAGTCATTGATCAGCAGATAACCGATCGTGAAATCAAATCTGCTTTGGCTGAATGGTTTCCCCAGATCAATTTCTCCGGAAATTATCAGAATAATTTTCAGCGGCCGGTCAGCATTTTTAATGACCAGGCCCAACCGATCGGGACATACAATCAGTCGGGTGGTTATTTCGGTCTCAACCAGACAATTTTTAACCGGGATGTAGTGATTGCGCAGCAATCCTCCAAAGACTTCCGCCTGTATTCAGCACAAAATACTGTGAACACCCGGATTGCGGTTGTCTCCAATGTAAGTAAAGCTTTTTATGATCTCTTACTTTCAAAAGAACAGATCTCTTTGCTGGACACCGATATCGTTCTTTTGCAAAGAAGCCTGAAAGATGCATATAACCAATACAAGGGCGGACTGGTAGATAAAACGGATTATCAGCGGGCAACCATCACATTGAATAATTCCAAAGCAGCCCTTAAAACGGCTGAGGAAACACGGAAGACCCGGATGGCACTGCTGAAACTGTATATGAGTTACCCGACAGATTCAAATTTTGACGTTCTGTTTGACAGTGCAACTATGAAAGCAGAAGTGGCTTCCTTCGACACACTGCAGCAGGTGGATGTGAATAACCGGATAGAATATCAGCAACTCCAGACGGAAAAACGGCTGGAAGCGTATAACCTGAAATATTATAAATGGGGTTTCCTGCCCACTGTTTCAGCCTTTGGCAACTATAATCTGAACTATTATAATAATGAGCTTTCCAAACTATACCAGGAAAACTTTCCGAATTCATATGCGGGCCTGTCTGTGACGATCCCTTTATTTACCGGGACAAAACGGATACAACAGGTAAGGATTGCCCAGTTGCAGATAGAGCGGCTGAATTATAATTTCACCTCCCTGCGGGATTCGATCCGTACCCAGTACATTGAGGCCATTTCTTCTTACAAAGCCGATCTCAATAATTATTATGAACAAAAAGAAAATCTGGATCTGGCCCGGGAGGTTTACAGGATTGTTCAGTTGCAGTATCGGTCAGGAATAAAAACCTATCTGGATGTAGTCGTTTCAAATAATGATCTGTTTGCTTCGCAGGTAAATTATACAAATGCCATTTTCCTCGTATTGAGCGACAGAATAGATGTGGAAAGAGCATTGGGCACCCTAAAATATAATTATTAATCACCAGTTATGAATAATAAATCACTTTTTATCTTCATGATGATTTTCGGCTTTTCTGCCTGCAGTCATCCTGACCCGCCTCCGCCACCGCCTCCTACACCGGTAAATGTGTATACAGTAAAGCAGGGGAATGCCCAATATTATAATGTGTATCCGGCAACAGTGACTTCCATAAATGAAGTGGAAGTAAGACCGCAGGTTGCAGGGTATATTTCGGGCATATTTTTCAAAGAAGGGCAGCATGTTGAAAAAGGACAAAAGCTATATTCAATCGATCCCCAGCAATACCGGGGTGCTTATGAACAGGCTGTTGCGCAGCTGAACGCCACGGAAGCCAATCAGGCCAAACTCAAGCAGGATGCGGAACGGTACGAGGAACTGAGCAAACAGGATGCCGTTGCACAACAAACCGTACAGCATGCACTGGCAGATTATGAGTCAGGAAAAAAACAAGTGGATGCGGCAAAGGCCAATGTGAGTGCAGTGGAAGTAAACCTGCGTTATACCACTATATATTCACCACTTTCCGGAACGATCGGAATTTCCCAGGTAAAACAGGGTGCATCTGTTTCACCGGGGTCGACACTTTTGAATACAATCTCTTCCGAAAATCCTATTGCAGTTGATGTTGCTTTAGAGGAAACACTGATCCCTTTCATCGAAAAAGAAAATAAAAATAATTCGCTGATTTCTGATTCTATTTTTACAATTACCCTGGCGAATCAGACAAAATATCCTTATCCTGGTAAAATATATATCATAGACCGCGCTGTGGATCCGCAAACGGCCACCATTAAAGTACGATTGTCTTACCCGAATCCGGTCAACCAGCTGAGAACCGGCATGTCGGTAAACCTGAAGGTCCTGAATAACAGTGGCCTGCAGACCATGCTCATTCCATACCGAGCGGTCACAGAGCAAATGGCTGAGTATTTTGTATACGTCGTAAATGCAGATACCGTAGCCCAGCAAAAAATATTCCTCGGTCAGCAAATCCGGGAAATGGTTGTTGTAAAATCCGGTCTGACAGAAAATGAAGTGATCGTGCTGGATGGTGTTCAGAAATTAAAAAATGGATCAAAGGTTCATGTTACACCTTCTGCAACAGCCGGCATTGACTCAATTGGGCGCCCGGTAACAGATACATCAAAAAGAAAATCATCCTAATCCAATCACAGTATGATTGCAGATACTTTTATTAAACGGCCTGTTACGGCCATTGTTATCTCGATCGTTCTTGTACTGGTCGGATTACTCGCCATGTCGAACCTGGCCGTGAGTCAGTATCCGGATATTACGCCGCCGACAGTTCAGGTAACGAGTAATTTCATCGGAGCAGATGCGCAAACCGTGGAACAAACCGTGACCACACCCATCGAAGTGCAGATAAATGGTACACCGGGCATGGCGTACATGCAAAGTAACAGTACGAATAACGGGCAGTCCACCATTACCGTGACCTATGAAGTCGGATCCGACGTGAATACGGGCATGCTGGATGTCCAAAACCGGGTTGGTATTGCAACACCGTCTTTACCGGACGAAATAAAAAGACTGGGTGTTACGACCCGCAAAAGAAATCCAAGCATCCTGATGCTGGTGGCGATATATGCACCGAAAGGAACACATGCAGTCACTTTTCTGGATAACTACACTAATATTTTTGTACGCGACGTATTGCTGCGCGTAAAAGGGGTAGGGGATGTATTCAGCCGTGCGGATGATTTCAGTATGCGTATCTGGTTAAAACCTGATAAGATGGCGCAGATGGGACTTACCACTTCGGATGTGACTAATGCACTGCAGGAACAGAATGTGCAGATCTCTGCGGGTTCTGTCGGGGCACCGCCACAAAATTCCGATCAGGCATTTGAATACTCGGTGATTGCCAACAGCCGGCTTTCAACAGAAGAGGAATTCAATAATATTGTAGTTCGTTCGAATCCAAAAGATGGTTCAATTGTTTATCTGAAAGACGTGGCCCGCGTACAACTTGGAAAATTCAGTTATGCAAGCAATTCTTTTGTTGACGGAAAAAGAGCATCCTATCTCCTCGTGTACCAGGCTCCCGGAAGTAATGCCCTGGCAACAGCCAAAGGGGTGTACGCTGCGATGGATGCATTGAAAACCTCCTTTCCACCGGATATCGATTATGTAGTGCCTTTTGAATCCATTTCAGTCGTGGAAGTTTCCATTCATGAAGTGGTGCAAACACTGCTTGAAGCACTGGGCCTGGTGGTGCTGGTTGTTTTTTTATTTCTGCAAAGCTGGCGCGCCACGCTGATTCCCGTGCTGGCGATCCCGGTATCCATCATCGGTACGTTTATATTTTTTATTCCCCTCGGTTTTACAATCAATACACTCACCCTGTTTGGATTTGTACTCGCCATCGGGATCGTAGTGGATGACGCCATCGTAGTCGTTGAAGCCGTACAGCACTATATTGATGTTGATAAATTATCCGCTAAAGAGGCCACTGAACGGGCGATGAAAGATATATCCGGTCCCGTTATAGCGATCGCCCTCATCCTGGCAGCGGTATTTGTACCGGTCGGATTTATCCCCGGTATCGTTGGAAGACTGTATCAGCAATTTGCCATCACGATTGCCATTTCGGTTTTAATCTCTGCCTTTGTTGCGCTTTCCCTTACTCCGGCACTGTGTACGATATTATTGAAACCGATGCATATGGATGAATCGTCCAGAGGATTGAATAAGTTTTTTTATAAGTTCAATACCTGGTTCGGAAAGATTACGCACAGTTATACTAAAAATGTAAATACCTGGATCAGACGTTCTCCTTATGTGATCGTTTTGCTCGTTTGCATATGCGCCGGCGTTTTTTTATTGTTCCGTTCCAAAGCCAGCGGTTTTATTCCACAGGAAGATGAGGGAAGGGTTTATGTCACTTATGAATTACCCGAAGCTTCTTCCACCTCCAGGAGTATCGCTACCCTGGATAAAATAATGAAAATCATTTCCGAAACGGAAGGGATAAAACATTATGCGGCACTCGGTGGATTAAATGCCATCACTTTTGCCACCAAAGCAAACAGCGGAACGATCTTCACTTCATTAAATCCCTGGGATCAGAGAAAAGACAAAGCACTTCAGTTAAAAGGGATCATCGCCACGCTGCAGAAAAAATTCACTGCCGTCAAAGAAGCGAATATCCTGGTTATTTCCCCGCCTGCGATTCCGGGACTGGGTCAGACCGGCGGATTCACTTTTGAACTTCAGCAAAAAGGAAGTACAGACGATATTAAAGCATTTGAGAAAGTGGTATACGGATTTATTGCTGCGGCAAATAAGAGACCTGAAATAGCCCGCGCCTTCACTTTTTTTACGGCACGCACGCCCAGTTATGCGCTGAATATTGACCGGGATAAATGTAAAAAAATGGGATTGTCCCTGTCGGATGTTTACAATACCATTCAAACTTACCTGGGCAGCTCTTACGTGAATGACCTGACCATTTATGGAAGAAATTTCCGGGTGGTCGCCCAGGCAGACTCCAATTACCGTGGCGACATCAGCAACCTGAATACGTATTATGTGAAAAATACAGCCGGAACCCTGGTACCCCTGAGCGCAGTCATTTCCTATAAGGTAATCGAAAATGCCGCCCTCATTTCTCATTTTAATTTATTCAGATCCGCAGAAATCAATGGTGATGCAAAAGCGGGGTTCAGTAGCGGACAGGCACTGCAGGCTTTAAAAGAAGTGGCAGATAAAAACCTGCCCGCGGGTTACGGATATGAATTTGCCGGTCTGAGCCGGGAAGAATTAAAAGCCGGCAGCAGCACTATTTTGATTTTTGCATTGTCCATTATATTCGTGTTCCTGTTCCTGGCTGCCCTGTATGAAAGCTGGCAGGTACCCTTTTCCGTATTACTCGCGGTTCCAATCGGTATGCTGGGCGCCATTCTGACATTAACCCTGATCCCGTCGCTGGTAAATAATGTGTATGCACAAATCGGGATGATAACCCTGATCGGGCTTTCCGCTAAAAATGCCATTCTGATTGTGGAATTTGCTAAGGAGCGGGTAGATAGTGGTATTCCGGTGGTGGATGCAACCCTGGCGGCTGTACAGCTGCGTCTCCGGCCCATATTGATGACTTCCCTTGCATTTATTTTGGGTGTTCTCCCCCTGGCCCTTGCAACCGGTGCAGCGAGTGTGGCAAGGTCTACTATTGGATGGACCGTGCTGGGTGGCATGCTGGCCGCCACTTCCCTGGCCATTTTTATAGTGCCTGTTTTATTTGTGGTCATCACAAAATTTTCCTACGGAAAGAAAAAATTGGAATTACTGAAAGAACAGGTGCCGGGTCTTACGGAATAAAAGTATAAAAGTGTGAGAGTGTGAGAATAATTTCCACGCTCTCACACTCTCACACTTTTATTCTATCTTAAATTGATAATAGAATGATAGTTGCCAATAAATATGGTTGCTAATTTATCACAGGTGCCATCTCCGAAATCAATGGTTCCTGACAACGACTGGTTATACGAAAATGCAACAACCCCTTTACTGATATTCGGGCAGATGACAGCTTTTTCAAGAGGTGCCAGTGGATTCGCCGTAAATACCAGCGTATTTCCTTCGGTATTTGAGAAAGAACTTGTACCACTGATAGAATATACATCATCCGAAATGTCAAAAGGGGTGGTTGCACCGGCTGTTTGAATATAGGTTTTGTTATGACTATAATGATAATTCGTTGCATTCGGATAGGTAATGATACCGTTCGTTACCTGCGTATTGATACTGATGCCCACCTGATCTGAAGAGTTATTGGTAATAGAATACTCACCCTGGATTCCATATCCATTTACGGCATAATTTACAAATGTTACACCGACCGTAGTTCCAGGAGATACAATGGGACCACTAAAAAGATAAATTACTTTCCCGCTGCGTGAAATTCCATCCGCACTGATGCAACCTGCACCAAAATCAAGGGTAAGCGTTTTCGGATATTCCCCGGGTACACTGTTATCAAATGAATATACGGCACACCCGATATTTCCTGACCCCATCACCCTGGTTGATAAAGTAGTCGGGTTTCCGGTACGTGTACCGGTTACATTCCAAACCGTGCTATTGTCTTCAAAACCGACCATGGCCGTGTTTAGTACATCATAGTACATATTATCCGCCGTGGTGGATGAATCGGTCAGATTCGCAGCATTGTTTTGTTCTGAATTCGTGGCAGTAGCGTCTTTTTTACAGGAAGCCAGACTGATCACTGCAAGGAGGGCAATTATTTTGCCGGTGGTGGAAATGAGTCGGAAATTCATAGAGTTTATTGTTTAGTTAATTCACTCTAACGTTTCCTGCTGTTCCTTATTTTATAAGCCGGAGGAATTATTATAAATAACACATATAATATTGATATACAATATTATATGACAGTTGTATTTATTAAAATTAAATATTAATAGCCTTTAAAAACTGACTTATGATCCTGGAACCGGTTTAAAATTCCGGGGCTTAGATCCTTTCCAGATTTGAGAAGAAAAAACCGCTTTCCAGGAGGGCGTTTTCATCACTGTCGCTCCCATGAATGGCATTTTCACCGATCGATTCCGCAAAAAGCTGACGGATCGTTCCTTTATCGGCCTTTGCCGGATCGGTAGCGCCGATGAGTTTTCTGAAATCAGCCACGGCCTTTTCTTTTTCCAGGATGGCAGCGACAATCGGTCCCCGGCTCATGAATTCCACCAATTCCCCATAAAAAGGGCGGTGACTGTGGACCGCATAGAATTCTCCCGCTTTTTCAGGAGTCAGGCGGATCATTTTGAGGGCGATCAGCCTGAAACCGGCTTTTAAAATGATATCCAGTATGGCGCCTGAATGTCCGTTGGCAAAAGCATCTGGCTTTACCATGGTGAAAGTGCGGTTGCTCATTTGTTTTTGTTTGGCGGGCAAAGGTAATACATTTTACAGGAGATTTGGGAATGGTGATATATTTCTGCACCTTTGCAACCGTTTTACATGCAACCTATTACGGATATAATTCCCTTACTGCAGGATACGAGAACGATTGTCATTGTAATGCACCAGAAACCGGATGCGGACGCGATGGGTTCTTCTTTGGGGCTTTACCATGTACTGATGGCCCTGGGTCATCAGGTAACCGTGATTTCTCCCACTAACTGGGCCGAATGGCTCAGCTGGATGCCCGGTGCCGACAAGGTATTGGACTATGAACTGAATACAATCAAAGCAAACGAACTCCTGGATAAAGCAGACTGGATTTTTTGTCTTGACTTCAACGTGCTCCACCGGACGCGTAAAATGACCGATCCCATCGGAAAAGCGCCTGGCATCCGGATCCTGATAGACCATCACCAGCAACCCCAGAAAGAAGTGTTTGCCTATGGTATCAGCGATACCCATAAAAGTTCGGCCAGCGAAATGGTTTTTGATTTTATTGAGTCTGCCGCCCTGGGTTCTAAAATAAATATTGCCGTTGCCGAATGTTTATATGCCGGCGTAATGACGGATACCGGTTCTTTCCGTTTTACTTCAGCCACTGCTTCCGTTCACCGTATGGTAGCCGTGCTGAAAGATACCGGCCTGGACCATTCTAAAGTTCATGAAAACCTTTTTGATAATTTCCTGGAGAACCGGCTGCGTTTTATTGGTCATGCCCTGCTGAACCGGATGGAGGTATTATACGAATACAATACGGCCCTGATCAGCATTCCCTGGAAAGACCTGGTGAAATACCAGATCCGGACCGGCGACACCGAAGGACTGGTAAATTATCCGCTGACCATAGAAGGAATTAAATTTGCTGCGCTCATTATAGACCGGGATGAAGAAATCAAATGTTCCTTCAGAAGTAAGGGCGGTTTTGATGTGAACCAGTTTGCCCGGAATTATTTTGAAGGGGGAGGGCACCGGAATGCAGCCGGTGGACGGAGCAGTGAGACACTTGACCAGACAACACAGCGATTTCGCGCTTCATTAAAAGAAAACGCTTTACAATTACAATAAATCTAAATGAAAAAAATCAATTCCGTTCTATTTGCATTGCTGGGCATTCTGTTACTGGTTTCCTGTGATAACAAAGGATTAAAAAAAACAAAATCCGGCATATTGTATAAAATCATTTCTGACGGAAAAAATCCGGTCGTTAAAAGAGGCCAGTTCATGAAACTGAGCTTCACTGAGAAAATCAGGGATTCCGTTCTGTTTAGCTCTGACAGCACCGGCCAGCCGGCTTATGTCAGGATAGACAGTGTGCCACCGAATGCATACAGCCCCGTTGAAATATTTTATTTATTGAGAAAAGGGGACAGTGCGGTGGTTATTCAGCTGGGTGACAGTCTTCAGAAAAAATCCCAGCAGCCTTTGCCGCCTTTTATTCATAAGAAAGATAAGATCACGCTCACTTTACGTGTAGAAGATGTGTACGACAATGAAGAGCTGGTTAAAAAAGACAGGCAGGCCGGTTTGGATATTCAACATGCCAAAGAAGTCAAACAGGTAGAGAGTTATCTGGAGCAAAATAATATTCAGGCGACAAAAACCAGTTTAGGAACTTATGTTAAAATAAATACCCCCGGAGATGGCCCGCTGATTGATTCAGGCAAACAGGTATCCGTCCTTTATACAGGGAAATTATTCCCGTCCGGAAAAGTGTTCGAAACAAATAGTGAAGGGGGTAAACCACTGGTTAAATTCGTAGTTGGCAGCCATGGCATAATACAGGGCTGGGATGACGGTGTTCGTCTTTTAAGGAAAGGGGCAACAGCTACTTTTTATATTCCTGCTTTTCTGGCCTATGACCAGCAGCCTGGCCCGGACAAAAAACTAAATGATAACCTCATCTTTGACGTAAAAATCGTGGATGTTACGGATGCGCCGCCTCCCTCGCAGATGCCGGTTCGTCCCGGATTTCAAAACAGACCAAACATGCGCCCGCAAACGCCTGCGCAGAAATAATTTTTACCGGGGGCGTCCTATGCATTTGCGTAGGACGTCCATAACCGGATGGTCTCAACAGCTTCCTTCACATCGTGAACCCGAAGTATCTGGGCTCCCTGTTCCAGCGCCAGGGTATGCATAACTGTTGTTCCGTTTAAAGCATCTTCCGGTTTTATATTCAGCGTTTGATATATCGTTGCTTTCCTGGATAAACCCACCAGCACGGGAAGTTCCAGCATGCCCAGTGTTTTGAGTTGTTTCAGTAGCCTGAAATTCTGATCGATGGTTTTTGCAAAACCAAATCCGGGATCAATGATCAGATCCTTCACGCCCAGCCGGAAGCATTCCTCCTTTCTTTTAATAAAATAATCCAGCACGTCTGACAGGATATCTTCATAAACCGTCATCTGTTGCATGGTTCTCGGATTGCCTTGCATATGCATACAGATGTAGGGAACTCGCCAGGCTGCAGCCAGTTCCGGCATGGCTTCATCTGCAGCAGCACCGATGTCATTGATAATGGAAGCACCCATTTCCAGCGCAACTTCCGCTACTTTATACCGGTAACTGTCAACCGAAATAAATGCCTGTGGAAATTGTTTGGAAAGCAGCCGGATGGCTGGTATAACCCGCTCCGTTTCCGCCTCCGCCGAAATTTCGAGTGCACCCGGCCGGCTGCTTAATCCGCCGAGGTCCAGTATGACAGCCCCGTCTTCCACCATTTTTCCGGCCTGGGAAATTAACATCTCTTCCGACCGGATACGGCTTCCCGGATAAAATGAATCCGGCGTCAAATTCAAAACGCCCATAACTATGGGGTCCTTCCAGCTCAGTAAGCGTCCTTTACAATTCAGTGAATACATATTGATTCCGTAAATTTAAGCCCATCATTACTAAATATTACTTTTGGGTATGAAAGATACCATCCGACAATATGAAAATGCGGTTCAGGGCTGCCGGGACATCTTCCTGAAAAAAACGGCTGATTATGGAACGTCCTGGCGCGTGCTTCGCATGATTTCCATTCTGGATCAGCTTTATATCAAAGCAAAACGCATCCGGACCATCCAGGAAAATGGCGTACAGCAGGTGGATGAAGATATACGTGGCGAATTTCAGGCGATCGTGAATTACGGTGCCATCGGATTAATTCAGCTCAGTATTTCAACAAATGAGGTTGAAGAACTGGGATCGGAAAAAACAGCCATGCTTTTTGATGAAAAAATTGAATTTGTAAAAGGAATCATGATGAATAAAAATCATGATTATGGAGAAGCCTGGAGAGAAATGAGCCAGGAAAGTTTTACTGATTTAATTTTGATGAAACTCCAGCGGATGCGCCAGATTCTCGCCAACGACGGCAAAACCCTGATCAGCGAAGGCATTGATGCCAACCTGACAGATATTATTAATTATGCACTGTTCGCCCTGATCGGGATCGCCGAAGGACGGCATGCAGCATAACATTCGATTCCATGAAAAAAACCTTTCTTCAAACAGCTCGTTTACTGGTGGGCATTTTATTTATTTTCAGCGGACTGATCAAAGCCAATGACCCGCTGGGACTCAGCTATAAAATGCAGGAGTTTTTTGATGTCTGGCATATGTATGCACTCGATACTTATACCCTTGGATTTTCGGTGATCATGATTGTATTTGAAATCCTTGCCGGTGTGGCCGTTATACTCGGCTGGCGCATGCGGATCTTTGCCTGGTTGTTATTGCTTCTAATCATTTTTTTCAGTTTTCTCACAGGTTATGCAGTCATCTCCGGAAAGGTCCGGGAATGCGGGTGTTTTGGAAATTGTATTCCTATACAAGCCATGGGGTCTTTTATCAAAGATCTGATCCTGCTCTTTCTGATCAGTATTCTTTTTATTTACAGAAAAGAAATTGAATCCCGCATGTCAAAAAACAGTAGCCTGCTGATACTGGGATTAACCGTGCTCTTTTCTTTTTCTGTTCAATGGTATGTCCTTCGGTACCTGCCGCTCGTGGACTGCCTTCCTTTTAAACAGGGGGCTAATATTCCCGAAAAAATGAGACCCCCCGCGAATGCCATTCCTGACAGCACCGTTATACATTTTGTTTATGAAAAGAATCATAAAAAAATGGAGTTTACGGCGAATCATCTGCCAGCTGACCTGGACAGCACTTATACTTTTATTAAACGATATGATAAATTAATCCGCAAAGGGAATACTGAGCCGGAGATCAAAGATTTTTCACTGATCAGCGAATCCGGGAATGACAGCACACTGGAAATCCTTGATAAACCGGGGTATCAGCTCATGCTCATTTCCAGAAATTTTCCTGAAACCAATCCGCACTGGAATAAATCATTTATTCTTTTGTATACACTTGCCAAATCAAAAAATATTCCCGTCTTCGTGGCCACCTCAAACCAGAAAGAAGCAGAAACCTGGTTAGAGGCAAATAACCTGAATATTGAAAAA